>Ga0256829_1000109_pt1 | contig 109264 bp, 87 predicted proteins | sample 131447metaG_FD_185979 | JGI IMG/M metagenome (GOLD analysis project Ga0256829, IMG submission 185979) | Hydrothermal vent microbial communities from Lau Basin, Pacific Ocean - 131-447 | ecosystem: Environmental > Aquatic > Marine > Hydrothermal vents | place: Pacific Ocean: Lau Basin... | reverse complement strand
TTCTAGACCTAATTTTTCAAACATTTCCCCCATTTTTTCTGGAAAAAACACATATAAATTTAATCAAACTTGTCTTAATCATTCTGCTATTGTATATAAAACTTCTCTAGTTTTTTCTTCATCTTCTTTTATAGTTTTCCAAGGTTCTTTTTCTGTTGTAAAGTTATTTAATAAATCTAAAAACTTAAAATTCAAATCTATTGAATTTTTTAAATTATAATTTGTAATTTCTTTATTAAAATTATCTATTAAAAGACCAATACTTGATTCTATATTTCCTTCAACTTTTGTAATTTCCTCATATCAATCTACTAATTGTTTTTGAACAGAAGATGCACCAAAATCTAATCATTTAAAAATTCATAAATTTTCTGTTGAAACTTTTCATTTCAAAATTCAATTTTCCTCTTTCAATTTTAAACTAAGCACTACTACTCTATTAACTAAATTTCCTAAATTATTAGCTAACTTAGCATTATAAGTAAGTATAGCTTGTTTTTGATCAAAATCTCAGTCTTGACCTATATTAAAACTAGAAAGAAGATACAAAGTAAGTAAATCTTTTGAGTATTCTTTTGAAAACTCTACTGGATCAATTGCATTTCAAAGAGATTTTGAAATTTTTTGTCCATCTACTGTAAAAAATCCTGTTGTTAAAATATTTTTTGGTAATTCATATCAAGCTGATTTAAGCATTACTGGCCAATAAATAGCATGAAATCTAATAATATCTTTTCAAACTACATGTAAATCTGCTGGCCAATAAGTTTGTCAATTCTCTAATTTTAGAGCTTTAGAATTTTTCTCCCATTCTGGAGTAGTAACTGTTACATAATTAAATAAAGCATCAAACCATACATAAGTTACTTGAAATTCATCAAAAGGTAGTTTTACTCAAAATTTGTTTGTTTCTCTTGAAATAGAAAAATCTTCAAGTCATCTTTTTACAAAAGCTTTTACTTCATTAAATCTATCAGCAGGCATTACAAAATCAGGATTTTTTTCATAAAATTCTTCTAGAAATTTTTGATATTTTGAAAGTCTAAAAAAGTAATTTTTTTCTTTAATTTTATCTGGAGTTTTTAAGTGATGAGGACAAACTTTTATAATATTATCACTTGGTTTTACTTTAGGTGTTATAGGAAAAGTTTCTTTTGTAGTTTTATTCATATAAACTAAATCCTCATCTTTTTTAAAAGCTTCACAACCTACACAATACATTCATTCATATTCCCCTTCATAAATATCTCAATTATCATAACATTTTTGAAGAACTTCTCTTACAAGTTTATGATGAATAGGATTAGTTGTTCTAATAAAATCAGTATATTCTATTTTTAATCCATCCCAAACTTTTTGATGTTCTAAAGCCATTAAATCAAGATAATCTTCTATATTCATATTTTTTTCTTGAGCTTTTTCTACAACTTTTTGAGAATTTTCATCTACTCATGTAGAAAATTTCACTTTTTTTCAAGAAATTCTATTATACCTAGCTATTGAATCAGCTATTAAAGAACTATAAGTATGACCTATATGTGGAATTCAGTTTGTATAATAAATTGGAGTTGTTACAAAAAATGTATTTTTTTCTGGCATTTTTTTACTTTTAAATATCTAAAAAACTTGCCTTATTATAAAGACAAGTTAATAAAAGTAAATTTTTTTATGCTGATTTTTTAGAATTATTATAAGTTGAACTTTATTTATATAATTTTAATTCTTTAGGTAAATATTCATCTTCTAAATATCTATTTTTAATATTAACATCTAAATCAATAATATTATTTATAAAATCAAAAATAATTTTTTTAATATATTTAAAAAAGCTATGATTATTAAATAATCATAGCTTAAAAAAATAGCTAAATATTTTTGATATTTTTATAATTATTACTGAATAAAGTAATATTCCAAATAAATGTATTGGAGTTACTCCAAAACTATTATCTCCAATTAATTTTATAGCAATTACTAAAAATACAAAAACAATAGATACAAAAATTAAATGATATAATTCATTTAATAAAAACAATTTTATATTTTTTATTTTTTTTATTTCTTCATGATATATAATAGAAGAAGAAAATAAAATTATAAAAAATACACTAAACTGCTGATTATCAAAAAAATCTCCTATTAAAATAGGTTTTAATAATCTTAAAACAAAAAGACTTCCCAAAAAAACTACTAATAATAATAGTTCTTTTTTTACAATTTTAGAAAAATCCATATTCAACTCCTTTTTTGATTTATTTTTTAACAATATGGATTTATATAATAAAATATATTTTATATTTTTCAAGTTTTTTAAAATTAAATTATAATTAAAAATATAAAATAATTTTTTAAACAATAAAAAAAGGCTATATATAGATAATAAATCCATATATAGCCTTTTTATTTAAAAAGAAACTAGGAATTATAACCTAGTTTCTCTTATTTTATCCTAAAAGAAACTTCTCCATACCTTACCAACTTTTGATAAGGTAGCAATAAAGCCTCTCTATTTCTATTTTTATTATCAAGAATTGCTTTTTTTCTCCTTTCTGCAATAGTTCTTGATTTTTTTTCTTTTTGTTTTTCAAGATGAAGTTGTTTTTTCATCCTTTTTACCTCAATCTTTTCTAAAACTGTTAATTTTTTTGAAAATCTTTCTCTATATGATTTTTTAACAGTTTTAAAAAAAGAAATTTTTTTATCCTTTTTTATTTGTTTTGTCAAAGCTCTTTTCTCAGAAATCCTTTCAAAGCCATTAATATAACGATCTCTTTTATTTTTCACTATTGTGATTTTATTAAAACCTTTATCTAAAATTTTAATAAGCCAATTATTAAGATCCTTTGATTTTTCAATGATATATTGTTTAGGTTCAAACTCTATATCAAATAATTTAAAGAATTTTTTAAATTTAAATAAGAATAATAGAAAGTCAATAATAATTATTTTTTTTCTTAAGATAGATTTTTTCAACACTTCATACAATAATTTGCAATTCTTGGATTTTTTTCACCACATCTAGGACATTTTTTTCATCTTTTATTATTTATTTTTGTTTCATGATTTCTTACTATCTCAGAAAAAACCATGATAGTTATAGCTGAAGCTAATCAATATAATAATGGTCATAAAAAAACTAAACTTGAAGCAAATAATCTTCATAAATTTGTTGTAGGATACATATCTCAAAATCATACTGTAGACATAGTAACCAATCCCCACCATAATGTTATAGGAATATTTGTAAATTTTGTATTTACTACATCTTTTTCTGCAAAATATACAAAAAAACTACCAATAAAAAGAATAATAACAAATAATATAAAAACTGCTTTATATTCTTCTCTATAATCTTTTAATGCTTTTACAAAATCATTAGTTAAAGGTATTTTTTTAATAACTCTTAGTATTCTAAAAATTCTAAATAATCTTAAAATTTTCAAAAAATCTCAAATTGCAATTATTCAAAGGAAAAAAGGTAAAAATGATAATAAATCTATTATTCTCATTGGATTTATTATAAATTTTACTTTATTTTTAGCTCTTGAAATTCTATAATAATATTCTATAGCAAATACAGATGATATAAAAGCATCTATAAAAAATAATTGTTTATAATATTTTATTTCATTATTTCATATACTCTCAAAAATCAAAACTAAAGCAAAAAATAATACAAGTCCAAAAATAAAATCTCTTAAAAAAATTCAATTTTTATTATCTGAATCTAGAATATTTTCATATTTTTTATGATCATAATCAAAAATTTTTTTAAAATTTTTAAATATTTATTATTTTTTTAAATTATCTAAAGCTTTTAACCTTTTTAATACAGTAGGATGAGAATAATGAAAAAATTCATAAACTGGATGAGGTCTTAAATTTGATAAATTATTTCTTGAAAGTTTAATCAATGCAGATTTTAATGATTCAATATCATAATTTTCTCAAGAAAATTCATCTGCTTGATATTCATTTTTTCTTGATAAAACATTTCAAAGTAATCATAAAATAATTGATATTGGAGTAAATAATATTCAAAAAGCAACTACTCATACCCAAAAACTACCCTGCTTTGCTCATAAAGCTTCACTTACTTCTGAATATTTTAAAGTCAATCAAAGGATAAATAACATAAATCCTGTTTGAATAATTGAAAAAACAAGCATTTGTAATGTATGTTTCCTTTTATAATGTCCTATTTCATGAGCTAAAACAGCAACAAGTTCTTTAGTAGTTAAATCTTTAATTAATGTATCATAAAGAACTATTCTTTTTTTAGGTCAAAATCCAGAAAAATAAGCATTTGCCTTACTACTTCTTTTACTTCAATCTATTACATAAATATTATCTAATTTAAATCAAACTTTATTTGCAAAATCTTCAATAGTAGTTCTTAATTCTCAATCCTCAAGAAGAGTTTGTTTATTAAATAATGGAACAATTAATGAACTATAAAACATCATCATAAAAACAGAAAAAACAGTCATAACTATCCAAGTATAAAACCAAAAACTATTTTGATTAAGCTCATATAACCAAACAATTAAAGCTAAAAGTAATCATCAAATAATAATTGTTAATATAAAAGTTTTTAATGTATCAATAAAAAATAATTTTTTATTCATTTTATTAAAACCAAATTTTTCTTCAATTACAAAAGTTGAATAATAACTTATAGGTAAACTAATAATAGTTTGAACAAAAGCTATTATTCAGAAAAAATATAAAGCTCTTAAAATATTATTATCTGATAAATTTCTTACAAAATCATCAAGAAATCAAAATCATCAAAAAACTAAAACTAAAAGCATTATTATAAAAGTAAAAATTCAAGTTATACTTGAAAATTTATATTTAGCTTTTTCATACTCCATTGATTTTTTATATTTTTCTTCATCATAAATTCATTCTAATTCTTTGGGTAACTGATTTGTCCAATTTTTTGTATTTAAATAATCAAGTACCTTTGATAAAATAAATTCTCAAACAAATAAAACAATTATAATATAAAATATAAATTCACTACTCATATATTTCTTTTAATAAATAAAAAACTTGCTGTATTATAGCAAGTTTTTAGTATTTTCAAAAAGATTTTAAAATCTCTATTTTACAGATAAAAGCTTTCAAACTTTACAATTTCAATTTCAATTATTAATTAATTCACTTTTTGTAGTAATAGAATCTGATTCTGGAATAAAAACCTTTACAATTTTATCTTTTACTTGTACAGTATATTCCCCAATTTGTCATTTTCAATTATTTATTTTTATTATTTCAGTAGTTTTTTCATCTCAATTAGAAATACTTAGAGTATTACATTCATTTTGAGCATAAAGTCCATTTACTCAAATTACTACAGAAGTTCAAACTGATAAAATTTGTTGTTTTAAAGACATTATTTTATATATTATATAATAAATATTAATATATATATAACAAATAATAATAAAAAGTCAATAAAATTTATTGACTTTTTATTATTATTCTATCTTACATAAAATTCTCATTGTCTAGCATTTGCTTCCCGATCCTCAGATCAATCATTTTTCTTTGGTCATGATTTTCACCAAGTTTGATCATAATTCATATATCAATATCAATCATTTGTCATTCATCCTGGTTCCCGTCCTCAATGTGATTCAGGATGATTATGCATATATGCAATTCAGAACCGTGTCCACCATAAATCAGGATTTGTTTTATCTGTAATAAAATCAAATAAAGTATGTTTATATTTTGATTTATATTTTTGATTACCTGTTGATCAAGTTATTTCATTATAAGGCTGATCAAGTCAACTCAATTCATATTTTGTTCAAGTTGTATCATCTATATATAGATAATCTTTAAGTTTTCATAATGACCGAGGATAAAAACAAAATAATTTATCATTATTTATTCTTTTTAAATTATCAACACAATATCTTGCATCTTTATAAGTATAATTTCATTTTATTTGAACATATCTTGTCCATCATCCTCAATCAGTACTCATATCACAATAAACTTTAAACTTTGAATATCATAATGGTTTTATATAATAAAAATCATCTTTAGAGTGTGATAAAGGTTCTCATCTATATAATGCTTTACAAGATTTATAATCTTTTCAATTCATCATAGATAAAGCAATTGGTGCAAGAATTTTTCATGTTCCAGTAACTGTTAATATATCTGAAATATGTGCAACATAAGTATCATTTGTATTTATTATATCTATATTTCAAGCAGATTGAACTGAAGAAATATCTTGTAATGGAGTATTATTTCTATCTGTTAAAATTCATAATTCATCTCAAAAAACCTTTGGAAATCTATTTTCATAATCTCAAGCAGCATTTACTTTATTTCAAAAATTAAAAGCTGTATCCAAATTATCTCTAGTTTCAAGCATAGCCATTAATTGATATTTTTTTCTATTTGCTGAAATCATATATGAAAAAGGAACTTTATCTTTAGGATCTAATCAACTTTGATTATATCAAATAGTATCAAGTAAATTTTTTCATCATAATCATTGATAAGCTATCATTTCTGAACTTCAAGCTTTTATTTCTATTTGATTATCAGGTACTGGTAAATTACTATTTTTTGTATAATAAGTCTGTATTCATTTTCATAATTCTTCCAATTGAGATATTCTATTAGTATCTCTTGCATTTGGTAAATAACTTGAATATCACATAAATCATACTGCAGCCAATATAGCCAATATTGTAATAGCAACAACAAGTTCAATTAATGTAAATCAAAAATTTATTTTTTGTTTATTCATATAAAAATTTTTAATAATAAACTCTAAAATAGTTTAAAAATATTTAATTATTTAGCAAACTATTTTTTTATCAATTCTAAATAACAAACTTTTATATCTTGTCATCTAAATATTTGTTCAAATTCAGTTATTGCATCACTTTCATACAATCATTGTTTTTCATAATCAAATGTTTTAAATAAAATATCCCATTTTGTTTTTTCTACTTCATATAAAACATGCAAGAAATAACCTAAATGATCAGTTTTAAAAATTAATTTTCAATTAATTTTTGTTCTAGCATATAAATCATCTAAAAATTGTTTTTGCAATAATCTTTTTTTCAACCATTTTTTTCTTGCCCATGGATCTGGAAAAAATATTAAAGTCTCATTAATTTCATTTTCATCAAAAATATTATTAATTTTTTCTGCATAATCTTTTATAACAACAAAATTATTATTATATTTTTCAAGTTTTGTATTATCACATGAATTATCATTATTTTTTACTTTTCAAAGAGTTTTTTGAGCTGTCATAAAACATCTTTTATATCTTATTTCCATTCAAATATAATTTTTATCTAAATTTTGATTTACATTTTTTGAAAAAAAATTTCAAAGACCTGTTCATATTTCTAAAATGATAGGATTTTTATTAGCAAAAAAACTATTCCATTTTCATTTAATAGAATAGATTTCTTCTAAATTAGTTAAAATTTTATAATGATTTTTTACTTGTTCTATATAAGGATTATTTACCATATTTAATTAAAATAATTATTTTTTTATAATAAATTATATTTTTTCAACTCTACTTCATTCTCTAGAATCTATTATTTTATATCAAGATTTTAATAATTCATCTCTAAGAGAATCTGCAAGTTCAAAATTTTTTTCTTTTTTAGCAATATTTCTAGCTTCAAATTTTTCTACAATTTCCTTTGGTATTTCATTATTTTCTTCTAAAACATCAAAATCTATAATTTGTAATACATAATTTAAAGTATCCAACATATCAATAATTGCTTCATACTCTTCATATGAAAAATCTTTATTTTTAATTCAATTATTTATAAATTTTATAAAAGAATGAAAAACAGCTAAAATTTCAGGTATATTTATATCATCTTCAAGTCTAAAAATATATTCTTGAATAATATCTTGCATATATTCACTAAATTCTTTAGTTACTCAAACTCTATATTCTTTTGATTTTGATAATTCAGAAGCATAAGAAATATTTTTTATAGTTTCATCTATTTTCTTTATTGTATTTATATTTGCTTGTAATTTATCAAATGAAAAATCTATAGAATCTCTATATTTTCAATTTAAAAAAGATAATCTTAAAGCTCTATATAAGACACTTCTTTTTTCATTTTTAAAGTTTTTTTCAATATCTTCTATAGTATAAAAATTTCAGAGAGATTTACTCATTTTTTTTCAATTTACCATCAAATGAGCACTATGCATCCAATATTTTGAAAAACTCTTCCTAGTACAACTCTCAGTTTGAGCTATTTCATTTTGATGATGAGGAAAAATTAAATCTTGTCATCACATATGTAAATCTATTTGAGGTCAAAAGACAGCCATATTACATGCACTACACTCTATATGCCAACCTGGTCTTCATTTTAATGTAATTTTTTTATCAGAAGATAATTCAAATTCTTCTTCCCAATAATTATCTCAATCCTCTTTTTTATAAGCTTTCCATAAAACAAAATCTCATACTTTATCCTTATCATATTCATCATTATCAATTCTTACTGAAGATTTTAAATTTTCTAAATCTATATTTGCAAATTTTCAATAATTTTTGAATTTTGATACTTTATAATAAATAGAACCATCATCAGAAATATAAGCATATCATCTTCTAAGCATAGTATTTATCATTCTAACCATTTGAGAAATCAATGTTGTAACTGGTATTATATTATCTGCTTTTTGTATATTTAATTTTTCTAAATCATCTAAAAATATTTTTGTATATTTTTGTGTAAAATCTTTTAAACTTACTCCAGCTTTTATACTATCTCTAATAGTTTTATCATCAACATCAGTTAGATTCATTGTAGTTTCAACTTCATATCATAAAAATCTTAATGTTCTAACAACTACATCTTCAAAAACAAATGTTCTCAAATTTCAAATATGAGCATAATTATATACAGTTGGTCCACAAAAATAAACCTTTACTTTATCTTGTTTCAAAGGTTTAAATTCTTCTATTTTTCTTGAAGCAGTATTATAAATTTTCATTTTTTAAAATTAATTATTATTTATTTTGATTTTTTCTTTTTTTTCAATCAAAGCTTTTTTAAAACCCTATCTGAAATTTTTAAAGGATTTGCATAGTTTATTATTTCCTCATCAATTTTTACATTTGGTCACTTTTTACACATTCACATACAAGGAGTTTCTTCTATTTCAACTCATTTTAAATTATAAAATTCAATATCATTTTTTATTCTTTTTACAATATATTCTGAAAAATTATCACTACAAGCACTTCAACCACAAACTTTTATCTTCATTTTCTATATTTTTATTATAATATAATTTAGTATATTTATAAGCAAATGAAAAAAAATAGCAAAAAAAATTTGCCTTTATTTTTTTTTTAATATAATAAGCAAGCAACACAAAAGAAAAAGAAATGCCGGGGTAGCTCAGGGGTAGAGCAGAGGACTGAAAATCCTTGTGTCGCAAGTTCAAATCTCGCTCTCGGCACCATTTAAAAATTTTAAAAAACTAAGAAAACTATTTTCTTAGTTTTTTTATTTTATATTTTTATTTGACTTATTTTAAAAATCTTATATAAAATAAATCACCCTAAAATAAAAACAAAAGGAGAAGGTCATGAAAAAGCTCATGATTATAGCAGTTATTACTGCAGGACTATTTTTTACAGGATGTGGTGCTGATGAAAATCATAAATCAGAAAGTAGCACAAAACAAACACAAGTTGCTGTTAAAAATACAGCTAAAACTGAAACAGTAAAAGAAAAATCTACTTGGCAAAAAGTAAAAGAAAAAGCTGTAGAAACTGCTAAAAATGCAAAAGATACAACTAAAAAAGTTGTTGAAAAAACAAAACAAAAAGCAAAAGAGTTTGACCAGGAACATAATGTAACTGGAAAAACAAAAGCTGCTATTATAGCTGCAAAGCAAAAAGCACATGAAATTGATAAAAAATATCATGTATCTGAGAAAACAAAGGCTACAATTACTACAGTAAAACAAAAAACAAAAGAAGTAATTGCAAAAATAACAGGTCCAAATCCAGAAACTTTATATAAAAAATGTGCAGGATGTCATGGAGCTAAAGCTCAAAATCATGCACTTGGTAAAAGTAAAATCATCCATAATTTTACAGCAAAACAAATATCTACAGCTCTTCATGGTTACCAAAATGGAACTTATGGAGGAGCAATGAAAGCTGTTATGGCTGGTCAAGCAAAAAACCTTTCAGATAAAGATATTTCAGCTCTAGCTGAATATATTCCTACTCTAAAGTAAAAATATAAAAGTGGTACAGAATTAATCTGTTACCACTTTTTTCTTTGGTATTCAATAATATTGTAATAAATATGATGCAATATCATGAAAAATATGAGATGAAGTAGCTCATCAATATTGACTAGTTTTTGGTCTTACTAATTTTACTACTACTACAAATTTTGGATCTTCAGCAGGTCAAAATCATACAAAAGAAGCAAAAGTTGCTCAAGCTCATTTTTCATATCATCATTTTTTTGCTATTTGAGCAGTTCAAGTTTTTCAACCTAATGTATAACCTTTTACATTTCAATTTTTTGCAACTCAATTATTTATAGAATCAACAAGCATTCTTTTTATCTCATCTGATGTTGATTTTTTTATTACTCTATGATCAATTTGAGTTTTATATTTTAATATTCTTCAATCTCAATAAACAATTTTATCAACAATATGAGGCTTAACATAAACTCATCCATTAACTAAAACACTATATCAAGCAGCCATTTGAAGAGGTGTTACATTTATTCATAATCAATAAGAAGTTGTAAAAAGCCTTGCTTTTGACCATCTTTCATAATTTTCAATTGGTTTTGATATTTCTCATTCAAGGGAAATTCAAGTAAGATGTCAAAATCAAAAACTATTTAAATATTCATATGCTAATGCTTTTCAATATTTTTTTGCAATTTTTAACATTCATACATTACATGAAAAATCAAGAGCATGTCAAAAAGTATGATATCATTCACATTTATGAGAAACATTTGAAATTGTAAAATCATCAATTGTAACTTTCATATTATCTTGATATTTACTATATTTAGTTATTTCTCAACTATCAAGTCATATTGCAACTGTAAAAGCTTTCATAATTGAACCAGGTTCATACAATGATGATATAGCATCATTTTGATAAACCATAGGTCAAAAATCATTTTTAAATTTATATTTTACAACAGCTGGATTTCATAATTCATCCTGAGTTGCTTCTCTTAATTTTATCTCTTTTCAATCATAAAAATATTTTGTTCAATTTACACTATCAATAACAAAAACTTTTATTCACCTTAAATCTTTTATTGGATCTGGATATTTTCAATAATTTACTTTTTCAAGTTCATACACATCTCAAGGAAAATTTGGATTAAATTCTGGATAATTTGCCATTGAAATAACCTCTCAAGTCTTTGGATTTAAAATAACTACTGTTCCTTTTATTGCCCTATATTTTTTAACTCAATTTTCTAATAATTTTTCAACTTTCTTTTGAATATTTCTATCTATTGTTGTATATATTTTTGCTCATTCTCAATAAGTATCTCACATATCTAAACTAATTGGATCAATAGTTCTTCACTTTATATCTTTTTTTGCAACTATATATCAATTATTTCATTTTAATATCTTATTAAAAAATCATTCTAATCAGTAATGTCATACTCATAAACTATCAACAAATCAAATAACTTGTGATGCTAATGTATTTTCTGGATAATATCTTTGAGGATATGGATTTAAAATAATAAAATTTACAATACTATTATCTGAATCCAAAATTCATCTCTTTATTGCATCTTTTTCTGAACTAAGATATTTCTTTAGTTTTTCATATCAATCAATTGATAATTTATTTAATATAGGAATATATCTTTTTACTCTTTTCCTAATCAAAAACTTAATTCTAGGTTCTGGAATATTTAAATAAAGTGCCAATTTTTTAGCTGTTATATCTTGTCAAATAACTTCTTCAGGATTTATATAAACATTTCAATTATTAGCATAAACTCAAGCTAATCAAAGATTTTTTATTTTATTAATAGTATCAGGTGATAAATTATTTTGAAGTAATACAGATGTTACTTTTATATTATTTATTTTTTCTTTTAATCTATTTATAATAATAGAATCAATATATTTTTCATCAAACTCAAAATCTTTTATTTCAAGTTTCTTTGTAAATTTTAATAATCATTCATAACAATATTTTTTTGTTTTATTATTACATAATTCATTATATATTAAATCCTTTAAATAAATTATAAGTTTTGCTTTATCTCATTTCATTGTAGGATCAATAGCTATATCATTTAGATTTACACTTGTAGCCAAAGTTGTATTATTTTTACTATAAATATTTCATCTTGTTACAGGAATTTCTACTTTTCAAATCTGTTGTTTGTTTGCAAGATTTTTATAAAAATCATAATTTAAAATAGTATATGAAAAAACCTTTGATATAGTTATCAAAGCCCATATAACAAAAATTCAGAAAACTATATATTCTCTTGGTAATTTTCTAAAAAATTTTCTAATTTTTTTTAACATATTTATTGAAATTTTATCTTATTTTTAAAATTTTCTGGAATTATATCATCATCATAAATTTTTAAAAGTTTTTTTTCTAAATCATCAAAATAATTATCATCAAATTTCACTAAAACTTCATTTTTAAAAATATCTAAAATATATCACTTATTTTTAAATTTATTTATTGATTTATACATTCATAATATAACTTCTTGTTTTTCTCAAACACACTCAAATGGTTTAATTCAAGTTATTCATAATAGTTCTCTAAAAATACTTTCTAATGATTTTTTTTCATATAAATCTTCTCAAAAAATACCTATCAATTTTTCTTTTTCTAAAAATCAACTTAAAATACTATAAACAAAAGCACACTTAGGACAATTATTACACCAATATTTTTTCTCTTTTAAATTATCTTTTACTAAAGGATCCTTTTTAATTGTAAAATTTCTATTACAACTAGAAAAATGCTTAAAATATTTTTCTGCTTTTTTAGAAAATAATTGAGCTATTTTAAATTCATATAATCATCTGAGTAAAGAAAAATATTTTATATCACTTGAAATATTTCTATCAATATAAATCATAAAATCCTTCTCAAAATCCAAACTTTTAGAGTATTGATGATTAATAGAAAATCAATCCCATAATGTATTACCATAATTTGCTGATAATTCATTACTCAAAATTAAATATTTATAATTATATAAATATGAAACTAAAAGCATATTAAAAGCAATAATTCAAGTTATAGGAACATGTCAATTATAATAGCCTTTTTTATTAAAATTAAATAAATTTTCAGAAATCTTTCTTTTTACTAAAATTGTATGTTTTCAAGAAATTTTTTGTGTATTTTCTTTTAAAAAATCATTTTTTCAAAAAACAAACAAATCAAAATCAAATCAAATATCTTTTAATAATTCAATTGTAACTATTGAATCTTTTCATCATCAAATAGGAACTAAAGATTTATTTTTTAAACTAAAATCAATTTTAGTATATTTTTCACCTTCTAAATTTTTAAAATTAAACAATTTTTTAGAAGATATTTTATTTTTATATAAAAATTCTCATAATCAATTTCTATAAAATTTTTTCCAAAAATCTATATCATCTTTTTCTAAAAAACCTGATTTTATAATTAAATCACTTGTTGGGTACAGTTTATAATAACTAATTCATAAAGCAATATGTATATGAAATAAAATATTTTCTACTATTTTATAATTTATTTTTTCTCTTAACTTAAAAAAGTTTGAAGAAAAATCTATCTTTTCTTCAAAAAATTCTTTTTGGTCAAAACTATAAAAAAAACTTGCAATAAAAGTTTTTTTATCAAACTCAAATTTTTCAAAATAAAATTTTTTAAACTTTATCATCAATAAATATAAAAAAATATATAAACAATAATAAACATTTTTAAATTTTAACAAATTTTTATTTGTATTTTTAATAAAATTAATATACTATTTATACATTACTGGTGTATTTTCCGGTTTTGATTTATATTATTTACATAATTAAAATACATTATGGCAGTTACAAAAGAAGAAAAAAAGAAATTAATTGAAGAATTTGCTGGTAAAGGAAATTCTGGTGCTCCAGAAGCACAAATAGCTATTCTAACAGCTGAAATTGAAAATTTAAAAAATCATTTACAAGAACATAAAAAAGATAACCACTCAAGAAGAGGTATTATGCTTATGGTTGTAAAAAGAAGAAAAATGCTTTCATATTTAAAGAAAAAAGATCCTGCAAAACATGCAGAAATCTTAAAAAAATTAAATATCAGAAAATAATCCAATTAAAAACTCTTAAAAATTTAAGAGTTTTTTTATTATAAAAAAATAAGATGAACTTAAGTTCATCTTATTTTTCATTTAAATGTTTTACTTTAACTCACAATAAATTTGATTTTAAATTATTTTTCATTCTATCTATCATTCTATCAATTATTAAATAATCATAATCAGGAATATTTAATATAAAACTTATATCTCATTTATTTTTTGATAACTTCTTAAAATTAATTTCTTCTATGTTTATATCCATAACATATAATATATCTGAAATTTCTTTTAATATTCATTTTCTATTTAAGACAGTAAAAACTATACTAACTTCTAGAAAATCTCATTGTGTTCAATCTAGATAAGCAGAAAGTAATCTATCTTTATTTACTTCTTTTAATGTTTCACAATCTCTTCTATGAATTGTTATAACTCATTTATTATTTATATGAGCAACAATTTGTTTTGGGATTTTAGATTTAATACAATTTCATAATCTATAAGGAAGTTCATCTTCTCATCAAATAACTATTTTTTGTTTTTTATCTTCTTTTTTATCATCTTTGATTATTTTTTTATTTTCTTTTTTAGAATCATTACTAAATTTAAATGTATTAAGAATTTTTTTAAACATTGAAGAAGATTCTCATTCAAGTTTATCTCAAAGACTTGGAGTTGATTTTAAAATCCTTTTAAAAACAGAAGATGCAGTAGTTGAAAAATTCCCTATTTGTTCTAAGATCTGCCATCTTTCTTCCATATTATACTCTCTACCATCCAACCTTTTCAAAACTGATAAATCTTTATCAAGTATAGGTAATCAAGATTTTTCTAAATATTTATTAAGTATTTCTTTTCATCTATCTCTATATAATTCTTTATTTTCTTTTTTCAAAAATGATTTAATTCTATGTCTTGCTTTTGCTGTTTTTATAAAAGATAACCGAAAAGGATTAGGTTTTTTATTTTTATCAGTTATTATCTCTATAATATCTCAATTATGCAATTCCTTATCTAATGTTCTAACTACTCAATTTATTTTAGCTATACTTATATGATCTCATAAGTCACTATGTACATAATATGCAAAATCAATAGGAGTAGAACTAGCTGGAAGATTAATTAATTCTCATTTTGGAGTAAAAACAAAGATTCTATCTTTAAAAACATCAATTTTTAATGAATTTTCAAATTCATTATTTTCCATACTTTCAGTTAACTCTTTCAATTCTTTTACCCAATTTATATCTTGTGCAACTTTTGATCATCTTTCTTTATATTCAAAATGAGCAGCTACTCATATATCAGAATATTCTTTCATTTCATAAGTTTTTATCTGAATTTCAGTTGGTTGCTTTCTAAAATCTTTCAATAATCAAATAACTGTAGTATGCAATGATTTATATCAATTTAATTTTGGTAATGCAATATAATCTTTAAATCTTTTAGGTAAAGGAGTCCAATTTTTATGTATCATTCATAAAACTCTATAACAAGTAGTTTCATCTTCAACTATAACTCTAATACCAAACAAATCATAAAGTGTTTTTATTGAATCAAGTCATTTTTTCTGCATTTTTTTATAAATAGAATAAACTGACTTTACTCTAAAATCAACTTCATAATTTTTTATTCATCACTCTTTTAATAATTTTTCAATTTCAGATTCTGCATTTTTCAAAAATGATTCCATAGAAGGCTTCAATTCTGCTAATTCATTTTTTATTTTTTCATAATCCTCTGGTTCAAGAATTTTAAAACATTCTTCCTCTAAAGCATTTTTAAATTCATAAAGACCTAATCTATCAGCAATAGGAGCATATATATTTAAAGTTTCAAGAGCAATTCTTTCCCTTTTTTCTTGATTTGGATGAAATTTAAGAGTTCTCATATTATGCAATCTATCTGCAAGTTTTATAAAAACAACCCTTAAATCTTCTGCCATAGCAATAAACATCTTTCTCAAACTTCCAATAGTCCTATCTTCTCAAGAATATCTTACTTTTGATAATTTTTCCATTCATTCACATAAAAAAGCAACAGTTTCTCAAAAATCTTTTTCTATATCTTCTGCTGTTTTGGGTGTATCTTCTATTACATCATGCAATAAACAAGCTTGAATAGTAAAAATATCTGGTTTTAGTTTCATCAAATATAAAGTTGCCTCAACAGGATGAATTATGTATGGATCTCCTGATAATCTTTTTTGATTTTTATGAGCTTCTTTTGCATAATTATAAGCTTTAAAAATTTCTTTTTTTATATAATCTCTATCATAATAAGTCATGTATTTTTGAACCTTATCAATAATAGAACATATCTTTTTCTCAAGTATAGAATAATCATATTCTTTTATTTCTTGTTTATTTTCTCACATATTTTATTGTAAAATAAATAATTTTAATTCATTATACAATTAAAGCTTTTATTTTCAAAAATTTTCTTGTTTATTTTAAAAAAATAAATAATATAAAATTATATATATTATTTCTAATTTTTAAATATATGAAATTAACAAAAAATAAAGCATTTACTCTAGTAGAACTGCTAGTTGTTATTACAATACTTTCTATTATATCTGTTGTAGCTTACCAAAATTTCTGATGAGCTGTTGATAAAGCTGTAGCTTGAAGAAAAATACAAGATGTATCTACAATTGAAACTTCTCTACAACAATATAAAGCTGATAAATGAAGTTATCCTGCTACATCTCCAGAAAAATCTTCAACAAATCTATGGTGATATGATACTTGATCTACAGCAACTCCTTCAAATAAAATAATTGTTACTATGAACTGAGAAGAAATAGCAACAGTTAAATCTAGCTCTGTATGATGAGGTAGAGTATATTGAACATGAGCATGGGCTAGTTGAACTCATAAAAGACAAATCTGAGCTAAATGAATAATATCTCAAGCAACATTAACTAAAAAATACCTTACAAAAGATTTATATGATCCAGAAGTATGAGATATAAAAGTAAATGATATATGAGGTTGAAAAATCTGAAAAATGATTGATTTATGAATTGGTAGATATGTATATGCTACATACAAAAAAAATAAATGAGATTGAGATTGGAATTCAAACTATCAAGCAAATGCTTACAATATAGCATTTACTATAAAAAAACAATGAAGTGATAAATATATAACAAAAATTGTTTGAGATTATGATAAACAATCTTGTTATGAAGATGCAGATAAATGTCCAAATACATTAATCTGACTAACAAATTGAAGTGAAGAAAATAATGATAGTAATCAAGATAATTATGGTGTTCCTTATGCTGTAACTGATTTTGCACAATAAAAAAATGAGATTTTAATCTCATTTTTTTTGTATAATAGAAATAAAATTCCTATTGTTTTCAAATAATTTATTTTCAATTACCTCAAATCAAACTTCTTCAAATAAATAACTTAATTCATCTAAACTGAAACAATGATAATATCTATTATATTCTCATATTTTTATATTATAATCTAAACTTCAAAATTTATTATCAGTTCAAGAAATTATAGAATTTTTATATTTTTTATTATTTAGTTCACTATTTAAGGCCCAATTTGTCATAAAAATTTTTCAACTATTTTTTAATAATTTTTTTGCTTTTTTTAATACTTTAAACCTATCTTTTAAATTATCTAAATGATGAAAACTAGCTATAAAAAATATATAATCAAATAAGTCTTTCTCCCTTGGGGGGAAAGATTTAGATAGGGGGATTTTATCTAAATCTAACATATTTAGCTGCAAAAAATTATTTTCAGTATAGATATTTTTTGCCTCTTGCAAAAGTCAGTCTGATAAATCAACTCATAAATAATTTTTTGTATCTATACTTTTATCTTTTAAAACTCACAAAAATCTTCAATTCCCACATCAAATATCCAAGATTGATATATCTATTTTAGAATCTAGGAAAGATATAAAATAATCTATTTCTTCCCATTTCATATTTTTTCTTGATTTAGAAAAAGTTTTTGCAAATTTATTATAATCAACTGACATTTTTTATTGACTTTTAAAATAAAATAATCTCTCTTACTACAATATAATCTATGCTACAACATATGATATAATGTAGGAGGAGAAAAAATCTCTGGGCTAACAAATGGAGCCACCATTACTCCTTAGCTTTTATTATAAGCTCCCTAACTAAAGGGAGTCTTTTTTTATTGCTTATAATAATATAAATATTTACATTAAATCAAATTTATTTTTACTTTACTTTTTAAATAAAATAAATAAAGTGTATTTTATAATATTTTTGTAATATATAAATTATACAAATATGCAAGAAATACTAAAAATAAATAATTCTTTTTTTAATAACTCAGAATCCTTTTTTTATAACAATGAAACTATAAATAATATAAAAACTTCTATAAAAAAAGAAAAACTTATAACTATAAATTGATTAAACTCTATAAATAAAACTTCATATATAAACTTAAGTATAAATAATTCACAAAATAATATCTTTTACTTTAACAAAAATCTAGATTTTAACAATAAAATAAAATCTGATATAGAATTAACTAGTTTAATAAAAGAATTTACTCTAACATATTCAAAAGCTGATTATATAGTTTTGGAAAATATATCAAAGATAGATAATATAAAAATTTTTATATCAAAATTTTATAAAAGTTGATATAAAATAATTATAATAGATAATAATATATCTATCCCTTCAAAACCAAAAATAGAAATAAAAAATCCTAGATATTATAAAATAAAACAAAAACTTGAAAATAATTATAATATAAATGATTTTTTAATTTTTTGAGACAATGAAAATACAATCCTTATAAACAATAAAAAAATAAAAATCAACTTACTAGAAAATCAAAAAAATCAAATTATTTTAAAAGATTTAATTGAAATCTATTCAATTAAAAATATATTTTTATTAAATCAAACTATTACATTTTTATCATTATTAAACAAAAAAATAACTTTAAGAGAATTGCATAGAGATATAAGTAATAATATAAAAATATCACTTATAACAATAATAGAATACATTGATTTCTTACTAAATTCAAAACTTATAAAAAGAGTTTATAGTTATGATTTTAAAAAAGAAAAAACTATAAAAGCAAAGGCAAAATACTATTTTTCAGATTTATGAATAAGAAATAGTTTCAATTATTTCAGCACAAAAAAGCAAGTAGCAATAGAAAATATAGTTTTTAATGAACTTGATAAAACTTGATATAAAATAAAATCAGGAATAAATTGAAAATTTGAATTCAATTTTTATGCAAAGAAAAAAGATTTTGTAGAAGAAAAAAATAGAAAAAAAATAGAAAAAATATATTTACATATATCAAAAGCTGAAAGTAAACAAGAACTTAAAAAAGAAATAAATAAACTAAATAAAATTCCTTACTTCCCTACTCTATCAAAATCATGAGAAAATATAGATGAAAATATTTCTAGGTATCTAATAGTTAATAGTATAGAAAATTTGTGAATTAAAAAATTACAGTATGATGAAGTTAAGATTGTGGAGTTGGAAGAGTTTTTGATGGAAATATAAATTACATTGTGCTATAAATCTTTGTATTTCAAGTAAATTTAATCTTGCTATTTTTTGAATACTTTACACTATACATTCTTTTTTCTTTAAAGAATTATTTATTTCAGAATAAACTGAAGAGCAAAATTCTGATAAAGTATTTCATTTTTTCAATTCTTCTAATCATTTGATAATGTTTTCTATATCCTTAGAAGCATATCATTCTTCTTTTAATTTTTCTATATTTTCTTTTGTTAACATAATTGATTTATTTAAAAATTAATCTACTACATTCTACCCAAAATCCCCAAGAAATCAAACTAACTTTAAAATCCCCCTCTCCTGAATGAGAGGGGCTAGGGGTGAAGACCTTAGGCTAGGGATGAGGACTTGAAACTAGAAAACTTAATTAAACAACCCCAGGATTGTGTTTTAATTTAAGTAACTAAATCCTGGGGTTATTTATATTTATTTCTTTTTTTAAAAATTTTGATGATTATCAATAATATAAATTATTAAATCTCAATTATCTATTTTTCCAAAAGCCCTAAATTGTTTATTTATTCTAAAACTATATTCTCACTTTTCTTTTGGTTTTCTGATTTTTAAGTCAGTTTTTCAATAAATTCAGGCTAAAATATATGATTTTGATTTTTTATACTGATTTATTAATCACCTTTTTTCAAGAAATTCAAAAACTCATTTAGTTTCAAATATATTATTTATTTTTAACATAATTATATATTTAATAAATCATCCTTATTAATATTCTCTAATTTATCAAACTCTTTTTTATGTTTTTCAGACATATCAGAATAGTTAATAAAATTTAAATCTGGTGAAATATATTCTCTTCAAATAGTTTTTACTATTAAATTTTCATATGAAACTACCTCTCATAATCAAAGTTTTTTTCTTATTTCTTCAGAAATTTCTAATCTAATTGATGTCATAATTTCAAAATTATATTTTAATCTTAACTAATTATAATATTTTCATAATTTTTTGCAAATAAATCCCCCTCTCTTTCAGGAGAGGGGCTAGGAATGAGGATTTAAACTTAATTACAAATCCTGGGGGTAAAAAAAATAAAAAATAAAAAATAAAAAAACAGGCTTTGCCTGTTTTTTTATTTCTTTTTTCAAATCTTATTTTTAAAATCATCTATACTAGCTTTTTCATAACCTAATCCAGAAGCTATTTTAGAATTTTGAACATAATATATATTTCATTTTTTATCTTTATATAAATAATCTTCAATTGCTTTATAAAGTATAGTATCATTTATATTAACTTCACCCATAAAATCTTTTAATGCATTTTCTGAATGAATATTTTTTATAATATATTTAGCAAAACTATCTTCATCTGATTTAATAATTCAAGTAACATTTCAATTTTCATCAACTTTTACATTTATAGTATTATTTCATATATTTATTCTTCAATTTCATGTTGATAAATCATAATTCTTAGAAACCTGTTCTATTTTTGGACTAACAGATATATCTTGTGGACTTTTTGCATTATAAGTTGCATTATATGAGCCTTCTGGATATGCTCATCAATTATTTTGTGCCTTAAAATTCTTCAAAAAATCTTCTCAATATCTTCAATTTCAATTTTCAACCTTAAGATCAATTGCTTTCAATAACTTAAGATATCAATCTTTATTCTTTCATCAATTTTCTATTATATTCTTACTTACATCTAGCCTTCCAGCTATTATTTTTAATTGTCAAACCAAATCTTTTTGTTGCCGAGCATTATTTGCATTTCAAGCTTTCTTCATTGCTTCATTTGCTTTATCTAAAATATCTTGATTTACTGTCTTATTTCATGAAACTACTTGTTTTAAATCAGCAATAGCAGATGTTAATTCTCATTTATTTCAAAATAAATTATGGTCTCACATAAATTTTGATGCTGATTTTGAAGGCAGAGTACTAGTATAATATGTTTGTGCACTACTAGCTATATTTGACATACTTTGCATACTTTGTCCTCCAAACACAGGAGCATAAGTTGGTGCTTTGGAAACAAGTGATCATACTGAATCACCAAATTGTTTGATTGGTGCAACAATTGCTTTAGTTATAGTACTAGCTTGTAATGCTGCCATAATAGCAATCCGAAAAACTACTACTCAGAATATATTCATAAAAATTGTTCCTACAAATCATAATTGACTATCTCAAATATCTCAAACAGCTTTAAAAGCACTTTTTCAATCAACTAATAAATTTGCAAAAGCTCATCATCATTTTACAATTAATTTACTATTATGACCATTTCATAAATCAATATTTATACCATTTTTATCTATCTTCATATTAGATTGACTACTTGTACCTGAAGATTTAGCAGTCATTCAAGTCATTGTCATATGTAAAAATAAAAATCAAAATGACAAAGCTAAAACTGTATAAACAGGAACCATAGCAAGTCAGATAAACTCTGATACATTAAATTTTTTCATTAAATCACCACCTCAATCTTTTCAGAAAAAATATGCAAGTCAAAAAAGTGGGGATAAAGCCAGATAAATCCAGAGCCATACAGCTCTAACAATTAATACTATAATTAATGTTATTATCAATATACCATAAACAAGTATAAATATTCAACTAAATAATAAATATCTAATCATATCCTCAACAGATTTTATAACTCAGGTTGCAATATTATTTGTATCTATTGTTGGTAAAGTATCAACATGTAATAATCAATAAGAATAATTCATTAATAATCAAAATACTGAATTATGTGTTATTTGTCATAAATTATTATCTGGTGTTCCTCCATCTTTAGTCATTTTAGGATCACATTTTAACCATTCTTTTGCTCACTCATGTAAATCCAATGTACAAGTTGTTGGAATAGGTATTTTATTTAAAACAGTTTCATATCAAGAAAAAGTATCTCCAGGTAAAGCCAAAGCTGAAAAAGTTAATATATTTGCAAGACTTACTACAAGATTTACAAAAAACCAAGAAAATGGAACAATTAGTACTCATACTATAAATTTTGGCATAGCTTGTTTAAGTTCCCATTTATCTCATTTTCATATGATATTCATAAAAGCTATCCATATCAAAAGAAAAGCAAATATAAAATAAACTACATTTGAAACTAAAATCCATATTGCATGTAACTTAGTATTTATTCAAAATGATGTTCAACTTGTAAATCATGGATCAAGCAATAAGGTAGCTAAATATATTCATACTCATAATATTGCACTTATTCAAGCAACAACTCAATTCCATATTTTAGCCCATTTTACAAAATCCTTATTAGTTCAAGAATCATTAGTTTGTGGATTAGTTTGTGGAGTTTTAGCTTGTGAAGTTTTAGTTTGTGGAGTTGAAGAATTAATTCATAATGCAGATATTAATGTTGGAGAAGAAAATCTATCTGTAGCATAAACCTTATATGAATCAAAAGATATTTCTAAATTTAAAGTTTCTAGATTTGAATTAGTATTTTGATTGTAGTTTGAAATATTTGATATATTTATTCATCATGAAAACATAAAAAACATAGCTGATAAAAAAATATAGCTAAGTATTTTTTTTGTATTCTTTCTAAAAATATTTGAAAATCTCCTTAAAAACATATATTTGTATTTATATTTTATAATAAGTATTATTAGTTTTAAATAAACTAAATTCAATAAACTAAATACATAATATCATATTTTTAAATCATAAGCAAAAAAATAAGAGATTTTTAGTCTCTTATTTTTTATCCTAATTTTTTTCTTAATATTTCATTAAATATTTTTGGATTTCATTGTCATTTTGAAGCTTTCATACATTGCCCCACAAAATAACCAAAAATATTTTGATTTCAAGCCTTATAATCTTCTACTTGTTTTACATTATTAGCTATAACTTCATCTACAATAGATTCTAATGCTCATAAGTCATTTTTCTGTCTTAGATTATTTTCATCAACTATTATATCTGTTTCTCATCAATTATTAAATAATTCTTCTATAACTTGTTTTGAATTAGTTGAAGAAAGTTCATCTTTATTTACAAGTTCTATGACTTTTGCAAGTTCTTTTATATCAAATTTTAAATCACTTAAATGTTTTATTTCTTCATCTTCTTTCATCAAAGCAAGTAAAACTGTTGTAATATAACTACAAGATTTTTTTGCATCATTTGTCAACTTAACAAGTTCATCAAAATATTCACTTAAATCCCTTTGAGTAGTTAACAATCTTGCATCATCATCTGAAAGTTTGAAGTCATTAAGATATCTTATTCTTTTTTCTATTGGAAGTTCTGGAATTTGTTTTCTAGCTTCCTCTATAAACTCATTATCAAGTTCTACTGGGAGTAAATCTGGTTCTGGAAAATATCTATAATCCATAGCATCTTCTTTAGACCTTTGAGTTACTGATGTACCTGTATCATCATTCCATCATCTAGTTTCTTGATCAATTACTCAACCTTTTTCTATAATCTTTTTCTGTCTTTTTACTTCATGATCTATAACTCTTCAAATAGCTGAAAAAGAATTTACATTTTTAGTTTCAGTTCTTGTCCCCCATTCTTTAGCTCACTCTGGAGCTATTGAAATATTTACATCAGCTCTCATTTGCCCTTTTTCCATGTCTGCATCAGATACTCAAGCTGCTCTCATTATTTTTTGAAGTTCTTTTAAAAATTCCATAACTTCTTCTTTTGTATGAAAAACTGGATCAGTAACAATTTCCATTAATGGACTTCAAGCTCTATTATAATCACAAAGAGTAGTATTTCATGCATGAGTTAATTTTCAAGCATCATTTTCTAGATGCATATGATGTATTCAAAATTCTCTTATTTCTCAATCTACTATTGTCTTTACACTACCAATTCAAACTATTGGTTCATACAATTGAGTTATTTGATAAGCATTTGGATTATCTGGATAAAAATATGTTTTCCTATCAAATCTTGAAATTTTATTCACTTCACAATTCATAGCCATACCTCAAATAAGTCATAATCTCACAACTTCTTTATTCAAAGCTGGAAGCATTCCAGGAAATCACATACAAACAGGACAAACATTCATATTTGGTTCTGAAGCTAATTCTACTGCATTTTTACAAGAACAAAACATTTTTGTTTTTGATTTTATTCTCATGTGCACTTCAAGTCATATAGTTGGTATATATTTTGTCATTTCTTTATAATTATAATTTAATTTTTTAATTTTATTAATAATATGATTTTTAGCTTCTAAATCAAGAATTTTTTATGTGTTTTTTTCTAAAAATAAACAAAAATAAAAAAAATAGTCTTTTTTCTTGATTTTAAAATCTAATATGATAAAATAATTATAATCTTAAAAAGTTATCAATCTTTTATGCTTTTTAAGAAAATATTTATTAAATAATAATATATTATGGAATTAAAAGTACAAATACACTTAAATGAAGAAATGGAAAATGATAAAGAAGTTGTTGATAGATTAGTAGAAACTAATTTAAACACAAAAGTTTCAGCATATCTAAAAAAATATGAAGATAAAGCAGATGCTGAAGGAAAAATTGAGTTAAAACTTGAAAAAAATAAAAAAGATTTATTCAATGGTAAATTAATTGCTGATTTAGATAGAGATCAATTTGTTTTTGAAAGAGAAGATTATGAAAATCTTGATGATTTAATCAACAACTTATTTAAACATTTAAAAGAAGAATTATCTGCTAAATAAAAAAATCTCATTAATAATGAGATTTTTTTTGACAAACAAACTTAAGTTTGTTATTATATATCTTGCCTATTTAGGTTGTTAAGCAAATATTTAATTATGGCTTAATTAAATCCTTTATAGAGTACCAAAATATGGAGGTGGTAAAATGCCATCAACAAGACAAACAGTATGCTTTACAGGAGCACAAATTTCAAGAGCAAGAGTTTCTCAAAATGAGTTTGATTCACTTTTAGAAAAATTTCCTTATCTGAAAGTCAATAAGATTCATCTGCAACTACTTGGGAGAAATGGGATTAATGTTCCAAAAAGTAGAGTGTACTAAGTTTTTATAAGCTATAGATTTTTATCTATAGCTTTACTTTTTTATAAAATTTCTGTTAAAATATAATCCAAAACTAAAACTCATTTATCAGATAACATAATTTTATCTGATTTTTCTTTTAAATATCAATTTTCTATAAAATAATTTATTTTATTTTTATCCAATTTTTCATAAATTTCTTTTTCTAATCAATTTGTTCTAAGACCAAACATTAATTTTTCTATAAAAATATCATCTTGACTTAATTTTTCCTCAAAAATCTTTTTTTGCTCATAATAATCTTTAAAATTATCAGCATTTGCATACCTTAGGTACCGGTACCCATCTTGTATAAAATGGATACCGGTACCTATTTCTATTTTTTTCAATCAATAAGCCCCCATTCAAAATCCCAAAACTTCTTTATGTTCCCAATATCACATATTATGCCTACACCTATAATCACTATACTCTTGCCCTTGTTCCCTCTCCTTTAGGAGAGGGGTAGGGAGAGGACTTACCTTTGCAAAATTTGAAATCTCATAATTTACAAATCATTTTTCTAATAAATATTTTTTTATATTTAAATACTCTTCTAAATAATCTTCATCTTTAATTCAAAGATTTTTCCAATCTTTTGGATAAATTATATTATCAAATTTTGTTTCAATTACTTTATCAGGACTATAATACTCTTCCAGCATATAAACAGATATATGTTTTATAAAATCATATTTTTCTAAAACATATTTTATATTTTCTAAAATCTCTCACTTTTTTACATAAGGTAATCAAATAATAAAATCTAAATTTATATTTAAATTATTTTGTCTTTGTTCTCCATCCTTCAGGAAAAAGTTAGGATGAGAACTTATTGATTTAGAATGAGAATTTAAAATTCCCAAAGCTTTTTCTATATCTCATTTATTTCATCTATTTATTTCTTTTAAACTTTTATAATTTAAAGTCTGGATTCAAATTGAAATTCTATTTATTCATAAAGATTGCCAAATCTCTAAATTTTTTTGTGTAATATTATTTGGTGTAGATTCTATAGTTATTTCAATATCTTTTGAAAAAATAAATTTTTGTCTTAAAGCTTTAAAAATTTGTTTAAAATTTTCTTCACTTAAAACACTAGGAGTTCATCAACCAAAATAAATTGTTGAAATAACTTCTTTAAAGGTTTTAAAGGGTACCGGTACCCTCTCTATCTCCTTACATAAAAAACTTACATATTTATTAATATGTAAGTTTTGAGATTGTCATATACTTGCAAATCTACAATATTTGCACTTCAATTCACAAAATGGTATATGTATATATATTTGCATTATTTATTACAATTTCAAGATAAATTTTCAAGTAAAACTATTTTTTTAAAGTCACAAATCAATTGAGTTTTTAAATGCATAAAACTATTTATATAACCACTTTTTTCATCTAAAACATTTGTAATACCTTTATCATAAAAACTTTTTACTTTTTTATCAAAACTAGATTTTTCTAAGTTTTGATTATCAAAATCTTTCAATTTTATATTATATCAGTCAATTATTTTTGAATCTAAAAAGTCTTGTTCTAAAGATATCTTTGCAGGAAGGTAATATGGAAAAGTTTTTAAATATTTACTTGCTCAAGAATCAGAATTTATATATTCCATAAATCACATAGCATCTGAAATATTTTTACTATCTTTATTTACAACAAAATACTTAAATTTTGCAAAACTTTTTCATGATCAATCAAAATAACCAGGAAATGGTTGAACATATAATCATGGTTTTCTAAATCAATTTTTATCTATTTTATATAAATCTCTAGGAAATCAAGCAAGCATTGCAATATCTCATCTTGAAAATAAATCAAAATTATTTTTATTTTGAATCTTCATAAAATCATCTTTCTGATCATATCAATTTACTTTTGAATCTGCATACATAAAATATGTACTAAATGCTGATTTTATTTTTGCTTCATCAGCATTATTAACAGAAGTTATTCATTCAAGCATTAAAAATTGAGTTATAATATCTCAAGAATGCAAAACTGTCTTCCCTCTTCAAAGTCATAATGGAATAATTGATGGATTTCTATCTTTTAAAACTTGAATTCTTTTATTTAAAGCTGCCCAAGATTTAAAATCAGATGCTTGTATACCTTTAAATCTATTATAATATATTCATAAAGTTTCATATCAAATAGGAATTCAAAGAACAAAATCCTTTTTCTTTTTAGTTTTTTCATCTATTATAACAGAATCAATTAATTTATCTCATATAAATTCTTTATAATCTTTTCTAAATGTATCTGGATCAAATTTTGTTGGATCCAATGCTAATACTTGATTATCTAAAAAAGATTTCTCTCAAGAAGGTAAAACAAATATATCTGGAGCTTTTCAAGAAATAATAGCTGAAGATAAAGCTAAATCATAATCTTCCCAAGAGTCAAAATTTTCAACATTTATAACTAAGCTTTTTCTTTTAGTATCCTTTTTAAAATCTTGAACAAAGTTATATAATTTATCCTTATCATCTCAAACTGACCATATAGTTAAATCTCAAGTTTTAGATGATTTAACACCTTTATTTGATGATCATAGTGTTAAAAACATAACTCATATCAAAATAACTAATACAAAACCAGTTATAATAAATATAAGTTTTTTATTATTTAAATTTTCAAAATCCATATTTTTATTTTTTTATATATTATAAATCTGAAGTAAAATGTAAATGAATATGCATAACTTCTTGTCATCATTTAGCTCATACATTAAAATGTAATTGATATCACTCCTCAACATTTAAATCTTTTGCTAACTTTTTTGCAACAAAAAACATATTTGCTAATAATTCTTTATCTTCTTTTTGTAAATCATTTATTGTAGGTATTTCCTTTTTAGGAATTATAAGTAAATGAATTTTTGCTTTAGGATTAATATCTTTTATAACAAAAATTTCTTCATCTTCATAAACTATTTCTGAAGGAATCTCTTTGTTTAAAATTTTTGTAAAAATTGAACTCATAATATATATTTAAATATTAAATTAATAAACTTCTTCTTGTAAGGAATTGACAGTTGAATTTATATCTGTAGGACTTTTAACCTTATCAATTTTATCAATTTTTCTAACTCCAGCTCAATTAATAATCATAAATAGAATAATATATCAAGCTAAACTTAGAAAGATTAAAATAAAACATAATCATTTAAGAGAAGTAATTATTTTTGTTTGAAAATTTTTGAATTTTATAGCATGGATTCTTATAATTATAAAAAATCACCATAAAACAACTAACAATAAAGAATATAATCAAATATATAAAAAAGATAAAGACATAAATTTATTTATAATAATATATTAAAATACTTTATTTTATTATATTTGTTATTTTTTTTTTGCAAATTTTTAAATAGTTTGATATAATGTAAATGTAATTTAAATTTAAAAAGTTTATACAAAATAATTTTTTAAAATTTTTATATTTTTATTAAAAATAAAATGGCTGAAATAAAACAAAATGGAAAAACTTTTCAAGTTGATGAAGAAGTACAATTAAAATTTCCTGAATTAATCAAAATGATTCTTTTAACTGAATCAATGGATGATGATGAAAGACAATATTGGTTTGATATAATGCCTTCAATGACAGATGATCAAATTGATAGATTATTTAATATTCTAGATACTGAAAGAAGAAAACTTGAAGAACTTGAAACAAAATATCAAGATGAAATAAAAAATCTAAATGAAAAACATCTTATAGAATGGCAAGAATTCCAAATGAAAGATTCTAAAAAGAAAATTGCAAAAGCTGAAAGCAGTGAAAAAGATGATGCTGATGAAGTATTACAAATGCTTAATGATTTATAAAACCTTAAAACTAAAAAGCTCTCCAAATTGGAGAGCTTTTTAGTTTTTTTATAATAATCAAAATGAAATTTTTATTTTTTCATCTAAAATATCTCTATATTTATAATCAAGTTCTCAATACTTTTTTAATATTCTAGTCTCATCAATTGTTCTTATTTGTAATAAATCAATTCTTGATTTTATTTCTAATCAATTTTTATCTGATTTTTCAATAATCAAAGTATGTGGATAATCTTTTATTACTGAAAATAAAATTGCAATTACAAATGTTTTTGCATATTTATTTGCAAAATTATTTTGAATTATAATACAAGGTCTTATTCAAGATTGTTCACTTCCCTTTACAGGATTTAAATCAACCAAAATTATATCAAATTTATTCATTATTTTTATAAATTACCTAAATATTTTGAATTATTTTTCATCTCAGTTAAATATTCTTCATCATTTCACATATTCATATATGATTTTTCCAATTTTTCTTTTTTTCTATTTTCAATATATTCAGAAATAACTTTTTCTAAAACTTCTCTTTTTGAAATTTTATTTTCCTTTGATTCTTTATCAATAAAATTATAAAAATAAGAATCTATATTTGTCATTAATTTAGTTACCATATTTCTTATATTATAGATTATTATATATATAAAAGTATATATAAATATATTATAAAAGTCAAATAAAAAAAAATAGTAAGAGTTTTTTACTCTTACTATTTTTCAAAATAATTAAAAATCACTTTCATGTTCTACTTTTTCATTTAATTCTTCTAATTTTCTTGCAGAAATATCTTCTTCTACTTCTGTAACATCAAAATATTCTTCTTCTAAATTATCTTGCTCAGTTTCTAATCAAACAAGTTTTCTATATTGTTTACCTGCTGGGATTAATCTACCAATAATTACATTTTCTTTTAATTCTTTTAATTTATCAATTTTAGCTGAAACAGATCCTTCAACTAATACTCTAACTGTTTCTTGGAAAGATGCAGCAGATAACCATGATTCAGTATAAAGTGATATTTTAGTTATTCAAAGAAGTAATCTTTCAGCAATACCTGGTTTTTTACCTTCTTTAATTAATTTATCATTTTCAGATTTAAATCTAATAATATCAACTATATCTCAAGGGAAAAATTCTGTATCTCATTTATCTAAAACTCTTACTCTAGAAAACATTTGTCTTGTAACAAGTTCAATATGTTTAGAATTAACTGTTTGACCTTGAGAAGAATAAATAGATTTAATTTCATCAACAATATATTGTTCAGCTTTTACAACTCAAGCAACTTGCATAAGTTTTCAAATATTTAGATAACCTATAGTTATTTTATCTCAAGCATGAACTTGAGATCCATCTTCAAGTAAAATATTTTTACCTAAATCAAAAGTATATTCATAACTTCTAGGTTCTTTATCTTTTATAACAATAACTCAATTATCAATTTTTTTAACTATTCATGGAAATGCTGTAGTTAATCTTTGTTTTTCAGCTTTATTTCTAGCAATAATTTGTTTTGCTTTTACTTCTTGTCATTCTTTTACTGCTAATTCAAATTTAGAAGTATAGTAATATTCTTCTTCTTTTAATTCATTAGCTGTAACTGTAACAATAGTTTTATCTTCTGTTTGATGAATAGATAAAGTACCATCAATATCAACAATTTCTGCTTCAACTTTTGGTATTCTAGCCTCAAATAGTTCTTCAACTCTAGCTAAACCTTGAGTCATATCTCAACCTTCTTGAGCAACTCAACCTGAATGGAAAGTTCTCATGGTAAGTTGTGTACCTGGTTCTCAAATAGATTGTGCAGCAATAACTCAAACTGGTGTACCAATTTCAACTTCTTTACTTAAACCTAAATCTAAACCATAACATGCTTTACAAACTCAACCTTCAGTTTCACAAGTAAGAACAGATCTTATATTTACTTCATCTATATTATTATCTTCAATAATTTTTAATACATCTTTATCTATTATAGTATTTGAGTCAATTAAAAGATTTCATTTTGAATCTTTTATTGGAGTTGCTACAGTATGAGAAAATAATCTATCTGCAAATGATTCATTAAATACTCATTGTTCTTCATTTCTTCTAACAGTTTTATAATGAACAGTATGACAATCATCTTCTTTTACAATAATATTTTGAGATGCATCAACAAGTCTTCTTGTTAAATAACCTGATTGTGCAGTTTTTAATGCAGTATCAGCTTTACCTTTTCTTCAACCATGTGTTGCAATAAAATATTCAAGAGTAGAAAATCATTCTTTTAAATTTGATTTAATAGGTAATTCAATTGTATCACCTGAAGTAGATGCAACTAACCCTTTCATTCAACATAATTGAGTAAGATTTCAAAGATTTCATCTTGCTCAAGAATCAATAAAGTTAAATATATGATTATTTGCAGGAAAACTTACTTTTATTTCAGCTTCAATTTCATTTTTTGCTTTTGCCCAAACTTTAATTGATTGATTTTTCTTTTCATTTTCAGTTAAAAATCCAAGCCAAGCTTTTTTCTGAATAAATTTTACTTTATCTGATGCTTCATCTAAAATCTTATTTTTATTATCTGGAACAATCATATCTTCTTTTGAAATAGAAAGACCTGAAATAGTTGCATATTTATAACCAAAGTTTTTAATAGCATCAACAAAATGAGCTGTTTTTTCTGAACCTAATTCTTCAAAAGATCTAGCTAATAATTTTTTTAATGCTCATTTTTTCAATGATTCATTAACAAAACCTAACTCTTTTGGAACAATTTCATTGAAAAGTAATCTACCATAAGTAGTTTCAATTATTTCTCAATCTATTCTAACTTTTATAAGAGATTTCATTGAAATTGCTCAAGCATCATATGCAAAAGTTACATCTTTTATTGAAGAAAAAACTTGTCATTCACCTTTTTCACCTTCTAAAGAAGTTGTAACATAATATGCTCAAAGAATCATATCTTGAGAAGGAGTAACAATAGGATCTCAACTTGAAGGAGCAAGTAAATTTTTTGAAGTAACCATTAAATCTCTTGCTTCAGCTTGTGCCTTTGGAGTAATAGGTAGATGTACTGCCATTTGATCACCATCAAAATCTGCATTAAATGCTGTACAAGTTAAAGGATGTAATTGAATAGCTTTACCTTCAATTAAAACTGGTCTAAATGCTTGAACAGAAAGTCTGTGAAGAGTTGGAGCTCTGTTCATAAGTACATATTTATCTTCAATTACTTCATCTAAAGCATCCCAAACTTCTTTTCATGCTTTTTCTATATGTTTTTCAGCATGTTTTACATTATATACAACTCAATCTTCTATTAATTTAGCTATAATAAATGGTTTAAATAAAATTAATGCCATTTTTTTAGGAAGACCACATTCATCAATTTTTAAATCTGGACCTACAACAATTACAGATCTAGCAGAATAATCAACTCTCTTACCAAGTAAATTTTGCCTAAATCTACCTTGTTTACCTTTTAATACTTCTGTTAAAGATTTTAATTTTTTCTTATTTGCTGTAACAAAACCAGATCTATTTGTTCTAGTCTCACCTGTTATAAGCATATCAACTGATTCTTGAAGCATTCTTTTTTCATTTTTCAAGATTACATCAGGAGCTCAAAGTTCTATTAATTTTTTAAGTCTATTATTTCTATTTATAACTCTTCTATAAAGATCATTTAAATCTGAAGAAGCAAATCTTCAACCATCAAGTTGAATCATTGGTCTTAAATCTGGTGGTAAAATTGGAAGTGCTTCCAAAATAAACCATTCAGGTTTTTGTCATGATTTTAATAGATTTGAAGCAAGTTTTATTTTTTGTAAAATCTTTTTTTGTTTGATTTGAGTAGCTGTTTTTAATTCAATTTGTCTTTCTTTAATAAAATCTGATAGATCTATTCTTTCAAGTAATTTTTTTAAATATTCAGCACCTGTTCCTCAATCAAAAACATGTGGAAATTTTTCATTTAAAACTCTATATTCAAGTTCTCAAATAACTTCACCTTGTTTTAAGTTTTTTAAACTAGTTCTCAATTCTTCAAATTCTTCTGTTAAATCATCAAGTTTTTTCATAAGCAAAGCTTCTTGTTCTGCAAATTTCTTTGTATTTAATTCTCAAGCTTCTTTTTTTAATTTCAGTTCATTTATCTCTCTTTGAAGTTCTTTTTGCATTTCTGCTTTTGAAACTTTATATCTATCTTCCAATTCTTTTAATGATTCATCTCTTTTATCTTCATATACATCAGTTATAATATAACTTGCAAAATAAACTACTTGTTCAAGTTTTTTTACAGGAAGATCTAAAAGTAAACCAATTCTAGAAGGAACAGATTTCATAAACCATATATGAGCTACAGGTGCATATAAATCAATATGTCCCATTCTTTCTCTTCTAGCTGTAGTTTTTGTAACTTCAACTCAACATCTTTCACAAACTATACCTTTATATCTTATTCTTTTATATTTACCACAAGCACATTCATAGTTTTTTCTTGGCCCAAAAATTTGTTCACAAAATAATCAACCTCTTTCTGGTTTTTGAGTTCTATAATTGATAGTCTCAGAGATAAGTACTTTACCATGAGAAAGACTTCTAATCTTTTCTGGAGAAGTAACTCATAAAGCAATTCAAGCTAAATTATCCAAAGTTTTACCTTTAGTAACATCATTTCTTCAAATATCTTTACTTATTTCTGAAAAATCAGTTATTTTATCGTTTAGAAAATTATCTAATGATTTATCAAACATAATTTTTTTTATTAATTTTAAAATTTAATATACTTTTTAAGAAATTTTTATATTTCTACTTACTATTTTTCTTCTTTTTTATCTTTAGTTTCATCATTATTTAATACCTCATTTTCAATTTTTACTATTTCTTCATACCTAGCTTTTAACTCTGCATCTTTTTGATCTAGTTCTTCTTTATCAAGTAAATCAACATCTAATCAAATAGCTTGTAATTCCTTTATAAGTACATTGAATGATTCTGGAATATTTGGTTTTTTAATTGGAGCATTTTTAACAATAGCTTCATAAGCTTGAGTTCTACCTGCTACATCATCTGATTTAATAGTAATCATTTCTTGTAAAATATTTGATGCTGCATATGCCTCAAGAGCCCAAACTTCCATTTCTCACCATCTTTGACCTCAATTTTGTGCTTTACCTCATAATGGTTGTTGAGTAACCATAGAATATGGTCATACATTTCTTGCATGTATTTTTTCTTCAACTAAATGATGTAATTTTAACATATATTTTTGTCCAACAACTGTTCTTTCTTTAAAAGCTTCACCTGTCTCCCCATCAAATAATTGAACTTTACCATCATCATCTAATCATGCTTTTTCCATAAGTTCAGTTACTTGATCAACAGAAACTCAATTTAAAATAGGAGTAGCAACAGTTATTCATAATTTTTTAGCAGCAGCTCAAAGATGAGTTTCTAAAATTTGCCCAATATTCATTCTTGATACTACTCAAAGTGGATTTAAAATAATATCTACTGGAGTACCATCTTCCATAAATGGCATATCTTCAATTGGAACAATTTTTGATACAATACCTTTATTACCATGCCTACCTGCCATTTTGTCTCATACTTCAATTTTTCTATGAGAAGCAACATAAACTTTTACTTGTTTAAATACTCAAGTTGGAAGATTATCTCAATTTTCTTTTTTAAGAACTTCTACTTTTAAAATTTTTCATCCTTGTCCTGAAGGTAACCTAAGTGAAGAATCTTTTACATCTTTTGATTTATCACCAAATATAGCTCTTAATAATCTTTCTTCTGGAGATAATTCTTGTTCTCATTTTGGAGTAATTTTACCAACTAGTATATCTCAACCAGTTACATTTGCTCAAACTCTAATAATACCATCAATATCTAAATCTTTTAATCTAGCAGTTGAAACATTTGGTATATCATCTGTAGTTTGCTCAGGCCCAAGTTTTGTTTCTCTTACATCAGTAGAATATTCATGAATATGAACAGAAGTATAATAATCTCTTTCAACTAATCTTGAAGATAATATAATTGCATCCTCAAAATTATAACCTTTCCAAGGCATATATGCTACAGTAAGATTTCTTCAAACTGCTAATTCACCATTATCTATAGAATGACCATCACATAATAAATCACCTTTTTTTATTTTTTGTCCACTTGAAACTAATGGTTTTTGATGAACAATCATATCATGGTTTGATCTATTAAATGTTTTTAATTCATATAATTTCTTATCACCATTTTTATATAAAACTGAAATATGTCTTGCATCAACTCAAATAACTTCTCAATCATCTTCAGCTAAAATAACATAACCAGATCTTTCTCAAACAATTCTTTCCATACCTGTACCAACAATTGGAGCTTCAGGTTGAATTAAAGGAACTGCTTGTCTCATCATGTTTGACCCCATTTCTGCTCTTGTTGCATCATCATGTTCTAAAAATGGAATAAGTGAAGTTTCAACAGACATTATTTGTTTTGGAGAAACATCAATATGAGTAATTTCTCTAATATAAGCTAAAGTAGGTTCTGATTCTTGTCTTGCTCAAATTCTTGTATTTACAAAATTACCAAACTCATCAATTTTTGTATTTGCTTCAGCTATTGTTAATTTCTTTTCTTGTTCTGCATCAAAATAATCATAGCTATCTCATAAATATCATCTTACTTCAACTTCTTTTGCTTTTATTTTTTCTTTTATTTTTTTTGCTTGTTCTTCTGTAATATAAGCTTTATCTTCAACTAATACTTTTCAATCATCTCAAAGTATATCTCAAAGAGCAATTTTATTTATTAAATCCTTTCCATTATTTTTAGCTGAATGTTTAACAGTTCTAAAAGGAGTAATAATAAAACCATATTTATCTACTTTTGCATATGTTGCCATATGTAATACAAGTCAAATATTTGGTCCTTCTGGAGTAGCAATTGGACATATTCTACCATATTGAGTTGGATGAACATCTCTAACTTCAAAAGAAGCTCTTTCTCTAGTTAATCATCCTGGTCACATAGCAGTAATTCTTCTCTTATGTGCAATTTCTGATAATGGATTTGATTGATCCATAAATTGAGAAAGTTGAGAACTACCAAAAAATTCCTTTAAAATAGCAACTATAGGTCTAGAATTTATAAAAGTTCATGGAGTAGCATCATCAAGTTCAACAATAGTCATTCTATCTTTTGCTATTCTTTCCATTCTAGCAATACCAACTTTTATTTTATCCATAACCAATTCTCAAACAGATCTAATTCTTCTGTTTGCTAAATGATCAATATCATCAGCTTCATAACCTGATTTTTCTTGAACTAAATTTAAATAATATTTAAGTGAAGTAATTAAATCATCAAGTGATAAAAATTTTGCACCTTCATCTGTATATTTAGTTTTTATTCCAAGTTTTGATTGCATTTTTAATCTAGAAATTTCTCCTAAATCATATCTTTTTTCATCTCTAAATGTAACATTGAATAATTCTTCAACTCTTTCATCAGTAGCTAGATCACCTGGTCTTAATAATTTATATAGAATGTGTAAAGCTTCTAATCTATTAGTAGTTTTATCTTTTTCTAAAGTTGGAGCAATATGATTAGCAATCATATCATCACCTAAATCTTTAAAAGTATCTAAAATCTCAGCATTTGATTCTAAACCAAAAGCTCTTAATAAAACAGAAATTGGTAATTTTCTTTTTTTATCAATTTTTACATTTATGATACCTTTTTTTTCTATATCAACTTCAAACCAAGACCCTTTAGCAGGAATTACTTTTAAACTAACTTTTCATTCAGCTTTTGTAAAAAACACACCTGTAGATCTTATGATTTGATTTACAATAACTCTTTCAATACCATTAACCATAAAAGTAGCCATATCAGTCATTATAGGTATTCCCCCCATATAAACATCTTGTTCTTTTATTTCACCACTTTCTTTATTTAGCATCTCAAGTCTTACTTTTAGAGGTGCTTCATAGTTAAGATTTTTTCTTTTACAATCCTCTAAACTATATTTAGGTTCTTCAATATTTAATCCCTTATAATAAATACTTACTTTTTCTCAAGAAAAGTCTTCAATAGGAAAATTATCAGAAAAAACTTTATCAAGTCCTTTATCTAAAAAATCTTTATAAGAATCCAATTGAACTTCTAGTAACTCAGGTATACCTGCAATACTTTTATCATTGGTAAAGTAATGTCTTCCTTTTATATCATACAAAGATCAAACATCTTTTGACTTTGTTGTAGAATTTTTTGCCATAAAAAATCTTTATGTATTAAAAATATAAAAACAATATTTTTAAAAATAATTACTCTCAAAACACAATCTAAATCTTGAATTATTTTTAGGGAAATTTGAAAAACTAAATTTTAATAATAAAAATAAATATTTTTTAGAAAATTTTAATGAATAAAATTTTTAGCTTAGTTTTTCCTAAGGTAACAATTTTTGAATTAAAATTTACAAAAAAGATTATTTTTTTATAAATTATAGTTTTTTATATTTTCCTTTAGTCTGTTAGACTATTTTTTATATTACAAATGATATTTTCTTCTAGAAAAACACACTCATAAATATTTTTATAATACAAAAAATGCCCTAGCTTTCCATCCAAAACACATTCTAAGCTAGTGCTAACAAGGTAATTATATTAAAATAGCCAAAAAAGCAAATTATTTTTAGACTTTTTTACTAAAAATTAATAAAAAATATTTTCTTGAATTTTTTATTTTTACAAATAAAATCAAAACAATATTTTTTAAAAAATATAAATGAACAAAATATTAAAAATATTAATCTTAATTATAATAATACCCTTATTTATAATTTACTATTGATATCAAAATTTTAAAACAAAGGAAATTATAAAAACTGATAAAATAATAGATATAAAAAAATGAGAAACTTTTAATGATTTAGCAGAAAAATTGAATTTAAATAGTTTTTATTATAAAATTTATCTAAATAAAAATAAACCTGATTTTGAATTAAAATCCTGAGAATATAAAATACTAGCATGATCAAATATATCCAAAATAATAAATCAATTAAATAAGCCAGCACTTATAAAACAAATAAATATAACTATTTTAGAATGATGGAATATTTATGATATAGATAGTTACCTGGAAAATAAATGATTAATAAAATCATGAGAATATATAAAATACATAACAAATAAAGCAAAAATTTTAGCTTTAAGTAAATATTATAATTTTATTTATCCTGAACTAAATACTCTTGAATGATATTTATATCCAGATACTTATAGTATTGATGAAAATAATTTCTGAATTAATAAATTAGTAATAAAACAACTAGACAATTTTGAAAAAAAAGTATATGATAAAATACTTAAAAAATATTCTCCAGAAAAAATACAAGAAATTTTAAAACTAGCATCAATAGTAGAAAAAGAAGAAAAAAATAAAATAAATAAACCTATTGTTGCTTGAATACTCAAAAAAAGATTAAATAATTCTTGGCCTATTTGAGCAGATATAACTGTTTGCTATCCACACAAACTTACTTCACAACAATGTAAAATGGTTGTTTCAAAATATATAAAAGAAAAAAATGAATATAACACAAGAACTATGGTTTGATTACCAAAAACTCCAATTTGAAATCCTAGTTTTGAAACTATATTTGCAACTATTAATAGTAAAAAAACTCCTTATTGGTACTATTTACATAATACAAAAACTTGAAAGATTTATTATGCAATTACAAACCAACAACATGAAAAAAATAAAAGACTTTATCTAAGATAAAGTCTTTTATTTTTTTGATTCTATATAATCTAAAATACTTGTTCAATAAGTTTCTCAATCAAACATCAAATAAGCTTTAATTCATGGATCTAAATATTTTCAAGTATTTTTTACTTTTACTAAATATGATATAGTTATAGTTTTCCCCCAATATTTTGCAAATTGATATTCCAAATAATTATTATTTTTATTAAAATAATTTGATTGTGGAGTTTGTTTTATATTTTTTACAAATTCTAAATTTGAAGCTAAAAAATCTTTTATAACTATATTTTTTCTAGGTCTTTTATCTATAAAAGAAATATTATCAACTATTTTATAATTTTCTCACAATAATAAAGGTCAATTATTTAAAACATATTTTCATCAATCAAGTAATTTAAATATTTCCCTTTTTATTGAAATATTTTTATTAAAATTAGTTATATTTGCACTATCTTTTAAAGATTTTTTTAAAATAATATTTGCCATTAAATCTTTTAAAAAAATCTTTTTTGTTCTAAAAACTAACTCATTATCTTGTAAACTTAACAAATCTGATAAATTATATGAAAAATTTTTATAACTTGGTAATCTTCATCATAACCAAAAAGTTGAAGTTGTATTTCTAACTAGTCATACCATAAAACCATATTTAGTTTTATCATTATTTTCTAAATTTTTATATTTTTTTATCAAAGCAGATATTGCTAAATTTTTATCTAATGATGATATATAATATTTAGAAAAATCATTTTTATTTACTTCATCTGTTAACTTCAATATATAATTTTTATCATAATAATTATAATCCAGTAAAAAATTTAAAAATAAAAGTTTATCAGTATAGCTAGAAAAGTATCATTTTTTACTTGTTCATAAAAATATTTGTTTTTTTATTTTACTTATATTTATTTTTATTAAATCATCATTTATAACTGGTCCAGTATTAAATAAAGAATATGTATAAGTAATTAAATCATGAGTATTTTTAATATCATTATTATCTATAAATCTTAAATCAATATTTTTATCAACTTTAGATAAAATCATCATAATATTTAATCTATTTTGAAGAGAATTTGATGTATCAGTTATATAATAATATAAATTTTTCTTTAAATTATTTAATTCAGGAATTTTTCTATTATTTTTTATTAAATCAACATAGATATAAGCTGAAATTAAAAAATCTGCTATATTAGTTTTCTTTCTAATACTATACAATCATGTATTTATTTTATATTCTTTTAAATCATTTAATATATTTTCTTTTTGTTTTTTTATTATATTTTTTGATAAATATATTTTTGATAATTCATCATCTGATAATACTTCTAAATCAGAATAAATATTAAATAAATTTATATCATAAAAAGAAGTTGTTATTTTATTATTTTCTAAATCTTTAAATATCTCAGAAATTTTAAAAAAACTATTATTATAAAAATTTATATTTACTTTTGATTTTTCTTTATCAATATCTTTAGTTATTTTAAAATCAGAATCTATAAAAAGATTATTTTTTGTAGTTCTTCAATATTTATAAATATTAAAAGTTAAATTTGGTGTCTTTTCTATATTTATATTTAAGATTTTACTTTCTATTTTTTCTCCATTTTGTCATATAAAATCTATATTTAAATGTATATTTCACTCTTTTTTAGTATTTTTTATATCTAAATTGTAATTTTTAAAGCTATTTTTAGTTATATTTAATTCAACTCTTTTCTTTTTTAATCATAATTCAGCTGAGCTATATTCTAAAAATATTTTCTTATCTAAATTAGAATTATTAAATATTGATATATCTACATTTAAGGTATCAGTATATCTAATATACTTAGGATAAACAACATCAAATAATATCTTTTTATTTAATCATTTATTATCTCAAAATTTTAAATTTAAGTATTTTGAGATACATTTGTTTTTAACATTTTGAAAATCATCAAGTTTTAAAAAATATTTATATAAATTTTGTTTATTTTCTGTTTTCACAATTAATCAACAAATATCTTTATTAAATGAAATATTATTTATATCATAATCATTTAAACATCTTTTTAATTTATTTTCATAAGCATTATTTGAAATATATTTATTTCAAATAATGCTATTTTTATCTAAATCTTTTATTTTTTTACATGATTTAAAATCATCCTTTTCAAATAAAGAATTAATATTTTTAGCTTCTACTTGTTTATTTATATCATCTATTTTTTTATATCATAAAAAAATAGTAACTAATAATAAAAACAAAAAAAATATAACAAATCTATATTTTTTTAATGTCCTTTTGAATAAGTATGGTTTAAATCTAGCCATAATTTTTTATTAAAAATAAAAGAGATATATTTAAATTAAATATATCTCTTTTTTCATATAAGTAAAGATTTGTTTTTATTTAACAATTATTCTTCTAAACTCAGTATTTGCTCTTATTTTAGGATTATACATATTATAAGAAGTAACAGGAGGATAGTTAAAAACTCATGAAAAACTTGCAGTAAAATAATATGTATAACTAGTTTTATTTCACCAAATATAACTAGCATTAGCAAAAACTACATCTGGTTTATTTTCTATATGATCAAAATACCAATTGTTATTATTTTTCTTAAATGAGCTAGATACTGTATTAAATTTTGTATTTAAAACTGTAAAAGCAGAAGGTAAATAATCTTCTAATGTAATATTTCTTTCATAATTATCATCAGCTTTTTTAATAGTATCAACAACTCTATATTTTTTTCATAATTTAAAAATATTATCTACTTTCTTTTTAAATACTCACTTACATTCTTCTATATCTTCAACTTTTATATCTTCATAATAATAACTATTTAATGCATTATTACATTTACTTAATTTTTCTTCATCAATAACTTCATAAATCTGTCTTGAAACAGTCATTTTATTAGAATAAGCCTTTATTTTTGTAATATCCTTTGGATATTTTTTCAATGTAACACTTAGATAAAGTTTATTTTTAGAATTATTTTTTATATCTAAATTAACAATATCACCTGAAACTATTTTTGATAAATCATATTCTTTTGATTTATATTTTGTGTATCAATTTAAATTAGCAGTATCTTTAGTTGATCATAAAGTATATGAATAATTTACAACTCAATTAGAATTATTTTTTTCTAAGTATTTAGCAAAAGCCATAAATGCATTATTTTTTGCTTGAGTAGAATAATAATAACTATTCCAATTTATACTATATAATTCATCAATTAAATTATTAATTAATTCTTTATCAGAATAATTAAAATCTAATAACATTTTAACAAAAATAGCTTTATCTGATAAATCATTCCAATACCAAGCATGAGTTTCTCAATCATTTAATTTTGATTTTATTTTTTCAATATTTTTATTTATAAGATTTTTATCTTGTTTATTTAAAACTAATCAATAAGTATAGGCTAATAAAGTATGTCTATCAGCTTTTTGTAAATCTATTTTTATATCTTCATTTTTTCCAGCATAAGCTAAGGCCCAATAAATTTCTGCTTTTTCTAAATCTGAAACTCATCATTCTTCTTTGGAATATCTATTTACTTTAGTATCATTTTTATGTTTTTGTAAATAAGTAGTAGCTTTGTTTATCATATCATCAAGATTTTTTACTCCTGATTTTTTCATATAAACTAAACTTCTTAATACATATGGAGTTATATGCAGATTACTTTCTGTTTCCCCTTGCCAATAAGCAAAACCACCATCTTTAGTTTGCATTGATTTAATTCTTTCTACTCAAACCTCTGTATTTCTTTCTATAGTTTTAGAATCTAAATCAATATATTTAAATAAACTTGTGAACTTTTTAACTACAACATTTGGAATTGTTGAACTTGTTGTTTGTTCTATACATCCATAAGGATATGTAAGTAAAGTTTTTACTAACTGTTTAAGTCAAATTAACTTAGTATTTGCAAATTCTAAAATCACTTTTGATTGTTCTAAATCTACATTTTCTCAAATATCTAGTTTTAAACTTTTTTCTTGATTTCAATCTAAACTAGCTTTTTTTATATCATATGAAACTAAAACTGGAGAAGTTTTTACTTCTATTTTTCATTCTATTTTATCACTATTTTTTACACTATCTCACAATACTGCAAATTCATAATTTATATCTCATTGTTTTTTTGTATTTTCTACTTCAAAATACAATATATCACTTCTATTTGGAGCAATAGTTATAGCTTTGTTAGCATTTTTTATTTTTAATCAATCTGCTTTTAGATTTACAGCAAAATTTATTTTTTTATCAGTATTATTAAAAATATTTATTCAAAGTTTTACTTTATCTTTATATCTTAAAATTTGTGGAACTTTTGGTTCAACTACTACATTTTTTCTTACTTGTATATTATTTTGGGCTACTCAGAAGAAATTATCTTTAGAATTTGATATAACTATAATTCTAAAATTTGTTAGATTATCTGGAAGAGTAAAACTTGTTTTAAGATTTCAATTATTATCTGTAACTAAATTTGCTTTATAATAAGCAGTATTTTTAAAAATATTTCTACTTGAAACAGCACTATCTCATCATTTAAAATTACCATATCAACTACCTCAAACAATTCAGACTCTAGCAAAATAATAATTTTTTAACATTGCTATATTTGTAATAGAAGTTTGAATATTAAAAGGTAATTTACTATAAAATTTCTTTAAAACTTCTAAATCTATATTTCACATTAAACTAATCAGAGAATCATCCACAACCATTAGTTCTACTTCTGATTTTACTCATACTCCTGATTTATTTTTAACAGATATATCTAAATTTACTTTCTCTCTTGGAGAATAAGTTTTTTTATCTGTTTTTATATCTATAAAAGCCTTTTTATCAGTTTTATCTACAACTATTTCAGTATATCATACCTTATATTCTGGTACTTTTTTTCAATCAAATTCTGGAATTAATTCAACTCAAATATAAGCATTTGGAACAAAAGTATCATCAACTACAAATTCCTTAAAAAAGATATTTGAATTAAAAGGTATTAACTCAGTTTTTACAACTCCTTGTTTTTCAATTGTAAGAAGCATTTTTCATTTTGAAACTGGAAGTCTAACCAAAATCCTAGCTTTTTCTCAAATATGATAAGAGTTTTTCTCAGCAAACACTCTAAGTTTTACATCATCTACAACTGGATTACTAGCATCTTTATCTCAATAAGCAAGTATAGTAAAAAAGTCTAATGTTTGTTTATCAAGTAAATCATCTGCTTTTATATTTATTTCATATTCAACTTTTGCTTCTCTATCTAAACATTGTTCTTTTTCTAAGCTTACTTTTGTTTTTCATCAAGCTTTAGATTCCTCATAATAACTACATTTTGCTGAATTTATTATATCTTGTCTTTTAAGTTCAGGATTTTTTTCAAGTATATTATTTATTGACCAATTAGATAAATAAATTTCTTTTTGAATTTTTACTTTTACTTGCTTTTCTCAAGAATTAAATTCATCAATTAAATCATCTATATTTTTATCTAAAATCTTAAAATTATTATTTATTTTTGAATATTCAAAAACATATTCTCAAGGTTTTGATACTTTATATGTAAGTTTTAAATTTCAATCAGTATCAATTTCTAAATTATTTGAACCAAGTTTTATAATATCAACAAGTTTTTCTATTGGTTTTACAACTGTTCTTTTATATCACCTTACATCTTCTACTTGCTTGTTTTCATAAGTTTTTTGTTTTACTAAAAGTAAATACTTACCATCAAAATATTTATTCCATTTTCATCAATTTAATTTTCAAGTAATATTTATTTGTTCTCCTGTTTTGTAAAATTTCTTATCTGATTCTAGTTTTAAAGCAAAATTTGGATTATATTTTTTATATTCATCTGGTAGTTTTACTATTATAGAATTTGATGAAGATATTTCATCTCAAATATTATCCTTAACAGTTACTTCTACAATATATTTATAATCTCAATAACTAGACTCAAAATCTACTGGAATATCAACAACAGCTTCTCAAGCAGAATTTAATTTTCAGTTTCAAGAAGTATAAAACTCTTTTTCTGGTTCCCAATAACATCAATAATAACAATCATCCCACCAAGCATTTTCATAATATTCTTGTTTATAAACCTTATAAGTAAAATCAGCATTAGCTAAATTTGCTCAGTTATAATATTTTGAAGAAAATCTAGCTTTTATATTAAACTTTCATTTATAAATTTTATCTACCCAATATCCATAATTTTTTTCTTTAGTTTCTGTTATTTTGGCATATCAATTTTCAAGTCAGCTAGTTTCAAGTAAAATATCTGTTTTAAATTTTGGATTTTTAAATACTTCAACAGCAAAAGTATAATAATCAACTCTTTTATCTCACTTTGATATAAAGATTTTATAATATCATAATGGATAAGATTTATTTAGTTTTATTTTATCAAAAATAGAACCATATTGATTTGATATTAAATTTTTATTATAAATCTCTTTATTTTTAGAGTCTTTTATAATTACATTAAATTTTTGATTTGCTGGAATTTTTAATCAGTTACTATATCTTAAAATTGTCTTAAAATATACTTCTTCTCAAGGTAAATATAATTTTCTATCAGTATTTGTATAACTATAAAACTCTGGTTTTATTTCATCCCACATTTTTAATTTTGGAATATCTCATTTATCATTTTCATCCCAATAAGTTTTAGCAACTTTATATCAAAAATTTTCTGGAGCTATTCAAGCATTCCAAGTTGATTTTAAATAACTTAGATTTGTATTTGAAGCTGAAGTTATAAAAAATGAATTATCTATTCAAGACCATTTATAGTTATATTTATTTTCAAATGTCTTTTGAAAATATGATTCTACTTTTCATTTTAAATTAGTTTTTAAAATTCAATTTTTATCTGTTTTTCATAAAATAATTGGCTTACTTAAAACATTATTTTTTAAAACAGAATTATATGTAACTACATATTTATCATTAACACTATCCCATTTTCTATTTTTTGTTTTAAAATTGTTTATGTATAATCTAATATTTTGATTTGCTAAAGGTTTTCAAGAAAAATCATTTACAAAGAAATATACTTCTCAATTTCTTGAAAGTTTCATAGTAATATGAGCATCTACTATTCAAAAAAGTATTGGTTTTTGAAGTCTATTATTAAAATTTCTATCACTAGAGTCAGCAAAAGTAACAAAATAAAGCCCACTTCTTGCTGGATTTCAAATCTCACTATCAAAATTAAATTCTTTTTTAACAAAAATTTCTTTGTCTTTTTCTCATCTTAAATCTACTTTTTTTGTATGACATTCCAATGTTTTTAGTTTATCTATACCTTTAGTAAGTAATTGTTTATCTTCTTTTTGTAAAACTTTTCTTCATCTTAAAATATCCAATTTTGCAAAAGTTTCATTATCTACTCTACATATTTTTACTAAAACATCTTTTTTTTCTGAATCATAATCAAGTATTTTAAAACTTGGAGGAAGTTTATCTAAATACAAAGAAACAGGATTTTTAAGCCTAATTCATAAATACTTATTTTTAGGAGTAGTAAACTCAAAAATATTTTGTTTTACTTGAGAATTTTTAGTTTTTTTTATTCTTTCTAATCATTTATCAATATCTTTTTGTTCAATTTTTAATAAACTTTTTATAGTATATTTTGTTTCTGGCAAAAGTTTTACAGATAAAAGTGCATAATTATCATAAAAAACAACATCATCTGCAGTCAAGTCAACTTTTGGATTTATAGTAAAATATGATAATAATCTTTGTTTTGCTTTTGTTCTATCTTCTAATCTTTGTTTATCAGTTTTTTCTCAAGAATTATAAAACAATATATGATTTAAATCTATTTTTAAAGTTGATTTAAAATCATTATCTATATCAAAAAAACTTCCTGTTGAAAATTTTAAAGTTAAATAATTATTAGCACATTTTTTTTGTATATCTTCAAATCAATTAGTATCAATATATTCTTTTAAATCATTTTTATCATTGATTTTTAATATATGTTCACAAAAATCCTCATTAATTTCTTGTCTATTTAAAGAAAATCTATTTAAACAAGATTCTTTATAATTTTTTAAAGAAATTGCTTTATTATTCAAAATATACTTATTTGAAGATATTTTATGATAATTTTCTAAAATATTTTCACAACTTTTAAAATTTACTCAAGAATCTATTAAAGATAATGTTTTATTAACTTCTTCTAAAGTTTTTGTGTTAATATATTTATATATTCCAAAAACTCATAATACTAAAAAAATTATAACTAAAAAAATAGCTATAATTTTTTTTGTGTCTATTTTTATTTCTGATAAATTTGGCATAAAAAAATATTAAATTTTAATGAATTTATTATAGTATTTTTGAAATTGAAAGCAAAAAAATAATTATATTTTTATATATAACAAAAATGGTCTTGAACATAAAAGTTCAAGACCTATATTTTACATAGGTATAGGTTCAATTTCACCTATCCAGATATCAATCTTTTTTAAATTATTATCTTCATTGATTTCATTTATATACTTTTTCTCATCTTTATAATCAGTAAGAATAAGTATATAACCTTTACCTTTTGCTGTATTTTCTGGTATTTTAAAACTTATATATTCATCATCAAATAAATCATCAGAACCTATTGTAGAATAATCATATCCTATCAAAGTTTTTGTATTATTTGAATCAACAAAATAATAAGATGTATAAACAGGACCTACAAATTTTTTGGTTTGATTTCCAGTATAACTTATATCAGAATATATTTTTAATCTATCTCCAACATCTAATACATCAGTATTAACTTTTGCATTAGCAATATAAATATCACTAATTGGTTCTCCTACATCAATTTTCACAGCCATAATATTGTTACTAAAATCTGTTTCTAATATTACAGGATAAAAATTTGCAACAAATAAAATATAATATTTACCTGATTTAGTATCTGTAGGAATAGTAAGTACTTCTTTTTCATTATCATATAAATCATCTGATCCAATAGATGACACATCTGTACTTAAAAGTATATCATCAGGATCAAGATTTTGATCTTTTGATAAAAAATATGCCAATTTAGGATAATGTGGTAAATTTTTAGATTCTACATTTCCTTTATATCTTTGATAAGAACTAACAGTTAGATTAGCTCCTGGAGCAATTGCATTTTTATTTACCATTTTAGCATCAGTAACATAAAAATCAGATTTTCTTACTGTACAATTTCCTTCACCCAAATCTTGAGTAACAAGTTCATAATCTGCTCTAATCAATGGACTAGGAACATTATTATCTCTATCTTGATAAATTGTAGGGTAAATCTCATAATAACCTTCTGCTAAATCTGTAATTATTCTTGCTCTATTTCCATAACCAGAATCATTATCATAAGCAATTAAAACATCATCTCTAACTAATTCTAAAAATGTATCTACTTGAGATGATTTTAAATCAATTCTAACCTTTCTACATGAAGGAACATAAAGATTGTATATTTCATTTTGTGAATGATCTAATTGACTAAGATCCCAACTAGAATTTCTTGTTTCTCCTAATGTAATATTATAATCTACTTTAGAAGTATCCAAAGCCTTTAGCTCATTATAATTTGCAATAAATGCATCTTTAATGATTTGTCTAGAACCAGTACCTTCTTTTAAATACACATTTACTAAATTATGTCCCCTTGGATCATCATATTTTACTATATTGTAAGCTGTATAATCTGTACAAACAGGGGTTCCATCTGAATTTAAATATGTTCCTGGTCCAGAGCATTGATTAAGAGTTGAACTAGTATGATTTGTATAATTACTAGGTAATGAACCAACAAATCCTAATGCAACAATATCTTCATGCAATGTTATATAACCATTTCCATAACTTTCACCAAATACTTTATTAGCTGGTGTAGCTACTGAATACATTCTAGCATCTTTTCTAGTAACATTTATATAATTGTCAAACATTTCATTTGCCATCAAATTACCTTGAGAATGAGCTACAATATTTATTTTATTACCTTTATCTATTTCAGATTGAACAATATTACTTGCTTTTATTAAGTCTGTATTTTCATAACTATTTTCATAATTCAAATACCTATAGACATCTGAATACAATGATGAGATATCTTCAACAAGTTGATATGCTCCAGCTTTTACAAACAATGTTTCAACTTCAATTTTACTAATACCCAAATCTTCAAATTTTGGCATCAAACTATTATTTATAGTACATACCACTTCTCCATCTGGACCTAAGTATGTTCCAGGACCTGTACAAACTTGTGTTTGAGAATACAAATCTCTGATATACTCTTTATTACTTTGTAATTTTTCAAGAGCTTGTATTTTTGCAAGTTTCAAAGCTATTTCTTGAAAAGTTTCATCTTTATACTTTTCAGCATATGATTTTAAAGTATCAGTAGATAGCTGAGCAGTATTCATAATTGGAACTAAAAGTTTATATAAATTATCAAAATTTGTAACCATTCTAATAGACTCACCTAAATCTCTAGCAACACCTTGTGTTGTGTTATACAAAGGTTTTTGCATTTTTAATCCAGTAATAGTTTCTATTTTTTCTGAAGATTTTCTTGCTTCTTTTAGTGTATTATCAATACCATTAACATAATAATTTTTTACTTCTGCATTTGCAAAAGACAGCATTCCTATAACCAGTGATATAATAATCACTAAGTTTGTTTTTGTTTTCATTTCAAATCCTTCTAGTTTTTTGAAAGTTTTTTAGCTTATTTACATAAGCACCATTTGTTTTTGTATTTGTTTTCTAGAAAATTATCTATTACATTTCACACCTCCTATTTAGATTTTTTTATCTTATTATTTCAAAACCTCTTGTCTTTTCAAAATATTTTTGACAAGACTTTTCACTAATATTAGTGTCTCCTCCACCTCCTGAAAAAGAATGTGCTATTCTTTTTTCTATCTCTTTTCTCTTATTTGTATTTATTTCTTCATATTCTATATTTTTAGATACAGTGTAATAATCTTCATGATTACTTCCATATTTAGATTTTCTAAAATATAAAGCACTACAACCTACATCATAATTAACATTATCCATAATTCTCTGGATATTTTCTTCAGTTAGCATGTCATTTTCAGCTAGAGAGTAGGCATATTGTGAGGATCTGTTGCTGGCAAAAAATGCTTCAACTAGATTTTTGTCTTCTCCAAATCTGTCTACTATTTCTATTTCTATATCATCTCTGACTCCATTGTTGTTTGAGTCTATACCAAGAAGTGTTGCATCATTTTCTTCCATATCTGGTGCTTCTGGAAGTAGTCCTGTGTATGGTTCTGCTTTTACATCTCCATCTAGTTCTGCTTCTGATTTACCAAAATCTTTATTGTGAATAAAATCTTCTTTTTTTACTTGTTGTTTTAAGTCAGTATTTTGAAGATTTTCAGTTTTTAAAGATTTATTTTTAGATACAGTAGAGTTATGTTCCAATACTATTTTTTCTAATCTTTCTTGTTTTAATTGTCTTTGCTTTTTTAGTTTACTTTCTGTAAAAGTATTAAAAGCTACAATCAAGATTAGTAAAGATAATATCACTAACCATACACTTTTATTTCTAAACATTTCTTTCATTGTTTCTCCTTTATGAAATATAATAAACTACTTTTCTAGAATTAGTTTATTTTTGTTTTATAAAAATCCAAATCCTATTTTGAGATTTGGATTTTTAAACCTATGTTGTTAATCCCCTTTTCACAACTTTTCTATTTTACCACCCCTAGTTTTATTTATCAAGTTTATTTTCTCAAAAAACTAAATTTACAGATTCTTTAAAATAAATGAAAACAATAAAAATAAATTTTTGTTTATTCTATTCTATATCATAAATTTTTTAGTTTTCTTTTCTCATAATCATCCAAATTTTCATAAATATCTTTTTGACTAAAAATTCCTGATTTTATAGCTGAGTGATATTTTGTTTGTTTTTTCTTGTAGCTAGATTCTTTTTGATTGCAGTTTTCATCAAGACAATAATAAAATTTTTCAATTCAATTTGGAATTTTGTATTGCTTATCTTGAATAATATTATGATTTATTGCATACTCTATAATTTGATGCCATAGATATCAAGCCCCTGTTATTCAAGTAACTCATTTCATTGAGCTATTATCATTATTTCACATCCAAATTCAAACTATTAAATCTGGATTATATGAAACTATCCAGTTATCTCTAAAATCAGAGCTAGTACCTGTTTTTACAGCTTGATAAATAGAAGTATTTAAAATAGAATTTACTCAAAAACTTATATCTCTATTATCAGGATTTTTCAGTATTTGATAAAGTAAAAATTTTTCTGGATCTATTTTATCATCTTTTAATTTATTTCTTTTATAAACAAGATTGTTATAATCAAAACTTCAATGAGAAAATTGTAATTTTCTAGCTTGTACAGTATAATCTGGCAATAAATTTATATAACTTAAAACTAAATTTTCTAAACTAATATCTGGATTTCAAAGGACCATAGAATATCAATAATATTCTGGAGGATAATCAAGTTTTAATCAATATAATTTAAAAAAGTCCCAAACTTTTTTAAGTCATAGTTCTTTTGCTAATCTTACTGATGCATTATTCAAGCTATTTCAAATAGCTTTTTTAAATCTAACTAAACCATATTCTTTTAAAGAATAATTTTCTGAAATATATACCTTATTTTTTTTAAAACTATTATACTGACTTTCTATATCTAAAATAAATTTATCTATATCAACTCCAGATTTCAAAGCAAGTAAATACAAAAATGGTTTTAAAGTACTTCAAGGTTGCCTTTTTGCTTTTATAACATCTACTTGTCAATCTATATCTTGAGCATAAAAATCTTTACTTCCTTGATAAACTAAAACCTCCTGAGTTTTTGGATCTATTATTAAAACAGCTCAATTAGTTACATTGTTTTTCTTTAAATCTTTTAAAACTTTGTTTAATTGTTCTTTTACAAATAATGAAAAATCTAAATCTATACTTGTTTTAGGAATTTGATTTAAATCTCTATTATTTTCTATAACTCTTTGTGTTACAAAAGGTAGTTTATCTATATTTTGTAATTTATTTAATTTTTTAATTTTTCTTTTAAAATCAAATCAAAGTCTAGTTTTTACTAAAGAAAAATATTTTTGAAAATGTTTTTCTTTCAAACTTTTAATTCAAGGATTATGTATAAGAGAAACTAAAATTGTAATCTCTTCATCTGAAAGATTATTTATATCTTTATTAAAATATATTTTTGCAGCAGTATCTATTCAATAAAGATTATTTCACATATAAACATTATGCAGATATCACAATAAAATATCTTTTTTAGGATGAGAAATATCATAAATAAATGCAACTAAAGCTTCTCTTAATTTTTGTAAAATAGTTCTTTTTTCTAGTGGAAAATACTTATTTTTAATATACTGTTCAGTAATAGTTGAGCCTCATGAAATTATTTTTTGATATTTTATATTTTGATACAAAGCTCTAAGTTTTGATTTTATACTAACTCAATAATGATTATAAAAATCTTTATCTTCAATTTGAATAATTGATTTTACTAATTTAGAATCAATCAAAATCAAATCTGCTTTTTTATATCATCATTTAGTTTGTTTATCTGTAATAACTTTTCAAAATCTATCTAGTATATATATATTTCAAGGTTTATTATCTGTTTGCTTATAAGTCAAAATAGGAAAAAAACTATAAGCTAAAAAACTTATAGTTAAAAATATAAATATTAAAATAATTTTTATTTTTTTATTCATATATTATTTTACTTTTCCAGCATTTTTACCTCTTCATTTATACTCAATAATTATTGGAGTACCTTCAAATCAGAAATTGTCTCTGATTCTATTTTCAAGATATCTTTTATATGAAAAATGAAAATGATCTGGATTACTAACTGAAAGTACAAATTTAGGAGGATTTGTATCTGCTTGAGTTCAAAAATAAATCTTTGGAGAATGTGATTTTTTATTACCTGTTGGTGGATGTTTATAAATAACCTGTTCCAAGAAATTATTAAAAATACCTGTTTTAACTCTTTTAAATCTTTCTTGTTTTATTTCTCTTGCTCTCTCTAAAATTTCATTTACCCTTTTTTTATCAATTGCAGAAGTAAAAATAACTGAAACCCAAGGAATAAATTCTATTTTTTCTTGAAGATAATTAATATATCTATTCATCATAGTTTCTTTATTAATTCATGGTTTAGCCAAAACTTGATCCCATTTATTAATAACAATTATAAGTCATTTTTTTTCTTCTAATGCTTTATTTATAATAGAAAGATCTTGTTGTACTATTCCTTCAAATCAATCTACAATAACTGCTACAATATCAGCTCTTTTAAGTGCTCTTTCAGATCTCATAACTGACCAATTTTCTACATTTCTAGTTCAAACTTTTGATAATCTTCTTATTCAAGCTGTATCAATTAAAACAAAATCAGTTCAATCATATTTAAATTTTGTATCAATAGAATCTCTTGTTGTTCAAGCCATATCTTTCACCATAACTCTATCTTTTCCAACAATAGCATTTATCATAGAACTTTTACCAACATTTGGTCTACCAATCATTGCAAGTTTTACAAAACTATCATCTAAATCTTCTATTTTATAATTTAATCATTTATCTTTTAAAAATTTAGCAACATATTTTTTTACTTCTGAAATTCATTTATTATGTGAAACTGATATTGGAAAAAATTCTAATTCTCATCTTCAAGCTAAACTCCAAGCTTCCATTACTTTATTTTCATTATCAGCTTTATTTGCTAAAACTATATAATTTTTATGATTTTCTTTTTTTAAAAGTTTTAAAACTTTTTCATCAAGATCTGTAAATCTATCATATTCAATAAGCCAAATAATTAAATCAGATTCTTGAATTGCTTTTTTAGTTCTATTTATAATATCTTCAGCAACTTTATCTTCTTTACTACCAAAATCAAGTCAACCTGAATCAGCCATAATATATGTTAAATCATGATCTATATCAGTATATTCAAACTCTGAAATATCTCTTGTAGTACCAGCAGTATCATCTACAATTGCTATTTTATGCCCTGTATACATATTGAAAAAACTTGATTTTCATACATTTGGTCTACCTATAATTGTAACTTTTCCTAACACTATTTGATTTTTTAGAAATTAAATTTTTATAACTTGCAAAGTATATTGATTTTTTCAAAAAAACAAGTTTTAATAAGTTTTTAAAATTTTTGTTTCTTTTTAAAATAAACATAAAATAAAAACATCATAAAAATTGAACAAATAATCATAAAATATACAACTTCTGGATTATTTTGAAATGGTAAAGAAATATTCATTCAATAAAAACTTGTAATCAAAGTTAATGGTAATAAAAATGCTGAAAATAATGTCAAAACTGTCATTATCCAATTCATTTTTATATCAGTCAATGATTTAAATGCATCTTCAATAGAATCAATATGTTCTTCTTGCATCTCTATATCATTTACAACATATTCAAGTTTATCTTCTAAATCTTCAAAATATACTTCAATTTCAGAATCAAAAAGTTTGTTTACATTAAACTCAATAAGTTTTAAAACAGGAATTTGTGGTTTTAACATATGCTTCAAAACTACAATATTTCTCTTTTTTATCATTATATCTTTTACAAGAGAAGTTTTTGATGATTCAAAAACAAGTTTTTCTAATAATTTTAAATCTCTTGAAATATTTAATCTTACTTTAAATAATTTTTCAAGCATTGATTGTAAAATCTCATATAAAACAAAAGCTGAAGTCAGTTTATGCTCTTCATCATCATCAATTTCCTTTTCAAGTTCTTTTATATCTGAATATTTATTAAAAATAGTATCTATATGAGTATTTCAAAAATCTCTAAAAGTAATTATAAAATCTTTTCACAAAAAAATATCAAATTCATTTTGTTCATATAATTTCTTTAACTGATTATATTTTGGAAAATTCAACAATATAAATAAATAATTATCATAAACATCTACCCTTGATCTTTGATTCTCTTCTAAACAAGCTTCAATATCAAGTTCATGAAAATCATATTTTTCAGCAATTTCCTTAATTTTTTCTTCTTTTAATCAAACAGCATCTATCCATTTTACTCATTTTATATTTATCTCTCTAAGCATTATTTTTTAGTTAATTTTAATTATGATAAAAGTATATAAATAATAATTTAAAAATCAAAAAAATGATAATTATAAATAAATTTTATAGTTTTTTTTGCAATCATTTTTTTTTTATGCTACAATATAGATATAATTTAAATATTTTAGAAGAAAATATGACTAAACCAATAAATATACCAAAAGATTTTGCTGAACAATTACCTGAAACAATAGCAGAATTACAAAGAAAACAAGCTTATTATTCAAAATTAGAAAAAGCAGCTGATGAGGTAAAAGCTGCAGCAGAAAAATATACCCAAATTTTAGAACAATGAGAAAATAATATTTGAGAGACAAAAATAAATACTGAAAATAGTCAAACAATTTATAGTTCTGAAAAAGATGATACTCAACAAGAAGATGACAATGATTTAGATAAAGATACTTCTTTATATGAAGATAATACTTCAAATGAGGAAAAGAATGAAGTTTCTCAAGAAGATAATAATAATCAAGAAAACAAGGATTTAGATGAAAATAATTATTCTGAAGAAGATACTTCTTTATATGAAGATAATACTTCAAATGAAGAAAAGAATGAAGTTTCTCAAAAAGATAATAATCAAGAAGACAATGATTTAGAGGAAAATAATTCTTCTGAAGAAGAAGTTAATACTTGACCTAAAATAAATTTAAATAATTTCTTACATAAAAAAGATGAAGATAATGAAGTAGAATAAAATATTCTACTTTTTTTATAATGAAAACTCCCTATGTATGATAACATAGGGAGAAATGAGCATATTACCCAACCATATGATTATCTAAAAATACTCTAAAAGTATAATTAGGTAATCATATGCTACTATTTTTTTTATTTTTGTATTTATTAAATGCTTCTAATATTTCTGACTCTGAGTAATAATCATAAGCAATATCAAGAGTTTTACTTATAAAATCATTATATTCATTATCAATAATACTTAAACCTGTTGTAGTATTTTCATACCCAGCCAAAGCATATTCTATTTCTATTAGTTCTTCCAAACTAATAACCTCATATCCATAATCCTGATTTATACTATTTTCTTTCATAGTAATCACCTCATTTATTTTTGTTTTTATAGCCTAATAATTTAGCTATAATTAAATATAACTAAATATATGAAGCTTTTTATTTAACATATTCAAGAATATGCACTTACTAATAAACTCTTTACTAGTTATATATATTTTTAATATTTTTATTTAAAAAGTCAATATAAAAAATACAGATTATTTAAAATAATCTGTATTTTTTATATTTCTTCATCTTCTTTTACTACTTCAATATGAAGTTCTTCAAGTTGTTCTTCTTCAATAAAAGTTGGAGCATTCATCATAAGATCTTGGGCTTTACCTGATTTTGGGAAGGCATAAACTTCTCTTATATTTGTTTCATCTTTTAAAATCATCATAATTCTATCCATACCAATAGCAAATCATCCATGAGGTGGAACTCAATATTGAAATGCTTCATACATAGCACCAAATTTTTCTTTTACTTCATCTTCAGTTCTTCCTACTTTTTCAAATGCTTTAACTAATGCTTCTATATCATGATTTCTGATTGAACCAGATAATACTTCAAAACCATTACAAGCTAAATCATACTGAACAGAACTTACTTTTAGTAAATCTTCTTCTTCAAATGCTTTAATTCAACCTTTTGGCATAGAAAATGGATTATGACCAAAATCTACTTTTCCTGTAATTTCATTTATTTCAAACATTGGAAAATCTGTAATCCAAGCAAAAGCTAAAATATTTTTATCTATAAATTTTCACTTGGTTATTTCATCAATTAAGCCAGCTAAATGAACTCTAAATTTTCACATATAATCACACACAGTTTCTTTATCTGCAGCTCAAAAGAAAACTACATCTCAAGTTTTTAATTCAGTTCTATTTATAATTTCTTGTAGATCTTCTTCTGAAAAAAATTTATTTAAAGGTCATTTTAAACCATCTTCTTTCATTTGAAAATAACCCAAACCTTGTGCACCATATTGTCTAACATATTTTTCAAAATTTTTCATTTGAGTTTTTGAAAAATACTCATCTCCATTTTCTACTTTGATAGCTTTTACTCTATTTTTTTCTATATCACTTGCAATAGAAGAAAAAATTTCATTTGTAGATCTAGCAAAAATATCAGCTACATCTATTAATTGCATACCATATCTTAAATCTGGTTTATCTGTACCATATTTTTCTATTACTTCATCAAAACTCATCCTATAAAACTTATTATCCATAATAGTTTTATTTGAAATAGCTTTTACTGTATCAAAGAAATATTCTTCTACAACTTTAAAAATATCTTCTTGCTCAACAAAACTCATTTCACAATCAATTTGATAAAATTCACAAGCATGTCTATCTGCTCTAGGATCTTCATCTCTAAAACAAGGAGCTATTTGAAAATATTTATCAATTCAACCAACCATTAAAAGTTGTTTATATTGTTGAGGTGCTTGAGGTAAAGCATAAAATTTACCTGGATGAAGTCTAGAAGGAATAACAAAATCTCTTGCTCATTCTGGAGAACTAGCTGTAAAAATAGGAGTTTGCACATCTAAAAAATCTCTTGCTAAAAACCAATTTTTAGTATGAGCTATAAACTTTGATCTAAACATAATATTTTCAAGTGCTGAAGGCCTTCTTAAATCTATATATCTATGTTTATATCTAACCTCTTCATTTGCAAGTTCACCATGATCATCTATTTCAAAAGGAGGAGTTTTACTTTTACTTAAAATTTCAATATCATCATTTATAATAACTTCTATTTCTCATGTTAGCATATTTGGATTTGCTTGACCTTCTGGTCTAGGTCTAACTGTTCAAGTAACTTTTATAACATATTCACTTCTACAAGAATCAGCTATTTCCCAAGCTTGTTTATTATCTTCTGGATCAAAAACTACTTGAGTCAAACCATATCTATCTCTTAAATCAATAAATATAATACCTCAATGATCTCTTCTATTACTTACCCAACCAGATAAAGTAACTTTTTCTCAAATATTTTTACTAGATAATTCTCCACATGTATTTGTTCTCAACATTTTTACTTTTTTATTTATAAAAATTAAAATCTTGCTAATTATATAAAAAATAGCTAAAAAGCAAAATTTTTTAGCTATTTAATGTAAAAAATTAAATAATCTATTTCTTTAATAATTCTTTTATTTTTAATAAATTTTCATCAAAATTATCTTCAATTTCTTCTATTATTTGTTTCTCTCTATTTATATCATTTGATTCATAAATTTCTTTTATTAAAAACAAAAATTTTTTCATATCTCTATAAAATAATTTTAAATTATCTTGTGAAGAATTTATTTTTATTAATCAATCATCTCACCAATAAATAACCTCCCTATCAAATAATTTTTGAAGTTGTAATTTTGCAGATAAAATATATTTAATTAATGAACCATCATTCACATTTTTAAATCTTCTAATATTTTCAGCTAACATATATTCAATTTCTAAAATAATTTCTTCTTTATCTAAATTCTGTTTAATTATTTTCTCATATTTAAAAAGTAAATTAAATAAATTTGCTTTGTTTTCTTCTAATAAAGACTGTTCAGAATATTTAAAAGTATCTTTTGACTTGAATAAATTATGTCCAAATTCATGTTGCCAAGTATGTTCTATATCTTTCTTTCAATAAGTTAAATAATCTAGTTTTTCTAATCTTCATAAAACTTTTTTAGCATCATTTAATACTCAATCACTTCATTTTAATCTTGATTCAATACTATATCAATACATTCAATATTTATTTTGTATAGATTTATCATTATGAAAATTTTTTCATAAAACTCTTTTAAAAGAAACAACTCAAGAACTTATAATTGGCTCTACATTTGCATATTTAGTTTCACTCATTCTATATGATTCTCAAAAAAATTTTTGTGATAAATCAGAAGCCTTTTTAGCATATTCTATAGATGGCTTTTTTATAAAAATTTCCAATTCTGGATCAATTAATACTCATGTAAAACCATAATCTTCCATTGATCAAACAATTCAAATATTTCAATTTATATTTTCCCAAGTTTGCATTTCTTCTTCAGCAAGTTCCAACCATTTATCATAATCAATTGTTCAACTTAAAAATATTTCCTGAAATTTTTTAAAATAATTCCTTAAATACTCTTGTTTTAAAATTCAAAAATCAAAATTAGAAAATTTTTCTAAGTCATCTTTTGATAAAAAATCTTTATAAGATAAAAATCATTCTTTTCATATTCAACCATAAATTAAATCTCAATTATAGATTAAATCTCAGTTATCATCAAAATAATTTTTTTGAAATTTTTTAGTATTATTTTTAATTTTAAAAAATATTTTATCAAACAAATCAAAAACTTCTGATTCTAAAATATTAATAAAATCAGAAACTTCATCTTCACTTAAAAAATCATTATAAAGACCAACTTCTAATGTAATTTTAGTTATCTTTTTTAATAATAAATTTTTTTTTAATAATAAATTATTGAATTTTTCAATTTGTTTTGAAGAATATTTTTCTTCATCAAGTTTTCAAGACATTGATTTATTAAAGAATTCTATAAAATCTGCATCTTCTCAAACTAATTCTCAAGCAAAATAATTATTTAAAATATCAATAAGTTCTAATCTATGTTGAATAAATCATTCAAAATTATCAATCTTTTCTAAACTAATAATTTTTGAATAAAAGCTATCAATAGATTCTACCTTTGATTTAAACTCTTCTTTAATTCAATTAGATAAATCACTATTATCTGATTTATTATTATTACTATCTATAATAGATTTTATTTGATCTTCTTTAGACATATTTTTTTATTACAAAAATAATTTAAAATAGAAAAACATATTTTTATATGAAATATAATAAAATAAAATATAAATAAGTCAAATATTTGCAAACTAAAAAAAAATATAGTAAAATATTTATATACATTATTTAATTAATAAAAAAATATGCCTAATTTTTTAAGCCAAATATTTAATAATAAAATTGAATTAAATTCAAAAAATATAAAAATCTTTCTTGAAGAACTTGAAAAACATTTTAATACATTTAAAAAACATACAGATATAGATTTTATAAAAGTATTAAAAAATAAAGTAGAAAATTTTCTAGAAAAAAATAAAAAAGAAATAAAAAAACATAAAAATTATTATAAAAAATTAAAAGATATAGTTGATTATTATGAAGATTATATAGAAGAAATAGAAAAAAAAGAAAAACAAAAAGAAACAAAAAATATAGTAGAAGAAATAGAAGATGATTATAAAAATTGTGATAAAATAGATAAAGATAAAAGAAAAGAATACAAAAAGTCTTGTATAAAAAAATCAAAAATAGAATATGAAAAAGAATTAGTATTATTACAAGTTGAATTATTAAAACTTCAAAAATATATTAAAGATAACAATAAGAAATTACTAATTATTTTTGAATGAAGAGATGCTGCAGGTAAATGATGAACAATTAAAAGATTTATAGAACACTTAAATCCAAGATGAGCAAAAGTAGTAGCCTTAAACAAACCAACAGAAGAAGAAAAATCACAATGGTATTTTCAAAGATATGTTAAAAATCTTCCTACAGGATGAGAAATAACTTTTTTTGATAGATCTTGGTATAACAGAGCCTGAGTAGAGCCTGTAATGTGATTTTGTACAGAAGATGAGTATGAACAATTTATTCAAGATGTACCAAAATATGAAAAAATGCTTGTTGATGCATGAGTAAAAATTATAAAATTCTATTTTTCTGTAAGTAAATCAGAACAAGCAAAAAGATTTAATGAAAGAAAAACTAACCCATTAAAACAATTTAAACTTTCTCCTATTGATCAATTTTCTCAACAATTATGGGAAAAATATACTTTAGCAGAATATAAAAATTTTAGTAAAACTCATTCAAAACATGCTCCTTGGACAATTATAAGAAGTGATAATAAGAAAAAAGCAAGATTAAATGCAATAAAATATGTACTAAAACAATTTGATTATCCAGAAAAAATTGATAATAAATTTCTAAGATTGGATAAAGATATAGTTATGAATTGATTACAAAAAGCAAAAATACTTGCTGATGAAACTGATATTAAAAAAGACTTATTTGATTAAAATAAGTCTTTTTAAAAACTAAAAACATCAACAACCTTTCAATTTACTATAATATTATCACTTGTTGATAATATTATAGGTTTATGATATTCATCATTTGATTCAGGTAAAAGATAAATAATATCTCAATCTTGTTTATATTTTTTAATTGTAGCAGCTCCATCAACTAAAAATAAAAATGCATCTTTATTATTTAAAGCAGTCTGCTCCCTATTTACAAGAATATAACTTCAATTCTCAATTTTTTTTCAAGCTACTTCAAAATTATTCATAGAAGTTCCTTCTACTTTTAAAATAAAATAATTATCTACATTTCAAGATAACATTTTTTTTGAAATAGGCAAAACTCACATTTCATTTTCTTGAGCATCAACTAAAGGAGTTCATGCATTTGCATATCATAAAATAGGAATATTTAATGTAGTTTGAAATCAAACTCAATTTCATAATCTAATAGATCTATAACCTCTACCTCTAGTTAAAAAACCTTTTTTTTCTAAAGCTTCTAGATATTGAACTACTCATCTTTTAGATTTTTGAGATAATATATGTTGTAATTCTTCAATAGTTGGAGATTTACCATATTTTGATATAAACTCTGTAATAGTATCTAATACATGTTGTTGTTTTTCTGTAAGCATAATTATTAAATTAGTATATACTTTATATATTCTTATTATATATTTATTATAATAAAGTCAATAAAAAATTTGAAAAATCTTATTTTTTCTTATAATTCCTTTTGCAAATAGATTTTTGGTGCCTTGGTAGAGTGGTTTATACAGTGGTCTGCAACACCATTTACAGCGGTTCAATTCCGCTAGGCACCTCCATTTTGTTTTTAAATGAAAAATTAAACATTTTTAGTAAATTTATTAAAGAGTTTTCAGCATAAGAAAGCTCTTTTTTTGAATTTATAAAAAGTTCACTTATTAAATTTTTAAGGATAAAAGATGACATGGATCCTGATGGAGAACGTTTGTTAGCAAAGTATGTTAAAGAAACCTTCAATCATGATTTTGTTTTTGTTACAGAATACCCAAGTAGTGTACGACCATTCTACCATATGAGAAATAAGTTTGATAATACTGTTACTAATAGTTATGATCTACTTTGGAAAGGTCTTGAAATTACAACAGGAGCTCAAAGAGAACATAATTATGATATTTTAGTAAATCAAGCTAAAGAAAAAGGACTATCACTTAATAATATGCAATCATACTTAGATTGTTTTAAATATGGATGTCCTGCTCATGGTGGATTTGGATTTGGTTTAACCCATTCATTAATGTTACTTCTTAACTATAAAAATGTAAGAGAAGTAACTTATTTGTATAGAGGACCAAATAGATTAACACCTTAACATAAAAAAGGATTCCATAAAAATGGAATCCTTTTAAAATTATTGATTTTTAGAAATTAAAATATAATATATATATTATATTTTAATTTCTATGTATGAGTAATCTTATAAAACCAAATATTTTAAAAAAATGAGATACAATTTGAATTTTAAGTCCATCATGACCTATTGCTTGAATGATTCCACATAGATTTGAAAATTGAATATCCTATCTAAAAAAAATGTGATTCAAAGTAAAAATTGCTAAAAACTGTTTAAAAGTAAACTGATATACAGCTGGAAGTATAGAAGAAAGAATAAATGATATTCATGAATTATTTTTAGATAATAATGTTAAAGCAATTATATGTACAATTTGAGGTTTCCATTCTAATCAATTATTAAAATATATAGATTATTCAATTATCAAAAATAATCCTAAAATATTTATCTGATTTTCAGATATAACAGTATTACATTTTGCTTTTTATGTAAAATCAAATTTATGTACTTATTATTGACCAGCACTGTTAACTCAATTTGCAGAATATCCTAAAATGCTTTCATATACAGAAAAATATTTTTATAAGGCTTTATTATCAAATGAAAGTATTTGAAAAATTCTTCCTTCACAAAAATGGACTGATGAATTATTAAATTGGTTTCAAAAAAAAGATTTAGATAGACCTAGAAAAATGAAAAAAAATAATTGATATGAATTTTTAAAAAAATGAAAAGCAGAATGAATTCTTCTGTGATGATGTATTACATCAATACTACATTTAAGGGGTACTGAATATTGGCCTAACTTTAAAAATACATTGTTTTTTTGGGAAATTCCTGAAAGTAGTTGTGATTTAAGTAAATGAGAACCTATATCAAGAATTGATACTCATTTGACTGATTTAGAACTCTCATGAATTTTTAATAAAATATCATGAATGATAATATGAAGACCAAAATGATATACAGAAAATGATATTTCTTTATTAAAAGAAATAATATATAATAAATTTATAAATTATAATTTTCCTATTCTATTTTGAATTGATATATGACATACTGATCCTATAATAACATTACCTATATGAATAAAATGAAAAATTGATTCTTATAATAAAAGTTTTGAAATATTAGAATCATGAACTAATTGATAATTTTAATCAAAAATTAAAGCCTTGAAGTATAAACTCCAAGGCCTTATTTATTATTCTTTTTCAGGATCATCAGAATCATCATCTAAATCCTTTAAAATATCATCCTCCTTTAATATATTTTGCACTATCTCATGAAGCCCCATTGACTGAGTAGAAGTTAGTTTAATTCCCAACTTTCCTTCCAGTTCAATTTTAATTGCTCCTAAGATATCTATAATATCCTCTTTACTATCAGCCTCTGGTAAATTTTGCTTAATAGTAAGAAGAACCTTATCAAAATCCTCAGCAAACAGATTTTTCAACTTTGTTTTCCAATCTGTTACATTTTCTGAACCATAAAAATTGATATTTATAGTAATCTCTTTTTTAGGTTCAGTAGTTTTTGCTGTTTCTTTTTTTTCTGTTTTTGTTTTGTCCTCCTTATTTTTCTTTTTTTCTGGATTTTCAAGTGCAGGTCTATATGATCTACCATTCAGTCTAACAAACTCTTTATGAAAGATAGCAACAATCATAGTCCTTTCTTTTGCTGTAATTTCTCTCTCAATAAGTTTTTCTGCAAAATGAATGAATGGATAAAGTACATCCTCTATTGTACCTGCACCACCATTTATCATTTGTTTGAAATTCAGATTTGACTTTCTTTCAGATTGAAACTGTTTCTCTATATATTTTTTTATTATTTTAAACATACCAGAAAATGCAACAATTTCATCTGTATCATTCCAAGCTTTAACATTTGCAATTCTTAGATTCAGTTCATCATATGTTTCTGCAAAATTATAATATTCTTTTGATAAAACATCTGAATCAATAATTTGATAATCTCTTTCTTGAATACCAAAAGCATCAAGAATAGATTTAACTGAATCCAAATCTTGTTTATATTCTTGTATCAGGAAATCAATATCATTATTTTTAAGCTCATCTTCTGTAAAAAGTAAATCTTCTTTCTCTTTTACAAGCATTCTATAATACTGTAAATTTGGAAGAATAACAGAAGTAAAAGTTTTTATAAATGATTTATCCTGTAAGCTTATAATAACTTCTTGTTGATTAAGCTTTTTTTGTCTTTCTTTAAGTCTAGCTAACTCCTTTAATTCTTTTTTAATAGCCTTTTTATTTTCATCAGTAGGTAAATCTCCTGTAAATTCTTGTTTTTCAAGATCATAATCTACAAGTATAGATTTTACTTGCTTACCTATTTCACTCTCTTTTCTATCAATTTCTTCATTTGTAAGAAGATTTGAATAAAGAGGTAATATATCATGTTCAAAAGACTTAATTAAAACTCTTGCTCCAAGATTACTTTCCATAGCATTTTCTACCAAATGTACCTTTGCTCTTGAAGTAAGCTCTAGTGGAATATTTGTATGTTTAAAAGTCTTGTTATGCTCTTTAATTTCAATATCAAGTCTTTTAAAATACTCAGATTTAGTCAAAGGTCTAAATGGAACAATACCTAATCTACCTACCATTTCTTTTCTAAAAATCTTAGTTCTTAAAATAAGATCTCTATAATAAGATTTTGAAAAAGCTTCTACAGAATTCAATTTTTCTTTCATAAATCCCATAGAACCTTTTCCTTCAAGCTTTTCATGTATTTCATCTGCACCAATATTTGATGTCATAATGAAAATAGTGTTTCTAAAATCAACTATTGTACCATCTTTTAAAATAAGAGACCCCTCATCAAAAATACTGATAAAAGTTGATCTAAAAGCTGGATGTGCTTTTTCAAACTCATCTAATAAGATAAGATTTGGTAAATGTTCTGGATCCCTATCAACAATTTGTTGAAAAATTTCATGAAAACTATTATTTGCAATAGCTTTATTTGTATTTTCAAAAATATTTTCAGGATGAAGTAATGGTTTATCACCATAACCTACATATCCAGCAGGAGACCCCTTTAACTGAGATATTTCATGAGAACCTTGAAAATCATTACAAGCAATTCTACATTTACCCAAATCAAAATTTGGATCACCATAAAGGATTTTTGCTAAAGCAAGTACAATAGCAGTCTTTCCTACTCCTGTAGGTCCTGGAAACATTGTTACAGCAAGTGGTCTTCTATTTGATGGATTATACAACAATGTATTTGCTAATATAATACCCAATTCTTTTTTAGCCTCTTCTTGCCCTACAATTTCCTTATCAAGATCACTTAAAATTTCTTCAACTATTGGAGAAAGTTTTTTATAATCAACTTTATAAGTAGAAGCTTTTTTAGATCCATTATTCTTAACTACCTTTTTATCTACTTTTTTAGTAGAACCTTTAGTTGTATTTCTATACTCAATATAATTACCAACAGATAAGCATGGCATAATACACCTCCTATTTTTATTTTTGTTTTTGCAAAATATTTATACATATTTTATTTATTTTGACAAGAAAAAATGTAAATAAAAAACTAAAAATATATCATATTTTTAGTTTTTTATTATTTTATTTAACCTTCTTCAAACTAATTATAACTTTTTTTAACATTCATAGATAAGATTTTATATTTTTATAATATTTATTATTTAAATCAGTAAATAACCAAAATGTATATTTAGCAAAAAAATTTAAATTATTATAATTTTTAGAATTTATATAACCTATATTTGATAAAATCTTTTTCTTTTTAATATTAAAAAATTTTATAAATAAAGGATAATATTTATTTAATTTTTTATTATTAAAAGTTTTATTTTCCATCTTAATATTATTAATCTTTTCTTTCCATTTATTATTTTTAGTATCATTAGCAATATTTTCTATATTATTTATATTACTTGTTTGATTAATATTTCAATTATAATATTTATTATTATTTGATTTTTCCTTATTATTAGCTTGTATTTTTGTTCAATTTTTATTACTAATTCAATTATTATTTATAACAATATTTCATAATCAATTTTTGAAAGTTTTTGTATATTCAAAATCTTTTGTTTGATTATTTTTTGAGCTACAAGTATTTGATATATTATTTTTTTCACAAGGATGATCTCTATTTAATGACCAATAATCTAATCTATTTAGTCAATTTAATTTAACATATTGAGTAACTTGTCTTGCATCTTCTAATGTAAATTTTTCAGATTGAATATCATTAAGTCAAATCATTGGAGTAATTCCCAATATTGATTTTAGTTTACTTTCAGAAACACTAACTCAACTATTTAGATAAATAGTTTTTAATTGATTTATAGTAGAATTTACAGCTTGTATTGCATAATCTCACATATCTTGTTTATATGAACTTCCATAATCCATAGTCATTAGATTTATTCAAGCATACAATAAATTATTTTTTACTATTTTTTCTACTAATTTTTTTCAATCTAATGTAAGACCTTCTGGCATTACAGGTAATGTAAAATATATATTTAATTTATTATTATATTTGTTTTGTAATTTAAATAATGCTTTTATAAGTCTTTCAGTAGCTAAATTATTATTTAATACTTCCCCTTCTACATCAAAATCTAAATCATGAATTTTTAACTTATCTATTACTTTTGAATACTCTTTTACTAAATCATCTTCATTTGAACAAGCTGAAAAAAGTGGTATTCAAGCTTGTCATCCAAATGAAATCATTATTTTTCCTCACTGTGATCTAACTTTATTTACTTCATCATATAAATAATAATGTTTACTATTTATCCAAGCATCAGGTCATTTATCAATAGAATAATATCCACCCCAACTAGCATTACATTTTCATTTATCTGATGTAATAAAAGCTAATATATAATTTTTATTTCAAGTTTTTTTTGCAATATCTGAAATTAATGGAAATGGATACAATGTAGAATCAACATAAGGAGCAAAATATAATTTAGTATTTTTTATATTAAAATATATACTTCATAACTTATTATCTGAATTTTGTTTAAAATTAGTATTTCAATTATTATTTGTATTATCAGAATAAGCAATATTATTTTTTCTACTACATAAATTCCAACAACCATTTAAAGAAGAACAAGCTTTAACAGGACTAAATCATAAATCTATATTTTTAGAACAAAACTTATTTTTAGATAAATTATACTCAACATTCAGTACTGCTTTATTTTTCTTAATAAATGGAATATATCTATCACATTCATTATATTTATTACAAGATTCAACAATAGAAAAATCTGCAATATTAACTAAATCATTTACAATATCAGGTGCATTTTTCAAAGCAATTACTAATCAATTTTTATGAGCAGTAGTAGCTAAAAATTTAAAATATTCAATAGAATCTTTTTTTGTAACTCAAAATCAAGAATTATTATCATAAACATCTAAATTATCAGGCTCTACACCATCACATCATTTTTGTTTTGCTAATTTTATTCTATCCTCCATAATAGAAGAAAATAAATTATATCTAGAAACATCTAACCATTTTTCTCAAGCCCATCCATCCAAATTTTTCCCTAAAATAGAGTTTGGAAATTTATTTGTATCTTCTCTCCAATTTTCCCAACTACCAGCTGAGAAATAACAAATTACTATTTTTCATTTATTTTTTAATTTTCAAATATCCTCTTTTGAATTATCAAATAAGTCTATATCATACAACTTATATGATAAATTTAAATCATTTTTATTTATAGGTTTAGATAACTTCCAGTACCAAGAAATTCATGGCTTTATTTCAATATAATTATTCTCTAAATTACTTGCAAAACTTGTTTTAAATAGTAAAAATAATAACAATATCAAAAATATTTTTCTAAACATAACCTATAAGCATAAAAAATAAAATTTATCTAAGTTTATAATAATAATTTTTCAAGTCAATAAAGATACTACTATTTTAATAATATTTTTTGATTTAGTTAATATAATAGATATTATTTTTATAAATATTTAAAATATAAATTATGAATATAAAAAATAATTCAGAAAATCTTTTAGTAATAAATAAACCTAAAGGATATATTGTAACAAGATCTGATGAACTATGAAGAAAAACTGTTTACAATCTCTTACCAGATTGGGCTTTTAATAATTGATGGATGCCAATTTGAAGATTAGATTTAGAATCAAAATGATTATTATTATTTACTCAAAATTGAAAAATTTGAAATTTTTTAACTAAACCTTGAAGTTGTATTAAAACATATGAAATATTAGTTAGATGACATATTACAGAAGAACATATTAATATAGCTTTAAAATGAATAAAAACACCTATTTGAATATTAAAAGCCTTAAAAATAGAAAAAATATGAAATATATGAGCAAAAACAAAATTAAGAATTCAAATAAATGAATGAAAAAATAGACATATTCGTAGACTTTTTTGAGCAATGAAAGATCCTAAATTTAATACAGCTTTAAAAGTATTAAGTTTAACTAGAATTAGTATTGGAAATTTCAAACTAGATATTGAAAGTGGAAAATGGAGATTTCTATCAAAAAAAGAAGAAAAATGATTATTAAAAAATTTTAAAGATAAAAACTAAAAAATTTAAGATAATTTAATATAAATAATAAAAGAGCTAAAAACTAGCTCTTTTAAATCTAATAAAGAAAAAAATTATCTTTTTTTAATATAATTTTTTCTTTAAAATATATATTTATATCTTCTAAATCTATTAATTTATATTTATATGAATAGTATAAAAACTTAATTTTATTATTATAAAATCTTAATGTAATAACAAAAGCTAATAATGATTTATAAAAAGATTCATTAACTGAAAAATTTTTTAACAAAATATCTTTTTTTATTTTATCCTTTAATTCTTCAAAATCATTAGTAGTTTTAAAATTTTCTAAATCTAATTTATATTTTTCTAAAAAATATTGAGAAACTAAAGCAAAATCTAATTAATAATAATAAAAAAAATAAGATATAATCTAAAAAATTATATCTTTATTAAAATTTTATACTTTCTTAAAAAATTCAGTTTTTAATACCATTTTTCAAGATTCAATTAATCACTCATCATCAGTAAATCTAATGTTTGGAAATTTATCTCATCTTTTTATATCTTTTGCTCATTTTACTTTCAAATCTTTTATAGCTGCAACTGTATCACCTTCTTGTAATGTATTCCCATTTGCATCTTTTACTATAATAGTTTCTTCTTCATCTTGAACTGATCAAGTTCAATCATCATTTGGATCATATTCCCAATTATCCCAATCAGTATTATCTTCCCAAGGTTTTGCCATAATTTTTATATTAACAATTTAAAATATAACTTTATTATAATTTCAATTATATTTTTTTCAAATAAAAAAATGATAAATAAAATTTATTTATCATTTTTTTTGAATATTACAAGAAAAAGTTTCAAGTATTTTTTCATACTTATCTAAATTTTTAACCATTTGATTCAATCATATAGTTAAAAGATATCAATTTTCTCAACATACTTTTCAAGTTTGAATAAAATAAGTTTTAGGTGATTTTGCATTATACCTAGCCTCAAAAAAGTATACTTTTGATTTATCTTTATCAGGAAAATATATTTCATTTTCTTTTAATAAATTGTATTCTAAATAATCTTTAGCTGATAGAACATTATTCAAAGTTGAATATTCTAAACTATTAATTTTTGTTCATAATTTTTGTGATAAAATAACAAAATTATTATAAAATCATAAACTTGATTCCTTTGAGCTTGCAGCTAAAACTACTTTTCAAAAAATTGGTTTTGGTAATAAATTATCATCTTTTTTATATTTCTTCCAAGCAACTGGAACAGCTACTTCAAAAGTTCAAGTAGAATATATTTCAAGTCAAGTAGTTTTAGAAGTTTCTTTTTTCTCATTATTTGAAACTCAAAAACAAGATGATAATAAAAAAATTGATATTAAAAAAACTATATATTTATACATAATTAAAAATTTAAGTTTATAAAATTAGAAATATTTAAATTTACAAAGCTAGGAATATCTTTTCAGATAATAACAATTAAAGAAAAAACTAAAAATATTAAAACTAAAAATATTAAAAATATTATTTCAGCAATATTTCATTTAAACTTAGAAAAAACATTTATTTTAAAAAAGAAATATATATAAAACAAAAAAGATAACAAATATAAAATATAAATATAAGGCAACAATAAAATAAAAAAATTATAATAAAATTGAGCTCAAGTAAAAAAATAATCCAAAAAGAAAAATAAAGTCATCATTATAAATAAAAATTTAGATGATTTATATCTTGCAATATTTAATTCTTCTTTATTATTAAATGATTTTTTAAAAAATTTTTTAAAGTTCATACTTGATTTTTTGTAAATAAAAAATATATTAATAGTATAATATAAAATAATATAAAGAAAAATGAGCTTAACACAAGAACAAATAAAAAAAATATCTGAAAATCTAAGTAAAATACACTTAGATGATACTCAAAACCTAGAATGAGATTTAAATAATATACTAAAGTATTTTGATTTATTAAATGAAGTTGATACTGAAAATGTAAAACCTACTTATTCAGTAATATCAAAATATGAAAATAATTTAAGAGAAGATATTTTAGAAGAAAATAAAAGCCCAACTCCAAAAGAATTACTTGATTGCTCAAATCAAAAAGTAATAGCAAATCAAATAGCTATTTCAAATATAATGTCTCACTAGTTTTTTTATGATTAAAAAATTAAAATTAAAAAATTTTAGAAACTTTGAAAACTCAGAGTTTCTTTTTTGAAAACAAAAAAATTTTATAATATGAGAAAATTGAAAAGGAAAAACTAATATACTAGAAGCATTAAGCCTATTATCAACTCAAAGTCTAAATAATATTGATTTTAATGATTTAGTAGGTTTTCATTCTGATACATTCTTTATAGAAGCTGAAAAATACAACTGAGATATAATGAGTATTTCATATAATAAAACAGATTCAAAAAAAATATATACTTTTAATAAAAAAAAGACTTTAAAATCAAAAATAAAAACAAAAATAAATAAAACTGTCATATTTACTCCAATAACAATGAATATGATGTATTTATCCCCTAGTTTAAGAAGAGATTTCTTAGATCAAATATTATTAAATACATTTGATTTATATTCAAAAGTATTAAAAGAATATAAAAATATATTAAAATCAAGAAATAAAACATTAAAAGCAATAAGTGAATGAAAAATAAATATAAAAGAACTAGATTTTTGGGATGAAAAATATATATATATATGTGAAATAGTTTATAATTATAGATTTTGATTAAAAAGCTTTTTAGAAAAAAATATTTCTCAAATAAAAAAATATTTTTGAGATAAGATAAATAAAGTAGATTTTATTTATAAAAGCAAAATTAAAAATAATATAAAAAATGATATAAAAAATTATTTAATAGAAAATAGACAAAGAGATATAATTTTATCAAAAACAAATATATGACCACATATAGATGATTTTGACATATTGCTTGATTGAAAATCAATAATAAATTTTGCTTCAAGGTGAGAAACTAAATCTTCTATAATAGAACTAAAATTCTTAGAAATAAATTTTATAGAAGAACATACAAAACAAAAACCTATACTTTTAATTGATGATTTATTAAGTGAAATTGATGAAAAACATAAAAATATGATATTAAATGAATTAAATTGATATCAAATTTTTATTACAAGTATAAGAGATCAATATGAAAATGAAAATATAATTTTTTTATAAAATTAAAAATTAAATATATATTTTGTAAAGTAAAAATGTTAAAAAAATTGGAAAAATGGCTATAAATCTTATAATAAGTATATAGCTATTATCAACTTAATTATAAAATTATGAAATTTCTAAAAATAATTATAAGTTTACTTTTATTTTTAAATATTGGTTCTGCTTTTGCTGCTGTAGTTGATCACTTTCAAGTAGATTTTAATAAACCAGAAGCAAAAATATGAGAAGCACTTGATTTAACAATAAAAGCTGTTGATCAAAATTGAGATGTAGTAAAAGACTACATGTGAAATATAATAGGTTTTTCAGAAACAGATGATACAGTAGAATTACCTTCTGCATTATCTAGTGATCAATGATATACTTTTACTGCAGCAAATGAATGAGTAGTAAAATTTGAAAATTGAGTAATATTCCATAAATCTTGAAATCAAACATTATGAATATATGATTCTGATGCAAATCAAAATATAATTTGATTATGAAAAATAAAAATTGATAAAAAAGCAGAAGTTGTAAATACTGATATAGAAATTTCATCACCTGACAATTGATTAACTATATGAGAAAATAAAATAAAAGTATCTTGAAAAACTCAAAAAGATCATCAAATACTAATAAAAATTAATAATGATAAAGAATTTAATACTATATCTTGAACTGATTGAAATTTTGAAAAAGAAATAAGTTGATTAAATACTTGAGAAAATTCTATTCAAGCTTTTATACTTGATGCAGATTGAAAAATAATATGAACTTCAAATAAAGTAACTATAAAGGTTGATAATAACCAACCTCAATTTAAAAAAATAACATTAGCTCCTTTAACAAATTCTTGAGAAGTTGATGAAGGAACAAATATAATTGTAAATGTTTATGCTACAGAAAATCTTAAACAAGTAGAATTAATAATTAATGATGCAATAATAAAACTAGAAGAAACAGAAAATTGAGTATATAGTTGAAATTTTGATGCTCCAAAATGATGAGAAACATACCCTATATCTGTAATATTAAAAGATAATTTAGGTCATAGTGTTACTAAAAAAGATATTGCTAAAATAATAGTAAAAAAAGTAGAATTAAAAGCAGCTCAAACAAATACTTGAAAAATAGTAAAAACTAAAATCACTAAAAAAGAAACTACAAATAAAAATGATTTAAAAATAACATGATTAAAACTTGTAAAATTAAAAAATAAATCAATCTTAACATGGAATAAAGTAAAAGAAGCCACTTCATATAATATATATAAAAGAATTGATAATAAAAATAATGTATTAGTTGAAACTGTTAAAAAACCAATATATGAAGTAGAAATAACTTGAAAAAAAATAAAAAAAGAATTATTCATGGTAAAAGCAATAAAAGAAGATAATTCAGGAACTGTTATAGAAGAGTGAAATTTATCACAAGCAACAGAAATACAAACTTGACCTGAAATATATATATTATTAATATTATCATTATTACTTTGAGCTTGATTTATCTATTTTAGAAAAAAAGCATAAAAAATAACCTTTTAAAAAGGTTATTTTTTATATTTGTCTTAATCATTCTCATATAAATAATCATCAATTTTTCTTTATAATATCCAAAAATAAATTATATAAATTCAAATCTATTGGTTTTGATAATTCCTTTAATCTATTAAAAGACATTATATATTTATACCTTCAAATATCATAAAATTTTTCTTTATTAAAAAATTTATGATATTTTTTTATTGTTTTATTTATTAATCATAAATCAAATCAAAATTCACTATCACTAATTAGTGTAGATTCTAATAATGATAACTCTAAACAAGATATTTTAAATTCATATCATTCAATATTTTTCTTTACTGTATATATCTTAAATTTATTAAATAAATTTATTTTTTTATTATTAAGTTTTCAAGAAATAGTTTTAAATATTATTTGATAATTTCAAAAAAATATTTTTTTATTTAGATTTCTATTTATTATATAAATTTTATCTGAAACAGAATAATTTTTATTATGAATTTCAAGTGATTTTATTCAAGAAATATAATAATCATTTCATAAATAATAAGTTATATACTTTTTTAATAATTTAAAATAATATTTTTCTATTAAATCCAATTTATTTAATTCTAAATCTTCTTGTTTAGGAATAATATAAACTCCTGCTTTTAATGTTATTATAATATTACTTGCTTTTAATTTATAAATAATTTTATTTATTTTATTATTATTTTCTTTCTTCTTTTCTGGATCAATTAATTCAAAAATATCACTTTTAAAAATTATTTTTCATCATTTTGTTCACAATTTTTGAACAATTTTGTTAAAAACTAACATAGCTATTATTCTTTTAATATAAATAAAAATATTCAATAAAAATTATATATTTTTTACCATAAAAATCAAATATTTTTTACTATAAAAATTATATATTTTTACTAAGAATTAAAATAAAAACTTTAAAATAAGCTTTTAAAATAAATAAAAAAAGATTTTTAACAATTTAAATTGTTAAAAATCTTTTTTTATTTTGACATTTTTATATTAAAATTATTTCTATTACTTAAAGTAATTTGAGGAAAAGGAATAACTATACCAGCTTGTTTAAAAGCTAAATTTATAGTTTCAGAAACATTTGATTTAATTCAAAAATAACTATCTGAAGAATTTATCCAAAACCTTAAACTAAGATTTATTGAACTATCATCAAATTTATCAATAAAAATATCTGCAGAAGGAGCTTTTAATATATTTGGAAATTGATTTAAAACTTGTAACATTATTTTTTTAGCTTTTAATATATCTGTATCATAATCTACTCATACTTCAATTTCTACTCTTCTTTTATCATTTGCATTATAATTTGATACCTCATCTTCTAAAAATTTTATATTTGGAAGAAAAAATATAACTCAATTAAATTGTTCTATTTCAGTAAATAAAGCATTTATTTTTTTTATTTTTCATATTTTATTTCATATCTCTATCAAATCTCAATTATGATAAGTTCATTGAGTAACCATTATTACTCATGCAATAAAATTTGATAAAAATATTTTTAAAGTAAATCAAAGTCAAAAACCAAGTCATCACATAAAAATTGACATATCAACTCACAATATTCATAAAGCTATTGCTGCTCATAGTGTTAAAATTGTTATATTTGAAACTCTAGTTAAGACTCAGACTAATTCTTCTCTTCACTCTCACTCTCAAGATCTTTCAACATATCATGCTATTTTTCATGAAACTCATCTAGCCAATGCAAAAGTTACAAGAATAACTATTGTAGCAAAAACTATGTTTAAAAGAAGTTCTGTTGATAAAAAACTTGAAATAAAACTTACATGCTCTTTTGTTTGATTAATTTCATTTGTTCATACTCATCAAGAGGCAAAACTTATATTTATAAAATAAATAAAAGAAAATAAACTAATAATAATTTTTTTCATATAAAAAAGATATATATTAAAATACATAATTATTTTAACATATATCTTTTTTTAGTGCAAAATAATATTAATTAATTCTAAAATTATAATCATCAGGAATATATCTTCATTTAATGGCACTCATACACTTTACAATATTATTATGCCAATGATCAGAACTAGATGCATATATTGCTCAAGATTTATTTCAATATCTACTTAACTGTGATAATTCATTATATTTACCTAAAATTTTATTATTTAAAGTCTTTCACATCCAATAAACTCAAGCTCTTGCATTTGGAAAATCCCAAGTTCATCAAGAATCTGTATTTCAAATATTACCAACATTATAAGCTGTTTTTAAATGATTACCAAGTCATGTTTCAGCAAGTCATATACACATCATAAAAGTAGGATCTAAATTCCAATTTAAAGCTTCTTCTACCCACATATTCCAATCTTTAAATCTTCATACTGCATAATGACTTAATAAATATTTTTGTCTTTCTATTTCTGAATTTCACTCTATTTTGAAAACTCTTTTTCATTTTACATCAAGTTTATCTTTATATTCTTCTCAAGTTTTTTCTCTATAATCTGCATAAAATTTAAATCTATATTTTTCTGGTAATTTTGAAAAATCAAGAACTGATAAATTTAAATATTCAAGTGGATCTCTATGAATTTTATCTTTAAAAACTTCAAAATGAAGATGTGGTCAAGTTGTTATAATTCAAGCTCAATTTGTTCAATATGCTCATCAAGTTTCAGCTATAATCTGTCCTTCATGTACAAAATCATATTTTTTTACAAAAGTCTTACTAATATGTCAATAAACAGTTACAAATCAATCTGCATGTTTTAGTGCCAAAAATGCATAATCAGGACTATCTGGTTCTTTTAATGCTATAACATATCAATCAGCTGGAGCTCTTATAGCAGTTCATTGTTTTTCTATAATATCAATTCATAAATGAGGTTCTCAAAAATCTTTTTGATATTGTAAATCTTTATAATATGCACTAATTCAGTAAACAGGTTTTACTGGCCAATTAAAAATATTTGGATAATTATTTGTAAATCATTTTATTTTACTTTCAGCATACACTATTTTATTTAAATCCAAACATTTTTGACTTAAACTTCTAAATTCTAAAGTATTTTTTGTAATATCAACAAATTTACATCATTGTTTTCATAATAAAGATTTTGAAATATTATGAAATTTTATTTTTTCCCATAAAGCTCTAATTTTTAATTTTTTTTCAATATTGATTTTATCTTTTATATATTTTAAATACAAAGAATTTTTTCATTTTGATACAGATAATATCTTTTGCTTATATTTTTTCTTATCTTCTAAAATTTTTTTCTTTATTATAAAATCTTTTCTAAGTTTTTTTAATCTTATACTTGACTCTTCTAAATCTTGTTTTTGAGAATACAATAAAAATATATATTTTTTATGTTTCTTTATTAATTGCTGTCATACAATTCATATTAATTCTTTATAATACATATCATTTAATATCTCATCTAGATTTTCTCAACTTAAAATAATTGCTTTTAAATTATCTATTTTTCATTTATTTAAAACTAAATTTCATTTTTCATATAAATAAACACTATATTTTAATAAAATATCTGTGGTTTGTTTTATTTTTTTATTTAAAAGTTCAATTTTTCTATTATTTTCTCTTATTTTTTGTTTTGTTTGAACTATCTGTGAATTTATCTTTACTACTTCTTTCTCTAAATCTTTTGTTTGTTCATCTAAATCTTTAACAGCACTTTCTAAACTAACTATATTATTTACTACTTGTTGCCTTTGTTCTTCAATATATTGTCTATTTGTTGATACTTTTTGTCTTATATTATTAAAAATTGAAATCTTATTTTTTGCATTAAATAAATCTCATGCAGAAAAATCTCAAAAATCAAGTTGAGTCTGAAAAATCATATCTTTTTCTTTTTTATTAAAAGATTTTAATATTGCACTTTTTTCTGTTTTAGTCAAAGCAAAAACAAAATTAAAAGAAAATAAAAAGAAAAATATTAAAATAAAAAATGTAAAAATCTTTTTCAAAATAATTCTTTAATTAATTTTTAAATCAATAATTATATTTTAGCATATTTAATAAAATATACTAAAATTTTTAATAGACTATTTTCAAATCTCTTCTATAAAATTTTTAATATCATTTAAAGTATTTTTATATTTTTCAAAATCATCTTCAAGTAAAGTTACTCTAAATCAATCATAAGTTGAATTAAAACTACTTAATGGAACAATACATATACTTTTAATTGCCAATAAATAATAACAAAATTTTCTATCAAATCTAGAATTATCTCAGATTTTTTTTAAAACAATATCTTTTATTTCAGTTATATTTATATCAAAATCAAAATCTTGCTTTATATTATCTAAATTAAAAACTACAGATAAATAAAATGCCCCTTTAGGTTTTACTACTGAAACATATTTACAATCTTTAAAAATTTCTTCAGCTTTATCTGCTCTTTGTTTATATTTTTCAATTCTATTTTTTAAACTTTCTTGAAATTCTTTACTATCATATATTTGTGGTATTACATATTGAGGTAAAGTTGTAGAACATACTTCAAGCATTTTTGAAGCCAATATAGAATCTATATAATCAGAAAAATTTTTATCTTTATCTTTATTATAAACTTCTATCCAACCACATCTTGCTCAAGGCCAAGGTAATTCTTTTGATATACCTTTCATTGAAAATCAAGGAACATCTCAAATTATATCTGAAAGCAATACTCTATCTTCTTTATTGTAAGTTAATTTTTCATATATTTCATCAAAAATAACAAACAAATTATATTCTCTTGCAATATCAATTATTTTCTCTAAAACTTCTTTTTTAAAAACAGCTCCTGTTGGATTATCTGGATTTACAACTAAAATTCAAACAATATTTGGGTTATATTTAACTTTATTTTCCAATTCAACTAAATCTGGATTCCAATTATTATTAGGATCCAATTTATAAGTAATATGTTCACTTCAAGCATGAGCTGCTTCAGCAGAACTATGAGTAGAATAAGCAGGATTTGGTCAAATAACTCTTGATGTAGAGGAAAGACTTTTATATACTTTACTTATAGCATCTCATAATCAATTGAAAAATAAAATATCATCTTTTTTAACTTTATCATTCTTTTTAGCTAAAAATTCTAAAGTTTTTTCAAGTCATCTAGTTGGACTATATCAATAAACTTCATCTTTTTTGCAAGCATCAATAACTGTATTTTTTAACCAATTAGGAATTTTTTCTCATTTTTCAACAGGATCTCAAATATTTTCCCAAATAATTTCTTTTTTATTAATCTCTTGAATTTTTTTTGCTACATCAACTATTTCTCTTATCTCATAACTAAGTTTTGTTGATCATACATGTAATAAATCTTTTCTCATAATTTTTTTAAATTAAGACTGTAAAGAACTAATAAAAAGCTCTAAAAATAAAAATAAAATAAATAATAAAATAGTTGATAAAAACATTGGAGCTTTAAAAATATCAAAAATTATAATTCAAATAATAAATAATGTTATAAAACTAGCCTGCCTAAAACTATTTATAAGATTAGTAATAGTAACATCTCATCTAAAATGAATTTTCTTTATAAAATAAATCAATATAGATATAAAACTAGATAACATTGAAAAAAATATTATAAATAAAAAGAAAACTGCTAGTTTTGTATTAATAAATGGATCCATATAATTTAATATCATATAAAAACTAATTCAACTTAATAAAAAGATAATTAATATAACAAGTAATAAAAAATTTTTTTTCATATTTTTTTAATAATAATTTATACTAAACTATTTCTAACTCTGATTTTCTCTATATCTATACATTTTCAATCTTTTATTTCAACAAATAATCAATTTACAACATATTTATTATTTAAAGATTGCTCTATTTTTCATTTTCATATTCAAGTTAAAAATCTTTTTTTCAAACTAGAAAATTCAGCTCATATAACAGAAGGAAATGGTCATACCATTCATACATCACTAATTATTCAAGTTCAATTATCTAAAATGTTTTCATCATTTGTTTGCATATGTGTATGTGTACCATATATAAGAGAAACTTTTCAATCTAATAAATATCATAATCAATATGCCTCAGAACTCACTTCTTTATGAAAATCAACTATAACAGCATCATAATCTTGCTTAAAATTTTTTAAAAACTCTTGAATCTCTATAAAAGGATTAAAAACATTAAACTTCATAAAAGTTTCACTCATCAAATTTATTACTAATAATTTCTCTGAATTTTTTTCTACAATTTTATATCCCTTTCATGGTAATATAAAATCATCTGATTCATAAAAGTTCATTGGTCTTATCAATTTTGAATCTTGTTTATCTAAAAAATCTTTTATCTTTTCTTCATTATCAAAAATATGATCTCAAGAAGTCATTACATCTATTCATAATTTTTCTAATTCTATAGCATGACTTTCAATTGGTCATCTTCATCAAGTAGCATTTTCAATATTTACTATAACAAAATCAGGATTATATTTTTGTTTAAGTAAAGGTAACTCTTTTTCTAAAGCCTTTCTTCAAATTCTTCAATATACATCTCAAAATACTAAAATTTTCATTTTTTTTTATTATTAACTATTTTTTTAAATGTTTATAAAATGATACTAAAACTAAATTATACAATCACCAAACAAACAATAATTCTAAAATATAAAATAACATTGAAATATTACTATATTTTTTTAAATCATAAGATAATTCTTTTACTGATTTATTTTTATAATCAAGTTTTAAATTTTCATAATCTAAACTTTTTTCTTTTAATTCTCATCAATTTTTAACTATAGTGTCATATTTTACATAACTAACAATATCTCATGCTTTACTTGAATAATAATTTTCTATATAATATATGGGAGAAACAAATATAAGCATTATAAATAATACTATTACAAATTTTATAAATTTCTTAAATCAATGAGTAAATTTAAATGATTTTTTAATATAATATAATGCCTTTTTTAATTTTTGAGTTTTATTATATTTATCAACCAATATTACATAAGTAAAAGCAGTCTTATATGAAAAATAAATAAATCAAATAAAAGAAATAATAGTTAAAATAAGTAATGATATAGATAACCAGTTTACTATTCAATTATTTACAATTTGAAATGAGTTTTGAATTCATCAAGCAATAGCTATTAAAATAAAAAATCCTAAAATCCAAAATAGTATAGGTAACAATAATATTGATATAATTAATAATGTTACTTTAAAATAAGAATAAAATAATTTAAAATCAAAATAATAATTTTTTGAAAATGATAATTTTTCTCTTTTTACATATCATAAACTTAAATTATTTAATAATACTTGAACCCAAGAATATCAAACAACATAAATAATTATTCATAAAATCATAAATATTATTCATGAAATCATATAATATGGATTTCATAAAAATAAATATACATTTACTCAATTATTAAAAAATCATAAAAAATATAACACTAAAGCAAACAACAATAATAATGGTATAAATAATACAATTATGTATAAAATTGTTACAAGAAAAATTATAATTTTTGAAATATTAAAATGAAAAAAATGTTTATACATAAAAATTGAATCACTAAAAATATTTCAAAGTAATTTTTTCATAAATATTATAATTAAAAATACTAAATTAATTATAAATTAGTATAGAAAAAATGCTAAAATTTGCAATTTTTTTATCTAGTAATAAAATAGCACAAATAAATTTATTTAATTAAAATAAAAAATAAAAATATGAAGAAATTTTTTAATATTATATTGATTTTGTTAGCAATATTTATTAGTTTTAATGTAGAAGCTAAATCTACCAATAATACAATAGATACCCAAGAGAACAAAACAAAATTAGATGATAATTTTTTTAATAATATATCATTTAATAAAAATGTTGCTGTTTGAAATAAATGGGAGCTAAATCTACAAAAAGAAAAAAAACAAGCTGAAAAAAAATATAATTCTAGAATACTTTTTGAATGGAATCAAAAATGAGAACCTACAATAAGTGGTCCTTTATATAAAATAGATACTCAAAATTTTTGAGAAAAAGATATAAATCTTAGTATATATAAGGTTGATTGAAAGAATAAAACTATTTTAACAAATAAAGAAATAAAAGTATTTGTTTATAAAGTTGCTATTCCTTTAATTAGTGAAGAAAATCAAGAAAATAAAATTAATGAATATACTCAAAAAGCAAAAGAATCATGAATATTAATATATAATTTAGCTAAATTAAACAATACTACATTATATAAAACAAATATTATTGAAAAATATTATTCTTTTAAAAATACATTTAAGAATACTTCTGATTATTTAATTATTTGGTGAAATAAAGATTTTATATTTGATGTTATTTCTAAAATAAATAGAACAATAAGCAAAAAAATAAATATAAAAAATAAACTTAATATCATTCTTATATCTAGCTACAATATTGATTTATTACAATCTTATCTTCAAAACTTCATCTCAAATAAAAAATGGATTTGAAAAATATTATTACTTGATGAATGATCAAAATATGAAATATTAAAACAACCTACTTGAGTTGATAAACTTGAAAATGAAATACAAAAAAATAAATATGAATATGTAAATTTAAGTAAAACAAAAAATATTAATAATTATCTATTTATATCAAAATTTGTTAATTATCTATCAAATCAATGATATAGTACACAAAATATATATCTTATTATAATAATACCTTTTTTACTTTTTTGAGTAAGTGTATTTAAACATTTATTATGATTAACTACAATTTGAGTATTAATTCCAACAATAATAACTATTTCAATGTTAAAATTTTGAATAATAGCAACAATAATATTATTAATAGTATTTTTGATAACAAATTTAATTCTTTCAAAATTTATAAATAAATATAAATTACATTATACTCCTAAAGTAACTTTACTTACCATAATAAATATAATAGTTTTTATTATAACATTAAATATATTAGTAAAAAATTCTTTAATAAAAATAGATATAAATGATATAATGTTTTTTATATTCTTTATATTGATATCAGAAAAATTAATTACAGTAATTATATCAAAAGAATTTTGAGAATATAAAAACAATTTAATAAATACATTGATATTTGCATTTATATCATATCTAATATTTAATATAGATATAATAAAAACTCTTTTACTATCATATCCAGAATTAATAATACTTCTTATTCCTTTATTATTTATGATTTGAAAATTTACAGGTTTAAGAGTAACAGAATATTTTAGATTTAGAGAAGTAATAAAAAGTATTGAAGAATAATAAAAAAATAATGATTTTTAAAATCATTATTTTTTTATTATTTCTATTCCTCTTTGCTCTATACAATCTGTTTTATATAAATTGATAATCAAATCTGGCTTATAATATTGTTTTATAATATCTGACCATTCAACTAATATAATTCAATTATTATTATCAAAAATTTCTTCAGCTCAAATGGCAAAAAATTCATCATAATTTTCTAATCTATATAAATCAAAATGATAAATATCAATTTCTTCTCAATTTAAACTCCCCTCATATTTATTATAATAAGTATATGTTGGAGAAGTTATTTGTTCTTTTACTCATAACATATTCCCTATAATATATTTTGAAATAGTTGTTTTTCAAGCTCATAAATCTCAATTCAAAAAAATAATATTTGGCTTATTTAAAGGAATTTTTAAAGTAGATATATCATCTAAAACATATTTTTTCATTTTTTCTATAAAATTAAGTATATTTTTTTTGCAATTAATATTTTTTTAGGTTATAATTATTATATATAATTTATTAAATAATAAAACAATTTTTATGGAAACATTAATAGAAATAAATAAAAAAGAACAAGATGGAATTACAATATTTGAATTTTCTTGAGAACTTGATGAAACAAATGCAGATAAAACATTTGCAGCAATATATGAACAAGTATGAGATTTTACAAATGCAAAAATTATTTTTGATTTAAAAGGTTTAAAATATCTAAATTCTAAATCAATTGGTTATATTGCTGATATTTTTTCAAATATTGAAGAAAATGATGGTAAAATGTATATATCAAATTGTGATGAATGAGTAAAAGATGTTCTTGAATTAGTAGGTATAACTACAATCATTCCAACTGTTGATACAGTTGAAGAAGCTATAAATGAATTAAAATAAAAAAAATCCTTTTTAAAAAAAAGGATTTTTTTTATACATAAGTTTTTATTTGTTTTTCAAATTCTTTATAAGAAAAATCTTTTGCCCTTTTTTCACAATCTTTTCTCATTTGTATACACTTATCAACAGTAAAATATTTTCTAATAGCATTTACAATATCATTAACTTCTCATCATTCAGGAATTAAATATCCTGTTTTTTTATGTATAATAGTTTCTTTTAATCATCACTCATTAACTCATAAAACTGGTTTTCAAGCTGCCATAGATTCAACTGGACTCATTCAAAAATCTTCATCTATAGGAATATAAATAGAAGCTATACATTTTCAAACACATTCATAAAATCAAACATTTCAAGGAAAAGTTTTAAAAATTATATTTTTATATCATTTTGCTAAATCAAAAATCTTTCTTTTTTGAGGATCATTTTCTCAATAAATTATTATTATTTTTTTATCAGGCATTTGTTTAAAAGCTTCTACTATATTATCTATTCTTTTAGCATCAGCCAATCTAGCAAAACTTAAATAATAATCTCAAGTTTCAATATATTTAAATTCATCTAATCTTACTGGAGGATATAATATATTTGATTCATATCACAAAAACTTTTTTAATCTAGTTTGTGTATTTTTTGAATTAGTTAAAATCAAATCCATCTTTTTTATATCATTTTCATACATTATTTTAAAAATAAATGAGATTAATTCAAATGCAGGTTTCAAGTACCATTTAACTTTTTTTAAATATTCTCATCTTAAATCATATAAATACCTAGGTGGAGTATGACAATAATATATTTTTTTTGTATCTTTATTACAATTTCTAACAGCACTTAAACAATCTCAAGAAAAAATAATAGTATCATAATCTCTTAGAAATTTTGTTTTAAATAAAAATGCCCATTTCAATTTTATATGTCTAAATCATTTAGCAAATATTTCAGAACTTATTTCTATAATCTTTCATGAAACTCATTGTCTTTTTAAATCAAAACTTCATTTACTTACAAATCAAGTAGCCAAATCACTTTTCAATGCTTTTTGCATCATAATCATCAATCTTTCTCATCATCATTTATATAAAAAAGTATCATGTAATATTATTATTTTGTTATTTTTCATTATTTTTTTCTAAAATAAATAATCTTATTTTCATAATCTCAAATTTCTTGCATATATTTTGAATATATTTTTCTAGCAATTTTATTATTTTTATCTGTATATAAATAAAAATCCTTATCTTTAGTTATATCTAACAATTTCAAAAAACATTTATTTCAATATCATTTATTTCTAAATTCTGGATATATAAAAAAATTAGCTAACCAATATTGATTTTCTTTTTGCTTTTGATAAATATCTTTTATATTTTTACAATTAATATCTTCTCAATCTTCATTTGAAATAAGTCAAAATCAAATCTTTTTTTGATCTTTTATAAAAAAATAAGCATTATATTTAGAGTCTATTTTTTGTAAGCTATAAAATTTATCTAAAGTAACTTTTATATTCCATCTTGGTATAATATTTTTATTTACAAAAAGTAATTCTTCATATAAATCTTTATCAAAACTTCAATTATTAAATATTTTTACTACTCTCATTTAGTTTTCATTTTAATTTATCAATTAAATTTAATGCTTCTATTGGAGTTAAATTATTAACATCTATCTCCTTTAATTCATCTTCAAGTAAACATTTCTTTTCTTCTATATCTTCTCTATTTTTTATATCATTATCATTAATTGAATTAATTAAAGATAATTGATAAAAATTAATTTTATTGTTTTCATATTCTAAAAGTTTTAACATATTTTTAGCTTCCTTTAATATTTCATTATTTATTCAAGCCAATTTTGCAACCTCAAGTCAATATGATTTACTTACTCATCATTCTATAACTTTTCTTAAAAATACTATATTTTCATCATTTTCTCAAACTGCAACAGAAAAATTTTTAACTCATGACAAAGTTTTTGATTTATCTATAAGCTCATGATAATGTGTTGCAAACAAAGTTTTAGCCTTTATTTTATCATGTATGTTTTTTAAAATAGCCCATGCTAAACTCATACCATCATAAGTAGAAGTTCATCTTCAAACCTCATCTATAATAATAAATGATTTTTTTGTTGAATTATTTAAAATATTTGCTACTTCCTGCATCTCAACCATAAAAGTTGATTGACCAAAATATAAATTATCTGAAGCTCAAACTCTTGAAAAAATTTTATCTGTTAATGGGATTTTTGCTTGTCTAGCAGGTATAAAACTTCAAATATGTGCCATCAATATTATTAAAGCATTTTGTCTTAAATAAGTTGATTTACCTCACATATTTGGTCAAGTTATAACATGAATAAAATCTTTATTTTTTAAAGTTAAGTCATTACTAATAAAATCACTTTGAATTTGTTCAATTACAGGATGTCTAGCATTTTTTATATCTAATTCATATGAATTATGAATTTTAGGTTTTGAATAATTATTATTATATGCTACTTTTGATAAAGAAATTACAAAATCAATATATGAAATATCTTTTGAAACATTTTTCACATAAGAATATCAATCAAGAATTTTTTCTCTTATTTCTTGAAAAATTTCATATTCTCTCTGAGATAAACTATCTTGAGCCTCTAAAAACTTTTGTTCAAATTCCTTTAATTTAATAGTTATAAATCTTGAAGAATTTACTAAAGTCTGTTTTAATATGAAATCATCTGGTATTTTTCATAAATTTGTTTTTGATACTTCAATAAAATATCATGAAACATTAGTAAACTTTATTTTTAAATTTGAAATACCTGTCTGATTTATAAGTTCAGATTGATAAGTAGCTAGCCATTCTCAAGAATTTTCTAATATAATTCTATATTCATCTACTATCTTATCATATCAAGTTTTTATAATATTTCATCAAGTAAGTAGTAAATCAGGATCTTCCTTAATAGAATTATCTATCAAGCTTATAATATTTTCTATTTTTTTTATAGTATCCAATTTTATAAATATTAAATAAATATTTTTATTTTATTTTACAAAACAAATAGCTTTTTTCAACTTTTAATTTAAAACAATATTGTATTTTTTTAATTTTAAAATATTATTATAAAAATATGAAAACCTGACAAAAATAAATATGATAAAAATATCTAAAAATGATAACATTTTTGATGTATTATATAAAATACAAAAATCTAAAAATTCTAATAAAAATAAAATAATATTAGAATTTCCTTTTTGACACCCTATTTTACATAATTACTTATCATTAAAAAACATAGTTGAAAAATTTCCAAATAAAAAAATCATAATAATAACAACAGATATAAGTTCAAAAAAAATAGGTAAAAAATTATGAATAAAATATAGTCTTATAAAAAACATAGATTTCATAGAAAATAAAAATAAAAATCTAATAAAATATAATTATACATTTTTTGAATATTTTAAATATGAAATAAATAAATTTATAAACTTCATTCAAAATAAAGTTTATAAAAATAAAAATATAAATACTTTTCAGCAAAAATTTTATAAATACAAAAAACAAAAATCAAATATATTTATTTTTATAATATTATTAACACTAGTAAGTCTTATATTTTTATATATATTTTTCTTTGCATTAAATAAAACAATTGTTTATATAACTCCTGAAATTGAAGCACAAACAAAAACAAAAAATTTTATTTTTAATTCAAAAATAAATCCAAATTATCAAAAAAATAATGAAATAAAAGTAGATAAAATAACAACTCATACTACTATAAATTTAAATTATAAAACTACTTGAATCAAACAAGAAGAAAAATATAAAGCAATTACAAAAGTAAATTTTATAAATAATTTTAATACTGAAATAAAGTTATTACCTCATACAAGATTATTAACATCTAGTTGAATTTTATTTGAAACAAAATCATGGGTAAAAATTCCACCAGCAATAAAAAATAATAATAATGAATTAATACCTTGAATAAAAACAGCTGATATTATAGCTAAAACATTTGACTCAAAATGAATATTTATAGGTTCAAAAGCAAATAATAAAACAAGTTCTTGATTAATATTAACTCTACCATGATTAAAAGAAAATCAAGATAAATTATATGCAAAAACCATAAGTCCTATAACTTGATGAAAAGATATTTATACTCATGTTGTTTCAAAAACTGATATAAAAAATGCCTTATCAATATTAAAAGATAAACTTATAAAAAAATCAATAAAAGAACTAAATAACAAGATAAATAATAAAAATAAAATAAATAATGTAACTTTTAAAGTACTAGATATTGATAATATATTTAATTTCAGAAACATTAATACCCAAATAATAAAAAATATAAAAACATGACAAAAAATAAAATCTTTTAATCTAATATGAAGTCTTGATGCTAGTACATATATATACAATGTTGATAAAGTAATTTCAAAATTAAAAAATATAATAAATGACTATATTATTCCTTGAAAAGAAAAAATACTATCAATAAATAATAAATCAATTAGAATATCAAATATTATTTTTAGACAAAACAATCCATTATATATAAAAGCTAGTGTTGAAATAGAGTATTTTATTGAATATAATTTTGAAAATAATGATGATAATTATATAAAAAGACTAAAAAATACAATTGCTTGATTAAATAAAGAACAAGCAGAAAAAATACTTATAAATGAAAATAAAATAAGTAATGCTAAAATAGAAATAAGACCATTTTTCCTAAGTAAAGTATCTTCATTTTTCAACAATATAAATTTTGTAATTGAGAATTAAAAAAAGGCTTTTTATAGCCTTTTTTTTAATTATTTTCAAATAATACTAATGTTTTATTTAACATACTTAATACTTTTCTTCAATTTTCAGTTTTCTTTAAATTAATAATCAAGTCTTTATAATCTATTAATTCCCTATTTTTTCATCTTTGTAAATAAATTTTTAAATTATCTTTTCATAAATCAACTACTATTTTTTCATAACTTTTTTTATTTATATCTATATACTCTCAAGAATCTACTCAAATTTCAATTTTATTATCTGATTCATTAAAACCATCATATAAATCTAATTCTCTAAATAATTCTTCTTCAGATAAAATAAAATCATTTTTATTATTTATCCTAAAATAATTTTTATTTTTATAAGTAAAAATTTTCTCAATATAAACTAATCTCTCATTTCTTATTTTTACAATTTTTCAAAAACTATCTATATATCAATCTATTCCTCACATTTGTGTAAGACTAAATGAAACTAATTGCTTATCTAAAAATTCTTTTAATTCTCATAAACTATAAATATAAGCAGTTCCAAATTCATTATTATCACTTAATGGTTTTCAATTATCAAGTAAAACAACATGATTATTTTCATAAATTTGATCTCAATATTCATCATATCATATAGGTAATTCAGCAGATAATTCTATAAATTTAACTCAATTAAATTGATACAACTTATAGATCTCTTCAACTGAAAGTTCACTTAATCTATCTAATGTTTCTTTGATATTTTTTTTAGTTAAAAGATTGTTCTTATGTAAAAATAATAATAAGTCCAAAATAGAAATTTCTTCTAATGTATTATTTAATAATTTTTTCTCTTCTCAAGAATTAATTAATAAATAATCTAATTTTTCTTCAACTTCAATAATCTCTCCATTTTCATCCAAAGCTTCTTCTATAAAAGAAATATTTTTTACATTAAAATTATCAGCTTCTATTTCACTAATTTTTCAGATTCAAACACTAGAAATAATTCAAACTTTATTTTCATTATCTTCATTTATAAATTTAAAAACATTAAATCATCAAAAAGTTTTTACTTCTTTTATTTTTATATCTTTTATTATTTTATCTTCTGAATCTTTTAATATTTCTCAAAGATAATTCATATAAAAAACATTGTTTTTTTCATCTCTACAATAAATATATATATCCTCTCCTCATAAAATAGATTTCTTAGTAAATAAATTATCAATATCTACATCAATTATTGCTGAAGAAAATGGTGAAATTAAAGGATATCAAATTTGTAATAATTGATATTGAAGATCTGTTAATTCATTTTTTCATAATATATCAGTAATTTTAGTTTTATACTTATCTGATACATTATAAAATCATTCTGGATATTCTGTAGAATCAACATATGTTTTTTCTAAAAAATCTCCTACTTCTAAAAATAAATTCAAATATTTCTGATCTAAATTATACTTTTCTAAATATTCAAAAAATATTGGTTTTACAAAATCATCACTTAAAAAACCTATAATTTGTTTAAATAAATTATAGTTGTTTTTATCATTAAAATCAGATAAAAAACTTTTTGATGAAAACTGTTCTTTCAAATTTAAAAGTTTATTATCTTGAATGTTTGGTTCAAATTCTAATATAAAAATTCTTAATAGTCTTAAAAAATCTCTATCTCTTAAAATATCAATAGCTTTTGAATCTGAATCAATTTTATATCAAACTTTATTTTTCATAATAATATTATTTTATTCTAAATCACATTTCATTAGATTCTTCTAATTTATTAATTTCATCATCAGTCATTTTAAAAAGCTCTAAAATATCATCAGTTGTAACTATTTTTTTATCTAATGTAATAATTGTCATCAAAGTATTTCTAAGAAGTTTATCAATAAATGCATGACTTTTTTTGTTTGTCTTTTTTACCAATAAATCAGTATCTATTCAATCAAAATATCATTTTTTATATGATTTTATAAAAAATTCAAATAATTTTCTCCTAGTTTCTCCATCTGGCAATTCTACTCAAACTTTTTTAGAAAATCTTCTAGAAATTGGTCATGAAAGTTTTTCAATGAAGTTTGTAGTTCATAAAAAAATCAATCACTCATTATCTCAATCACTTAATTCTGTTAACAATTTACTTCTTACTCAAGCTAAAACTTCAGATTGTTCATTTGAAATTAATCAATCTATTTCATCAATAAAAGAAATTTGTTTTCTTTTAGTAGTTTTATATCTTAATCTAAGTTCAGAAAAATATTTAGCAACAAGCTTCTCACTTTCTCAAAGATATTTATTAAACAATACAGATAAATCTAATTTTGAAAAATCTGTTTTTTCTATAGTTCTATAAGCAATTTCATAACATAATTCTGATTTTCAAACTCAACCTGGTCAATAAAAAATAACTCAAGTATCCAAAGTTTTTAGTCATGCTTCTAAAAATTTTTCTGGATTATTAATTTCTTCAACTATTGTTTTTATAAATAATTCTAAATCCTTATTTAATAATAGTTCTTTTCTTTCTCTTTTTGAGAGATCTATAATATCATAAGGAATTTCAGTTGTTTCTCAAGAAGAAACACTTTTTAAAATTGATTCTCAAGCTTCAGTATATTCTCAATTATCTCAATCATACCTTACATTTAAATTATTATCAACTCTAAATATAAAAGCCTTTTCTGGAAATCATACTTTTTCTCAAGATTGTAATCAATATTTATAATAAATTTCTTTTATTAATTTTTCTGTTACTCAAGGTAAAGAATTACACATATTTGAAAAATCTTCTACTCTATCAAAATTTCTTTTTGATTGAGCATAAACTCTTACTTCAAATCAATTATATAAAAATCAATCTTCATCAAGTCATTTTTTTTGAAAATCTTCAAAAGTTTGAGAATAATTTTCATACATTTCCTCTCAAACATACACTGAATAATTGAAAAAATTATCTCAACTTAAAAAAAATTCTTTTTGGTCTCATATATTTTTTGCCTTTAATTCTCAAGTTAAGAAATAAATAAATTCTTCTCTAGTTAATAACTCCTTATCATTAATCATAAAAGAATAATAATAATCATTATCTTCATTTATTTCTTTATTTTGTCATAAATAAAAATTAAATCATATTTGTTTTATTAATCATCATTTTATAACTTCTGATCATAAAACATGATATGATTGCATATCTTTCATATAAGTTAATATTTTTTGAGCATCAATATTATGTATTATGACTGGAGATCTTGATAAAAGAAATTTTTCTATTGATTTTTCTACTCTTGGTAAAAATTTCAACATTTCTTCAGTAAATTGTTTTTTATTTTCATACTTTGGTAATAAAGTATTATTGTACAAAAGCTCAAATAATATTTCTGCTTTTGAAAAGTTATTTCTATCTATTACTATTTCTTCATCAAGTTTTTTATGATTTTTAACACTAAATAATTCATAAATCTCTAAATAATAATTTAATTTAGTATAAATTGTTCAATCTTCTTGTAAACTTAATCAATTTAAATAATCTTTTATAAAAACTCTTAAATTTCTAGATAATCATTTATTAGCTTCTGGTAAATTTAATTGTATTTTTTCCAAAATAGAATACCTATTTTGTTCAATTATATCATTTAAATCTTGCTTATCTTCTAATACTTTATTATCCTCTCACAAAATACTTTGAATTTCTCAATCATCCTTTCATTTTCTATAAAATTCTCTGATTAATAAATTATTTGAATTCATAATTTTTCTTTTAAAAAAATACTTATTTATTTATAAGTATTTTTTAGTAATAATCAAGGTATTTTTTGACCTTTTTATTTTATATTTTATAAAATAAAATTATCTTCTTCCTGAACTTCTTCTTTCACCACTTCTTCATCATCTAGAAGAATTTCCTCTATAACCAGCTCTACTTCATCATCTTGAATCTCATCATCTTGAACTTCATCTATATCATCCTCTACTTCCTCATCTTCTATCACCTCATCTTGATCAACCTCCACTAGATTTTGCTTCTACTATTAATGGTTTTCTAGGATTTGCTGCTTTAAAAAAATCAAGAATTTCATAAGCATCTTCATCTTTTACATTCATAAATGAAAATTCTCTCATAACATCAATTTTCCCTATATCACCTAATTTTCTACCAATTTCATTTTCTATAAATTGAATTAAACTTCCTGGAGTATAATTATCAAGTCTTCCTTTTGCTATAAATAATCTTTTTTCTCAAGCTCATGCTCAAGAAGAATCTCTTCCAGAATCATTTGAAACTGAAATATTTTTATAATGAATTTCAGAAAATTCATTTCAAAAACCTTCTTTTAATACTGATGCTAATACTTTATTAGCATCACCTAATTCAAGTAATTGTTCAGCTAAATCAATATAAGTTAAATCTACTCAACTTTCTAAAACTTCTTTTGTATTATCTAAAAGTCTTTTTTTCTTAAACTCAATAACATCAGAAACTTGTGGTAATTTTCACACTTCAAGTTTCATTTTAATTGTTCTTTCAATCCAAGAAAGCATTCTTCCATCTTGTCTAGTTACAAATGAAATTGCTTCTCATTTATTCCCTGCTCTACCTGTTCTTCAAATTCTATGAGTATAAACCTCTGGATTATCAGGAAGAGAATAATTTATTACATGTGTCAAATTATTTACATCAATTCATCTAGCAGCAACATCAGTAGCAACAAGAATTTTAATTGCACTTGTTTTAAATCTAGTAAGAGTTTTTTCTCTCATTTTTTGATCTATATCACCATGAATACCTTCTACTTTATAACCTCTAGTCATTAAATTTGCTGCAACAGTATCAACATCAGCTTTTGTTTTACAAAAAACTATACCATAAAAATCAAACTCAACTTCTATAACTCTACAAAGTGCTTCAAATTTATCTCTAGCATTAACTTTATAAACAATTTGTTTAATATTTGGATTAGTTAATTCTTTTCTCTCAATAGCAACTAAATCATGATCTTTTATATATTTATTTACTATTTCTTTAATCCCTCTTGGCATAGTAGCTGAAAATAAAAGTGTCTTTTTATTTTCTGGAGCATATTGAATAATTTCTTCAATATCTTCTTTGAAACCAATATTTAACATTTCATCAGCTTCATCTAAAATAAAATATTTCAAATGATCTATATTTAAAGTTTTCCTTTTAGTTAAATGATCAATAACTCTACCTGGTGTACCAACAACAATTTGTGGTTTTTTCTTTAATCACATCAATTCATCTCTAATGTTTTGTCCACCATAAAGTAATTGAATTTTTGTATCACTATCAGCAAAACTTCTAAGTTCTTCAGCTACTTGAATAGCAAGTTCTCTAGTAGGAGCCAAAACTAAAACTTGAATATCTTTTATTTTTGGATCAAGTCTATCTAAAACAGGTAATCAAAATGCAGCTGTTTTCCCTGTACCAGTTTGAGCTTGCCCTATAATATCTTTTTCTCAATTTAAAAGTAAAGGAATTACTCAAGATTGTATAGCACTTGGAAATTCATAACCTTTAGCAGTTATTTTTTTAAGTATTTTTTCACTTAAACCTAAATCAGCAAAAGTAGTTTTTTTTGCTGTATCTTCTCAATCTATCTTTTTTTCTTCTATTTTTGTCATATTTTTCTTATAAAGAATAAAATTTTAAAACAATAAAAAAGAAGGGCCTCAAGCAATATGAAAATCCTTCTTTTGATTTATAAAGAGGAAATTCCAGAAACTCATATAATTTGTATATTTATTAAGCCATAAGTTCTTAAACTCTGGCAAAATAATTTATATACAAGGTAGAGTTTTTAGAACTTTCTAATTTTTTAATGTGGCTGGAGTATATATATTATTTTTAAAAAAGCAAATATAAAATTTTTTATAAAAATAAAATAGTTAAACTTTTCTAAAAAAACTTCTGCATTTTTAATCAATAATGTTTAAACAATGAACTACTTCATCAATTCAAAGTTTCTTTTTTTTCAAGTCATAACTCTTTTATATATTTCATTGCAGTTTCTGAATCTTCTGCTTCTATTTCTAATAATTCTGGAATATTTTCATAATCATCAAAATCAAACTTAATTTTTTCTGAGTCTAAACTATATCAAACTCTATTTTTAACTTTCAACTTATATTTTTCCAATCATATCTTTTTTAATAATTCATAAAAAATTATAGGATTAAAAATTTCAAATTCTTCTTCATAACAATCTCTAAGTAAACTTTCTTTACTTTCCTTATCTCTTCTTTTTATTGTACAATAATATTTTCAGGATTTTTCATTTGGAGTTTTTTTATATCTAATCCTTATAGAAGATTTAATTTTATTATTTGAAGTTCAATTTTTTAAATCATTGTCTATTGTATCAAAATAAGTATCAATAATTCTTCCTTTAAAATTAATTTTTGCTCATAATTCAAATAACTTTTCTTCTATTTTTTTATGCTTTACATCCAATATTTTTATTTCCTTTTCTCTTTCAAACTTATTTCAAATATTTTCACTTATCTGAATTAAACCATAACTTATAAGTAAAATAATTAAATCTGATACTTTATTATCTCATAAAATATTTTCTATTCTTTGTTTTTGATTAATTTGAACACTAAACACTTTATTTGGTATTCTTACTCAATTTTCTTGTAAATGAGTCAATATTTTCTCCTGATTTAATTCTTTATTAAAATTTTTCATAAGTTATTTAATAATTTATTATATTTATATATTTTTACTACTTAGTTTTAGTTAATTCATATAAAAAATCCTCAAAATTTTCTTCTATTATCTCTTCTGTAAGAAATTCATTCATATCTCATAAGTCTCCATGTTTTTGATCTCTTCATTTTTGATGTGAATCACTTCAAAAAGTTAATATCATTCAATATTTTATACTTGTATCTATAATCAAATCAACCCATTGTTTAGATGCTTTAGAATTTATTTCTATTCAATTAAATTTATCTTGATAATTATCAATAAATTTTAAAAATCAATCTATATCATTTCTAAATGTAAAATTTGGATGAGCAAGTGATAAAAAATAATTATTTTTTCTAGCAATATTTCATATTTTCTCTACACTAGGTTCATATTTTTCTATTTGTTTCCATCAAATATGATTATACTCTCATCATTTTTTTAAACATTTTGCTATAAAATCTCATTTTTCTAATTTTTTTCATATAAGTGATATTAATAATTTATCCAATTTATCTTCATGTTGGAATATATAATCTTCTATATGAAAATTATTAATATTATCAATATTTACATTTTTTAATTTATAAAATCTTATAAATTTTTCATAATCAATATTAAATCAATTATTTTTTAATATTTCAATTTGTTTTCTTATTTTTAATTTCCTTTTTTCTCTAGTATTTTCTAATATATCAATTATTTCAGAAGAAAAATTATTAGAATAACAAGTTAAATGTAAACTTTTTTGAGATTTTTCATCATATGCAGAAATTTCAACTCAATTAACTGCTTTGATTCAATTTATTTGAGCAGATAAAGTTAAATCACTATTTATTATATCATGTTCTGTAGCTGATAAAAAACTAATTCATTTCCCCTTAGCCTCTTTTATAACTTCATTATTATCTCTTGATCAATCTGATAAAGTAGTATGAAAATGCATATCTATTCTTTTCATAATATTTAATATTAATGAATATCTAAATATACTATATAAATTAAAATTAAAAAGTAAATAAATTATAGATATAATAATTATATAATCTATAATTTATTAAAATATTCTTCTAATCTATCTAAACCAATTTTTAATGATTTTATATCTCTTCAATAACATATTCTAAAATGTCATTTTCATCATTTTCAAAATATTTTTCCAGGAACAAGTGAAAGTTTTACATTATGTAATATTTTCATACATTCTCTATAATCATTTTTTGTATACTTAAATTTTGGAAAAATATAATATGATCATTCTGGTATTTCAAATTCAATAAACTCTTTCATTTTAGATAATCTTTCAACTACATAATCCCTTCTTTTTTCTAATTCTATATTTATTTTATTGGAAAAATTAAATAATTCTTCTAAATTTTGCATTACAGCATATTGACTATGAGAAGGAGCACAAGTAACCAAACTATCATGAATTTTTAAAACTTGTTTAATTAAGTACTTATTTGATATCATATAACCTATTCTCCAACCTGTAATACCAAAAGATTTTGACCAAGAATTAATTATAACTAAGTGTTTTTTATATTTATCAAAAAGTTTTAGATGAGAAAAATTCTCTGCTTTATTTTTATTAAAAATAAAAAAATTATATACTTCATCAGTAATAAGATAAATATTTTTTCCTTTTATCATTTTTAATATCTTTTCAATATCCTTTAAAGAAATTAAACTTCAAGTAGGATTATTTGGATTAACAAGAACTATTGCTCTTGTATTTTTTGTAATAGATTTTTCTAATTTTTTAAAATCAATTTGAAAATTATTATCAAGTGCTACTCTTTTATGTTTAGCTCATGCAATTTTTATTATATTATCATAAGATGCATAAGTTGGTTCAAACATTATAACTTCATCTGTTTTTTTAGTTATGATACTAAGTATTAAACTTGAAATTCATTCAATAGCTCAAGAAGTTATTAAAATCTCTTTTTCAGTTAAATTACAATTATATTTTTCTCCATATATATTTACAATTTTTTCTCTAAATTCCACAACTCATTGAGATAAAGTATAATCTTTTGCATTAGTATCATTAGTATAACCACAAAGAGATTTTTTTAAACTCTCTGGCATATCATACCAAGGAATCCCTTGAGAAAGACTGACAACTCATTTTCACATATTTTTTGCCTTCAATTCCATTAATTTTATAAGAGACATATTCTCTCTTTCCAATCTATAATCACCTATTTTAAAACTCATAGTTTATAATAAAAAAATATTTTTATTATTATAGCATATATATTTTTACAAAACAAAAAAAGAATTTCAATATAATTGAAATTCTTTTTTAAATCTTAAATGACAGCACTTGAAAGTCTAACATAGAACTTTTTGAAATACTCAATAGTGATACTATTCAATATTTGGCTATTTTATGTGAAAAAGTAACAAAAGAAGAAAAAGTAAAATAAATTTTTGACAAAATATGATAAAAATCATATAATACTTATGGAAATGAAGTCAGTCTGAAAAGTGGTGTTTATCACCTGCATTCTTCTTTTGAAGATAGGACTGACTTTTTCTGTGTCTAATTTTTAGGCCAAAATTGAATATAAATTTCTCTAACATTTATCTTTTTTATAAAATCTTTTTTCTTTCTTTTTGTATTTGTAGAAAAATTTCTATTTATTCAAGAAGCAACATAATCAGCTAATTGTAATAAATTATTTTTATGAGATTCTTGCATTTTAACTTCTCTTATTCTTTTCTTTCATTCTTCATTCATTTTTCTTTTTAAATACTTACTTAAAGATTTTCTAAAATCATTATTTCAACTTTTATCAATTATTATTTTTGCATTTTCTAATTTATCCTTTGCATTTTCAAAAATATAGCCTGTAATAACCTTATAAAATGATTCTTTATTTTTAAATCAAGGTCAATAAATTGCTTTTTTATTTAATACAAATCAATAATAATAAAAATTATAAGGTAATACTGTATCTAAAAACAAATCTTTTACTTTATCAGAATTATCAGCAAAATGAAATTCATAATTTCATTTATTTAAATTTATTCTCAAATTTTCAATTGCTTTATCACACTCCAAAGCTTCATCATAATCATTAAAAATAACTAATCAAACAGTAAAAAATTCACTACTTCATTTAGTAAATTTAAATCCACTATCTCAACTTTCATCAATAAAAACCAACATTTCTTATATTTTTAAAAAAAATTTTAAGTATATTTATTCTAAATATACTATTTTCTAAAATTTTGTCCAACAAAAAAATCCCCAAAATGGAGATTTTAATTCAAATCTTAAAATGGCAGCACTTGAAAGTCTAACATAGAACTTTTTGAAATATTAAATAGTGATACTATTAAATATTTGGCTAATTTATAGGAAAAATGAATAAAAAAACAAAATACTATTTAATAAATAATTTTTTGTTTTAATTTTTTATTTTTTTCTCAAAATACTTATAAATATCTTCTTCATTTCAAGGTTTCATTATAAGTCATCAAAATCATATTTCTGTAATAGATTTATTATATAATTTAGATAATTTATTAGAATTTTCTCATGGATAAATAGCCACTACTTCATCTATTATATTTTTTATATTTCATTTCCATTTATTATTTTCTTCATCATACTCCAAATTCTCACATTTAACTATTCATGATTTATATTTATATAAATTTTCAAATCTATCTTTATGTATATCTAAATTTTCATTTGTAGAATATTTAGCATCCATTATATAAAAATTTTCTTTATTTTCTTTATTTTCTTTATTTTCTTTTTTAATATTTATAAATATATCAGGTTTAACATTTGCTGATAATATTCTAATATCATTTTTAGCTCATTTAGTTTCATTTGAAATACTTGAAATAGAGTTTTGAAATTTGTAAATTATACTACATTCACAATTTTTTCATTTAATTTCAACTCTTGAATTATCTCATAATTCAAATACTAAATCATTATTATTTTTCTTTATATTGAAAATAGATTTTTTATTTTTATCTCAATCTAATAATTCAAGTAATATATCTCTTGTTCTAATTAAATTCCAATATTCATATATTTGATCTATTGATTTATTTCACAACATTATTTCTCAACTTAACAAATCAAGCATAAAAAATAGTTTAAGATAGCTTATAACAAATATTTTATATTTACTATCTAAATGTTGATAATCTATACTAAAATTTCAAAGTTTTATTAGATTTAAACCATATTTATTTATAAAAGAAATTCTCTTTGATGATATTTTATTTCTTTTCTCTTTTATAGTATTTAAATAATTAGATTTAATTTTATTTTCAGATACTTTAAGAAAATTATCTAATTTTTTAATTAAAGTTAAATTTAAATCTATAAAAATTTTATTTGAAATATTATTATATTCTCAAACTATTTTTCTTTGACTAATTCTTTTTCAATAAATATTTAATTGTTTATTTTTTATATCATAATATCCATTTTTTATACTATCATTTATAAATCTATTATCTATATTTATCTTTCATCAATGATATTTCTTAAATTCATTAGATATTGTATTTACATATTTAGGATTTTCAGATATATCATTAATACTTTTTTCTAAATCTTTATATATTAAATCAAATATATTTATAAAACTCCATAATGCTTGTGTTTCATCTTTTTTTGTTTTAATTTTATAAGAACTTAAAGATATATTTTTATTTGTAAATAATGAATAAAATAACTCTTCTTTTATACTGTTAAGCATATAACTAACATCTTTGTCTTCTTTAAGATTCTTAGTTTTAAAAAATGGTGAAAAAACATATTTTTCCTTATCATTATAAATAACAAACTTTATAAATCACCAAAATCAATAAATTTTATTTTCTTTTTCATTTGATTTATATCATAATTTATAATAATTAAATTCTTCATCACTTTTTATTTTTTCTAAAAATCAAGAATTATTATAATCACTATCAATAGCTAATTTATAATTATTTGATAATTTAAATTCTAATTCATTATAATCATAAAATATATTATTTTCTCAATTTTCTTTATGATATCAAAATTCTAAATCTATATTTTTATTATGTAATATTTCAAAATTACTTTCATTTTCTTTTCTGAAATTTCATCAAATTTTATTTATTGTTTTTTTATAATGATTTTCATCACCAAAAATGAACTCTAATGATTTATTTCTTCAATTAGAGTTTTTAGGAATTATAATTAATTCAAAATTTTGATGAGTAAATTTCATTATTTTTTATGACAAGAAATAATTAACATTTTGATATGTATCAAAGAATTGTTGCATTCTTTTTAACTTTATTGATGAATTTTTAAAGTTATCATTTTCATTATAAAATCAATCTTTAATTATATTTTCAAATTCTTTTAATACACTATTATTATCTATATTATTTATATCATAACTTAAATGATAATCTTTATCATCTTTTTTATAATATAATTTAAAATTATAATCAATTATTCAATTTAATTTAGGTAAAACTTTTTGCATTACAGCTATATCAAAAAGTTTATTTTCAATATTTTTTCAATTCAATAATTCTTTTCAAATATTGATAAAAATAATTATTTCTTTTAATGTTCTATATGAAAAATGGAGTTTAAAGACTTTTAAAAATTGATATAATTTATTTAATGAATCTTGAATATTTTTACTAAGTAAATATTTTTTATCAAATTCACTCAAATTTCATTTAAAATTAGCTATATATTCTCTAATTTTTAATATTTTATCAAAATCTATTTCATTAAAAATATTATCAAGAAATTCTAAATCATATTTATTATTATCTTTTATAAATAAAAAATCCTCTAAATCATTAAACTCAATTAAATTAGCTCTATCAACAACTTTTGGTGAAATTGATTTAGTTGTTTCATCAAGATTTATAGTCCCAACTACAAATAAGTTTTTAGGTATTTTAAGAGATTTTCAAATAACTTCTCATTTCTTATTTTTATGTTCTATTATAGACTTTTTTATTATTTTATTATCATTTATATTATTTTTTCTAAAAGTAAAAATAATATTATTTAATATATTTTCATCTAAATTTGAAGCAATTTTCTTAATTTCTTTAATTTTATTTAATGTATTTAATGCCATTTTATAATAATATCCATTATATTCTTCATAATCATCATTATTTGCATAATTTCAGAACTTTCAATCATCAATTTTATTGAAAACAGAATCTATATCTTCATAATTATCTATAAAATATCTCATTAATAATCTATAAAAGTCTGTTGGTGTTTTATTAGATTCTATTATTACTTCTCCTGATTCTGATAATAATAAAGCTCTTATAAATTCATCTCATTTTTTTCAACTTCAATCTCTTTTAGATAATTCAATATTAAATTGTTCATTCAAATGAAATGTATAAATTTTATTACTATTGTTTTCATCTAAATCTAAAACTTCTCAAACATGTATCCAAGCATTATCACTATTTAGTTCTTCAATAGCTGAAAGATATTGAGCAAAATATTGTTCTATATGTGATAAATTCATTTCATCAAGTAAATATACATAATTATGATCTTGATCTTTTATTGCTTTTTCTAAATGTTTTATAAAACTTCATTCTTTATATTTTTCTATTTCATTATATCTTCCCAAAACTTCTGTCTCATCAAACCAATTTGGTGGTACTGCTTCTTTATGAAAATAATTTTTATAATCTTCTCTCAATACATTTTTTCCCATAATTCTTTTACTACTCTTGATTTTCAAGTTCAAGATACTCAATAAAGTATAGAAAAAGGTTTTGTTAATAGAGATAAAAGCAAAAGTGATTCTTGTGATGTTAGATTTTTTATCATTTTATCTGATTTAGAAGTTAAGGTGTTTAGTTTATTATCAAAATCTTTATACATTTCAATTAAACTATTTTTTATTTCTTCAAAATTATTTTCATTTAATTCAAAAATTTTTTTATTTCTAATACTTTTAGATTCAAACCAATCAAACCATTCATACTTATTTTCATCAAATTTTATTCTATTTATAAAATTATTATTTTCCTTATTTTCAAAATGAATTTCTAGAAATAATTGATTTTTCCTTTTTATAACTTCAAAATGAATTCAATTATTACTTATTTTATTATTTCATTTTAATCAAAGTTGAAAATATTTATTAGAATTAACACTTCAAATGTTTATATCATTAAAAAATTTATCTTGTTTTATATATTCTTTTAAGTTTTTTAATAGATTATCTGAATTATATTCAATAGATGGTTCCTGTATTTTAGTATTTTTACTTTCTAAAATAAGTTTTCATTTTTTTATAAAATCAAAATATTCTAAATATGATTTAACATAAGCTATTCTATTATTAGCATTTTTTCCACTTGCTCAATGGTATTTTCAAAATAATATAAAAAAAATTTCTAAACTTACCAAATTAATATTTCATGCTCTTTTTAATTCTGATATTTCATCAAATGTAATTTTATATTTATCATCATCTATATTTGATAAATCTTCTATAATTTGATTTATATTAGTAGAAGAAAATTCTTTAATTCTATTATAAATAAAAGAATCTATGAATAAATTTTTAAATTCATTATATAATTCAATTTGATTATTTTTTATATAATTTTTATTATATTTTTTTAAATCATCTCATAAATAATTTTTTAATTTATTTATAAATTTTTTTCATTGTTCTGTTATTTTAAAATATTCTATTCTTTCTTCTTCATAAGATTCTATAATTCATAATGAAATAAAAGAATTCATTTTAAAAGAATCTCAAAATAATCAATTCCTATATAAATAATTATTAGAGTCAATTTCATTATTCCTATCAGTATTAAATATTTTTTGATTTTTTATATCTATATAATAATTTTTTCAATGTTTTTTAAAATAAACCTTTGAATCTTCTTTTTTTATTTCTAATAATCAAAATCAATGTTCTCAGGATTTTTCTCAAGAATCAATTTTTGTTAAAAAAGATTTATTTTCTAATTTATTTAAATCAAATAAACTTAAAATATATAAATATTCAAGATGAGTATTTATATTTCAATATCATAATGTATTTGAATTTTCTATTTTCATAAATTTATTTCTAATAAATTAATACCATTTGTATAAGTTTTAATATATTCATTTCTAAATATTCTTCTTCTTTTAGAGAATTTTTAATATATTCTTCATTATATTTTGTAAAATCATTCTGTAAATCTTCATATCAATTATAATATTTTATAAGTTTTTCAATAATATATTCATAATTATTTTCATTTCAAAAATGAGATTTTAATATATATTTTAATATAATAATTTTTTCTTTTAATATTAAAATTTCTCTTGGAGTAATAACTTTATTAAATAAAGCTTTTTTTAGTATATCTTTATCAATTTCAGTTATACTATTTTCAATTTCTTTATATTCTCTATTATTTTCATTATTATTATCATTATTATTTGAAATCAAATAACCTTTATCTTCATTACTTAAATCAACTAATTTTACTCATATATTAAAAATTTTATCTAAATAATCTTTAATAAATTTTCTATCTTCTAAATTATCTTTTAATGAATATTTATAGATTAATGCTTTTTTTAATAATCTTTCATCAATATTAATAATAACCTTTAAATTATTCATTTTAATCTTCTCTAATAAAAATAATAATCAATCAATTACAGACATAATATTATCTAAATTACATCTATCTAAATCATCTATTACTAATATTTTACTATTAAAATCTCATATTTTATTAATTGCTCCAAATAAATACTTAATGTTTTCTTTTATATCATATTTTCATCATAAATATTTTTTATAGTCAAATATTTTTAAGTATTTATTATATGTATTTATATATAAATCTTTATTAAATAAATATTGAAATACTCACCATAATACTAAGGATACTCAAAATAAACTATTTAACCAAATAATAACATTTACTTTTCATATTAATATTGATATAATTATTGAAATTATTATTAATAATATTAATATAATTAAAGGTCAATATCAAATCCTTTCTTTATTTATGTTAAAATTAGCAATTAATATCTTATAAATTTTAATTTTTCATTTATAGTTTTCTTCTATTAATTCATAATATTTATTTAATATTGTTAAATATAAAGAAGACATTCATCATAATTGATTTTGATATTCCCAAGCATTATGTTCAAAAAATAATATTTTTTCTTTTTTTTCTTCTTTTTTTCTTATATAATTATTAATTAAATAAGTTTTTCATCTTCACCATTTTCCAAATAATCAAATAATATTTATATTATCATCTTTTTTTAAAAAATAATCCAATATAGAATATAATATAGAATTTTCTAAAAAACTTATTTGTTTTTCAGTCATTTCTAAGTTTATAACTTCTATATTTTTATTATCTTCTAAAGCTTCTAATAATTCACTTTTTTTTATTCTACCATTTTCATTTATAAATCATAATTCTTTTAAGTATGATTCAATATAAGCCACTCTATTACCAAAATTTTTTCAGGTAGCACTATGGTAATATCAAAAATATTTTCTAAAAGTCTTTATATTACAAATATCAAAATTTTCTTCCATTAATTCATCAGCATCATCAGGTGATAAATCAATACCTAAATCATTTTGAATATCCTCTTTACTTAAGCTTAAAAGTATTTTAATTCTATTAAATATAAAAGAATTTAGTATTATATTTTTGATTTCCTCTGATTTAAATAAATCATTTTGATATCATCCATTTTGGAAAAAATCTTCTAATTTTTTACTTATAACAAAAGAATCCTTACTTTCTTTATTTCTTTTAAAAAATCATAAAGAAATTAAAGCAAATACCTTAAATTGATCAAATAATCCATTTTTATTAATATAATCATTGCTACTTATTTCTTTTCAATTCTCATAATAAAAAATTTTCTCATCATTTGCCAAATATTTAATTCATTTTTTTATAAAAGATATACCTTTTTCATATTTTGTATTTCATCATTCTTCTTTAATATTCAATAAAGAAAATCAATTTTGTAAAGATTTCTCACCTGTATCTATTCTAGTATAATAATCATTTAATCATAAATATGCAAAAACTTTTAAATAATTCATATGATCTTTAATTTTTCAATATCATAGATAATAATGTGGTAATATTTTCATAATTTTATTTCTTATAAACAAATAAATATTCTACTAAGTCTTTTCATTCATTTTTATATTTTCTTGAATTATCAGTCTTAAACCTTCTATATATTTTTTTCAATATTTTAATTTTTTTTCAATATTTATCTAAAATTTTTTTTAAATCTTCATAATTCATTAGTCAATCAGAACTATATGAAAATAAAATATATTTAGAATCTAAATTTTTAATTAACTCTTCTGTTTCATTAATAACAAATCTCTTTTTACAATAATTTGATGATTTTTTTATAGAATCTTCTCTTTGTCCTGTAATTCCTTTAATAGTTGGATTATCATTTTTAGCTATTGTTTCTAAAATATGAAAATTTGAAGAATATTGTCTTTGGTTATAAGGAATATCTATATAAGTTATATCAATATTTTTAATTTCATTTATCAATTCATTTGTATTTTTATTATAAACTCTATGAAGCTTATCAGATAATATTAACTCTCTTTTCTTTAAATGTAATTTATTAGTAGCAACAGATCTCCATATTTTTAAATAAGCTCAATATGTTCAACTTATATTTGCTAAATAATCTGCTTCATTTAATAAAATACTTAATAAAATAAAATATTCATTTTCATTTATTAAATTTTCTTTTTTCCATTCATCAATTTTATTTCTTATAGTATCAATTTTTTTTCAATTGTAATCAGTAAAATATTGCCTTTCCTGATTTGAATATTTTTTACTTCAAGTAGGGCAATAATTTTTATAAATAAATCATTCAATTCAATTTAAATCATTTAAATAATCTATTATTATATCTAAATTTTTATTAATATTATCAGAATTTAATTTTAAAAAATTAAATAGTTTTCTAAAAATAGGTATAGTATTATTTTCAATATATGCTTTTTGTTCTACATATGAATAAAACATTAAATCATTTGAAATAATATTAAATCATTTCTTTTTAAAAAATTTTGCTACTGATGCTGTTCAAGAAAAAGCATCAAAAAAAATTCAACTTTTTAATCAAGTTAATTTTACTCACTCATTAATAAAATCTAATAATTTTGTTTTATTTCAAATATATTTCATGTTTTTATTTTTCTTTTTTAAATATTAATATATTTTGATGAATTAAAGAAGGCACATATGAATATGGATATCAATAAACATGAAGACTTTTAGATACATCATACCATACTATATTTGATTTTAAAACTAAAACATCAGAAGAAAGAGCATTAGCAATATCAGCATGGAGAATATGATAAGAATTATTAAAATATATATCTCAAATAAAAACTGCCATATATTTTCATACTTTTAATTTAGTTGTAGCTTTTAATAAAATTTTTTTCATATCATTTATCCATTCTTCTTTTGATTTTAATTCTTCATTATTAAAACTTCATAAATTTGATTTATTTGCTTTTTTTCATCTAGAATGTTTTATCTTATCAATATCCCAATAAGGAATATCTGTTAAAATAAAATCAATACTTTCATTATCAATTTCATCAAGAACTTTAAAACTATCTCATATTTTAAATTCTTCTTTTTTTAGTTTTTCTAAATCACAAACTTTTTCATATATTTCTTTCCATTTTTTATTTAAATCAATTCAAATTCATTTTCTATTTATTAATCAACATCATAATAAAGTTCATCATACTCAAACAAATGGATCTAATACCTTTTCATTTTCTTTTGTAAAAATTTTTATAATATCAGCACATAATTCTGGTGGTTTTTGTCATCAATGTTCTTTCCTTAATTTATGTTGTAAATTAAATGGATAAACCTTATTAATAACAGTTTTTGTGGCAAATTTCCATTCTTTTCAAGTTAAATCATTAAGTTTATTTTTTAATGAAAATTTTCATTTCATATCTCATTCTACTTCCAAATTCATTTTTTCTTCATTAAAAACAACTTTATCAATATTTTGAATATAATATGATGGTATTCTTATATTATTTATAAGATTTTGAATCTTCTTTATTTTATCCATATAATTATTTATTTTCTATTAAAATTAAAATATTTTAGTAATTTCTTATAAAAAAAATTTGCTTTTTTTACATTTTTTATATATAATAAAATTACTTTATTGGTCTTCATAGATTTTATCTATGAATCGACGCGACTCTCTTGAAAATATTCAAGAGAGATTTTTTTATTTTATTCACATCATTTGTTTTATTTTTCTATCAATTTCATCATAAAGCATAATTCATTCAACATCTAAATTTTCAAGTTTTCAAATTCTTCATAAAATTCTTTTTTTAGAAATAGATTTTAAATGCCTAATTTTCAATAAAGAATCTTTCTTTAATTTATTATCATTATTTGGATTAATAATAATATCAAAAGTATCTAATTGCTTTATATTATTATTTTCATCATATAATCAAGTCATAGGAATAACTAAAGTATCATATCACCTATTATATCTATTTGATTTTATAATTAAAGAAGGTCTAATTCAATTGATTTCATTTCAAATATTTATTCAATAATTTACATAATGAATATCATATTTTCTAAAATCTCTTGGATTTTCTTTTTGCTGATTAATTTTTATTTTTTCTTTAAAATTTTCTATATGATTTTCTAAATTATGAGCTTTATTTTTATTTTTTATTAAAAAATCTTCCCTTATAAATAAAAGAAAATTTTTACATATAAGTTTTGATTTATCAATTAAATCTTTAATTACAATTTCTAAATCTATATTTTTATTAACCATTTTGTATTAAATTATTTTCATATAAATACATAATATAAAAAAACTCCTATTTTCAAAGTAAAAATAAGAGTTTTCTAGAAAATCTTAAATGGCAG
>Ga0256829_1000108_pt1 | contig 109466 bp, 109 predicted proteins | sample 131447metaG_FD_185979 | JGI IMG/M metagenome (GOLD analysis project Ga0256829, IMG submission 185979) | Hydrothermal vent microbial communities from Lau Basin, Pacific Ocean - 131-447 | ecosystem: Environmental > Aquatic > Marine > Hydrothermal vents | place: Pacific Ocean: Lau Basin... | reverse complement strand
AAGTGATAGGCAGTAAGATGCAGGAGCTACTAGTAGCTTCAAATCTTACTAACGACGCAATTGTGAGCAAATTATACCACCCTTCGGGCAAAAAGATAAAGTATCATCTGACTTCGTTAGATTTTTTTACCTTAGCTTTGGCTAAGCTTTTAAAAATCTGCCTCGCATATGACACTTTCTCTTTTTGCTCAGATATGTGTTTAATGCGTAAGGTCAGATTTTATAATAAAATATTATTTTTATATGTCAGTCAGCTAACTGATCTTACGCACTTTTTTCTCGAAAAGTCCTACTTTTCGTAAGCTTCAAGGAGTTGTAGGGACTTTGAGCTTCTGCCACAATAGAGAGCTTTGCTCATTATAGTGCGTAAGACCAGTTAATACAATAAAATAATTAAAATTTATCACAATCTTTTTGATGAATTGGAAATATTTGTAATTTCAGTCATATTATAATATAACACTATTATGAAGTCAATATATTATACAAATAAACATTCAGTCTATTTGCTACAATATTGTATATAACGCTCAAACTAGCCACCAATCGCGGTGACATCCGGCCATCTCTTTAGGTGTGTAGTGGTTCACTGAAATAATAACTAATCTTACGCATTTTTTTCTCGAAAAGTCCTACTTTTCGTAAGCTTCAAGGAGTTGTAGGGACTTTGCGTTTCTGCCACTATAGAGAGCTTTGCTCATTATAGTGCGTAAGGTTAGTTAATAATAAATATTTAAGTATAGTAGAGTATAATTCAATTACCAAATTTTATACTACTGCCACTGTTACCGGGGGTGCTGAAACATAGCTGAGATAATACCCTAATAACCTGATCCGGGTAATGCCGGCGTAGGAAGGAGACAAAATGAATTCACAAAGTTTTACAAATTTAAGAAATGTTGATCCGAGTCTTACAGAGAATTTTCCAAGTTCACAAAAAGTTTTTGTAAAAGGTTCAAGAGATGATATAAAAGTTCCTTTCAGAAAGATAACTCTAAGTCCGACGCAAAAGAGTAATGGAGATACAGAAGAAAATCCACCATTATATGTTTACGATACGATGGGAGCCTATGTTGATCCTGAAAAAGAGATAAATCTTTGCAAAGGTATAGAAGATATACGAACCAAATGGATTGAACAAAGAGAAGATAGTGAAATATTAAATGATTTTAGCTCAGTTTATTTTCATAAAAGACTTGAAGATGATGAGTTGAAAGATATCAGATTTCCAAATATTAAAAAACCTAGACGAGCAAAAAAAGGAAAAAATATTACTCAAATGCATTATGCAAGAAAGGGTATTATTACTCCTGAAATGGAATATGTAGCTATTAGAGAAAATCAAAAGCTTGATGCTTGCAAAAATAATGAAATACTTTTAAAGCAGCACGAAGGTGAGAATTTTGGGGTAAAAATGCCAGAAACTTATACTCCTGAATTTGTAAGAGATGAGATAGCTTCAGGACGGGCTGTTTTACCGGCAAATATTAATCATCCTGAAATTGAACCTATGATAATAGGTAGAAATTTTATGGTTAAAATAAATGCCAATATAGGAAACTCAGCAACAACTTCATCCATAGAGGAAGAGGTTGAAAAAATGATATGGTCAACTAGATGGGGTGGGGATACGGTAATGGATCTTTCAACGGGAAAAAATATACACGAGACAAGAGAATGGATTATAAGAAATTCTCCAGTTCCAATAGGTACTGTTCCTATATATCAAGCACTTGAGAAGGTAAATGGTGTAGCAGAAAATCTTACTTGGGAAGTTTTTAGAGATACTCTTATTGAGCAGGCAGAACAAGGTGTTGACTACTTTACTATACATGCAGGAGTGAGATTAAAATATGTTCCTATGACTGTAAAGAGGCTTACAGGCATCGTCTCAAGAGGAGGCTCTATTATGGCAAAATGGTGTCTGTTCCATCATAAAGAAAGTTTTTTATATGAGCATTTTGAAGATATTTGTGAAATTATGAAAGTTTATGATGTGGCTTTTTCTTTAGGTGATGGTTTGAGACCCGGTTCAATTTACGATGCAAACGATGAAGCTCAATTTGCCGAACTTGAAACTTTGGGAGAACTTACTAAAATCGCATGGAAACATGATGTGCAAGTGATGATAGAAGGACCAGGTCATGTGCCTATGCATTTGATAAAAGAAAATATGACAAAAGAGTTGCAGGAGTGTTTTGAGGCTCCTTTTTATACTTTAGGACCGCTAACAACTGATATAGCTCCGGGATATGATCATATAACTTCAGCTATAGGTGCAGCTCAGATTGGATGGTATGGCACTTCAATGTTATGTTATGTAACACCAAAAGAACATCTTGGACTACCAAATAAAGAAGATGTAAGAGAAGGTATTGTAACTTATAAGATTGCAGCTCATGCGGCTGATCTTGCTAAAGGATATGCAGGAGCTCAGATAAGAGATAATGCTATGAGTAAGGCAAGGTTTGAATTTCGTTGGTATGATCAGTTCAATATAGGGTTTGACCCAGATAGAGCTAGAGAATTTCATGATAAAACCCTTCCGAGAGAAAGTGCAAAAGTAGCTCATTTTTGTTCAATGTGTGGACCTAAATTTTGTTCTATGAAAATAACAGAAGATGTTAGAGAATATGCCAAACAAAAAGAAATTGATGAAAAAGAAGCAATACAAGAAGGCTTAAAAGAACAAGCCAGGTACTTTAAAGAATCTGGAGCGAAAATCTATACTTAAGAAGATAAAAAAAGTTTTTTATAGCACTCTATTTTTTTACTAAAAATAGGTGTGCTATTTTTATACTTTATGTAATCTTCTCCAAATTTTTTATATGCCTCGGCTTCTTCAAATATCAACACCATAATAAGTATAAATATCATCTCAGATGGAGCTATAAAGATTATAAAAGTAGGAGAACCTATAATCAGGGCTAAACTAAGAGGTATGAAGGATAATCCAAAAAGCATAGGATGTCTAAAACATTCAAATATACCAGTTGTTACTAATTTATTGGTCTCAAGTCTCGGTATATTGCCAACTCTACCTCTTTTTTTAAGTTCTCTTCCGCCTGTTTTTGCAGCATGGAATGATAATCTCATCAATACGATACCTACAATAAATGTTATTACATGAAAAATTATATTGAAAAATATATTTCTAAAATATATTAAATCAAATTTTATACCAAAGTATATGCCTCCAATTAGTATAAAAATCCAAAGCATCACTCTTATGACAACTGAGGGAGTTGTTTTTAAACCCATCGTTTTTCCTTTGTAAATGACATATTAATATAAAATTTATTATTACAATAGTATAATTTTCGTTAATTTATAATAAAAGGATAATTAAATGTTTTCTGGGAAAAAAATTGCCATGTTAGAAGAAGAAATAAGAAAACTAAAAAATGAAAATTGCAGCTTAAAAGATGAGATGAAAGCTCAAAAAAATAACTTTCAAGCTGATAGTATTGTTGGTAAAATAGAAACTAATAATGAAGACAAAGCAAAAATCAAAATGTTAGATATTCTTATAAAAAGTTACGATAGTGGAGTTAATTTTTTGCAAGGAACTATAGAAGAAAATTTAATGATGCTTGAGAGAGTTAATAAGTTAAATGAAGAAAATACAAACACTATGGATGAAATAGATACTAAAACTGATACAGTAGTCAACTCTATGCAAAAGATAGAAGAGGTTACAGGTAATTTACAAGATGATTCAACTGCTCTTAATGAACATGTAAATTCTATATCAGATATCATAAATTTGATAAAAGATATAAGTGATCAAACAAATTTACTTGCTTTAAACGCAGCCATTGAGGCAGCAAGAGCAGGTGAACATGGGAGAGGATTTGCTGTAGTTGCAGATGAAGTTAGAAAATTAGCTGAGAGAACACAAAAAGCCACTCAGGAAGTTGAGATAAATATAAGTACATTAAAACAAAGCACATCTACTATACTATCAGCTACTGAAACATTCAAGGAAGAAGTTCAAAATGGTACTGAGGTTTTGGGTGATTTTAAAAGTAGTGCAGATAGAGCAAAAGAAAATTCATCCGGCATTAAAAATATGACTATTAATGTAGAAAGAGAGTTAAATATTAGCAATGGAAAGATTGACCATATAAAATTGAAATTGCAAAGTTACAGATCTATTATAGAAAACAAAAAGATAGATATTATTGATGAAGATTCTTGTAGATTTGGAAAATGGTTTAATAGTGAAGTAAAAAAATTGCTTTCTAAAAATCAGCAAGCATTAAACACTATAAATCAAGAACATATTCAAATCCATCAAATATTGAAACAAGTTTTAAATGAATATTTTGATAGTCATGATTTTGATACTGCTTTAAAAGATATAGAAAAAGTTGAACACTATAGCGACGAATCCTTTGAAATACTTCTTGGTGCTATGAAAAATGCAAGACTTACATAAGTAAAAAGAGGATGTTAAAATCCTCTTTTTACTTTTTTATTCTAAGCCATACTCATCAGGCATATAATCAACCTCAACATTATGTCTTTTGACTCTAATTGTCACTCCTTTGTGTGAATTCAAATAGTTTAAAAATTCTTTAATTTTTTTATCTAAATCCTCTTCATCACTTATGATTTCTGGAGAGTAGGTTATCTTAATGTTTACAACTTTGTGGTTTTTCATATTTCTTCCTTTTTTTACTTTTTACTTTTAAAAAGCTTTTCTATGATTCCGACTATCGAAGAATCCTCAATAGTTGAAATATCTTGTGTAATCTCTTCACCTTTTGCAATAGATCTTAAAATTCTTCTCATAATTTTACCACTTCTAGTCTTAGGAAGACCCGGTACTAAAAGAATTCCATCTGTTCTGGCAATTGGTCCAATATCTTTTGTAATAAGCTTATTGATATTTTTAAGTAAACTTTCTTCATCAATTTCTTTTTTGGTGACTATATAAGCAAATACGCCTTCACCTTTAATATCATCAGGTTTACCAACAACTGCTACTTCGGCAACATGCTCTTCATGACCTATAACGCCTTCTATCTCAGCAGTTCCAAGTCTGTGTCCTGAAACATTTATAACATCATCAGTTCTGCCTGTGATAAAGATATATCCGTCATCATCATAAATAGCTGCGTCACCAGAAAAATAGACAGGTTTACCATCTTTTTTGCAATCTCCAAAATAGGACTTAACAAATCTGTCTGGATTTCCCCAGATAGTTCGTATCATACTAGGCCAAGGTTTAGTAATGCAAAGAAGTCCTTTTTCTCCTTTTGGAGTAGGGTTACCCTCTTTATCTATAATTTCAGCCTTTATGCCAGGAAGCGGGAATGTTGCAGAGCCTGGTTTTATAGGAGTTGCTCCTGGAAGTGGGCTTACTATGTGTCCTCCGGTTTCAGTTTGCCACCAAGTATCAACGATAGGACATTTTCCTCCACCTATGGTATTATAATACCATAACCAAGCATCAGGATTTATAGGTTCTCCGACAGTACCTAAGACTTTTAGGCTGCTTAAGTCATATTTTGCCGGCTCGTCTGCTCCTACTTTATGAAGCAATCTTATAGCTGTTGGGGCTGTATAGAATTGGTTTATTCTAAGTTCTTCTATCATTTTCCACCATCTTCCTGCATTTGGATACAAAGGCACACCTTCATACATGATTGTAGTCGCCCCCATAGCAAGCGGTCCATAGACGATATATGTATGACCTGTTATCCATCCAACATCGGCTGTACACCAGAAAGTATCATTTTCTTTTACATCAAATACATTTTCCATTGTATATTGAGCCCAGAGAATATATCCTGCACCTGAGTGTTGTACACCTTTTGGTGTACCTGTACTTCCTGAAGTATAAAGTAAAAATAAAGGATCCTCACTATCCATCTCTTCAGCTTCACAAAATTCTGATTCAAGTTTTATCAAATCATTGTAAATATGATCTCTTCCTTCAACCATATCAATTTCTTCAAAGTTTCTTTGGACTACTAAAACATTTTCAACCGAATCACAACCTTTTTCTAAAGCTTCATCAACTATGGGTTTAAGAAGATAAGGATTTCCTCTTCTAAAAGCACCATCAGCAGTAATAACCACTTTTGCTTTTGCATCTTTTATCCTATCACTTAAAGCTTCGGCACTAAAGCCGCCAAAAACAACCGAATGAATAGCTCCTATCTTTGCACAAGCCAACATAGCAAATGCAGCTTCAGGGATCATAGGCATATATATAACTACTCTGTCACCTTTTTTTACACCGAATTTATTTTTAAGTAAATTTGCAAATCTGTTTACTCTGTAAAATAGAAGAAGATATGTGATAATTCTTCTAGAACCATCTTCGCCCTCCCATATAATAGCCGCTTTATTTTTTCTACTTTTTAAATGTCTTCCTATACACTGATGAGTAACATTTAATTTTCCGTTTGTAAACCATTTGTAAAAAGGTGCATTACTTTCATCTAAAACTTTATCATACGGCTTGTACCAATCAATTTTTTCTTTGGCCATTTCATCCCAATAGCCTTCATAATCATCATCTACTTCTGCACAAGTCTCTTTGTACTCACACATATTTTTTACATTAGCTTGTTTGCTAAAATCCCTGTTGGGGTAAAATATTTCGCTCATAAAGCCTCCTTAAAATTTTTATTATTATATCATACTTACTTTTGCACAGGTCCAATAGGAAGTACAACTTTTCCGTAAACTTCATTTAAAACCTGAGCTATCGAAGCATACATGGCTGACAAGCCACAAAGAATACCTTCATATCCTGCTATATGTTTAATAGTTGCATTACCTGTAAGTTCCCCATAAGCCAATAAAAAGAAAAGTATGACCAATGTCAAAAAGACTACTTGTAATGCTCTATTTATTCTTAATGTTCCTAAATATAATCCAAAGGTAAAGAGTCCCCATAATGCAAGGTATGCGACCATAGCCATCTGGCTTGCACCACCAATTAATCCCATTTTAGGCATAACTACCAAACCTACCAAGGAAAGCCAAAAAAAGCCATAGGATGTGAAAGCTATTGTTCCAAAAGTATTACCTTTTTTCCACTCCATAATTCCGGCAATTACCTGAGCAGAACCACCATAAAATATTCCCATAGCAAGTATCATTGAACCTAATCCAAAAAAGCCTGCATTGTGAAAATTCAATAAAACCGTTGTCATACCAAATGCCATCAATCCCAAAGGTGCAGGGTTTGAAGTAGTGTCAACCTGCTTAAATGTTTGTACATTTTGTTCCATTTTCTTTTCTCCTTGTTTAATTTTTTCTCGGCAAAATTATTATATAAAGTTATCGTAGCAAAATCGTAGCATTTAAAGAAATGTTATGAAAATGTTATTACTTTTTTTATAAATTGTGTAAAATTGAAACAAAAATATTGTATAATCTTAGAAAATAAATTAGGAGAAGGCGATGGGTATAGCTATAATGTGTTCAGGTGGTGATGCTCCCGGGATGAATCCCGCCATTAAAAGATTTGTTGATTATGTATATATGAAAAATGAAAAGCCGTATTTTATATATAATGGACTTGAAGGTTTGATAGATAATAATATAAAACAAGCATACCATAACGATGTAAGCGGAATTTTGCATAGAGGCGGGGCGATAATAGGCTCTTCAAGATCACAAAGATTTTATGAAAAAAATTATAGAAAAAAAGCTTATGAAAATTTATTGAAAAATGATATCGACTCTCTCATTGTTTTAGGAGGTGACGGCAGTTTTAGGGCAATGGATGTTTTTTGTAAAGAATATAATATAAAATTTATGGGTATCCCCTCAACTATAGATAATGATATAGCAGGTAATGATTATTGTTTAGGGGTTGATACGGCATTAAATGTTATAAGAGATGCAAGTGATAAGATAAGAGATACCGCATCTACTTTTAAAAGAGGATTTGTTATAGAAGTTATGGGTAGAGAGTGTGGATATCTTTGTGCTACATCTGCTGTTGCCTGTGGAGCAGAGCTTTGTTTGATACCTGAGGTTGATTTGGATCTTGATTTGGCAAAGGATATACTTAAAAAACAGATAAATAACGGCAGAAATTATGTACTGTGTTTTGTTGCTGAGGGAGTTGATAAAACTGATTTTATGGTTGATTGGATAAGTGAAAATCTTGGACTTGAAACAAGAAAAAGTATCTTGGGATATATACAAAGAGGTGGTAATCCAACTGTTTTTGAGAGGCTTATGGCATTTGAATTTATAGTTAAAGCAGTTGACAAACTTATAGCCGGTTTAGATACAAATAAAGTAATTGTATATAAAGATGGTCAATTTTCAGAATTGAGTATTGATTTTATTGCAAATAGTAAATATATAATAAATCAGCATATTTTGAATATGTTAAATTTTATCGGTTAATATTGTGTTAACACATCATTAAAACTCTATTTATTTCAAGATTATACAATTTCATTATAAATTTTTAAAGGAGATTTAAGATGAAAAAGAAAATATTAATTGGGGCTATTGCATTGGCAAGTGCAACAACATTGGTTTTAGCTCATGGCGGGGCAAATGATGGTGATGGAAATCAAATGATGAGTAATTCACAAATGATGCAAAATATAAATAGACAAGGTATGCAAAGTCAGGGCATAATGAATAGACAAGGGTATGCAAACAAAAGAATGCGATCTCAAAGAATGGGTATGCAACAAAACATGGGACAAATGGGAATGATGAATCGAGGTGGTATGATGAATATGATGCAAAATATGAGACAAATGCACACAAGAATGATGGGAGCAATGCTTCAAAGACTCAATCTCTCATCTAAACAACAAGAGAGTATCAAGGCAATAATGCAAAAAAATATGCAAAATCAAGATGCAATCTTTGAAGCTTTTAAAAATAATAATTTTAATAAAAATAAATTTATTAAAATTATGGAATCAAAAAGAGATAATATGATAAAATCAAGGGCACAAATGTTAAGTGATATATTTAAAGTTTTAAATAAGCAGCAAAAAGAAGATTTCATAACTCTTATTAAAGCGAAACACATTATGATGAGGTAAATATTTTGATAAAAATTGCTATGATTGAAGATGATGCAGAATTGGCTTCGATGCTTATAGAGTATTTGAAAGATTTTAATATAGAGATTGAAAATTTTGAAGATCCTTTTATAGGCCTTGGGGCTTTGAGTATTAAAAAATATGATTTACTGATACTTGATCTTACACTTCCTGGGATGGATGGGCTTGATGTTTGTAAAGAAGTTGTATCAAAAAGTGATATTCCTGTTATCATCTCTTCAGCAAGAAGTAGTATTGTTGATAAAGTAGGTTCACTGAAAATAGGAGCTGATGACTATCTGCCAAAACCTTATGATCCAAGAGAATTGGAAGTGAGGATAAAGGCAGTATTAAGAAGATATGAAAAACAAACTGGAAAAAATCTAAATCCAAAAGAGAAAGAGAGTTATCTCTTCTCTTTGGACTTAGATAAAAAAGAGATACGAAAAAATTCAAAAGTTATAAGACTGACAGCTGCTGAATATGTTTTATTGTCTTTTTTTATACAAAAAAGAGGTTTTATAATTTCCCGCGAAGATTTACTTGATGAAATTAATTTTGAACATGAAGAATATAATTTTGATGGAAGTTTAGCTGTAATAATAAATAGAATACGAAAAAAGATAGAAGAGGATCCAAAAAAACCAAAGTATCTTCAAACTATAAGAGGCATGGGATATAAATTTAGTGATTAAGATTAACAGACATTCTATTTTTTTCAATATTACTATCATATTTTTAATATCGATGTTATTTATTAGTTTAACTTTTTTTGTAATTATCAAAAATAGTGAAAATATTCATAATAACTTTTTAAAAAGAAAATATTCCAGAATCATTAACTCGGTTTTATATCAAATCCATTTAAACGGAGGAATTGTTACCAAAGATATAAGAAAAAGACTTTTAAATATGAATATAGAAGTATTAGATGCTAAAAAATTTTCTAAATATAATCTAATGCGCATGAATAATGTTTGTAATTTCACGATGCCTATGTATAAAATGAGAGTTTATCAAAAAGCAAATCATTACTATATCTCACTAAAAAACCCTATGATGCATCTTTTGCTTAGAGATAATAATTCGGATGTTAGAAATACTAAATTTATGCTAATTACACTAATTATTATTGTGATAATTTTACTTTTTTCTTATATATCAATTATAAGAAAATTATACCCGCTAAAAGTTTTACAAAGCAAAATCAAAAAATTGGGTGAGGGTGATTTTGATATAGATTATAAAGTAAAAGGAAAAGATGAGATATCAGTGCTTTCAAGTGAATTTGATAAAGCTATTAAAAACTTAAAAAAGCTAAAAGAGTCAAGAAATATATTTTTAAGAAATATAATGCATGAGCTCAAAACTCCTATAACAAAAGGTAGGTTTCTTACAAAATTACCCTCAAGTGGTGCAAATACAGAAAAAATGGAAAGAGTATTTTTAAGACTTGAAACTCTAATAAATGAATTTGCTACTATAGAAGAGCTTATATCCTCTGAAAAGGAGATAATAAAAAAAGAGTATTTTGTTATTGATATTGTGGATAATGCTCTTGATTTACTTTTTGAAGAGGGAGACCTTGTAGATATTCAAAATTCTTCTAAAAATAAAAAAATTATAGCAAATTTTAAACTATTTAGTATAGCAATAAAAAATCTTATTGATAATGCTATAAAATACTCAAAAGGAACAAAGGCAATAATTAAAATCGCAGACAATAAAATCTCTTTTATAAATAAGGGAGAAAAACTAAAATATCCTTTGGAAAAATACTATGAACCGTTTTTTAAAGAGAGTAGTAAAGCAAACCAAAGTTTCGGTTTAGGTCTTTATATTGTTCATAATATTCTTGAAACTCATAATTTAACTTTAAGATATAGATATGAAAATAATAATAATATTTTTTATATTATGATATAAATATTTTTTTATCTATATAGTATGACCAAATAATCATCAATTTTTCGCTATAATTTCAAGTAAAATTATAAAAGGTGTTAAAAATGAAAGTATTACTTATAAAAGATGTGAAAAATTTAGGAAAAGCTGGTGAAATAAAAGAGGTAAAAGATGGATATGGAAGAAATTTTTTAGTTGCAAAGGGCTTTGCTAAAGTTGGAACAAAAGAGGTGATTAAAGAGTGGGAAGAAGAACAAAAAAGGATAAAAGAAGAGCAAGCGGCCGAACTTAAAAAACTTAAAGATATAGAGAAAAATTTGAAGAATAAAACTGTAATTGTAAAAAGAAAATTAGGTGCAAACGGCTCTTTGTTTGGCTCTGTCACAAAAGAAGAGATTGCAAAAGAAATTCTTGCACAAACAGGATTTGATATAGATAAAAAAAGTGTTGAAATTGATAAAGCTATAAAGGCAACAGGCAATTATGAAGTATCATTGAAATTAGGTCATGGAATACATGCAAAATTGAATCTTGCAGTTGATGGAGAATAGAGAATGTTTGATGCAACAACTATACTTGCTTTAAAAGGCGAAAGCAGTGCTGTTATAGGTGGTGATGGACAAGTTACTTTTGGTAATACGGTTTTAAAAGGCAATGCTATTAAGATAAGAAAATTACATAGCGGTAAAGTTTTGGCCGGATTTGCCGGAAGTACTGCTGATGCTTTTAATCTTTTTGATATGTTTGAGGGTATTCTTGAACAAAAAAAAGGAGATTTGCTAAAATCAGCTATTGAGTTTTCAAAACAGTGGAGAAAAGACAAATACTTAAGACGGTTGGAAGCTATGATGATTGTACTTAACACAAAACATATTTTTATTTTGAGTGGTACCGGAGATGTTGTTGAGCCTGAAGACAAGACTATTGCAGCTATTGGAAGCGGTGGCAATTTTGCTATTTCTGCTGCAAGGGCATTAAAGAAACATTCATCCCTAAGTAGTGAAGAGATAGTTCGAGAGTCTTTGAAAATAGCAAGTGAGCTTTGCATATATACAAACAATAATATAAATATTTATACTTTAGATAATAAGGATGAAAATAAATGAATTTGACACCAAAAGAGATAGTTTCATATTTAAATGAATATATCATAGGGCAAAAAGATGCGAAAAAAGCTATCGCAATAGCTCTTAGAAACAGATACAGAAGAATGAAGCTGCCAAAAGAGATGCAAGATGAAATAATGCCTAAAAATATATTAATGATTGGCTCAACCGGAGTTGGCAAAACTGAGATTGCAAGAAGATTGGCAAAAATGTTAAGCTTGCCTTTTATAAAAGTTGAAGCCAGTAAATACACTGAAGTGGGTTTTGTAGGCAGAGATGTAGAGTCTATGATAAGAGATTTGGTAACTGCTTCAGTAAACCTGGTAAAAAGTGAACATAAAGAAAAAAACAAAGATGCTATAAAAACATACATAGAAAAAAAGATTTTGGAAAAACTTTTGCCTCCGCTTCCAAAAGGTGCAACTGCTGAAAAAAGAGATGATTATGAAAAAAGTTATAAAAGGATGCTTAAAAAATTTAGGGATAAAGAATTGGATGATCTTAAGATAGAGATTGAAATAAATAAAAGTTTTGGAGAAGGAGGTGATAGTTCATTGCCACCTGAAATTATAAAAGTTCAAGAGTCTTTTGTAAAAATCCTTGGCAGCAACAGAGAAAAAATTAAAAAAGAAGTCAGTATCAAAGATGCAAAAGTAATACTAAAGAATGAAGCAAGTGAAAATTTGCTTGATATGGATGCGGTAAAAAGTGAAGCATTGAAAAGAGTTGAAAACGGTGGCATTGTTTTTTTGGATGAGATAGACAAAATCGCTGTCAGTCAGACAAGCAGCTCCAGGCAAGATCCAAGCAAAGAAGGTGTTCAAAGAGATTTACTTCCTATAGTTGAGGGAAGTAGTATCAATACAAAATATGGTGTTGTTAAAAGTGATCATATACTTTTTATAGCCGCTGGAGCATTTCACCTTACAAAACCAAGTGATCTTATACCCGAGCTTCAAGGTAGATTTCCTCTTAGAGTTGAGCTAAGTTCGTTAGATGAAGATATATTGTATCAAATATTAACTAGACCAAAAAATTCACTTCTTAAACAGTATGAAGCACTTTTGAAAACTGAAAATGTTGAGCTTGTATTTGAAGATGATGCCATAAAATCAATGGCTAAAATATCTCATATGACAAATGAAAAGACTGAAGATATAGGTGCCAGGAGACTTCATACAGTTATTGAGAAAATTCTTGAAGATATAAGTTTTGATGCAGATGAACATAGTGGAGAGAAAATAGTAGTAACAAAAGATTTAATTCATGAAAAGTTAGATGAAGTGGTTGAAGATGAGGAAACTTCAAGGTATATACTTTAAAAGAAAGGATTTGATATAGATAATCAAGAAAAATCAGGGTTTATAGCTGTTGCAGGTAGGCCAAACAGTGGTAAAAGCTCACTTTTAAATTGGCTTATTGGTGAGAAATTGGCTTTGGTTTCGCATAAAGCCAATGCTACTAGAAAAAGAATGAATTTTATAGTGATGCATAAAAATGCACAAATTATTTTTGTTGATACTCCCGGGATTCATCACAAAGAAAGGTTACTGAATAAATTTATGCTCGAAGAAGCCATGAAAGCTATAGGAGATTGTGATCTTGTACTATTTTTAGCTTCTGTGAAAGATGATATAACAGAATATAAGGAATTTTTAAAATTAAATAAAAAAAACAGACCTCATATTGTACTTCTTACGAAAATGGATTTGATAAGTAAAGATAAGTTACTGAAAAAATTGCAAGAGTATCATCTATACCAGAATGTATTTTTAGAATTAGTACCAATCTCAATTAAAAAAGGAACAAAGCAGAGTGTCTTACTTGATATAATACTCAAATATCTTCCAAATCATCCATATCTTTATGACCCTGAAATACTAACCACAGAAAACTTAAAAGAAATTTACAAAGAGTATATACGAGAAGCTTTGTTTGACAATCTAAGTGATGAAATACCATACTTGAGTGATGTGGTAGTTGATAAAGTAGAAGAATCTATAGAAATTGAAAAAATTTATGCAAAAATAATAACAGAAAAAAGCAGTCAAAAAGGCATAATTATAGGTAAAAATGGATCATCGATAAAAAGGATAGGCATGCAGGCGAGGCAGAATATTGAGAAATTATGTCAGAAAAAAGTCTTTTTAAAACTAGAAGTTGCGGTAAAACAGGGGTGGAGTAAAGATAAAAAATTGTTAACCGATATAGGTTATAGAGTAAAAAGTTAATATATTATTAAAATATATTATTAAAATATGTTATTTAAAGGTTAGTTTAAGTCGAAAATATATAGAATAGTAAATATGAAATATGTGAAAAACGGGTGGTGAGATGGTGAAAAAACAAATTAGCAAAAAAAGATATACTTCGATAATAACTATTGATCCAAGTAGTTTAAAATCATATAGTTTTCAAAATAATGAAATTAAGCTAAATAAACTTTCCGGATTTAAAAAAGAAAACTTTTACATATCTACTATTAGTTCTAAAAATTTAATTACTGATTCTATTGAGATTAGTAGAAATATACCTGACGAAGATCTTGACAGTGCAATAGATATACAAGTTTATGATGAATTAAACTTTGATCCTGCTGTTGAATATACTGTTTTTTATAAAGAATTTTTTGGTTTTGAAAATAGCAGTTTAAGAAAATTTAATGTATTTGCTATTGAAACATTAAAAATTAAAGAAGAATTTGCCGAAGTTGCTAAAAAAGTAAAGTATATTGATTATATTATCCCGGAATCTCTACTTTTAAAATCATTATATAATAAAAATCTTTTAGAAAAAGATAGCGTTGATTGTTTCTTGTATTTTAAAGAAAAAGATGCTTTTTTAGCTATTTATGCCGATGGAGAATATATTTACTCAAAGTCAATAAGTTTTTCGATCGAAAGAATGCATGAAAAATTTTGTGAAATAACCGGTGAAAGTATCCAGTATGAAGATTTTACCAATTTCATACTTACCGGAAGATCGTCAAATATTTCAGAAGAAAACCAAAGACTTATAATAAAACTTTATAAAGAAATATTTGTACATATAAATGATATTATTTTTTATGCCAAAAGGGCATACTTGATAGAAAATATAAATAGAATATATATAAATTCAAGTATCGGTTTATTTAAAAATATTGACAGATATATAAGAACTTATATTGATATCGAACCCCATGAATTAAATTTTATAATTGCAAAAAATGCAAAAGAAGTAAAAAGTGAACAGTTACATAATTTTATGATTTTAACAGCATTGGATTATATTGATGAGCCTGATGAGAGTTTAAATTTTTCTATTTTTAAAAGACCTCCTCCGTTTAGACAAAGACCAAGCGGTAAAATCGCAATAATTTTCATACTTTCTCTTTTGGTGTCATTAGCGTATCCGGCTTACCAGTTTGGATATGCATATTTTATAAAGTTACAGCTTTTACAATTAAATAAAAAAGAGCATAAATTATTTTTAGAGGCAACAAATATCAAAAATCAATTGATATCTTTGAGCAAAAAACAAGAACTTGTTCAGAAAAAACTTAACAAAGAATCTAAAAAATTAAATTTTAGAGAAAAATTGTTAAATCAAATTTATAATAAAAAAGTTCATTATCCTATGAAAGTTGAAATAATGGTTAATATATTTAGACAAATAAATAAATATCATTCTAAGATTTATGATTTGGATATTTCAAATAATAAAAAAGATATGACACTTGTATTGTCTGTCTTTAGCAGAAAAGATAAAAATATAACAGAATTGATAAAAGCATTAACCCAGATGAAAAAGTATGGTATAAGTACCAAAGAAATACGAAGAGATAGTAAAAAACATATATATTTAAGTAAAATTAAGGTAGTTTTAAATGGCAGCATCTGATAAAATATTGGAGAAAATTGATATAGCATTGAAGGATAAAAAAAGTAATGAATTATCTATAATTTATGCAGGCATATTCATTGTTATTGCTGCTATCGTGTATCTGTATGTTTTGCCAGAGAGTACACAGATGCTAAAAAATACAAAAATGCAATTAAGCCAAATTAAAAATAAAATAAATAAAGAAACAAATTATATTAGATTTAAAACAGTTAACGGAGATAAATTTTACTATATTAAAATCGCTAAACAAAAGATAAAAAAAACAAAAGATAAGTTTGAATCTACTATTTATAAAAATGGATATATAGATAACAAACTTAAAGAATTATCTTATTTATTATATAATGATGTAAATTGGGCAAATTTTATTGATGATATTGCCCAAAATGCTAAAAAATATCATGTTAAGATTAATTATATTAAAAATAAATTTAATATCCTTAACTATAAAAAAGTTGAACAAATACTTGATATAGAAGTGGATGCAAACGGTAACTTTAACAATATTATTAAATTTATAAATTCTATTGAAGAGAGCAAACTAGTCGCAGATGTACATGATTTAAAAATGGATATAGACAAAAATATACATATAAATTTTAAAATAGCAGTATGGGGGATAAAGTATTGAATAAGTTACTAACTTTTATTTTATTTATCTTTATGACTGTATCTTTGTTCGCAGATATACAAAGCAACTCAAAAGTACCACAAATGAGTATTCAAAGATATAATATGATATTTGATCAAATAAGTAAAAAAAGAATTGGTCCAAGTGATAAAACTCTAAGTTCTGTGCCAACTCCATTTGTAAATCAAAATATTTTAAAAATTATTAAAGATAAAAATGCAACTAAAAAGAAACCTATAATATTAAGATTACATGGAATAATAAATAAAACAGTTAGAATAAATAATAAATGGTATAAACTAAATTCGAAAGTTTATGGATTTAGACTTGTTAAGATTAAAAATCTTAGCGTTATATTAAAAAGAAAAAGAAAAAAAATAGAATTATTTTTAAGGAAGAAAAATGACAAAATTAAATTTACAAACAACTTTTAATAGAACTTTATTTATTGTCGTTAGTTTATTGATAGGCTTTAGTAGTGTAAATGCTGAGAGCAGTTGTAAATACAGGGCTTTTAGCATAAAAGTTTTAGATCAAATATCAACATCAAATTTATTAAATCGACTAAGCATGAGTTGTAATTTTAGTATTTTGGTTAAAGATAAAGTTGCTAAAAAGAAAATAGATGAAAAATTAAGTGGTATAAATATAAAGAATATGACACTAAATGAGATATTTAGCGTACTTCTTTCTGATAATAATTTAGATTATACTTTTAATGATAATATACTTAAAATTTCAGGTTTACAAACAAAAACATTTAAGATTGATTATATAACTTCTGATAGAACCGGAACTGCTGTTTTGAATGCTTCAGTACAATCTACAAATTCAAATTCCGGTAGTAGTACCGCAACAGATGAAAATCAAATAACAACAAGTGAATCTTTTAATTTTTGGAAAGGTATATCTAAAGAGATACTTGCAATAGCAAATTCTGGATCTGAGGGATATACTGTCAAAAATCCAATTATAAATCAAAATGCGGGTCTTATAACAATTACAGGAACAAAGGAACAAATACAAAGAGTAGGAAAATATCTAAAAGAGGTAAAACACAGACTCGATAAGGAAGTATTGATAGATGTATCAATTATATCTGTCGATCTTTCAAAATCACATTCAAGTGGAGTGAATTGGACACAATTTGCTCTTGCTGTAAACAATCCTCAAGGAACAGGTTTGCCAACATTGAATGGAGCTGCAAATGGCTCTAATACTTATAAAACAAATGGAGCTGGTAGCCAACTCTTTCATCTTGGATGGAATAATGCTTTCAATTTTAGTAATACAATATCTTTTACTATGAATGGACTTATGAATTTTCTTAAAACACAAGGTAATTCAAGAATCGTATCAAACCCAAAAATTTTAACTCTAAACAATCAGCAAGCACTTATAACGATAGGAGATAATATAAATTATAGAATTCCACAAACTGCTCCGGCAAATACTGGTGGAAGTATTACTACAACTTCTTTTAACAATGAATCTGTCTTTATAGGGATTTTATTAAATATTATGCCTCAAATCTCTGATAAAAATGAAATTATGCTAAGAATAAATCCTTCAATAAGCAGTTTCAAATATGCATCCGATAATGGACCACAAACTCAACCAAGAGAAATTGCTCCAGATACCAGAGAGAAAAAACTCTCAACTGTTGTTAGGGTTAAAAACGGAGACACCATTATACTTGGTGGACTCATAGGAAAGAGTAAAAGTGTTTCTAAAAATGGAATTCCCGGATTGAAAGAATTACCAATACTTGGAAATTTATTTAAAAGCGAATCAATATCACACAATATTAATGAATTGATATTTGTAATTACTCCTAGAATTGTAAATAGTAAAAATTATTCAAATATTTCTTTAAAAAAATTGGGATATGACAGTGCAATTGGTAGAGAGTAATTATGAAAAAGCAAAAGATATATTTAGCGATATTTATGATGATGACTATGTAAATATAGATAGCTCGGTTATTGCCTATGAAAAACTCTTTGAAGTTATAAACAAACCTATAAAGCTGGTTCTTCTTTATGGTAAACCAGGTACCGGTAAAACTTTTTTATTAAAAAAAATATATAGAGATTTGTCAAAAAAAAAATCAATTATACTTTTACCTACTCCTTTTTTTGATGAATTGGAATTTATCAAAAATATTTACACTTACTCATTTAAAGATACACTTCCTAACTTAGATAGTTTTGATGCTTACTTTAAACTAATTACTGAAAAGGCAAAACAGTTTAATGAACCCATGACTGTATTTATTGATGAGGCACAATTGTATCCCTCTTCAATAATAGAAAAGATTAGGTTATTGGCAGATACTAGAAAGTATAAAATTGTTTTTACTGTTCATAAAACTGATGAGAAAGAAGATGTATTTGCAAAAGATTATTTTAAAACAAGAATATGGGAGAGTGTGGAATTAAATAATATAACTTTTGAAGAATTTAAAATTTATATTGAGAAAAAATTTTTGTATCATAATATGTTTGATTTTATCAATAAATTTACAAAAAAACATTATAAAATAATATACACTTACAGTAAAGGTAATTTGCGTGAAACTAATAAGATTTTATATAAATTATTTGATATTTGCGATTACTATGATAAAAAGGAACCAAGTAAAATGAGTAATAGACTGATAAATACAAAATTTTTAGAAATGACTATTATTAGCTTGGATTATTTAAATGCTTAGTACTCAAGAAATTAAAAAACTTGAAGAGACTTGGAAAAAAAATAAAATAAAAAAATATTTTAAGTATTTTTCTACTTTATTAATTATTTTATTAATTATTTTATTAATTATTATTTATTTTAGAGGTAATGATTTTAAAGTTGTAACAAATTATTTTGAAAAAAACAGTTCTCTTCTTTTGGCTAAAAAGCAAATTAAAAAAGTATATGCAGTTAAAACTAAAAAAATAATAAAAACTACATTAATAAAACCTGTTATTACACCAAAGCATAATATAGATAAAAATATAACTGTCAATAAAATAAAATATGCTAAAAAAATTAAAAATTCAAACAATAGTGATTTATTGGTATTGAATACAAATTTTTTAACTAAAGTTAATTTAATAGATAAAAATAATTTAAATAAAAATAAAAAAATATCATCAGCAGAACCTATTAAAAAAATTATTAAAAAAATTCGTTTAAATAATAAAGTAATCAAACAAAAGAAATCTCCCAAACAAAAAATATTTATTTCTAGTAAGAAAATAGATAAATTGGCTTATCTTAAAGATAGATTTAACAGTTCTAAAAAAGCAATATACGCAACAATGCTTTCAGAAGTATATTTTGATAAACATGATTATAAAAAATCCTTGGTTTGGGCTATCACTTCAAATAATATAAATAGCTCAAATGAAGATAGTTGGGTACTCTTTGCAAAAAATAAAGTTAAATTGGGTATGAGAAAAGATGCGATAAATGCACTGAGTGCTTATTTGAAAATTTATAATTCTAAAAAGATTAAAAATCTGTTGATAAAAATAAAAAGAGGCTATTTTAAATGAAACTATCAAGTTACAAAAGTACAAATAAGAATAAAAATCATAAGAATTTCTCTTGTCAAAGGCGAAGCTTTAGTAAGAGGAATTTTCAAGGAACTTTGCTTCTTGAAAAGGAGATTTCAATATGAAGTATATTGTTTTAATAATTTGCATATTATCATACTCTGTCGCAATTACAAAGGGTGATGTTTACAAGGCATATAAAAATAAAAATTATAAGCAAGCTTGTACTGATGCGGCTAAAATATACCTTTATAATAAAAAAGATGAAACTTTGTTGAGTGTATTTGCCAATTCATGCCTGAAAGTTGATAATATAAACAGAATGGCATTTCCTGCTATGCTTCTTGTGAGGTCTTCTGCGGCAAGGAGTAATTCAATATATTTTTTAACGATTTTGTATCAAAAGAAATTATTATACAAATCGTTAATTGACGGATATGATGTATCAAAATTTAAATTTCCGACAACAAATTATATATTATCAAAGATTTTTGTTATGTATGCAGATAAAATGTATACAAAAAGTGGAAGTACTTATATTTTTAAAGATAATAAAAATAAGAATATATCTTATAAATTAAATATTTCAAATGCTAAAGGTGTTTATAAAATGATTTTAAGAACATTTAAAAACGGTATAATAATTAAAACTAGAATATATTGGTAAAAAAATGACAAATACAGAATTGGATATACTAAATTTTATAAAAAAAAATAGAATTGTTAATGAAAAAAAAGTTAATGAGTTAATGATTGAAGTTGATGAAAAAGATTTGAGTATAAGTGAAGTTCTTTTAAATGAAGTTTTTTTTGACGAAGAGAGTATGCTTATATTTGTAAATGAGCTTTTACAAAAAAATATTATAGGTTTAAATGATATAACAGAAAATTTTCCTGTAAATATGGAAATTGAATTAAAGAATTTTGCCGAGAGTATAAATGCACAATATATGGATTTAGATACTGTTGATATAAATTATAAATTAGCATCCATTGCTCCTTTAAATCAATTAAAAAGATATTTGGCGCTTCCATTATTTGAAGATAAAACAAGTACTTACATTGCATTTGGAGAACCGTTTAATATTAAAGCTCAAGAAGCAATGCAGAGATATTATCCTAAAAAATTGATAAAAGTTGTTATTTCGGATCCTATTCAGATTGAAAAGTATTTTAATAAATTAGAAATCAGTGGCGGGACGAAAGATCTGATAAATGAGATAAGGAGAGAATTAACAACAAGTGCCGCCGAAAATCCCGGAGAATCATCGGGAGTGATGAAGCTTATAGAATCTATAATAAAAACTGCAATTTTATACAGAGGAAGTGATATTCATATCGAGCCGACTGAAAATAATTGTATTGTCAGAACCAGAGTGGATGGCATGTTAAACGAATCATTTGTTTTTGATAAAGATATATATCCTCCTTTATCTTCCAGGATTAAATTACTATCAAATTTAGATATTGCCGAACGAAGAAAACCTCAAGATGGAAGATTTTCTCTTGTAGTTATGGATAAAGAATTTGATTTTAGAGTTTCAACTTTACCTATTACAAACGGTGAGTCAATTGTTATGAGGATACTTGATAAATCAAAAGTAATGATTAAAATGGATTCTTTGGGAATGAGTAAAATAACTTTTGAAAAATTTAATCATGCTATGAGAGTGCCCTATGGTATAGTGTTTGTAACGGGCCCGACAGGCTCAGGTAAAACAACAACATTGTATGCTGCTTTAAATGCTATCAAAAGTATTTCCAAAAAAATTATAACAGTTGAAGATCCGGTAGAGTATCAGTTGAACCTAACCCAGCAGACTCAAGTGAACGAAAAAGCTAATTTAACTTTCTCTAGTGCATTAAAATCCATACTAAGACAAGATCCTGATGTTATAATGATAGGAGAGGTTAGAGATCATGAGACTTTAAGAATTGCTATACAAGCAGCACTTACAGGACACCTTGTATTTTCCACATTGCATACAAATGACGCAATCAGTGCAATTAACAGAATAATGGATATGGGTATTGAGCCATATTTGGTAAGTGGCTCTTTAATAGCTATTGAGGCACAAAGACTTATAAGAAAATTATGTCCTCATTGCAAAAGCAAAGTAGTATTACCAAAAAATACTATAGAAGAATTTAAAAATTTTTTACCAGAACATTATAATTTTTATAAAGCAATAGGTTGTGATAAGTGTGCCGGCAGTGGATATTTTGGGAGAGAAATGATATCTGAGATATTGGTAATTAGTGAAGAAATTCAAAGTATTATAGCAAAAGGTGGAAGTAAAGCGGAGATAACTGAACAGGCAAAAAGAGATGGTTTTGCAAATATGATGCAAGATGGTATAATAAGAGCAGCAAATGGTATAACAAGTATTGAAGAAGTATATAGAGTGGTGAAATCATGAAATATTTTGAAGTTACATATATGTTTAAAGGCAGAAAAGATAGCAAGACAATGAAGGCCCAAAACAGGATGGATGCTTTGTCAATGGCTAAATTAAGACTGCCCGGTATAATTATAAAAATTATTGAAACTTCTGCTCCGGTAGAGGATCAATTTAGTGAGTTTAAAAAGCAGCTTTTTAATACTCTTTTAAAGCCTAAAGTAAAAATTGATAGTCTGATATCATCTATAAGGCAATTGGGCGTTATGACAAATGCAGGCATATCAATTCATGATAGTGTTAGAGAAGTTGTAAAATCAACTGAAGACAAAAGGCTCAAAGCAATTTTTAACAATATAGACGATGCCCTGAATTCCGGTCAAAGTCTGACTGAAGCATTGAATGTATATAGAAATGATGTCGGTGATGTAACAATAGCTATGATAGAGCTTGGAGAAAATACTGGAAATATGTCCGAATCTTTACTGAAACTGGCTGTGATACTTGAAGAAATTAGAGATAATAGGAAAAAATTTAAAAGTGCATTAAGATATCCGATGATTGTTCTGATAGCTATTTCAATAGCATTTACTATATTGATGGTGTATGTTGTCCCTAAATTTAAAGCCATATTTGCAAACTTTCATACAGTTTTGCCATTGCCTACTAGAATTCTTCTTTATCTGGAAAATATAATTCACAATTATGGCTGGTACCTTTTGATATTTATCATTGGCTCAATCGCAACAATAAAATTTTTATATGTCAATAATGTAGAATTTAAAAAAGGATTTGATAAATATATTTTAAAAGTATATCTTTTTGGTAAAATTATTTTTAATGCTACCATGTATAGATTTATGATGATTTTTACTCAGTTGATTGCCGCAGGTATTCCTATAGCTGATGCATTAGATACTGCTGTTTTAACAATAGACAATACCACACTAAAAGACAAATTGGCAGCTGTGACAACTTCGGTACAAAGAGGAATGTCTCTTTCTGATGCCTTTAAGGATACAGGTCTTTTTCAAGGAATGCTTTTGCAGATGGTTAATGCTGGTGAAAGAAGTGGTACACTTGATACTATGCTTGAAAAAGTTTCTGATTATTTTAAAATGAGATTTGATGAGATAGTTGATAATATTTCAAGCTATATAGAACCTATTCTTATAGGATTTATAGCTGTTATGGTACTTATGATGGCACTTGGTATTTTCTTGCCTATGTGGGATTTGGCTTCTGCTGTTAAACACTAACAAGTCCTGCTTCTTCTAAGAAAATAGAGTGTTGATACTCTATTTTCTTTATTTTATCCTGTTTTGCATAAGATAGATAAAGCAATTCTTTTGCCCTTGTTGTTGCTACATAAAATAGCCTTCTTTCTTCTTCTATAGAGCCACCTTTGCTAATGAGTTTTCTATTTGGAAATCTTCCATCCATTAGATCAATAATATATACTTCTTTAAACTCCAATCCTTTGCTAGCATGGATACTAAGAAGATTTACACCATCTCCTTGGGTTATTTCATTGCTTCCAAGTACTAAAGCATTTATAAATTTATCAATATCTTTGTAATTTTTAGAAATATTTGCTAAAATCCAGGCTTTTGATATAATATTTTGTTTGATTTTTTTTGCCAATTCTTCATCTACTCCTTTTAATTTTGTTATTGCTCTTTGTTTTGAAAGTGTCTGGGTTATAAAATCATAAAGATTTGAATTTATCAAATTTGATAATATTTTATAAGGAGATTTGATATTTTTATTTGTTTTTACAAAATTATATAAAGCATAGATAAATGCAGCACCATCAGTAGAAATTTTTGGATGCTTTAGTATAGGGTTTGATAAAAAATTTTCTTCAAATTGTAAATCTTTAAATCTTGTTGTTGAACCTAAATGTTCAAAATCATCAAAAAGTCCAAGCTGATAGTTTTGAGCTTTCTTTTTAAACGGATTGCCATGCGATAAATCAGGTTTTATCAATCCTTTTACTATATCACCGTTTCCGATCTTATATAGAGCTTCAAAAAGTTCTTTTCCTATAACAGACCCAATACCTCTTGCATATTCGAAAATATTTACAAATGCCATTATATCTTTTGGATTTCTAAGAAGTGAAAGTATATTTAAAAGAGACTTAATCTCTTTTGTCTCAAAAAAACTTATACTTCCTTTCCTTTTGGAATTTATTCCGATTTCTCTTAATGTTGCCTCTATACCGTCAGCACTGGAATTATTTCTAAATATTACGGCAATATCTTTTTTATCGGTAGTTGAGAATTTTATTTTTTTTGCAATTGTCTCATATTGTTCGAAAACTTCTTCAAAAACAAAAAGTTTTGGCGGAAGATCTTTGTGCATTTTTGTTACTATTAATTCTTTTTTGTAAATTCTTTTATTTTGCTTGATTACTTTGTTTGCCAATGATAATATTTGTTTAGTAGATCTGTAATTCTTATTAAGTGCAAAAATCTGTGTATTTTTATATCTATCGTTAAAAGATGCAATGATATTTATATCGGCACCGTTAAAAGCATAAATACTCTGATCATAGTCTCCAACACAAAAAAGAGAGTCACATTTAAAAGAATCTATTACTTTACATTGCAAAGAGTTAGTATCTTGGTACTCATCAACAAGAATTTCTTTAAAATAAAAATTATTTTCTTTTGACTTTTTTGTTATATTTATAAGCAAATCATTATAATCAACATACCCAAATTTATTTTTTAATTCTTGAAATTCATTTAGTATATCTTCATACATGTCGAAAAATGGCTCTTGTTCTGGATTTCTTTTTTGCAGCCAAGAAGAAAAGTCGCTATATTGTTCGCTGTTTTGATATAGTGAGAATATATCATATAAGTACGAATACTGATACTGTTTGTTTTTGCTTTGAATGTGCGAAAAGACTCTTTTTTCATATACACTTTTAAGTAATATTTTTAACTCTTTTGGCTGTTTTAAAGTGATATTATTTCCACTTTTTTTAAGTAGTCTGTAACTGACTGAGTGAAATGTTCCTGCTTCTATTTTTTTGACAATATTTGAATCAAAATATTTAGAAACTCTTTCTATCATTTCTCCTGAAGCTTTATTTGTAAATGTAAGGAGCAATATCTCTTCCGGTTTGACATTATTTTGGAGCAAATAAGCAATTCTAGCCACTATCGTTGAAGTTTTTCCTGTACCTGCAGAAGCGATTATAAGATTGTGTCCAGGTTTTGAAGTAGCTGCTTTGAACTGTTCATCGTTGAGAGTACTTAAAGGCAAGGAGCACTCTTTTTGTCCCAATAGATAAGTGCCCAACAAACATAATCATTTTGTTGTTTATTATTTTTTATATGTATTTCATAATACTCTTTTAAAAGTCTTTCTTCTTCTTTTGTTAAATTTCCTATACTCCAAAGTATACTTTTTATAAAATGTTCTTTATCAGTATATTGTATATTTCTTCCTTCGCTTTTTATAAAATCAACTGAAGCATTGATTCCCATTTGATATAAAATATTTACAGTATAGATATAATCAGGTTTTTTATTGATTTTCTTGCCAATATATTTTAAGATATCATCATTTAAAAAACTACCCCCAACTTTATATGTTAAATAAACTCTTTTGTTTGCTTTTGAATTTATTTTTTGAAGAGTTTTTTTCATGTTCTCAACTTCCATAGATCTTGATGCTATCACTATATCAGAATTTGGTACATTCTGCCAGGAATCCTCCCATGATAAATTGAATGTCTTAATATTTATTATTTTTCTTTTTTTTGCTTCCAAATTTAAATATTCAAGCATAACAGTGGAAAAGTCCAAGCTGTATACTTTTTGAAGTTTGCTTGCGGCCAACAGTGATATATTTCCAACACCACAACCTATGTCAAGCAAAGTTTTGCAATCTTTAAAATTTATTTTCTCAAACAATGCATTATTATATATACTGTTATATATTCTTTTTGATATATTTACAGCTTTTTTGTCCCAATCTTGACTGCTTTTTGGTTTAAAAGTAGATTGTTGTTTCTGTTGCATATAGAGTTCGTTAAAGTCTATGTTTAAAATATTCAATTTTTATCTCCTGTTATAAAAAGAGAAAAGAAAAAAAGGAGTGGTGGGTTCACTAGGACTCGAACCTAGGACCGCTCGGTTATGAGCCGAGAGCTCTAACCAACTGAGCTATGAACCCTCCATTTAAAGAGTGAAATTTTACCCAAATTTTTCTTAATCTTTCTTTAGATGTCCTTTAGTTATTAATTACCTATATTTAATTTTACTGTACATCGTATCGTACTGAAATGAAATAAGATTTTCAATAATACCAAAAATAACCATAAAAGTTATAAAACTGCTGCCTCCATAACTAAAAAACGGTAAAGGCACTCCTACGACAGGTGCCAAAGCTATAGTCATAGCAACATTTATGCTCATGTATATAAATATCATAAAACTTGTAGATATTACCATTGACCTTAAAAAATAATTTTTTTTGAATTTAAAGCTAAAACTCATCAAATGTATAACAAGAAGCGTATATAAACTCAATAACCCTAAAGCTCCCAAAAAACCAAATCTTTCTGTAAAATAGGCAAAAATAAAATCACTTGTTGAAACTGGTAAAAATTTTAAATGTGTTTGAGTAGCCTGTTGTTTTGATTTTCCTTTAAGCCCTCCTGAGCCTATGGCGATAATCGACTGTCTGACATGATAACTTTTTTTGTCTCCTAAAAAGTTTGTTATTCTTTTTTTTTGATATCCGTGTAAATTGCTATAAAGAAGAGGTGCTGAAATTATGATGGCGATACCAAGTATAATCCAAATTTTTTTATTTACTCCTATAACAAATAAAGTTGAATATCCTATAAGTAAAAGAATTAGAGCAGTTCCTAAATCAGGCTCTTTCATAATAAGTACAAATGGTAATATAATATATAAGCTAAATTTACCAAATTCTCTCCAACCGTATCCGCTTGATTTGGGCGGATTATTTTTTATAAGATATGCTATCATAAGCAAAAAAGCAGGCTTAAATATTTCTGATGGTTGAATTGTAAAGTTTATAAATGGAATTTCAAGCCATCTTCTTGCTCCTAATCTTGTGACACCAAAGAAGTCAACACTAAATAGAAGAATGATGCTAACCCAATAAAAAAGTGGTATTATCCAATCAAATTTTTTAATAGGTATTATAAATGTGATAGAAAAAATAATTGCACCTATGCTAAAATATATTAATTGTTTATGTGCCAAGGCTTGATTTGCTTCATTTATTAAATAAAATGATAAAATAATTATTGGAATTATCAATATTGGAAGTATAAAGTCAAAATGTGTTAATATTCGTCTGTCGATTTGAAGCAAAATATACCTTTAATTTTTTAGGTATTATATCAAAAAAAAGAGTACAAATTGGAATTTATAGCAAATGCTGGAAGATTAGATATTATTTTACAAAAAGAGATGCAAACCACTAGGAATCAAATAGAACATTTTATTAAAAAAGGTTGTGTCAGCGTGGATAATAAAGTCATTAAAAAATGTGGCTATAAACTCTGCGGTGGAGAAAAAATAAAATATATATTGCAAGAGATAAAACATTCACCTATTACCGATGTAGATTTTGATATAGATATTTTATATGAAGATGAAGATATTATGGTGATCAATAAACCTCCTTTTCTGACAGTTCATCCAGCACCGAGTGTTAAGGAGGCCACACTGGTTGACTGGCTAAAATCTAAAAATATTTCTTTATCAACTATCAGTGGAGATGAAAGACATGGAATTGTGCACAGAATAGATAAACAAACAAGCGGAGCTTTGGTGATAGCAAAAAATAATGAATCGCACTTAAAATTATCTAAACAGCTTGAAGATAAGAGTATGGGCAGGTATTATCTTGCTATTGTTGATATGGCATTAAAAGAAAATATCATAATAGAAAAACATATAGCAAGAAGTAGAAAAAACAGGCTTAAAATGGGAGTAGATAATTCTGGTAAATATGCAAAAAGTGCCTTTTTAAAATTATTAACATCTAAAAATGAAAAATTTGAACTAATTGCAGCAAAACTTTTTACAGGCAGAACTCATCAGATAAGAGTACATTTAAGTAGTATTTCAAGACATATCGCAGGAGATAGTTTATACGGTTTTAAGAGCAAAAAGGGTATAATAAACAGAGTAATGCTACATGCATACATATTGTATTTGGTGCATCCAGTAACTAATAAGAGCATATTTATAAAAGCACCTTTGCAAGATGACTTTATGAATGTTGTGAGAGAAAAATTTAATATGGAGCAGTTTAATGAAAAAGTTAATCCTGAGTATATCATCAATAATTTTGATACTTTTTGTTAGTGGTTGTCAAAATATTTCACCAAATCCGCCAAGAGTTATAATTGATCCCAATATGCCTACTGTTACCGGCATAAAAACTCTCTCTGGCATGACAAAAGTAGCACTTGAGTGGGAGCCGATTTATCAAAATAGTATTAACGGTTATTACATATATAGATCAGATCCGTTAAAACAAAATGGAAAACTTCACAGAATTGCAACCATAAAAGATAGATATGTTTCCCACTATGTTGATACAAAACTTATACCTGGTACGGTTTATTATTACAGAATGTCAACTTTTAGCAATAACAATAGAGAATCTAGACCAAGTGAAGTGATTAAGACTAAGACAATGCAACTATTATCATCTGTGCCATATATAGATGCAATATCCGGATTGCCACATATGATAAAACTTATCTGGAGACCGCATCCAAATCCGAGTGTCACAAGTTATATTATTCAACGAAATTCATTGACAGATCTCAAATGGAAGACGATAGCTACAGTCAAAGGAAGGTTAAATGCCGAATACATAGATAAGGATTTACCGGATAATAAAAGCTACAGATACAGGGTTGAAGTAAAAACTTGCAGTGGTATAATTTCAACTCCAAGTAAAATAGTAGAAGGTAGCACCAAGCCTCTACCTCCAATAGTAAGTGGTCTAAGAGCAACCAGAAATTTGCCCAAAAGGATAGAGATTTCATGGAATTTTAGCCCAAAAAAAGATATCTCTTATTATAATGTATATCGAGCTAATACACCTTATATTTTTTATACCTATTTAGCTAAAACTGCTGATAATAAATTTGATGATTTAATAGAAAAAAACGGGGTTGCTAGATATTATAAAGTAACTGCTGTCGATAATGAAGGATTAGAGTCGCCAAAACAGCAAAATCCTGTCATGGGAACAACTCTTCCGCCACCGCCACCGCCTGTTTTAAGAAATGTATCTATGGTAGGCTCATCTGTTGAGATTGTTTGGAATAGGGGGAGCAGCCGAGATGTTAAATATAGTGTTGTTAAAAAAATAGGTAGTGGTTTTAGCGAAAAAACGATTAAATTTATAAATATTTCCGGTAACAGTTACATAGACAGTAATATTATTCCCGGCAAAGAATACAGATATTCAGTTATCGCAATAGACAAATTTGGCATCGCATCAAAACCAACACATGAAATTACAATAGATATACCTAAAGGTAATAAATAGATAATGCCAAATGCCCATACCGAAAAAAAGCTTTTTCGTAATTTGCCTTTAAAAAGTACAAAATTTTATTACAAATATATAGCTTCATCCAAATATGATAAGTTGTTATATGTTGAAAGCTTGAATGAGAATTTTTTTATAAAAATTATTGATAAGAATAATCACTTGCTTTTTAAAGCAGATAAGATTACAAGACCTACAAATGTCAAAATTATACAAGATGCTATACAAGATTTTATACAAATCAACAAACTTAGTGTTTTAAGTTCAAATGTTATATCAAAAAAAAATCATTTAAAGAAAAAATCAATTTATCAAAAAGATATTTTTTTTTATAAAAATTATAAAACTAAAAATGATTGTGAAATCGAAATAGGTTTCGGCAGTGGCAGACATTTGCTACACATTGCTAAAAAAAATCCAAATAAAGAATTTATAGGTATAGAAATACATAAACCTTCGATAGAACAACTTTTAAAACAGTGTAAAATTCAAGATATTACAAATATTTCCGTATTAGATTATGATGCAAGAACTTTTATGCAAATACTTAGTTCAAATAGCATAGATAAGATATATATACACTTCCCTGTTCCTTGGGATAAAAAACCTCATAGAAGAGTTATCAGCAAATCTTTTTTAGATGAATCAATCAGAGTTTTGAAAAAAAATGGCTCATTGGAGCTTAGAACTGATAGTGAAAATTATTTTAAATATTCAAAAGACTTGTTTTTATCATTAAAAAAGTGTAATTTAGTAATTAGAAAAAATAATAATGATATTATATCAAGTAAATATGAAGATAGATGGAAGAAAATGGATAAAAATATTTATGATTTATATTTATTAAATGGTGAAATATCAAAAGATAAAGAGGAGTTGTATTTTCAGGAATTTAAAAAAAAGATTAATTTCAAGAAAATAATTAATAATTTTCAAAATAAAGTCATAAAAGAAAATGGATATTTTATACATTTTGAAAATATATATAAGATAAATGATAATTCAGGTATAATTCAACTTTCATTTGGCTCTTTTGGTAGAAGCGAACATCGATATATAGTGATTTTAAATAATATACCCACATATTTACCTTCATCAATAATACCAACAAAAGAAAATATTTTATCAGATCACTTAATAAAGAGGTTTATATATGAGTAATACCGTTGTAAAAGCGCAAAATTTAACCTTATCCTATAAAAAAAATGAACCTATCATAAAAAATACAAAGTTTGATGTTAATACTAAAGATTTTATTTTTATAACAGGAAGAAGTGGGAGTGGAAAGTCAACACTACTCAAATCGATGTATGGTGTTTTACCGCCCAAAGAGGGAATTTTGAGTGTTTGCGGTGTTGAATTGAACAATATTTCTACAAAAAATAAAATCTTTTTGAGAAAACATATTGGAGTTATTTTTCAAGATTATAAATTAATTGACAACTGGACAATTGAAAAAAATGTTATGTTGCCGTTATTGATAGCTGGTTTTTCCAAAGATGTTTGTATAGCACAAGCTCATAAATTGCTAAAACATGTAAAATTGCTACATAAGGCTGATAAAATACCATTGGAATTAAGTGGCGGAGAGCAACAAAGAGCAGCAGTTGCAAGAGCATTAGCACATAATCCTGTCTTAATATTAGCAGATGAGCCAACAGGCAATCTTGATGAGTATTCAAGCTCAGTTATATGGGATCTTCTAAAAGGTGCAAATGCTCAATTAGGAACATCTATTATAGCAGTTACCCACAAGATACCTTCACTGTTGAGAGTAAATTATAGGCATTTGATTATAGATAAGGGAGAAATTGATGAAGTTTCTTAAGTATCATATTTCTATTGTTTTGCCGCTTTTTTTACTATTGTTTGCTGTTGAGAGTTTTTATATGCTTAAAAGAGTTGTAAATAATTATGAGCAAAAAATAAATAACGAATATTCTATTGTAATTGTCTCAAAGGTGCCATTAGATAAAAAAATAGTTGCTGATAAGATAAATAATTTATCTGAATTGAAGATTATAAATGTAAATAATGTATTAAATAATTTAAAAAATAATATTTCAGCAAGTAGTTTAGAGAAAATAAAAAATGATTTTCCAATATTTTACTCAGCTAAGCTCAAATATTTACCTACATCAAAAGAGTTATCTTCCATGAAGAGAAAACTAAAAAATATAACTGGCGTAAAATCAGTCACTACATTTAAAAAAAATTATGATAAATTCTATAATTTTTTGACTTTCAATAAAATTTTATTATTATTTTTTACTATCTTTGTATCTGTTGTTGTCTGGCTTCTTATTATTAAACAAGCTGAAGTTTGGATATTTGAACATAAGCAAAGATTTGAAATAATGAGTATTTTAGGTGCTCCTTTTTGGATGAAAAGTGCTATGCTTTACAGAGTGGTTATAGTAGATTCAATTATCAGCTCTGTCTTGGTTTCTTTAGTGTTTTTATTTATTTCTACAAAATCGAAAACTATAGATCATTTAAGTGGCATAGATATACCATTTCCTCAATTTCATATTTTTGACAGTTTGATACTATTTGGTATAGGAATATTTATATCTGTGATATCAGTTACATTTGCTATTTTGAAGTTAAATAAAGAATGAAAGCATTTTTTGTAATATTATCTTTATTATTGTTTGCTTCATATTCTTTTTCAAGAGATAAGATTAGTAAAGATATTATTCATAATAAAAATATTTTAAGATCAAAAAAAAGAAGTGCAAAAAAAATAAAAAATAAATTAGAAGATATCGCATCGACCATCATCGCAAAAAAAAGAGAAATAAGTATAATAAATAATAATATTAGGCAAAGTGATATATTTTTGGAAAATCAAAAAAAACAGTATGTAAAAAAAATGAAAGAATTAAATTTTTTGCAGGGTAACATTTCTTTGCTGAGTAAAACAAAAGATAAAATTAAAAAGCAAATTATACAAATTATATCCAAAGAATTATCTATTGAAATAATTGGAAATTATAGAAATAATATAAGTTTAAAAAGCATAATAAGCCAGGAAATTGTTAATTCTTTGAGTAAAATACTGAGGGATAAGTTTGACAAGATTAGGCAAAAATATGATAATGTAAATAAAAAAATAGATAATGTAACAAAAAAAATAAAAGATTTGAAAGCATATATTAAAAAAGTACAAAATAGAAAAAAAGTATTAGCAAAAAATATTGCCAAACGAATAAAAAATATTAAATATCTAAAATATCAAAAAGTATTATATGACAGGAAATTAAATAGAATATTTTATGAACAAAATGCCATTAAAAAGACTTTAACGAAATTAAATATATTGAAGTTAAGAAAAAGATTTAAAAAACCAACAAGAGTAAAAAACAGTAATATTAATTCTCAAAAAATTAGAAAATTCGGGACATCTTATCAAAAAGGCCGAGTAGTTAGATACAGAGGCAGAAAAACCATAGCCCCATTAAAAAGTTTTTATATAAAAAGAAAATTTGGAGAATATTATGATCCTATATATAAGATAAGAATTTTTAACGAATCAGTCGTGCTTGGATCTAAAATCCCAAATGCGAAAGTTAAAAATGTTTTAAATGGAAAAGTTATATTTGCCAAGGCTACTCCAATTTTGGATAATGTTGTTATAGTAGAAAATGCAGATGGTATTCATACTATATATGCACATCTCTCAAAAATTGCACCAACAGTTAAAAAAGGTATGAAAATTAGGAAAGGATATGTACTAGGCAGGATTAAAAATGAGTTAACTTTTGAAGTTACACAGAAGAATAATCATATTAATCCGTTGAAATTGATTAGGTTTTAAATAAAATTTTAGTAAAATAATACCACATAAGGTAGGTTTAATACAGGAGATAAAATGGGACAAAGAGTCTTGGTAAAATTTTCAGGAGAAGCTCTTGCAACAGAGAATGGTTTTGGCATTGATACTGCAATTTTAAAGTTTATTGCAAAAGAGATTAAAGATTTAGTTGAACATGGTATTGAAGTAGGCATTGTTATAGGTGGCGGAAATATTATAAGAGGTGTAAGCGCAGCACAAGATGGTATTATAAAAAGAACTAGCGGAGACTATATGGGTATGCTTGCTACTGTCATAAATGCAGTTGCCATGCAAGAAGCACTGGAATATATGGGGTTGGCAGTAAGGCTTCAAAGTGCTATAAAGATGGAGCAGATATGTGAAACATTTATAGTTAGAAGGGCTATAAGGCATCTTGAAAAAGGAAGAATTGTTATATTTGCAGCAGGAACCGGTAATCCTTTTTTTACTACTGATACCGCTGCTACTCTTAGAGCTATCGAGATAAAATCATCTATGATAATTAAAGCAACAAAAGTTGATGGTGTGTATGATAAGGATCCAAATATATTTAGCGATGCAAAAAAACTAAATGTTATTTCTTATGATGATGCATTGCAGGATAATATAAAGGTTATGGACGATACTTCTATCGCTCTGGCAAAAGATAACTCTTTGCCGATTGTGGTATGTAATATGTTTAAAAAAGGAAATTTACTTAGCATTATAAAAGATAATAACATGACACAATGCTCTGTAGTGAAGTAACAAAAAATATTTAGATAAAGATAAAATTAACAAAGGAAAATATGATGAGATTAGAAAAAATAACAGCAGATGCGTTAGATAATATGAATAATGATAGATATCTTTTATCCATAGCAGTTGCGAAAAGAGTTGAGCAGTTAAGTGCGGGTGCTGAACCGGAGATTGATATAGATAAAAACAAATATAAATTTGCTGATATTGCTTTGATGGAGATCGCAGCAGATAAGCTTGAATTTAGTGATATACATAAAATAAAGTAAAATATATTGACCGAATTAATAAATAATATAAAATCCTGTAAAACAATAGAGCAGGCAAAGAAATATTTATATTATAAAGTTGAGTTTGATGAAGATATTGAAAAAGCATTAAATTTTTGTGTTTTTTACCATGAAGGACAGCATAGAAAAAGTGGTGAGGATTATGCTGTTCATCCTATATTAGTTTCGTATATTGTTGCTTATTTTGGTGGTGATAAAGAGATGATTATTGCTTCACTTTTGCATGATGTTGTTGAAGATACTGAGTGCACAATAGAATTAGTCAAAAATGAATTTTCACAATCTGTGGCAAATTTGGTTGAAGGACTTACCAAGATAGTAGAAATTAGAGATAAGAATCTATTGCCTTCAAGCTCTCAAGAGAGACTTGCAAAATCCGCACTTTCTTTCAGGAAAATGCTTGTCGCTTCTATTCTTGATGTGAGAGTTCTTGTTGTAAAACTTTGCGATAGATTGCACAATATGTTGACTATTGATGCGTTAAGTGAAGAAAAAAGAAAAAGAATTTCAGAAGAGACATTGGTAGTATATGTTCCCATTGCTCATAGATTGGGTATTTCTACTATTAAAAATATGCTCGAAGATATTGCTTTTTCAATAGTATTGCCAAGAGAATATAATAAAATAGATCAATATTTAAAACAACATACGCAACAACTTCAATTGAAATTAAATCATTTTATATCCAAAGTACATAATCTATTGCTTAACAATGGTTTCATAGATGGTAGTTTTAGTCTTGAAAAAAGGATAAAACATCACTATTCAATATATCTTAAAATGCAAAGAAAAGGTATTAGTATAGAAGAAGTTTTGGATCTTTTAGCTATAAGAATTATTGTACGAGATCCGCTTAAATGCTACATGGCACTCGGTGCAATACACTTGAATTTCAGTCCTTTGATATCGCGATTTAAAGATTATATTGCGGTTCCAAAAGAAAATGGATATCAGACAATTCATACCACTGTATTTGATAATAAATCTATTATAGAAGCTCAAATTAGAACTTATGATATGCATAAAACTGCGGAATACGGACTTGCTGCTCACTGGAAATATAAAGAAAGTGGACTAAGTCCAAAACTTGAATGGCTTGAAGACTTACAATCAGGTGAAAATAGTAATGAAAATGTTCAAGAGTTTTATGAATATGCAAAAAATGATTTATATAGTGAAGATATTTCTGTATTTTCTCCGAAAGGAGACATTTTTACTTTGCCAAGAGATGTAACTGCTCTTGATTTTGCCTATGTTGTTCATACTGAAATCGGAGATAAAGCAAAAGCCATATATGTGAATAAGCAAAAAGTTCCACTTCTTAGCAAACTTAAAAATGGTGATATTGTAAATGTTATTGTCGGAGAAAAACCTGTATATAGATGCAGTTGGATAAATTCACTGAAGACTTCAAAAGCAAGAAATGCCATTAGTCTGAGTTGCAGGCAAAAAACAAGAGAAATAAATCAACAAGTTGCTTTAAATATTTTAGAAACAATTTTTCATGTCAGAAAAGGAAGGCTTAAAGCTTGGCTTAGAAAAGAGAAATTTTATAATAAGATAGATAAAATAGCAACTGATTCTAAATTTTTGAGAGATGTTGTTATAACTCTCAATAAGTATTCACAAAATGATAAAATGTTTTTTCCCATATTGAAAATTGGACAACATAAAATCAAAAAACAAAAATTTGATCATTTGGTGTTTTATACAGATTTTTCTATTTCAAATGTTTTATTTGATTATTGTTGCAATCCCAAGATTGGTGATGATATTGTCGCAATCAAAAAAGGATCAAATGTAACGATTCATCATAAGCTTTGTGAAAAAGCTGTTCACTTGATTGAAGAGGGTGAGACAATGGCATTTGTTAAATGGGCAAGAGAATTGCCAAATAGAACAAAGATTGTTATTACTTTAGAGAATAGAAGAGGCTCTTTGGCTATATTTTTAACATTTTTAGCTAAAATAGGTATTAATGTGATGAGTATTGAGCTTGGAAGCAGCGAAGAACAATTGGCTGATTTTTTTGAATTGCTTGTTGAAATTCCTAAAGCTAATTATGATAAAATAAAAAAACAATTAAAAAACAAATATAAGACTATTGAGTTTTTAAATACAGTTAGTTCAAAATAATTTTAAAAAGAGGGTTTGTATGATAGAAAAAGCTTATGAAGAGATTAAAAGAGGCGTCAGCGAGATAATAGATGAAGAAAGGATATTGCAACTTTTAAAGAATTATTATGAAAAAAATGAAAATTATTATATAAAAGCAGGTTTTGATCCCACTGCTCCAGATCTTCATTTAGGGCATACTGTACTTATCCAAAAGATGGCTCTAATGCAAAAATATGGAGCTATTGTACAGTTTGTTATAGGAGATTTTACCGGATTGATAGGTGATCCTACCGGAAAGAATGAAACAAGAAAAAAATTAGACAAACAAACTGTTTTGAAAAATGCAAAAACTTATGAAGAACAGGTTTTTAAGATTTTGGATCCTAAGAAAACAAATATTGTTTTCAATTCCTCTTGGTTTAACGATATGGGAAGTAGTGGATTGCTTGAGCTTACAACCACTTTTAATGTTTCTAGAATGTTAGAAAGAGAAGACTTTGAAAAAAGGTTTAAAGCCAATGCACCTATTAGCATTAGTGAATTTTTATATCCATTGTTGCAAGGTTACGATTCTGTCGCACTTAAGAGTGATATAGAACTTGGCGGGACTGATCAAAAATTCAATTTGCTTATGGGGCGACATTTACAAAGAGCTTATAAAACGGGTAAGGAGCAGGCGGTTATTATGATGCCATTACTTGAAGGTTTGGATGGGGTTCATAAAATGAGTAAATCTTTAGGCAATTATATAGGCATAACAGATAAACCAAATGATATGTACGGTAAAATACTAAGTATCAGTGATGAATTGATGTGGAAGTATTATGAAGTATTGAGCAGTAGAACTTTAGACGAGATTGAAAAGATTTATGAAGATGTGAAATCCGGTATATTGCATCCTAAAAAAGTAAAGGAAATGCTGTCATTGGAAATAATTACGAGATATCATTCTTCAGATAAGGCAAATGAAGCAAGACAAGAGTTTGAGAGGATTCATTCAAAAAAAGAGTTGCCCACTGATATAGATGAATTTATTTTAGAAGGACCGATTTGGATTGCAAAAGCTTTATCTGAAATTAAGCTTGAGAATTCAACTTCTTCTGCAAGAAGAGATATAAAACAAGGTGCTGTAAAAATTAATTCTAAAAAATGTATTGACGAGCAATACCAAATTGGAAAAGGGGAGTATGTTTTGCAAGTTGGGAAAAGAAAATTTGCTAAGATAAAGGTTGTATAAATGTCTTATAAAAGTATTAAAATTGGAAAACATAAGATTAAGATTCCAATTATTCAAGGTGGTATGGGAGTTGGAATCAGCTGGGATCAGTTGGCTGGAAATGTTAGCAAAGAAGGTGGACTTGGTATCATAAGTTCAGTCGGTACCGGATATTATAATAATAAAAAATATATTCAAAAAGAGATAAACGGAAGACCTTTTGAAACAACAAACTTTTATTCAAAAGATTCTTTAAAGCAAATATTTAAAAATGCAAGGAAAATATGTGGCAATGCTCCTCTTGGTGCAAATGTTTTATATGCTATAAATGATTATGGAAATACTGTCAGAGATGCTTGTGAAGCTGGAGCTGATATGATTATAACCGGGGCAGGATTACCTACAAATATGCCTGAATTTACTGAAGGTTATCCTGATGTTGCCTTGATTCCCATAGTATCTTCGGCAAAGGCACTTAAGATAATATGTAAAAGATGGATGCAAAGATATAATATTCTTCCAGATGCAGTTATAGTAGAAGGACCTCTTAGTGGAGGACATCAGGGTTTTACCTATGAACAATGTCAAGATGATCAATATAAGCTTGAAAATTTGATAGCGCCGATACTTGAAGAGATAAAAAAGTGGGGAGACTTTCCGCTTATTGCAGCTGGTGGAATTTGGGATAAAAATGATATCGATAAATTTATTTCATTAGGATGCAGTGGCGTTCAGATGGGTACTAGATTTATAGGTACTTTTGAATGTGATGCAAGTGATGAATTTAAGCAAGTTTTGTTTGATGCGAAAAAAGAGGATATTGAATTATTTAAATCTCCTGTCGGTTATCCTGCCCGTGGCGTGAGAACAAATTTATTTACAAAGATAGAAAATAAAACTGCTCCCAAGATAAAATGTATAAGTAATTGTGTATCTCCTTGCCATAGAGGTGTTGAGGCCAAGGTGGTTGGGTACTGTATAGCAGACAGACTATCAGATGCTTTTAGGGGCGATAAAGAGAATGGACTGTTTTTTACAGGAAGCAATGGATATAAGCTTAATAAAAAAATAAGTGTAAAAGAGTTGATGAGTAAGTTGGTAAATGGGGAATAGAATAAAACAAGTATTAACTATCTTGATATTTGCTTATGTATTGGCAAGTGCAGCAACACTTAATGAGTCCATATATCGTAATATTTCTGCATTAAACCATTCAGATAGATTCCAGACTGTAAAAATTTATCATGAGATTAAAAATCTTTATATTAAGTCAATTATAAATGACAACAAGAAGGCTCAAATAGCGTCTATTAAAGGTTTGATAGAGTGTTCTAAAATACTTAAGCTAAAATACAGACATTATGAAGTTGAATTATCAATGCTTTTAAAATCAGATAAACCACAAAATAGATATAAAAAGAAAAAGAGTCCCAAAAGCAATAATAGATTGATAATTCGATCCTTATCTAAGTATAATAACAAAATTATATTGACATTTAATAAACCTGTACAAAAAAAAGATATTTATTTTTTTGAATTAAATAATCGCAAAAAATACAGAGATGTATTTGATGTTAAAGCTATACTTGTTTTTAAGGCCAAGCGATTATCTTTGCAAAACATTAAAAGTATCAGAATATCCCAATTCAATAAAAAAATAGTTAGAATAGTTCTTCAAGATAGCAATCCTATTAACTCAACATTAAGTATTGAAAAAGATAAAATGATAATAAAAGTTGATAGAAAAAATAAAATAAAATATATTGTAAATTATACAAACAGATACTTTTCTTCTGCAATTGTACATAAAAAAATTATTGTTATTGATCCAGGGCATGGAGGAAAAGATACGGGTGCAATAGGATATAAAAAATTAAGAGAAAAAAATGCTGTATTAAAAATCGCCCTAAAACTTGGGCAGTATTTAAGAGAAGACGGATACAAAGTTTTTTTTACAAGATCAAGAGATGTATTTATACCATTAAGAACAAGAACACATTTTGCCAATATAAAAAAGGCTAATCTTTTTATATCTATACATGCAAATGCTGCGCCAAAAAAGAGTCAATATTTAACAGCAAAAGGTGTGGAGACTTATTTTTTATCTCCAGCTAGAAGCAACAGAGCTAAGAGAGTTTCTGCTCAGGAAAATCGTGCCGTTATGAGTAATATGGATTATTATTCAAAACAGGTTTTCTTAAATTTTTTAAATAGAGAAAAAATAATATTATCAAATAAATTAGCCATAGATGTTCAAAGAGGTATTTTGGAAAATGTTAGAAAAAGATACAATATAATCGATGGAGGCGTAAGAAAGGCTCCATTTTGGGTTTTAGTCGGAGCTCAAATGCCTGCTATATTGATTGAAACCGGTTATATAACAAATCCAACAGAAGCAAGAAGACTTTTTAATCCATATTATGAAAGTTTATTGGCCAAAGGTATTGCAAACGGTGTTGTTAGCTATTTTGAAAAAAATAGATAATTAGCTATAATGTCAAAATAGGTGTAGCAGATGATTGCTTGTGTATACTCTAAAAGTATGGGCAAGAGGAAAGTCCGGGCTATTATGAGACAAGGTTTCGTCTAACAGACGACAGGAGTAATCTTAGGGATAGTGCAACAGAAAGCAAACAGCCAGTTCATGCTATAAAAGTGTGGGCAGGTTACGGTGAAACGGCGGTGTAAGAGACCACCAGAACTTAAGGTAACTTAAGTTGCTATGTAAACCCAACCTGTAGCAAGAAGAGATGGTTTAGTCTCATATTGATACTCTTCGCTAAAATCTTACTGTAAAGTAAAGATGTAGATGAATAATCATCCAATGACAAAATCCGGCTTATCGCTACACCTGTTAATTATCTCAATTATAAGGTCATTGAAAAAATAAATATTACTATCTCTACTGGTTTACTTGACTTTTAAAAAGTAATAAGGTATCATTATAATTATGAGTGTTTATATCGTGTAGTGTCTCATTAATTTTTAAATTGGAGTTATTAAATGGAAAAAGAAACAATTGGAATCCATTATGGTTATGATAATAAAAAAGGTGAGAGAACAATGGCATCTCCAATATACCAAACGACTGCATATTCTTTTAAAGACGCTAAACAAGCGGCAGATTTATTTGCTCTTAAAGAGTTAGGGTCAATTTATACAAGATTAAATAATCCAACAACTGATGTATTTGAGTCAAGGTTTGCCGCTTATGAGGGCGGAGCCGGTGCGGTTGCTACTTCTAGCGGAATGGCAGCACTGTTTAATTCTATCGCAAATGTTGCAGAATCTGGAGATAATATACTTATTTCAGATAAGCTTTATGGAGGTACTGTAACTCTTTGTATGCATACTCTAAAGAGATTTGGAATTGAAGCTAGGACTTTTTCAAATGATAATGCAGAAGATTTGGAAAGTTTAATTGATGAAAAAACAAAAACTATAATTTTTGAATCTCTTTCAAATCCTCAAATTTCAATACCGGATATTGAAAAAATAGTTCAAATTGCTACAAAACATAAAATTATTACAATTTGTGATAATACAGTAGCAAGTGCAGCACTTTTTAACCCAATAAAATGGGGAGTAGATATAGTTGTTCATAGTACTAGTAAGTATACAATAGGACAAGGAACTGCTCTTGGCGGTATTATTATTGAGAGAGCAAAGTTAGTCGAACTTATAAAAGATAATCCAAGGTATTATCATTTTAATGAACCCGATGAGAGTTACCATGGACTCGTGTATAGTGATGTCCCACTCCCACTTTTTACTTTAAGAGTCAGATTGGCTCTTATAAGAGATATTGGAACTGCGCCTTCACCATTTAATTCCTGGCTTTTGACTCAAGGATTGGAAACTTTAAATATAAGAATGAAAAAACATTCTGAAAATGCACTCGAAGTAGCAAGGTTTTTATCAAAACATTCAAAAGTTAAAAAAGTATTCTATCCTGGTCTTACAAGTGACTTGATGCACCAAAAAGCTCAAAAATATTTTAAAGAAGGGCTAAGTAGTGGACTTTTAGGGTTTGAAGTTGAAGATTTTGATGAAGCTGTAAAAGTTATAAATGGTACGAAAATATTTACTATTGTTGTAAATATAGGTGATAGCAAATCAATTATTACCCATCCAGCAAGCACTACTCATCAACAGCTTTCAAGCGAAGAATTGAAAAAAGCCGGAATAAATCCATCTCTTATAAGACTAAGTATAGGATTAGAAGATAGTAAGGATTTGATAGGAGATTTATCTCAAGCATTAGGAGAATAAAATGATAGCAAATAATATTACAGAACTTATAGGGAATACTCCTCTTATAAAGTTAAATAGTGTATCGACAATATCTGGGGCAAATATTATAGGAAAATGTGAGTTTTTAAATCCCACACATTCTGTGAAAGATAGAATTGGATCAAATATGATACTTGATGCACTTAAAAAAAATATAATTAATAAAGATTCTACTATTATTGAGGCAACGAGCGGCAATACGGGTATTGCTTTGGCAAGTGTATGTGCATCATTGGGAATCAAGCTTATCCTCACTATGCCTAGCTCAATGAGTTTAGAGCGTAGAAAATTACTTGCCGGACTAGGGGCTAAACTTATATTGACTAAGCCAGAATTGGGCATGAAAGGATCAATCGAAAAAGCAATTTTATTAGCTGAAGATATTGAAAACTCTTTTATTCCAAGTCAATTTGAGAATCCTGCCAATCCTCAAGCCCATATTCAGTCAACTTCAAAAGAAATTATAAAAGATACTGATGGAAAAATAGATATTTTTATCGCATCAGTCGGTACAGGAGGAACAATAACCGGTATAGGCGAGGTTTTGAAAAGATACAATCCCAATATTAAGATAATCGCAGTTGAGCCCAAGGACTCACCAGTACTTTCTGGCGGAAAAGCCGGACCTCATAAAATACAAGGAATAGGAGCAGGTTTTATTCCTGCGATATTAAATACAAATATATATGATGAAATATTTGAAGTAGAATTTGATGATGCTATAAAAATGGCTAAAAACTTAGCTAAAGAAGAGGGGTTATTGGTTGGTATTTCTTCTGGTGCAAATGTATATGCATCAAAAATTATTGGCTCCAAAGAAGAAAATAGAGGTAAAAATATAATTACGATACTTTGTGATACAGGCGAGAGATATCTAAGTAGCGGTCTTTATGATTAATTTTTAATTTTTAATTTTTAATTATCAATTATTGGGTATAATTCTCTTTATTTTCTGAAGGGTTGTTTTTGTTATTTCAAATTATTCTTTTTCTGCATATTCTTGCAGCTTCTGCTTGGATTGGTGGGTCAATTTTGCTTTTTGGCATGGGTCTTTATTTTAAAGACAAGGAAGTTCAAACTGTGGTATATTATCATATAGGTCCGTTTTATGGATACTTTGAAGCTATTGTATTAACTATTCTGCTGTTAACTGGAGGATATTTTATACATGCTTTGCATATCGGTACTATTTTAGCTCATCCCCAAATGCAGTTAGCTCAAGACTTTTATGTCAAAATAACAATGGTAACACTGATAACCATTTCTACAATAATACATATGTATATCTCTTTAAAAGCACACGGAAGAGAGAGAAAGATAAAAGAAAAACTTATTTCTAGAGCAACTTCTTTAGCTATTTTTACTTTAAATCTTGGAATTTTATGGTATGCAATTAAAATTAGAAACTTGATTTAAATCAAGGTAATTATTTTTAAAAATGATATAATTCCATAAAATTAAAATAGGAGTAAATATGTCTGAATTTGAAATTTCTATACCGGAGGATGCAAAAGAGGTAAATATTGAAGGTGCTACGGTACCTTTTTATGAATATACAGTAGGCGATACTAGCTATATAGAATTTGATACGAGCAGATGTGGGCCACCGGAACCTATGGTAAATGCAATGCTTGCATTAAAACAAGTTAAAAATAAAAATACAAAAGTTATTATGATAAATCATAAAAAACCAATGGGACTTTTACCAAAAATTGAAGGTGAATTTGAAATAGAGTCAAAAGAATTTGATGGTAAAGTAAAATTAATATTTTCATTAAAAGATAATCCGACTGATAAAACAGATTTTAATGACAGTAACTGCCACGGATAAAAAATGGCAAAAAACTTAGCAACTGAAATGGCGCCTCCTTTTATTCTGGTGGCCCATTATTTTATTGCCGGAGCGATATTTTATACAATAACTTCGTTTTTGTTGCCTTTTTATGCAGGAGATTTAAGTACATTTTTCTTATCTACTGCTATCGCATCTCTTATGCATCTGTTTCTTTTAGGTTTTATTATGATGATTATCTTTGGTGCAATGTATCAATTGATACCGGTTGTACTTGAAATACCTATATTTTCAAAAGATTTTGCCTATATTCAATTCTATCTTTTTGTAATTGGTGTTGTTATTTTTTCATTTGCACTTGGTAAAGGATTTATGAATTTATTACCTTATGGTGCCATGATGATGTATATTGCTATATTAATTTTCATAGTAAATGTATTTTTAACATATAAAAATATTGAGACTTGGAGTATAACCGCCAAATTTATTTTGGTGTCAAATATATTTTTACTTATAGGAGTAAGTATAGGTTTTTTTATTGCATTGGATTTGGTGTATGGGTTTGATGCACATATAATTCCTTTGGTTACTTTGCATATATCGTCTGTAATAGTAGGGTATATTTTGATGACTATCATGGGGATTGGAATGATACTCCTGCCAATGTTCTCTTTATCTCATGGTTTTAGTGAAAAGGCGATAAATATAGCATTTTATACAGTTATTTTAGGATTACTGCTTTTTATAAGTTCTATATTTATAAAAATAGATATATTAAAATATGCAGGAGTTGGTTTTATAGGATTTTCCATTATTTTAGCTTTATATCAAATGTGGTTAATTTTTACTTCAAGAATTAGAAAACAAAATGACTTTTGGGCAAAAAATATGATAGCTTCATTTGTATCTTTGATATTATCTTTAGTCATATTAATATTTGCAATAGTTTTTAGTAGTCAGGTTTTATACATATTATTTGGGTTTATGCTGTTTTTTGGCTTCTTTGTCTTTTTTATAGTGGGGCATATTTATAAGATTTTACCTTTTTTAGTTTGGTATCAGAGATATTCTCCACTTGTAGGAAAGATAAAAGTACCTATGCTAAATGAAATGGTAAAAGAAAAAGTAGCTGATGTACAATTTTGGATAACTGCCGTTGGCGTTGTAGCTTGTAGTATCGCGATAGGTTTTAAGATAAATATATTGTTTGTAGCGGGAGCTGTATTAATGGCTGTTGCTACTTTGTTGGTGATTTATAACATATATTATACATTAGTATATGGGCTTGATAAATTAAGATAATTTTGGAGGTAAAAAATGGCTGTAACAAAACAGATGGTAGAAGATGCAATTAAAACTGTAGTTGATCCTGAGGTTGGATTTGATATTTATTCATTGGGACTTATTTACGGTATTGACATAAATGAAGATAAAGTAAAAGTTACTATGACACTTTCAACTAGAGGCTGTCCTCTTCATGAGATGATGAAACAATGGACAAAAGATGCGGTGGAGAAAATTGATGGTATAAATGAATGTGAAGTTGAGATAGTTTGGGAGCCGGCCTGGAATATAGGATTGGCAAGTGATGAAGTAAAAAAAGCATTAGGAGCATTATGATGATGGAATTTCCAAAATTTTTTAAACAAGTGCCCGTGATTGAGACTTATGATCCTTTAGCTGAGTTATTAGGAACTTTTAAAGACGGTAAGATAGACTTTATGTATATTCAATTAGTGAAAGCTGCCGGTCATAGCTGTCCAACAGTTGCCGGTGCTTATGCTATGAGTTATCATGCATTAAAAGCATTATATCCTGATTCTTTGCCGGTTAGAGGTGAGATAAAAGTTGAATTTAAAGAAAGCTTAGAAGATGGTGTTACCGGAGTCATAGCAAATGTTATAACAAATATAACAGGAGCTACTTCTAAGAGTGGATTTAAGGGGCTTGGTGGAAAATTTGCAAGGCATTCTTTAATGTTTTTCAATGCTTCTATAAGCTCAGCAGCCAGATTTACCAGAGTTGATACGGGTAAAAGTGTAGATGTATTTTATGATCCAAGTATCGTACAAAGTGATCCAAAACAGCAAGTATTGATGCAAAAAGTTATGCAAAACAGTGCTATAAAAGAGGAAAGAGAGGAGTTTGGAACTCTTTGGCAAAATAGAGTGAAAAAGATACTTGTAGATAATTTTGATAAAGTAGTGCAAGTCGTGGAATTGTAAATTGGTCTTTTGGAGGTTTGGGTGAATAATATTGTTTTGATAGGTTTTATGGGTGTCGGAAAGGGTAGTGTTGCTAGAGAACTTTTTAAACAAAGTGATTATTTTGCTGTTGATACCGATGATTTGATAGAGAGTTTGGAGAATAAAAAGATAAAAGATATTTTTGAGAGTGAGGGAGAGGAGTATTTTAGAGCTTTAGAATCTAAAACTGCTCTTTGGATAGAGAAAAGTATTAATAATACTGTTATTTCGACAGGCGGTGGATTTTACAAAGTTAAAAATATATGCAAAATAGGCACTATCGTTTATCTCAAATCTTCTTTTGATGCTATTTTAAAAAGGATACAAGAACACCCAAATGCAAAAAAAAAGATAGCGAAGAGACCACTTTTAAAAGATTTAAAAAAAGCAAAAGAGATTTACAAACAAAGAGTAGCAGAGTATAAAAGTATCGCAAATCTTACTGTAAATGTTGAAAACAAAAGTATAAAAAAGATAGCAAAAGAGATTTTATCGCAGATTAAATTATGAGACTACCGTACAGTGGTCTCATAATCTGCGATAAAATATTTAGAAACTGTATCTCATTGAGAATGCAGCTGAAGTTTCACTATGTTTTATAGTCAGAGGAACACCACTTGGGGTACCGCTAAAGCCTATTACATTCACGGTTTTTTCTGGTGCATACACTATATCAAAATCAAGTGACAAATGTTTTGTTATCTTTGTACCCGCACCAATACTGTAATGGCTTTCTTCGGTTGCAGGAAACATTACATAATTAAATGTATTGTATGCCTGTTTCTGCATTACAGACGAACCGTAATTTTTAGTGATAGGATTTTTAGCATAATTATATCCTATACCATACCAGGTACCGTCTTTTTCATATTTTGCACCGATTGCATATACATTTTGATCTGTCCAGCCAAAATCTTTATATCCGATAGCACTCCCCCATTTAATCTTTTTATAATCAAAAGAGACATTAAAATAGTTAAAATTATATGATAAACCAATTCCATATTCAGCCGGTTGCTCAAGTTTGTCGCTCATTGATATTCCAAGAGAATTAAATGGTGCAGATGCAACACTTAAGCCATGTTTATAAGTCATGCTGATTGCAGACTTGTAAACTGCACCTACTCTCAAATTTGAGTTTACATTATAAGTCAAACCGGTTTCAAATCCAAGACCAAAATCATCACTAGTGCCTTCTCCTACTTGTGTTGTTCCGTTTTTATATGCGATATCTAATGATCCGTATTGAATAACTGGAGCAAAACCGATAGCAAAGCTACTTTTGTGGTATGCGATTGCCGGAGCAAACTTCATAAGCAGTAAGTTTGTTCTTGCTTTCATAAGACTTGGGTTACTGCTGTCTCTAAAGTCAACACCCATTCCAGCTGATCCATACATTCCTATACCGTAGGCAAAATTGTTATTTACTTTTTCAGAAACTGAAACCTCAGGGATAACATTTTTATCCGCATCGCTTTTTACACCGTTTGTCTTAATAGTCGGTGCAAAATATGTTGCTCCAAAATCAACTTCCCCACCTTTAGAGTTTGAGATAAGTGCAGGGTTTGATAAAACATTCTCTGCTCCAAAGTATGTGGCTATACCCACACCACCCATTGCTCTTGATTTTGCACCAAGTCCTATCAGACCATCTCCGTTTGTTGCAAAAAGTGCCATAGCACTAATTAAACTTATACTAATAATTTTTTTCATTAATTGCATCTCCTTATGTATTTGTAAAGTATACTATAATTATTTAAATACTATACTTTACTGTATTATAATAATAAATTCTTATTATGTCAAGTTTTAAAAATATATAAATATATATGATTATAATTGACTAAAGCCCTAAATAATAAGACTTGGATTATACTATTAATAATAAATATTTATTTTATAAAAAAAATATTTGTGTAGAATTTACACAAATATGTGATAAAAAAGTGATTGTTTAAAATATACTTGACAAAGAAAATAAAATATTATACAATTTCTAAATATTAATTTATAATATAAACTATTTATGGAGACAACTATTAAAAATATCAGATATGATGAGCATGCAAAAGTTATAGCGGAACTAACTTATGAAGTAGAAAAGAGTTGCCACAAAAAAGAAGTTCTTTTTTGCAATTCAAAAGGGGTTTCACCGATGGAATTTCGTTGTCTTAGATATTTGGTTGACAATAATTTTACTTCCATAAAAGATTTGGCAGATGAGGTAGGTGTTACTCCACCAAGAATTACAACTTTACTAAATAAATTAGAAAGTAAAAATTTAATTGAGCGAAAAATTAACTTTGATGATAGAAGAATTATAAAAGTATCTCTAAGCAAAAAAGGTGTAGAATTTGCCAAAAATATATGCGATGAATATCTTGAATTTCATAGATCGATATTGGAGAGCATGAATAATGATGATTTAGATGGATTGTTTAAGAATTTAACTGTTTTTCATAAAACATTGTCAAATTTTTTAAATAAAAATTTTTCACAGGGAGGCAAATAAATGGAAAAAGGATATTGGAATCCGATTTTTAGCGGTTTTATATTGGGTACGGTTTTATTTATAGCTTATGCGATAGCAGGTCAAGGTGTAGGTGCTAGTGGTGCATTTGCCAGAGTTACAGCTCAGCTTACTTATCTGGTTGACCCTGGTTTTGCTTCAAATGCTTATGCCGGAAAATACTTAAGAAGCGGAAATGCACTAAGTAATTGGATAGTTGTTGAAATTGTCGGAGCACTTATAGGTGGCTATGTTAGTGCCGCAATGTCCGGAAGAATAAAACAATCAACTGACAGAGGTGTTGGTTATCCAGTGTATAAAAGGCTTTTCTGGGCATTTTTAGGTGGAGTTTTGATAGCATTTGCTACAAGACTCAGTAGAGGTTGTACAAGTGGTCAAGCATTAAGTGGTGCCGGTGGATTTTCTGTTGGAGCTTGGATATTTATGCTTAGTGCTTTTGGTGCAGGAATGTTTCTAACTCCATTGTTTAGAAAACAGTGGAAAGGATTATAAAATGGATTGGTTATTTCCACTTTTTACAACAGGACAGATTGGTAATAATATCAATCTGTTTTTAGGGCTATTTATAGGTTTTGGTTTTGGTTTTATCCTTGAGAAAGCTGGATTTGGAACATCAAAACATATAGCTACGGTATTTTACTTTAGGAATTTAAGGGTAACTCAAACTATGATAGCTGCTATTGTTACAGCTACTACATGGGTCGTTATTTTTAGTTATTTTGGATGGATAGATTTTTCTCATGTTTTCATTCCTATAACTTATGTATGGCCATATTTAGTAGGCGGCATTATATTTGGTGCCGGTATGGTAATGTCTGGATGGTGTCCTGGAACTTCAGTAGTAGGAGTTGCTACCGGTAAGATTGATGCTGTTGTATTTGTGGTTGGAATGCTGGTTGGAATGTTTGTTTATTTTCAAACATATTCTTACTTTCAAGTATTTGCAAATTCTGGAAATTTGGGAAGATTTACAATAGCCAAATTAGTTGGTGGTGATATGTTTACGACTTCTTATCTGATAACTATAATATTGGCTATAGGTTTGGGTGTATTTATGAATGTTATGAAAAGTATAATTGATAAAAAAGGAGAAGTAAATGAATAAACATATAATACCAGCTTTTGTTGGGGCTGTACTTTTGGTGTTTGCAGTAGTTTTATCTGTAGCATCCACAAAGAGTTCTAATGCTAAAAAGATAAGAATTCAAGCAATAGTGTTGAAATATAAAAACTTATCCGATGCAGCTTTAAAAAGTGGAGATACTATGAAGGCTACAAATTATGCAAAATTGGCTATATCGGCTGATCCAAATAGTAAAATAGGATATACATGTCTTACAAATGCTATATCTGCCAAATATAATAATGGTGCCGCAACGGCTACAACACAACCCAATACAGCAACTAATTCTAATGCACCTAGTGCAAGTGATTCAAGTAGTGCAGATTTGGGTTGTTAAAGAATATATTAAATTTAAAGGAGAATATATGAAAAAGTTTTTTTCAGTATTGGTTTTAGCTTTAGTTTTGGCATTGCCTTCGTTTGCTCTTAGTGTTCCATCAACACATTTAGTTTCAGGTAGTTGGCTTACCAAGAATGCAAAAAATGTTGTTATAGTTGATGTAAGTACTCCAAAAGTTTTTGCTAAAGGACATATTCCTGGAGCAGTAAATATACCTAAGAAATTATTTTTTGAAGGTTATTTTGGAAGCATAAAGCATCTTTTAGATACTCCTTTTCAAATAGAAAAGTTATTTAGAAATGCAGGTATAAACAATAATAGCACTGTTATTTTTGTAGCTCATGTTAAAAGAAGTGTCAGATATACAGATATGACAAGGGCTTTTTGGAGTGCATGGGTATATGGTATGAAAAATATTGCTATATTAGATGGTGGGATTGAAGCTTGGAATGGTGGTTTGACAACTGCCATGCCTATGGTAAAAAGAGGTAATTTCAAAGCTACAACCAACTTAAATAACAGTGTAAAAACTTGGAAAAATGTTTATGATGCACTTATGAATAAAAGTTATCAATTAGTTGATGCAAGAGAGATGAAGCATTATATAGGTAAAGACAAAGATCCAAGACTTGCTAGACATGGTCATATACCAGGAGCTATAAAAGTATCCGCTTATCTTTTTGCTAAAAAAGATGGTAAGCTTTTTAAGCTAGTAAGTCCGGCAGTTGCTAAAGCTATGGTTAGAAAAGACGGGGTACCTTTAAATAAACCAATTATTACATATTGTAATACCGGCCATTTGGCAACTGGCACTTGGTTTGTTTTAAAGTTTTTAGTCGGTGTTAAAAATGTTGGTGACTATGATGCATCAATGTTTGCATATTCAAGAACATCATTACCAATCGCAAGATAATGTAAATTTATTCTCCATAAGAAGCTCGCTTTTTGTGGAGAATATATCTTCAAAGATTATTTTCTCATATATTTTTTGATATAATATCTACTAAAAAGGGTTTATTTTGGCTAAAATATCACTTAGAGGTTTATATGCAGTTGCAGCAATGTATGCTTTATCCAAAAAATATAATGATGAAACTCCAATAAAAATAAAAAATATAGCAAAGTTATCCAATACACCACAAAATTTCTTAGAACAAATTCTAAATGATTTGAAAAAAAAAGGTTTAGTGAAAAGTATAAGAGGGGCTAAAGGTGGATATATGCTAAGTAAACACCCCACTCAAATAACTGTATATGATATCATAAGTTGTGTTGAAGGAGAACTTTTTCAAGTTGAATGCAAAACTAAAAATTTGACTTTAAAACTTTTCTGGATGGATTTTTATGGTAAATTAAAGGAGTTTTTATCTATAAAATTGTCCGATTTAAAACAATATGAAGATAAAGCAATAGATCAAAATATGTTTTATATTTAAATAGAATATTTTTTAAAAAGGAAATTTTAGATTAGAAAAATGGTTATGTTTATGGTTAGGCACTTAAGACTTTTACATAATTAAAATATTTTATATAATTTGGAGATATAAGTGGCACTATTGGATTTAATAGAAGTTAGTAAATACTACGAAACACAAAAGATACTTTGTAATATTGATTTTCACTTAGAAGACGGTGAAAAAGTTTCAATAATAGGACAAAACGGTGGGGGAAAATCAACTTTTTTGAACATAATCAACGGTTCAATAGATATGGACAGTGGAAGAAGGGTTGTAAATAATTCTATAAAGATTGATATTTTACAGCAAAATCCAATTTTCGATAAAGATTTAAGTGTAAGAGATGCTATTGAAAATGAATTGGATGAACTTAAAGAAAAAAAGATAAGATTTCAAAAAGTAAGTGAGTTGTTGGAAAATGACTTCAAAAATAATATATTGCTAAAAGAGCATGAGGAACTTTCTCTGTTTCTTGATGCACATAGTGCTTGGAATTTAGATGATAAGATTGAGCGGATATTACAAGAATTTGATTTAAAGAAGTATGAGAATGAGTTGGTCAGTATGATAAGTGGGGGAGAGCAAAGAAGAGTTGCACTGGCTTCATTGCTTTTGAAAAAACCTGATATATTATTGCTTGATGAACCTACAAATCATCTTGATGTGTATATGGTTGAATTTTTGGAAGATTTGCTTATAAAAGAAAATTTTACTTTGGTTTTAATTTCACATGACAGGTACTTTATCAATTCTCTTTCAACTAGAATCATAGAGATTGAGAATTGTAAAATAAGAAGTTTTAACGGTGGATATGGCGATTATCTAAAAGCAAAAGAAGAACTTTTAAAATCTATGCAAAGAAGCCAACAAAATTTACTTAAACTTTTAAGGAGTGAGGAGGATTGGCTTAATCGTGGTGTAAAAGCAAGACTTAAAAGAAATGAAGGAAGAAAAAAAAGAGTAATTGAATTAAGAGATGAAGTAAAAAGAAATCCTGGAATTATAAAAAAAATACAACTTCAGCTCCAAAGAGAACAAAAAAGTTTTAGTAAAGATGAAAGTGTTAATAGAAAAAAAATGTTATTTGAAATAGATAATATAAGTATAACTTTAGGTCATAATATTCTTATAAGTAAATTCAGTAGTAGAATTTTGCAATTTGATAAAATTGCTATCGTGGGAAAAAATGGCACGGGTAAATCAACTTTTCTAAAGCTTTTATTGGGAGATATGAAGCCTGATGAGGGAAAGATAAAAAAAGGTGAATTTAAAATAGGATATTTTGACCAAGAAAGAAGTATGCTTGATGATGATAAAAATCTTTTAGAAACATTTTGTCCAAATGGAGGAGACAGGATTGATGTAAGAGGGCACAATATGCATGTTTACGGATATCTTAAAAATTTTCTATTTCCAAAAGAGCATCTGGATAAAAAAATAAATATATTAAGTGGAGGAGAAAAAAGTAGAGTAGCTTTAGCTCTTTTGTTTGCAAAAGATTATGATTGTCTTATCTTGGATGAGCCAACAAACGATTTGGATATTCCAACCATAAATATACTTGAAGAATATCTTTTAAATTTTCAAGGAGCTTTGATATTTGTTAGCCATGACAGGTATTTTGTTGATAAAATTGCAAAAAAACTTTTTATTATGAAAGATGATGGATCGATTGAAGAAAGTTATGGTGAGTATAGTGAGTATCTTGAGATAGAAAAAGAGATAGATAAGCTTGAAAATATAGAACATAAAATCAGTATCAGTCGTAAACATACAAATAAAAAGCAAACAAATCAAAAAAAATTGAGTTATAAAGAAAATAAAATTCTGCAAGAATATCCTTTAAAAATTGAAAATTTAGAAAAAGAGATAAAAGAGTTAAATAATTGCCTGAATAATCCTGAATGCTATAAGGAAAAGGGACTGGATAGACTTTATGAAAGGTTGAAAGAGCAAGAAAAAATTCTTGAGGAATTAATCGAAATTTATTTTGAAGTCGAAGAAAAAAATGAAGAATTATCAACCCTAAATTTGGTATAAATTTAGGGCAATGTATCTATCTTTTTAAGTTGTTTACAGTTTGAAGCATTTGGTCTGAAGTTGTTATAGCTTTTGAATTTGCCTCATATGCTCTTTGCCCGGTGATAAGATCTGTCATCTCTTCTACAAGCTGAACATTACTAAGTTCTACAAATCCTTCTCTTATTTCACCTATTCCATTTAAGCCTGGAGTTCCTACTATTGCATCCCCTGAAGCTGAAGTATTTAGATAGTTATTGCTTCCAAGTGAATGTAAGCCTGCTGGGTTTATAAAATTTGCAAGTTGTATTTGACCGATTTGAGACATTTGTGTCTGACCGGCTTGAAGAACTGAAACTGTGCCGTCAGTCCCTATGGATATAGATGTTGTATCTGCTGGAACTACTATCTGTGGTATTAGTTTGTATCCGTCACTATTTACTATATTGCCATTGGCATCAAGCTTGAAGGCACCATTTCTTGTATATGCTGTTGTTCCATCAGGAAGCTCTACTTGAAAAAATCCATTTCCTGTTATAGCCATATCAAGATTATTTCCAGTTTTTTTAAAATTTCCCTGGGTAAACTCTTTTGTTATAGCAGACGGTCTTACTCCAAGTCCAACTTCTATGCCTGTTGGGGATGAAGTTGTTAGGCTTGTTGCAGTTCCGGGATACTCTGTGGTTTGATACATTAAATCAGCAAATTCTGCTCTTTGTTTTTTATATCCTATTGTATTTACATTGGCAATATTGTTTGAAGTTGTATCTATCTGAAGTTGCTGTGCCATCATGCCTGTTGCGGCAGTATAAAGTGCTCTAATCATTTAATTCTCCTAAGCTCTTGTGCTTGCAAGTTTATTTATTGCATCATTGTTTAAGTCGTTCATTTGGGAACTCATAACTTTTTGGTACATTTCTACTAGTCTGTTTGTTTGTATAAGTGCTACCATCTCTTTTACCGGATTCACATTGCTTGTTTGCAAATATCCCTCAGCAATATAGTTACCGTTACCACTTAATGAGATATCATTAATATTGTCTATGTTATACAAGCTGTTGCCATCTTTTTTTAAATTGCTTATATTATTATTGTATTTTGCTATATAAATTCTGCCAATCTCATTATGGTTTGCATAAATATCGCCATTGCCACTTATAGTTATACTTGCTCCCGAGGGAATGCTTAATGGTTGGTGAGTTTTAAAATAATCAGCTCCCAATATGTTAAACCCTTGTTTTGTTACAAGTTCGCCCTTGCTGTTTAAAAGAAATTCTCCATTTTGTGTCATTTTGATGCCAGAAGGTGTTTTTACCAGAAAAAACCTATCATTTCTTTTTAATGCGATATCTAAAGGATTTCCTGTTTTTCTCATAGCTCCCATGCTAAAATCTATATAATTTCTTACTATTTTAGGAACCCTATCAAGAGATCTGTTTATGAATTTCGCAGCTTCTTTTGTATTGTTTTGAATGGGTAATTTGTCTCTTTGTTGTTTTAAAACACTAAGAAAATCACCTATTATTACATGGTCACTTTTAAAAGCAGTTGTGTTTGTATTTGCCAAATTATTAGATATGGTATTTAATCTGTTAAATTGAGTCACCATTGCACCAGTGGCTTGATAATATCCATTTTGCATTATAAATCCTCATAATTTTTAGTTTTAAAGCAACTTGTGTTCCAGTTTTGGTTATAATTATATAAGTCCTTAACCAAAAAATATGTCATATATTATGGTTAAGTACTTAATAGGTGCAATATAGGAGTTTGATATGAAAAATATATATACACAATTAGCAAGAGTTGCCATAGCTAAAGCAGTAGGATTGGGATACAACTTTGATGTAGAGGCATTTGTGCATAAATATCCAAATCTAAAGGAAAGAGGAGCATCTTTTGTTACTATAAATATTGGAAAAGATAAGTTACTAAGAGGCTGTATCGGGTCACTTGAACCTTATAGGGCACTATATGAAGATATAATACTAAATGCCAAAGCAGCAGCACTTTATGATCCTAGATTTTCAAGTCTAACCAAAGAAGAATATGATAATATAAGTATTGAAGTTTCAATACTATCCAAGCCAGAAAAATTATACTATATAGATATTGATGATTTAAAAAGCAAAATTAGGATTTTTAAAGATGGTATTGTTTTAAAATTAGGAGAAAATCAATCTACATTTTTACCCCAAGTCTGGGAGCAGATACCTGATTTTGATCTATTTTTTGCCAATTTGTGTCAAAAAGCAGGGTTAAATAGTGATTGTCTTAAAAAGCATCCAGAAGTTTTTATATATCAAGTAGAAAAATATAGTGAATAAAAATATAAGCCAAATTTATGTATAATATGCTGATTTTACGCATTATAATAAATAAAGCTTTCTATAGTGGCAGAAACTAAAAGTCTTTACAATCCCATAAAGATAGGAAAATTAGGACTTTTGAGAAAAAGGTGTGTAAGGTCAATAATGTATTCTATTTTAGTTAGTGGAGAGTAAATGCTTAACAGTTATATCATAAAAGTTGATTGTCCTGATAGAAAAGGTTTGGTTTATGATGTGTCAATGATTTTGTATAAAAACGATGCAAATATTATTACCAATAGAGAGTTTGTTGATCTCGAAAATAGAAGATTTTTTTTTAGAGCAGAGATAAATGGAGACATTTCAGTTGCTTGCATAAAAGAAAAATTATCAAAAAAATTAGGATATGAAGCTAATATATACATCTCTCAAAGAAAAAGAAAAAATATAGTCATAATGTGTACCAAAGAAGCTCATGCATTGGGTGATATACTTATAAAACATTATAGTAATGAATTAAATGCAAATATACTTGCAGTATTGTCAAACTATAAAATACTAGGCAGTTTGGTAGAAAAATTTGATATTCCATATCATTTTGTCTCAAATGAAGGTTTAAGCAGAGGCGAGCATGAAGAAAAAATTCTTCAAATTCTTAGAAATTATGATATAAATTATATAGTTCTTGCAAAGTATATGAGGATACTTACTCCTGAATTTGTTAAAAACTATCCAAATAAAATCATAAATATTCACCACTCTTTTTTGCCGGCATTTATAGGGGCAAATCCTTATAAGCAAGCTTATGACAGAGGTGTAAAAATAATAGGTGCAACAGCTCATATAGTAAATGATAACCTTGACGAAGGTCCGATAATATCCCAAGATATTATAAGAGTTGATCATACTTATAGTTGGAAAGATATGCAAAAAGCCGGAAAGAATGTAGAAAAAACAGTTTTATCAAATGCACTTACTCTTGCACTTGAAGATAAAGTGTTTATAAATGGAAATAAGACTATAATTTTTTAGGATTTTAATGAAAAAATATATTTTAAATGTAAGTGATGTAAGTGATGTTTAATATAGTTTTAGTTAATCCTCAAATTCCTCAAAATACTGGAAGTATAGGCAGAATATGTGTTAATACAGGCTCAAAACTTCATATTGTAAAACCTATAGGTTTTGATATTACTGAAAAAGCGGTAAGAAGAGCAGGGCTTGATTATTGGCATTTGCTTGATTTAAGGATGTGGGACAGCCTTGATGAATTTTATAATGCAAATAAAGATTTTCAAAAAAGATTTTTTTATGCTACTACTAAAACAAAAGAGTTGTATTTTAACAAAGAGTTTAAAAAGGGTGATTTCTTATTTTTTGGCAGTGAAACAAAAGGAATTCCAGTAGAATTTATGAGGAAAAACTGGAAGAATACCATGACTATACCAATGGGTAAAAATGGCAGAAGTTTAAATCTTTCTGTAAGTGTCGGTATTGTTTTGTATGAAGCAATTAAACAAAATTTTATTGATTTTAGTGCTTTTTAAGCAATATTATACCTTAAATTCAGTATAATAGATGCTTTTTATACTATTGTGTGTGTTTTGGCACATTACATTATAAAATTATACTTGTTGCAAGGGAGCATAATAAAGCATGACTACAAAAGAACTTTATCAACAATTAGAAGAGTTATTTAGTGGAAGAAAAAAAGATTTTGTAACTTATGCAGAAGTTATGAGCTTATTTGAAAAACAGCCAACTGCTTCAAATGCAAAAAAAGTATTATCCTTTTTAAAAAAATATAATGTAACTCTGATAACTTCAGCAGAACTTGCCAAAAATAGAAATATAGAAGAGGCAAAAAAGAAAGCAATTGACAGAAAAAAGGTACAAGATAAGGCTTTGGAAGAAGAGTTTGACTTAGCAAGCGAAAAAGAACTTCTTGAATGGAGCAGAAGCGACAGTCCGGTTAGAATGTATCTAAGAGAGATGGGCAAGATAAATCTTCTAACTAAAGATGAAGAGATAGACATAAGCAAACAGATTGAATTTGGTGAAGATATCATCATAGATGCATTCTGTTCTGTTCCTTATCTAATAGATTTCATACTTGATTATAAAGAGCCTCTTATCAACAGAGAAAGAAGAGTAAAAGAGTTATTTAGAAGCTTTGATGATGATGACAGCGAAGATGATGACGACAGTGATGTTGAAGTATCTAAACCAAAAAAAACAAATATAAAAATTTTAAAAAGAACAGAAAAGGTACAAGATAGCTTCAAACTTCTTGAAAAGGCAAAAAAAGATTGGATGAAAGCAACAGCAAAGCTGCTACCATCAGATGCTACTGAGGAGCAAAAACTTCACTATGATTTGACCCTTTCTTTTAAAAAGAAGATATTAAAAGAAAGACTATTGGAACTTGGACCTACAAGTAAATTGATTAATCAGCTTGTTAAGTCTATGGAGACAGTTTTAAAAAGTGATGATGAGTTTGATAAAGAGTTAAAAAGATTGGAGTATAAACTACCTCTATTTAATGATACTCTTAAAGAGAATCATAAAAAAATACTATCTAAGATTACTATAATGAATAAAGAAGATATTGCTAACTCAGTTCCTGAGACCACCATGGTATCAACCTATGTGGAGATAAAAAAACTCTTTAAAACAAAAGAGGCAAGCAAGAATAGTTTCAATTTAGATCCTAATATTTTAAAAGAGATAATAGAACAGATAAAAAGAGGTAAAAAGATAGCTGATAATGCTAAGTTTAAAATGGCAAAAAGTAACCTTAGACTTGTCGTATCTATCGCTAAAAGATATACAAACAGAGGTCTTCCTTTTCTTGATCTTATCCAAGAGGGCAATATCGGTCTTATGAAAGCAGTTGATAAGTTTGAATACAAAAAAGGATACAAATTTTCTACCTATGCAACATGGTGGATAAGACAGGCAATAAGCAGAGCCATCGCAGATCAAGCTAGGACCATAAGAATACCGATACACATGATAGAAACCATAAATAGAATTAATAAAATCATAAGAAAACATATCCAAGAAAATGGAAAAGAACCTGGAGTTGATGATATTGCAGAAGAGGTAGGTCTTAGTGTTGACAAAGTAAAAAATGTCATCAAGATAACAAAAGAACCTATCAGTCTTGAAGCTCCAATAGGAAACGAAGAGGATGGAAGATTTGGTGACTTTGTAGAAGATAAAAGCTCTATCTCTCCTATGGATTTTATGCTAAAAGCTGATCTTAAAAATCAAATTGATGATGTACTTTCTCAATTAAATGAGAGAGAAAAAGCTGTTATCAGGATGAGATTTGGTCTTTTAGAAGATGAGAGCGACAGAACCCTTGAAGAGATAGGAAAAGAGCTTAGTGTTACAAGAGAGAGAGTAAGACAGATAGAAAGTAGTGCTATTAAAAAATTAAAACATCCGAAAGTCGGAAGAAAACTTAAAAAATATATTGGTGAGTAAAAGTATTTCATGTTGAAATACTTTTACTATAAAATTTAAAATCATTGTAAAATCTTTTTATGAAATTTTTACTACTTATAATTCCACTTTTACTTCAAGCTTTAACATTTAAAGTTGCCTCTTATAATGTAGAGAACTTATTTGATATGCATTATAGCGGACATGAATATATAGAATATATTCCAAATTCTAAGTTTGGGTGGAACAAAATTACTTATCAAAAAAAACTTCAAAATATCTCAAAAGTTATATATGATCTTCATGCCGATATAATTGGTCTTGAAGAGATTGAGAGTAAAGAAGCTTTGCTTGATCTTAGAAAATTTATAAAAAAACGGGGTTTAGAGTATAAATATTTTGCAATAGCAGATAAAAAGAATTCAACAGTCAAAGTAGCTATTTTATCAAGATATCAAATCACAAAAACAAGAGAAATAAAAGTATCTTATCTTGATAAGTATAGAGATATTCTTGAAGTGCATTTGCTTATAGGCGGTAGAAAACTAATAATTTTTGTAAATCACTGGAAGTCTAAAAGCGGACCGGAAAGTGAAAGGATAAAATACGCAAAAGCATTAAAAAAGAGGCTGTCTGTTATTCCAAAAAATAAAGATTATATAGTTTTAGGCGACTTTAACTCAAATTATAATGAATATGTCACGATAAGACATAATAAAAAACTCAACAACACAAGAGGCAAAACTGGTATCAATGATATTTTACAAACCAAAATAGATGGAAAAATGACAACAAAAAATGATGTAAAAACAAACTGCAATCTTTTATATAATCTATGGATGGACTTACCTTTAGGGCAAAGATATTCATATATATATCATGGCGAAAAAGATACTATAGATAATATTTTAATACCTTGTTCAATGTTAAACAAGAGTTCAATATCGTATATACAAAATTCTTTTAATGTTTTTAAGCCACCGTATCTTTTTAAAAATGGATTGGTAAAAAGGTGGGAGAGAAGATACGGTTATGGAAAATTTACAGGTATTGGTTATTCGGATCACTTGCCAATATACGCATTTTTTACCACAGATAAGAAATATAAAAATTTTCCAATCAAAAAAGCTATTAAACCTTATGAGTTAGCAACTATAAATTCGCTCTATGCTATAAAAATTCTTAAAAAACCGTTAATGATTAAACGAGCTGTCGTTATACAAAAGGATAAAATAGGATGCACTGTAAAAATATTGGGTGACAGGGCAATTTATATTTATCATTTTAACAGACTCTTTAAAAAAGGGTATATGTATAATATAGTTGTAAACTCTGTAAAAAATTATCATGAAAATTTAGAGATAAATTCTATAAAAGATGTTACTGAGATAAAAAAGGTTAATCATTTAAAAAAGTATTATATTCGTTATAAAGATAATTTGGACTTATCCAAGAAAAAGTATTTGAACGAAATAATTTATAAATTAAAAGGTATATACAAAAAAAGTTATTTATTTTACAGTAAAAATAGAAAAATAAGAATTTATAATAAAATCAAAAATTTTTATATTAAAAATGGTAGATATTTAAAGCTTAAATTTGTTAGAATCATATCATATAAAAATGAACCTGAGATAATTTTGCACTATAAAAGGAATGTGATTTAATGATGGATTATATAATGACTGTATTGTTTGTACTTTTTATGATTTTTTTAATTAGAGGGTTTATGATTCAGTCATCAAAAAAACACAGAGATAGAATTAACAAAAAATAAATCTATTTTTAGATAAAATACCGCTTATAAATTTTCTAAAAGGTTTTTTGATGCTTAAACCATTGTTGATAGAAGTTGGTGTAGAGGAGCTTCCTGCTATACCTTTTTTAAAAGAGTTACCAAATATTGAAAGAAAGTGGAGCGAGATATTGCAAAGAAATCATCTTCTTTGTGAATTTAATTTTTATTATACTCCAAGAAGATTGGTTCTTTGGCATAGAGAATTTCCAACAAAACAGCCTGATTCTATAGAAGAATTTTTTGGTGCTCCTTTGTCTATCGCATACAAAGATAAAAAACCGACGCAAGCAGCCCTGTCTTTTGCAAAAAAATGCAATATTGGTGTAGAAGAATTACAAACAACAATCAAAAATGGTAAAGAAGTTTTATACTATAAAAAATCGGTAAATGGTAAAAAATCAAATAAGCTCATAGGTGATATGTTACATTTATTTTTAAAATCTTTAAATTTTGGCAAATCAATGAGATGGGGATCTTTTGAAGAAAGTTTTATAAGACCCATTAGGTGGATTGCCGTTATGTTAGGCGATGAAAAAGTATCATTTAATATATACGGAGTTAATTCAGATACTTTTTCTTATCCTCACAGAAGTCTCTCTTATGAGCCTTTTAGCTTTGATTTTGCGGGTGGGTATTTTTGTAAACTTGATAAAAATGGTGTTATCTTATATCAAGATGAGAGGAAAAAAAGTATTTTGGAACAATTTAATAAATTAGAAAATGAAAATAATATTCAAATTGAAATAGACAATAACTTACTTGATGAAATTATTACAATTACAGAAAATCCAACTGCACTTCTTGGTAAATTTGATGAAGATTTTTTAAAACTTCCAAGTGAAGTCATAATAACATCAATGAAAGAGCACCAAAGATATTTTCCGGTTTTTAAAGATAATACTCTATCTAATTATTTTGTAGTGGTATCCAATGCAATTACAAATGACTTTTCTCTTATCGTGAAAGGAAATGAAAAAGTTTTACGAGCAAGACTTAGTGATGCTTTGTTTTTTTATGGTAATGATTTGAAAAATAAGTTGAGTTATGAGGGATTGAAAGATGTAGTTTTTATGCAGGGATTAGGATCAATTTATGATAAGGAAATAAGAGAATCTTATATAGCACAATATCTTTTATCTAAGTATAAAGAGAGATTTTCAAATACCGATATTGAAAAAATTCAAAAACTTTTGACAAGAGCTATTATGCTAAGTAAAGCTGACTTACTAAGTGAAATGGTATATGAATTTACTGAACTTCAAGGTATTATGGGATATTATTATGCGAAAGCTATGGGAGAAAATAAGAAAGTTTACGATGCTCTAAAAGAACAATATCTGCCAAATAGTGAGACAAGTCCTGTTCCAAAGAGTATTTTCAGCTCTATTGTAGCACTTTCTTATAAACTTGATACTATTTTTGCTCTTTATGATATAGGAAAAATTCCAACAGGTAATAAGGATCCTTTTGGATTAAGAAGAGCAGCTAATGGAGTACTTAAAATAGTTTTGGATAAAAATTTAGAATTTGATATTTTGCAAAGCATTAATGATTTATCTAAAAATTACCCTAATATTAATAAAAAAGCGGTAGAAGAATTTTTTCTTGAAAGATTGTATCAATTCTTTAAAACAAATCCATCAGTATTAAAATCTGTTTTGCAAAGTGGAGAGAGAGATGTTTGTATTATATCACAAAAGGTAATTGCACTTGATAAAATAGTTTCAAGCAGTGATTTTAAAGAAGTATTTACTACATTTAAAAGAGTTTCAAACATAGTTAAGGATATAGATACTGATAAACAGCTTGTTGTAGATGTAGAATTATTTGAAAAAAGTGAAGAAAAAGAATTATATAAAAAATATAATAGTGTAAAAAATAAAGATTTTAGTAGCTATGAAGAACGACTTGAAAATCTTTTTTCTCTAAAATCTGATATTGATAACTTTTTTGATAATGTGATGGTAAATGTAGATGATATAAATACAAAAACAAATAGAAAAAATCTTATTGCATCTATATATAAAACTTTTAAAGAAATTGCTGATATAAAAGAGATAACAATATAGATTTCATTTGTTATTGTATTGTTCTGTTACTTTCTTGATTTTGTTAAAGTTGCCATATCCAAAGCAGCTTTTTGCATCACAGCTTAGGAAATGATTGCTTTTTACAACTTCTTTCAATAAAAAAGGATAGTGTAGAGCATCTATTTTTTTTGCATATTTTAAAAGCTTTCTTTTTGAGCTTTTTATAGCTATAATACCTTTTTTCTCCATCAGATAGTCGATTGTGATTTGTGAATTTACCAATGGATTGTTGAGAATTTTATAAAAATATTTTTTTATGGTTTTAGTAGCAATATTTTGGTATTTTAAAGAACTTTGAAGTACTGACAGCCTCAATAAATTTTGTACCATTATGGAAGCAGGAGAAGTATAATAACTATCATCTGTATCTGACTTGACTTTAAATTTTCCACCTAAATACCAAGTATTATTTATATAAAATTTTCTAATTACAATTTTTGCTAAAAGATTTGCGTTTTTTAAATATCTTTTATTAAAAGTTTTTTCATAAGCAAAAAGTAGTGTATCTGTTAAAAATGCATAATCCTCAAGTACTCCGTTTTGCTTTGAATGAGAGAAAATTCTTTGATGAAAAAGAGAACCATTTTTCTTTTGCAAAAAAAATATCAAATTATTTAATGACACAAGAGCTTCTTTTTTGTATTTTTTATCCAATGATGAAGCAGATAATTTTGCTTTTATTATCATGCTGTTCCAAGAGGTTAGTATCTTTTTATCAATAAAAGGAAATTCTCTTTTTTCTCTTATTTTCAAAAGAATTTTTTTAAATAATTTATAATTTTTTGGTTTTTGAAATTTTGTAATTTTTGCTAAAGCAAATTCAGAATCATAATTGCCATCTGCTTGAATATCTATATATCTCAATAAATTTTTTGCATTTTTTGCATTAAAACCATTTTTAAGAAGAATTTTTAGTACATTTTTATATCTGTATAGATAATACATTCCCTCTCCATTACTACTGTCCGCACTGCTTGCACTAAAATAGAGTGATTCTTTACTTTGAAAATATTTATCAAATTCTTTTAAAGTATTGATTGCTATATTTTTATATTTTATTTTTTTTGTGATATTGTATGCTTTTATATAAAGAGGTATCAACTCAGCATTTGAATAAAGCATTTTTTCAAAGTGGGGATAAAGCCAAGCTCTATCTGTTGTATATCTAAAAAATCCACCGCCTATTTGGTCATATATACTGCCATTACCCATTGCTTTAAGAGTTGATAATGCCATTTTTAATGCTTTTTTATTGCCATTTAATTTATAAATAGTAAATAGCAACCTTATAGTGGAGGCTTTGGGATATTTTGCTTTTTTGCCAAATCCCTTATATTTTTTATCAAATACAAGAGAAAGTTTTTTTATACTATTTTGAATAATATTGATATTTGATATATTTTTCTTCTTTTTGATATCATTTTTTAAAGTTTTTATTTTTTTCTTGATCAATTTCTTATCTTTATAAGCCTTACCCAAATATGAAACTATATATTCCATCCCTTTCGAACCGTAGGCACTTACAGCCGGTATGTAAGTACTTATAAAAAATGGTTTTTTATTTTCACTCATAAAAATATTTAAAGGCCATCCTCCTCTTTTGCCGTATGCTCTTTGATATATTTTTTGATAATATTTATCAACATTTGGTAATTCTTCCATATCTACTGCAATACAAATAAAATATTTATTTAATAATTTGGCAATTTTTATATTTGTAAAAGATTCTTTTTCCATAACATGACACCAGTGACAAGTGCTATAGCCTATGCTTAAAAATATAGGCTTATGCTCTTTTTTAGCTATTGCAAAAGCTTTCTTGCCCCAAGGATACCAATCTATCGGGTTATAGAGATGTTGTTTTAGATATGGTGAGCTTTGTCCCAAAAGGTGGTTTGGTTTTTGTGCTTGTAGAAATATCTGAGAAATTATCAAAATTATCAAAATTTTTTTCATTTTAATTGTAGATATATTTTTTTCATTATAGATATAGTTATATTTAAATTTTTAGCCTCTTTTACTATATATCCACACAGCGCTTCAAGCTCCGTTTTTTTACCTTTTTCAAAATCAAGTTGCATTGAAGTTTTAGAGTCATAAGGTATATTTTTAGCTTGTAATATGATTTTTTCTATATTTTTATTTTTAAGAGGTATCCCCTTTTCATTTGCTACATTTTTTATCTCTATTAAAACTTCTCTTAACTCTTCTAAATGATTTTGGACTATATATCCCATAGGCTTCTTGTAATATGATGTTAAAGATGCATAAGCACTAATGAGAAGATATTTTTTCCAAGTTTCAAATTCAATATCATCAGTTAATCTATTTTTTAATTTGGCATTATCAAATAATTTTTTTATACCTGCTAAACTTTCCAATGAGAATTCAGTGGTACCGAATATAAGATTAAAAACTCCTCCATATTTTTTTATAATACCGGGAGATTTTATGTTAGAGAGTATGTATATACAGCCATTTAGCACCTTTGCCTCTTTATAAATTTCTTTTATCTCCTTATCATGGCTTACACCATTTAAAAGAGGCAACAAGATAGTCTTTCTTGATACATTTGAATTTATTAACTCCAATGCATGGCGTAAGTCATAACTTTTTACAGCAATAATTATAAAATCAAATATTCCTAAATCTTTAGGGTTATCGGTAATAAAATCAGGTTTTACTATATATTCTTCATTCTCATCTATAAGTTTAAGTCCATTTTTTTTGATAGTTTCAAGTTGTCTGCCTCTAGTTATAAAAGTTATCTCATCTTTGCCACTTAGTTTTAGCCTTGCACCGATGTATCCTCCAACTCCTCCAACTCCTAAAATTGCAATTCTCATAATATCAATCCTTGTTATGTTTTATTGGCAAAAAGTCCATTTTATCATCATCATAATAATAAATTTCTCCTGTTTCTATCTTGTAATACCATCCTCGTATGGATAGAGTTCCATCTTTTACTTTTTTTGTAACCATTGGATAAGTTAAAAGATTTTGCATTGAAAATACTATAGATATTTGTTCTGTGTGTCTTAACTTATCTTCAAGGCTAAAGTGTTGTGCAAATGACATGTTTTCAACAATTTTTTTTGCTCTTTCGCCTAATTCCAACCATTTTTTAAGGTGTGCCATGGACTTAGGGTCTAACTTTTCCCTTTCATACACCCCTTTTATTGCACCACAATGAGAGTGGCCACATATTATGATGTCGCTAACATTTAAATGTGAAACTGCATATTCTATGGCGGCAGCAGTACCATGGAATTCAACTTTCGGGTTAAAAGGTGGGACAAAGTTTCCAACATTTCTATATACGAAAAGATCTCCCGGTTCAGAATGAGTTATAAGGCTCGGCACAACTCTTGAATCAGAGCATCCTATAAATAAAGCCTTGGGGTTTTGACCATTTTTAACAAGATCTACATATTTGTTTTGATTTTTCTTGAATGTCTCTTTTTGAAAAGATTTGACACCTTTTAGCAGTTGAAATATACCCATATTTTTTTCCTTGATTAATAGACTCAATTTTTATTTAAACAACTTTGAATTGTTTCTAAAGTATTTTAGCTTTTTTATACTATAATTACAATACAACAAATCAATCACAGAGGAAAAATTTGAGAAAGTTATTATTATTATTTTATGTATGTATATTTGCTTATTCAGATACATATTTTGCAAGAGTGGAGCCATTGGAAATATATAAGATAAAAGCAAGTATCAGTGGAGAAGTTATTTTTTCAAACCTTTCTAAAGAAGGTAAGTATATAAAAAATGCATTGATTTTAAAAATAGATGATGCAGTTAATATGAAAGATCTTAAAATTTCTAAGCAGAAATTAAAAATTTTACAAGATATATTTTTGATTGATAAACAAAGAGTCAAAGACAGTGAAAAATCTTATAAATTGCAAGAAAGGAATTATAACAGGATAAAGGATCTCAAAACAAAATCCAGTTTTGAAAAGGATAATCGACTGGTGAGTGTTTTAAATACAAAAAGCATATATTTAAATGCTAAACAAAACCTTGACAATCTAAAAACTTCCATGAATGCTTTAAAATATAAAATATTTGTTTTAGAAGATACAATATCGAAAAAAAATATAAAACTACAAAATAGATTTTTATATAAGTTGTATGTTAAAAATGGAGACTTTGTTGTCCCAGGGACAATTTTGATGGATACTGCAGATATCCAAAAAGCAAAACTTACGATATATCTCTCTTATGAAGATATGAAAAACTTAAACAAGAAGAGTATTTTTCTAAATGGTAAAAAGACAAATAGAAGATTTTACAGAGTCTGGAAAGTAGCAGATAAAACCAATATAAGCTCTTACAGGGCAGAAATGCTTATCCCCGCACCTAAAATATTCTCAAAAGTTGTAAAAATTGAAATCAAATAAAACAACTTGCCCACTTGATTGTTATGACGGATGTTCTATAGTATATGAAGATGGTAAACTAAAAGGAGACAAAAACCATCTTGTTACTAAAGGATATCTTTGTTCTAAAATGAATAAATTTTTAAAATATGATAGGCTGAAATCTGCACTATATAATGGTAAAAAAATTGATTTGCAAGAAGCCTTAAAAGTGCTTGCAGAAAAAATACATCAATATAAAAATGAAAATAATATCTTTTTCACAGGCAGTGGCAATCTCGGGCGGTTACAAAATATGCCAAAAGAATTTTTTTCAAAATTTAATTTTACTCAATGCGAAGGTTCACTTTGTGATGGAGCTGGGGATGCCGGTATACAAGAGGGTAGAGGAGCAAACTTAATAATTCCACCAAGTCAAATAGAAAATAGTGAAGTTGTAGTTATATGGGGTAGAAATATTCAGGTTTCCAATTCTCATTTGATGCCGTTTTTAAAAGACAAAAAGATAGTCGTGATAGATCCGGTTGAAAATACTTTAGCAAAAAAAGCTGACTTATTTTTAAAAATTTTGCCAAGAGGAGATTACTATTTGGCACTTTTGGTTTCAAGGATTTTATATATTTCTCAGAATGAGGATATCGATTTTATAGAAAGTAAAACAAATAATTTTAATGATTTTGTAGAATTGTTTGAATCTATTCCAATAAAAAAATTATCTCAAAAATGTGATATACCTTTGGAAGCCGCATGGGAATTTGCTGAAATGATTACTTCAAAAAAAGTTACTTTTTTAGTGGGTATCGCTGTACAGAAGTATTTTATAGGTCATTTTGTATTAAGAGCTATCGACTCTCTTGCAGCAATGCTTGGACTTTTTGGAAAAGGGGGGTGTGGAGTTAGTTTTTTATCAAACAGTTTTTACGGATTTAAAAGTACTATTGCTTCACTGCCTAATAAAACAGATTTGCCGACAGTGGATTTTTCCAAATACTCTTTTACCTTTATACAAAACTCAAATCCACTTGTTAGTATGCCAAATAGTAAAAAGATAAAAGAAGGGATAGAAAAAAGTAAATTTGTTGTATATTTTGGATTATATGAAAATGAAACTTCAAGGCTTGCTGATCTTGTTATACCTGCGGTTGATTTCTTATCTAAAAATGATATTAGAACTACTTATGGGCATGAATTTATTGGAATGATGCCAAAGTTAAAAGAGAGTGAGTGCGGGATTAGTGAATATAATCTGACAAACTATCTTATGCAGAAATTTTTTGGTACAAATTTAAAAAGCGAACAAGAGTATATAGCTGAAATAGTTTCATCAAACAGCTTTACTAAAGATGGATATTTAGCTTCTAAAATTTATGAAAAAATTCCATATAGCGATGGGTTTTATACGGATGATGGAAAATTTAATTTTTTAGATGAGTTTGAGGATGACTTTGAACAGGATTTTGAAGATGACAATCAATACTATATTTTAACTATTAAAAATAAATATTCGTTAAATAGCAGTTTTAAATGCAATAATTTTCTATATATTCCACCTATTTTAGGATATAAAGATGAGGATAAAGTGGAATTGACTTCATTGTATGGTAAAGCTGAATTTGTAGTGAAGATTGATAAGAGACTTAGAAGAGATTGCTTTTTAACTTATTCTGGTAATGCAAAGTACAACTATTTGACTCCTTCGATATGCAGTCTTAAGGGAACTTGTGCTGTTTTTCAAGAGCTTAAAGTTAGTATGAAAAAAGTTACTATTCAAGGATAGAATTGGAGATATCCGTAGTTATACCCACTTTCAATAGAGCGAATTTAGTTTTTAAAGCAATAGAATCGGTTTTAAAACAAACTTATAAAGCAAGTGAAATAATTGTTATTGATGACGGCTCTGACGATGAGACAAAAAAAATAGTTGAAAATTATGATATAAAGTATTTTTATCAAAAAAATAGTGGTGTAAGTAGTGCGAGAAATAAAGGTATTAAAGTTGCAAGATATGATTGGATAGCTTTTTTAGACAGTGATGATGTCTGGAGAGAAGATAAGCTTCAAAAACAAGTAGATTTACATATAAAAAATAAAGATATATTATTTTTTCATACCGGAGAAAAATGGATACGGGATAAAAAGCCGGTAAAATATCCAAAAAGACTTAAAAAACCTGAAGGTAAATGTTTTTTAGACAATCTCACAACTTGTAAAATTGCGGCAAGTTCTGTTTTGTGTCATAAAAAAATATTTGATAAAGTTGGAATGTTTGATACAGGTTTTAGAGTTTGTGAGGATTATGATATGTGGTTAAGAATTTCTTTGCATTACAAAATAGGGCTAATAGATGAAAATCTTATCACTAAGTATGCAGGAGAAAGAAATCAACTCTCAAAAACAATATTTGCAATAGACAGGTACCATATAAGATCATTGATTAAATTTTTAAATACAAAATATCGTCGTGAAGTTCTAAATACAATAAAGCTAAAATATGAAATTTTAAAAAAAGGGGCATTAAAATATAATAACATGGAAATTATGGAAGAGTTTAATGAAATTCTCTTAAAGTAAAATGACAGCACTGAGTACCACTATATTTGGGGCTAATTTATGAAGTTGTTTTAAAGCTTATTCATATCTCAATGCATCTATTGGATTTAGATTTGCTGCTTTTCTAGCTGGAATAAATCCAAATATTACACCTATAAATACTGAAAAAATAAATGCTATTATCATAATATTTATATTAAAAATTATATCAAGATGCATAAAATAATCTATTATATAAGTGATTCCTATACCAAAAATTATCCCTATAATGCCACCTATTGAGGATAGGACTCCTGATTCAATTAAAAATTGAGACAAAATATCTTCTTTTGTTGCTCCCACCGCCATTCTAACACCTATCTCCCTTGTTCTTTCCGTTACAGATACAAGCATTATATTCATAATTCCAATACCGCCTACAACCAGGCTGATTGATGCAATTGCTGCCAAAAAGAGTGTGAGGATATTTGTTATTTTATCTAATGTTTTTAATATCTCTTGTAAATCTCGTATAGAAAAATTGTCAGGCTTTCCTTTTTTTATATGCCTGAGTTCTCTCAAAATAACTCTTATTTGTTCTTTGGCTTCTTTTAGAGGAATATCTTTTTTTACTTTTACTATCATAACTCCCAAATTATTTGAACCGGTAAACCTTCTTTGAACAAACTTTACAGGTGCAAAAATAACATCATCTTGATCCTCTCCAAAAGTATTTTCTCCTTTAGGCTTTAGCAGTCCGATGACATCACAAGAAAATGTGTTTAATCTTATTGTCTTACCTAAAATATCGTCAGTTAAAGATAATTTGTTAAAAACAGTCTTACCTATGATACAAACATTTTTACCGCTTTGTATTTCATCAGGAATAAAAAAGCTGCCATCTTTTAGCTTGTAATTTTCGATTTTAAAATAATCATTTTCTATTCCACTAAGTGTAGTTGAATAGTTTTTATTTTTATATATTGCTAAAATCCCTGCATTTACTTTTGGAGAAATAGCTTCAATGGAATAAACTGATTTTTTTAAAACATGTATTTCGTTTAATGTAAAAAGAGGAGAATTTTGTGTTCTTCCTCCCGGTCCTTTTGATTGTCCGGGAATTATAAAAAGGTTTCTGCTTCCAAGTTTGCTTATGCTGCCCGTGATATGCTTACTGGCACTTTTACCTATATTTATCATAGCTACAACTGATGCTATTCCTATGATGATACCTATTGTTGTTAAAAATGAACGAAAAAAATTTCTTTTTATTTCCTGTAAAGCTTGAATCAATGCATTTATCAACATAAAACACCATCTCTAATTTTTATAATTTTAGAGGCATATTTTGCCATGTCTTCTTCATGAGTTACCATGACGACTGTGATACCTTGTTTATTCAGTTTGGTAATTAACTCCATAGTTTCTGTTTTTCTTTCAGAATCAAGATTGCCAGTAGGCTCATCGGCAAATAAAATTTTAGGATTTGTAACTATCGCTCTAGCTGTTGCTACTCTTTGTTGCTGTCCTCCGCTTAACTTATTTACTTGATAGTATATTCTATCGGAGAGATCAACTACTTCTAAAGCTTCTATGCTTCTTTTTATCCTTTCTTTTTTTGAAATACCTTGATAAATAAGGGGCATTTGTACATTATCAATTGCTGTGGTTTTTTTCAAAAGATTAAAATTTTGAAAGATAAATCCAAAAATATATCTTCTTATTAATGCTCTTTGATTCATATCAAGATAAGAGATATTTTGACCCTCTAAAAGATACTCTCCTTTGGTTGGTGTATCAAGAGCTCCAAGTATATTCATAAGAGTAGATTTTCCACTCCCGCTTGGTCCCATAAGTGCTATAAAGTCATTTTTTTGGATATGTAAATTTATACCTCTTAAAACACTTGTTTGTGTTTCTTTTTTACCAAATATTTTAGTAATATTTTTTAGTTTTATCATTTTTTTTGTGCTATTATTACTTTTTCTCCAACCTTTAGTCTTTTTGAAGAGACTGCACATTTGTTGAAGTTGAAGCCTAATACTTTCACTTTTACAGGTATAGGCATATTGTCTTTTAAAATATAAACCCTATTTTTTACTTTTGGTTTAAAAAGCAGAGCTGCTCTCGGGATAATTTTTACATTTTTAATTGTTTTGGTTATAATACTGATATTAGCACTCATTCCAGGCTTTAGCAGCAAATTATTATTTTGTATATTTACTATTGCCTCGTAAGTAACAACACCATTTATATTTTTAGGTTCAAGTCTGATTTGAGATATTTTATCAGTAAATATTTTATTTGGATATGCATCTACTGTAAACTTAACCAAATCATTATCTTTTATATTGGATATATCAAGCTCATCTACAGCTATTTGAAGTTGCATTTTTTTTAGGTTTTGAGCTATTGTAAATAAAGTAGGAGTTTGGAATGAAGCTGCTACAGTTTGCCCTACATTTACATTTTTACTAAGAACAATTCCATTTACCGGCGAATATATAATAGTTTTACCAAGATTGTAATTTGCTGATTTTAGTGCATCCAAACTTACTCTAAGTGTAGCTTTTGCAACCATAAGACTATCTTTTAAGGTTTGAATATCAAGCTTATCAGTTTTATATATTGTTTTATCATTATCGTAAGTTTTTTGCGAAGGCAGAGTATTGTTAGATGTTTTTTTTAAAGATATATCTCTTTGAAAATTTATTTTTGCATTCTGATAGTTATCTTTTGCTATTTTGATTTGTGTTTGTAACTTTAAAATAGCAGATTTTGCATTTTGGACATTAGCCAAAGCTTGATCTTTTGCAAACTTATAATTAGTATCATCTATTTTTGCGAGAATTTCTCCTTTTTTTACAATCGAATTATAATCTACATAAATTTTTTTAATTATTCCTGAAACTTCAGTCCCAACATTTACTTGAGTTGTCGGGTTTATGGAGCCGGTTTCAGATACACTTAGATTTAAATCTCCTATAATTACTGAACTTGTTATGTAGGATTTATATTTTTTTGGCTTTAAGTGAAATATAAAATAAGTTCCAATTATTAAAATAATAATAACTATCGCAATAATCCACCATTTTTTTGAATTTCTTTTTTTATTTACGATATCCTGTAATTCCATATTGCATAGCCTTGATTTTTTTTGATTATATAACTGACCTTACGCACCATATCACATCATCAATGAGTTTTAAAGTGTATGAGTGCAAGGCGGTTTTGCTTTGGCATAGCCTAAGCTATGCTGAAGTGAAACCAACGAAGCAATCGTGTACTTTAAAACTCACCCGAAGGGCATTGTAGAACGCGGCATACTATTTCGTTAGAAAATTTTCAACATAGCTCTATCTATGTTGAAAACTTTCTGCCTCGTATTATACCACATTCTATAACGCTGATGATGTGATATAGTGCTTAAGGTCAGTTATACAGTTTATATGGTGATAATGTCAAACTTTTTATTTTAAAATTATGTTAGTTATAAAAACATACTCAGCATCTTGATACTCAAAGATATAAGCAATAATGCAAATATCTTTTTTATAATGCCAACAGGTAACTTATGGGAAAGTTTTGCACCAATTGGAACCATAATTGAGCTAAATAATGAAATAATTATAAATGCTGGAAGCGATATATATCCAAAAGTAAGATCATGTAAGTTTGTGTGTTGCCAACCATTGATCAAATATCCTAAAGTTGCACTTAGTGCAAGTGGAAAACCTATAGCTGCGGCAGTGCCGATAGCTTTTCGGATACCTGTATTTTGCCAAATCAAGTAAGGCACATTCAAAGAAGCCCCACCTATGGATACCATGGCAGAAACAGCCCCTATGATAAAACCGGAAAATAATTGCCAAAAAGCTCCCAATAATTCTCTATCTGGTTTTGGTTTTTTATTTAAGAACATTTGTAAAGCAACATATGCCATAAAAATAGAAAAAAATACAGATAAAAACAGTGAGCTAAGATGAGAAACTATAAAAGTTGCTAAAAATGCTCCAAGTAAGATACCGGGAGTCATCAGTTTTACAATATTCCAAAGCACATCACCAAGTTTATGGTGTGTTATCATGTTTGTAAAAGATGTTATCACTATAGTTGCCATAGCGGTTCCAAGTGCGAGGTGTACAACTTCATTTTGTGGTATTTTTTGCATCAAAAAAATTGCCGTAAGCGAAGGAACAAGTATGCCTCCGCCTCCTATGCCAAGCATTCCGGCTGCGATACCTACAAATGAGCCTAAGGCAATATAAATAGTGATAAACTCCCAACTTATCATTTAAAACTTTTTTATTTAGCCTTGCCGTTGATAATAAATCTTAAAGCATTTAGTTTTATAAAGCCTGCAGCATCTTTTTGATTGTAAACTTCATCTTCTTCAAAAGTGCAGTATGCTGCGTTAAAAAGAGAATTTGGAGATGTTCTTCCCACTACTGTAGTATTGCCTTTGTATAGCTTAAGTCTTACTATTCCATTTACTTTTTCTTGTGTTTGATCTATGGCTGCTTGAAGCATTTCTCTCTCCGGGGCAAACCAAAAACCGTTATATACGAGCGTGGCATATTTGGGCATGATTTCATCTTTTGTATGGGCTTCTTCTCTATCAAGTGTGATACTCTCCATAGCACGATGAGCCTTTAAAAGTATTGTTCCGCCTGGAGTTTCGTAGCATCCTCTGCTTTTCATACCTACAAATCTATTTTCCACTATATCGACTCTTCCGATGCCATGAGTATTTCCTAAATCATTTAATTTTCTAAGAAGTTTTGAAGGAGATAATTTTTCACCATTTATGCTCACAGGATCTCCTTTTTCAAAGCCTATTTCTATGTATTCTGGCTTATTTGGTGCAAACTCTATAGAATTTGTCCATCTCCACATACTCTCTTCAGGCTCGGCACCGGGATCTTCTAATATGCCGCCTTCATAAGAGATATGAAGTAAGTTCGCATCCATGGAATAGGGTGATTTTTTGCCGTGTCCTTCTATCTTGATGCCATGTTTTTCCGCATAAGCTAAAAGTTTTTCTCTACTGTTTAAGTCCCACTCTCTCCAGGGGGCTATGACTGTGAGATTTGGATTTTTGCTCAAATACCCGATTTCAAATCGCACTTGATCATTTCCTTTGCCAGTTGCTCCATGGCTTACTGCATCTGCTCCGGTTAGCTTGGCTATCTCAACTTGTCTTTTTGCTATAAGTGGTCTGGCTATAGAAGTTCCTAAGAGATATTCTCCTTCGTAAATAGCATTTGCCCTGAACATTGGAAATACATAATCTTTTACAAACTCTTCTGTTAAATCCTCTATAAAGATATTTTCTGGTTTTATACCAAGAGCCAAAGCTTTTTCTCTTGCTGGTTCAACCTCTTCACCTTGACCGATATCAGCTGTAAATGTTACAACCTCGGCATTATATTCATCTTGAAGCCATTTAAGTATAACACTAGTATCAAGCCCTCCACTATAAGCTAAAACAACTTTTTTAACATCTTTTTTCAATTTTTTCTCCATTGTTAAAATATTTAATAGTATTTTATCTAAAAACAGATAAAAAAGTTATTTATCTTAATATCGCAATAAGTCTATTATAGTGCATAAGGTCAATTTATAATCTTTTATCCAAAACAAGCAAATATTATACCGTTTCTAAGCAATCTTTTTATAAAATAACTTTATGAGAATAGATAAATATTTAAATAGTGTAAATATCACTAAAAGGCGAGCCATATCGGAAGATATGTGTAAAAGCGGAGTTGTCAGTATAAATGATAGAGTTGTAAAACCTGCCAAAGATGTAAAAGTTGGAGATTTTATAGAAATCAAGTATCTTGAAAGAGTTGAGAGATATGAAGTTTTGCAAATTCCTATTACTAAAAGTATTCCTAAAAGTAAAAAAGATGAGTATGTAAGGAGGGTTGATGTTTAATGAGTCCAAAAGAATATTTGAGGAAATTTTTGAAAATAAAATCGAACAGAAAGTTGCGAGAGATTATCTTGTAAAATTGTATAAAAGAGGTGAAAGTCCAGAAGAGATAGCCGCTGCTACCGAAGTTATGAGAAAATACTCTTTAAAACTTAATATAGATGAGAGCTTAAGAGATAAGCTTATAGATATAGTAGGTACTGGTGGGGACAAAAGTAATAGTTTCAATATCTCAAGTACCGTATCGCTACTTCTTCCGTCTCTTGGATGTGTTGTAGCAAAGCATGGCAACAGAGCTATAACAAGCAGTAGTGGGAGTGCTGATATGCTTGAAGCTTTAGGGATAAACTTATCTTTGGATACAAAAGGGCAGAAAAAAATGCTTCAAGAGAGTGGTTTTGCATTTTTATTTGCCATAAATCATCATCCTGCCATGAAATATATAATGCCGATAAGAAAAAGTTTAACTCATAGAACTATATTTAATATTTTAGGACCATTAACTAACCCAGCCGGTGCGAAAAAATATCTTATAGGTGTTTTTAGCGATAAGTTTTTAAATAGGATAATAGTCGGACTTAGTATGCTTGATACAAAAACAGCCATAGCCGTAAGCAGTCGTGATGGACTTGATGAGATAAGTATATCTGACATTACTTATGCAACTATTCTAAAAGATAGAAGAACCAATGATTTTATCATAGATCCCCAGGAATTTGGCTTTAAACTATATCCTAAAGATGCTATAAGAGGTGCAAATGCAAAAGAAAATGCAAAAATCACCAGAGCTATTTTAAGTGGCGAAGAAGAGGGGGCAAAAAAAGATATAGTGCTTTTAAATGCAGGAGTTGCACTGTTTGTTGACGGAAGTGCAAGAGATATCAAGGAGGGCATAGAGATGGCAAAAGAAGCCATACAAAGCGGTAAGGCGATAAAAAAATTAGAAGAGATAATCAAAATATCAAATCAGTTAGGTATCAAAAGTGAGTAATATCGAATGTGGATTTAATGAAATCGCTGTCATCATAGATAAACTTAAAAAGATTGTAGCAGGTAAGGATATCATTGTTTTGCTTCAAGGAGATTTAGCAAGTGGAAAGACTACTTTAGTGAAGGCTTATGTTGAATCACTCGGGATAAAAGATAGTGTTACAAGTCCTACATTTTCACTCCAAAGTCGTTATGGTGATAAGATTTATCATTATGATGTTTATAATATTACTTTAGATGAATTTGTCTCTATGGGTTTACTTGAAGAGCTTGAGAAAAAAGGTATTCATTTTGTAGAGTGGGGCGGGGAAGACTTTGAGAAATTGTTAAATGATGTAGGCATGGATAATATAAAAGTTAAAATTGCTATAAAAGATGATAAAAGAGAGTATGAGATAGATGCATAAGTTAAAAGTTGAAAAATTAGAAAAGATTATTAAAAAAACAAAAATTATAAATGATATTTCACTTGAAGTTAAAAGCGGTGAGGTAGTCGGGCTTTTGGGCCCAAACGGTGCCGGAAAAACGACAACATTTTATATGATATGTGGTCTTATAGAGGCAACAAGCGGTAAAATATATCTCGATAATCAAGATATATCAAATCTTCCTTTGCATAAAAGATCAAAACTTGGCATCGGTTATCTTCCTCAAGAATCCAGTATATTTAAAGATTTGAGTGTTGAAGAAAATATCATGCTTGCTTGTGAAGTAGTATATAAAAGCAAAGAAGAGGTAAAAAAAAGATCTGAAGAGTTGCTTGAACTTTTAAATATAGAGCCTATAAGAAGAAGAAAAGCGCAAAATTTAAGTGGAGGCGAGAGAAGAAGATGCGAAATAGCAAGAGCACTTTCACTTAGACCGAAATTTTTACTTTTAGACGAACCGTTTGCAGGAGTTGACCCTATAGCAGTGGCAGATATTCAAGATATCATAGCAGAGTTGGCAAAATTAAAAATAGGTATTTTGATAACTGATCATAATGTTAGAGAAACTCTTTCTATCTGTGATAAGGCTTATGTTATCAAAGATGGCTCATTGCTGGCTTCGGGAAATGCTCAAGAGATTTTTGATAATAAGTTAGTAAAGACATACTATTTGGGAAGTAATTTTAAATTGTAAAAGGATATTATATGAAACAATCATGTTTTAAAACAAACATAAATAAGAATGAAAATCATAATTGTTTCTCTTTGCAAATGCAAAGCCTTAGAGATAGGGATTTGGAGATATAAATATGAAGTTAAGGCAGAGCCAAACAGGAAGATTGGCATTATCTTCGACACTGAGAAGCTGGCTGCCCATACTACAATCTGATATAGAATCTTTAGACGAAGTTTTAGAGCCTTTTGTTAAAGAAAACCCTTTTATAGAAGTAAAATCAGGTTTTGAAAGACACAAGCAGTACTTTCATAGTGATAAGACATATACAAGTGATTTTATCGAAGCTTTAACAATAATAGAAAAGTCTTTGTATGAAGTTTTATATGAACAGATAGCTCCACCGATATTTCCAACTCTTAAATCTCAAAATATTGCTCTTAGTATTGTTGAAAATATAGATGAAGAGGGTTATTTTAAAGGAGATATTCAAAAGATTGCCTCAAAATACTCATGTGAAGCAGAATATATAGAAAAGATAAGACAAAGGTTTGCATTTTTAGAGCCTATAGGTGTGGGTTCAAAAGATATTAAAGAGAATTTTTTATTTCAACTTTATGATATGGATATAGATAATGAATTATATGATACAGTAAAAAAACTTATATATAATTTTGAAGATATACAAAGTTATAGTGATGAGGTAAATTTTGAAGAAGCTATGAGAATTATAAGAAAATTTACAAATCCTCCTGCATTGGTATATTTTAAAGAATCAAAACAGATAATCCCGGATATTTTTGTATTTGAGAGTGAAAAAGGAATAGAGATAAAAATAAATAGTTCTTATTATCCTGAAATCATACTTGATGTCGAAGGTGTAGATAAAAGTGGAGATTATATCAAGCAAAAGATAAAAAGTGCGAAAGATTTAATAGATGCTCTTGAGATGAGAAAAGCAACCCTTTATAAGATAGGGCTTATGATACTTGAATATCAATATGAGTTTTTCACAGGTGGAGCAATCAAACCGATGAAACTAAAAGATTTGGCAGAAGAATTGCAAAGAAATCCATCTACTATTTCAAGAGCTATCGCCAATAAGTATCTTTCTTGTAGCAGAGGTGTGATACCTCTTAAAGATTTTTTTAGTACGGCCATAGAAGCAGGAACTTCCAGTGCTTCCATAAAAGAGTTTGTTTCCCGGGTTGTAAAATATGAAGATAGAAAAAAACCTGTAAGCGATAATAAAATACTTAAAATAATTGAAGAAAAATTTGGTATAAAAATCGTTAGAAGAACTATAACAAAATATAGAAAACAATTAGGCATTGCCGGTTCAAGTGAACGAAAAAAACTTTATCTTTTGATGGGTTAAGAAAATTTTTTAAGTGCTTTTGCCAAATCTTCCTTAGTATCGATTCCGAAACTTTCACTTTGAACTTCAATCATAGCTATCTTTTTATCAAAGTATATTGCCCTTAATTGTTCTAATTTTTCAATATCTTCTATGGGTGCTGAGGGCAAAGAACAAAACTCTTGCAAGCTTTTTTTTGTAAAACCATAAACACCTAAATGTCCATAATATTTAAGGTGTTCTTCTCTTTCATAAGGTATTTTACTCCTTGAAAAATATATAGCAAGATTTTTAAAATTTGTTATAACTTTAACTAAATTTGGATCATTTGCCTGATTTTTATCTATAAGTTTATAACAGCTAACCATCATGACATCTTCATTTTTTACGGTTGATAGAATTACTCTATCTATAATATTTTTAATAATACTAGGTTCTATGAAAGGTTCATCTGCTTGAACATTAACTATGACTTCATTGTCATCAAGTTTCAATTTAAAAGCCGCTTCATTTACTCTGTCAGTCCCACTTTTATGGGACTTACTTGTCATAACAGCATCAAATCCATACTCTTTGGCAATACCTACTACTTTACTTGAATCAGTAGCTATGACTACTTTGTCTATATCTTTTACTCTATTTGCAGTGGCTATTACCATAGGATAACCATTTATATCTGCTAAAATCTTTTTTGGAAATCTGTTTGATTGAAGTCTGGCGGGGATAATAATCATGTTTTAAATACCTTTTTGATAAAATACGAGATATTATAACTAAAAAAGGTTTATACTTGTTTATTTATCAAGAAAAAGGCGGATATTGTTACAACAGTGACACTCTTTTTTTATATGATTTTATTTCTAAAAAAGATATCAGAGGAAATATGCTTGATATTGGCTGTGGATGCGGGATACTCGGACTCTTGATAAAAGAAAATTTTGATATTAGCTTGAGTGGAATTGATATACAAAAAAATAATATAATAATTTCAAAAGTAAATGCAAAAAATAATAACTTAAAATCAAAGTTTATATGTGATAATTTTTTGGAATATGAATTTAATGAAAAGTTTGATTATATTGTTGCCAATCCGCCATTTTACAGAGGGACAAGTAAACAGAGTACAAACTTGTCAAAAAAAATAAGCAGATTTAATTCAAATTTACCTGTTGAGGATTTTATAAAAAAAAGTAATTCTCTTTTAAAACCAAGAGGAGAGTTGATATTTTGTTATGATGTGGGACATTTTCAAGATATAGTTTATTTACTTAGAAAATATAAGTTAAATTTAGAAGAAATTCGCTTTATTCATCCAAAATTAGATAAAAATGCAACTATAGTTCTAATAAGATCCAAAAAAAGCTCAAAAAGTATGGTAAAATGCTTACCACCATTGGTTACTCATAAAAATGATATTTTTAGTAAAGAAGTTACTGATATATATAAGAAAATAAATTTAAAAAGTTTAAAATGCGAAATGGAGATTGGAGAAAAACTTGAATGATGATATTGTAAGAGTTGATGGATTTAAATATGGATTTAAACCCTCAGCTTGTGAAGAGTGTGCAGGTAAATGCTGTACTGGAGAGAGTGGATATATTTGGGTAAATAATAGCGAAATTAAAAAAATAGCTGAATTTTTTAAATTAGATGAAGAGATATTTAAAAAAAATTGCCTAAATAAGATAAAATATAAGTTTACAATAAAAGAAGTTTTAATAAATGGTGAGTTTGAATGTCTGTTTTTTGACAATATTGGCAAAAAATGTCAAATATATGAAGTAAGACCGAATCAATGCAAAACTTTTCCGTTTTGGGATTATTTTAAAACAAATGAAAAAGAGGTGAGAAACGAGTGTATAGGTATAGTATAATAATAGCTTCATTGTTTATTTTCTTGTTTACGGGATGTTCTGTAAAAAATTTACAGATTAATAAAAGTATTGTAAAATCATATAAATATGAGAACAAATATCTACTTTTTGCACTTATGTATGAGCAAGACGGTGACTATAATGGTGCAAGAGTATATTTTTTAAAATTATATAAACATACAAAAAAAATTGATTATCTTAAAAAATTAATCAATGTAACAATAAGAGCCAAAGAGTATAAAAAATTAAAAGAATATCTTAGTATAGGAATGGATGATTATCCTAAAAATGAAATGCTCAAAAGAACATATATAAGATATTTACTCTTTACAAAAGATTATAAAAAGGCTGAAAGATTGACATTTGATTTGGTAAAATCAGATAAAGATGTGAAAAATTATGAGTTTGCCGGATTGGTATTTTTATCATTTAAAGAGTATAAATTTGCATTAAAATATTTTGAAAGAGCTTATGGTATAGGTTATAATGAAAAAATATTGAGTAATATTGCCAATATATTATATTTGTATTTAAATAAAAAAGATGAAGCGATAGCCTATCTTGAAACTCATATCAGAATGAGAGGTTGCTCAAAAAATATATGCTACCAATTGTTGAATTTTTATGCAAAAGAGAAAGATGTAAATGGTTTGATTTCTGTTTACAAGAGATTGTATTTTCACACCAAAGATAAAAAGTTTGCCAAAAAAGTGGTAGAGCTTCTTATGTATGAAGGTGAAAGAAAGACAGCTATAAGATTTTTAAAGAAAAGTGATTATGATGATAGGTTGTTAATTGATATTTATGTTTCTATGAAAGATTTTAAAAATGCCTATAAGACTGCGAAATTATTGTATAAAAAAGACCCTAACCCATCATTTTTGGGAAAGATGGCTATTTTTCAGTATGAGGGTGCCAAGGTGAGGGATAAAAAGCTTCTTATGTCTGTATCTAAAAAGTTTGAAAAAGCAATTCATGCTACAAAAGACCCACTTTATTTAAATTATTATGGTTATCTTTTGATTGATTATAACTTAAATATAAAAAAAGGTATAGAGCTTGTAAAAGAGGCTTTAAAAGAAGAGCCCGATTCGCCTTATTACCTTGATTCTTTGGCTTGGGGGTATTATAAATTGGGACTTTGTAAAAAGGCAAAAAAAATAATGTCAAAAGTTTTACAAATGACCGGGGACAGTGAAGTTAAAAAGCATGACAGTGCTATAAATGAATGTATTAAAAAGAAAGAAGATAAATGATACTTGATGAGATAATAATAAAAACCAAAGAAGAATTGGAAAAAAAGAAAAAAGAGTTTTCTCTTGATTGGCTTGGAAGAAGCCTTGCATACAATCCTTATATTCCAAGAGATATCAAAAAATATCTTACTTCTACAAAAGAAGATCCTTACAGGATTATTGCTGAAGTTAAAAAAGCAAGTCCAAGCAAAGGCGTGATAAAAGAAGACTTTGATCCTTTAAAAATAGCTCAAGAGTATGAAAAAGCTGGCGCAAATGCTATATCTGTCCTAACAGAACCTTTCTTTTTTCAAGGAGATTTGGAGTATCTAACAGGTATAAGAAGATACACAGGAACTCCACTTCTTAGAAAAGATTTCATTATAGATAAATATCAACTTGTTGAGGCTTTGGTTTATGGTGCTGATTTTGTTCTTTTGATAGCAAAGGCTCTGAGTAAAAAAGATTTAAAAGAGTTGCTAAACTATACAAGGCATCTTGGAATGGAAGCATTGGTTGAAATCCATGATAAAGAAGACTTAAAAAAAGCCATATATTCAGGAGCTGATATTATAGGTATAAATCATAGAAATCTTGAGACTTTTAAAATGGATATGGAATTGTGTGATAAGCTTATACCTCTTATTCCAAATGGAAAAATAATCGTTGCAGAGAGTGGAATAAGTAATAAAAATGTTATAAAAAGACTTCATGGCAAAGGAGTGGATGCTTTTTTAATAGGAGAATATTTTATGAGGCAAGAGAATATAGCAAAAAGTTTGCAAGATTTTAAAAGAGTTGATTGATGCAGTATCTTTATGCACCTTGGAGAAGTGATTATGTTACTCACAAAAAGATAGAGGGTTGTGTTTTTTGTCATATATCTAAAAATTCAAAGATGGATGATGAGCATTTTGTGCTATACCGTGATGAAGTCTGTTTTATGGTTATGAATAAATACCCATACAATCCCGGGCATTTTATGATAATACCCCATCTTCATACTGACAATCTTGAAAGTTTGGATGAGAATGTTTGGATTAAAATGTCGATACTTGCAAAACAATCAGTCAAAATGCTCAAAGAAGGATTTAATGCAAAAGGGGTAAATATAGGAATGAATTTAGGAGCAAGTGCAGGTGCCGGAATAGCTGAACATATTCACATGCATATAGTACCAAGGTGGGAGAGAGATACCAATTTCATAACTACTATTGGTCATATTAGGGTGTATTCTACTGAGTTTGTACAGGTTTATAAAAAGATAAAAGAGTTGTTACCAAAATATATAAAGGTTTAAATATGTCAGTATTACTTGAGTTTTCAATGTTTCCAACAGATAAAGGTGAGAGTGTTAGTGAATATGTAAGCAAAATTATAAAAATGATTGATAAAAGTGGAGTCAAGTATCAGTTAACGGCTATGGGAAGTATAGTCGAATGTGATACAATGGAAAATGCATTAAAAGTTATCAATGATTCATATAAAGTTTTAGAGCCGTATTCTAACAGGATTTATTGTGATATAAAACTTGATATTAGAAAAAATCGACAAAATGCAATAAATTTAAAAATTAAATCTATACAAGATAAAATAGACAACAATGTATCTATTTTGTAACCGTTGTATATTAATATAATTAAAATACAGGAGGTAGTGCAAAATGAAGAAAAAAACAAAGATTTTAGCAACAGTCGGACCAGCTAGTGATAATATTGAGATTTTAGAAGGGCTTATTAACGCAGGAGTCAATGTATTTAGATTAAATTTTAGTCATGGTAGCCAAGAATATCATTATAAAATTTTAAAACATATAAGACAAGCTGAGGATAACTTGCATAAAAAGGTTGGAATACTTCAAGATATTTGCGGACCAAAGATAAGAGTCGGTGAGCTTGCAGGTAGTTTTGATCTAAAAGAGAATGATAGACTTATCTTTGTAAAAAAGCGTATAAAAGGCGAAAAGATAGATAATGGATCTTATAGGTTATCCATTAATCAGCCTAAAGTTTTGGATATGCTTAAAGTTGATGAGTATATATATCTTTGTGACGGTAATATAAAAGCTAAAGTCATAAGAATAGGAGATGAGGTAGAGGCTATAGTAGAAAATGATGGAGTTTTATCTTCACAAAAAGGGGTAAATTTTCCGAATACCATTTTAAACCTTGAAATAATAACCCCAAAAGATGAGAAAGATTTGAAATGGGGTGCAAAATACGGAGTAGATTTTGTAGCAATTTCTTTTGTGCAGAGTGAAAAAGATATAAAAAAAGTAAAAAAACTTCTTGACAAATTTAAATCAACTGCACAGATTATAGCTAAAATTGAAAAATTTGATGCTGTTGAGAATATTGATAAAATTATAAAAGTTAGTGATGGAGTTATGGTGGCAAGAGGAGATCTTGGCATAGAAGTGCCTTACTATAAAGTGCCAAGTATCCAAAAAAGAATTATCAGAAAGGCAAATGCTGCCTCAAAACCTGTCATAACAGCAACTCAAATGCTTTTATCTATGACTGAAAAAGAAGTGGCAACAAGAGCAGAGATAAGCGATGTGGCAAATGCTGTACTTGATGGAACTGATGTGGTGATGCTTTCAGAAGAGAGTGCTATAGGCAGATATCCTGTAAATGTAGTTGAAGTAATGAGCAATACTATAGTTGAAACAGAAAAAGTATATCCATATAATAAATTTGGCAGATATAAATTCTTAGATGATACTGATGTTATCTCCTCAGCTACTGCAATGCTTGCTACTGATTTAAATGTTAAAGCTCTAATCTCTCTGACAAGTTCGGGGAAATCAGCTAAAAAAATAGCAAGATACAGGACAGACAAGCCTATTTATGCGATAACTCATAATGAAAAAATTGCAAGATCTTTAACTTTGGTTTGGGGAGTGGAGCCTGTTATGGATATTGAAGAAGAAAGCTTAAATATAATGCTTGCAAAGATATTAAACAAAGCAGTAAAAGAAAAAATTATAGATTTAGACAGTTCATATATAGTAACCGCTGGTTATCCAACTGGAGTTCCAGGAAGCATGAATTTTATAAGGATACTTAAAAAAGAACAAATATTACATTATATAAATAGTACTTGTGAGGAAAAAAATTGACAGCAATAGTAATTTTAATAATTGTAATATTTATATTTTACATGTTGACTAAAAACTATAATAAATATGATTATAATCAAATAAATCCCAATAAAAAACAAAGTTTTAACGGTAATTTGAGAGACCACGAGGCTGGTCTTATCGTCTCTTTGTTGGCTAAGGTTGCAAAAGCTGATGGTAAGGTTAGTGAGCTTGAGGCTGAACTTATCTCAAATGCATTAACTGAGCTTTCATCTGTTTTTGAAAATCAAGCAGAAGTTAGAGAAGAGTTAAAGAAGATATATAAAGATGAGCTTAAAACTTTTGAAAATACGATTGAAATATCTAAGAAATATTTTAATCTTACTAAAAATGATTATTTAAAAAGATTGTCAACTGTAGAATTTTTAGTCAATCTTGCATATATAGATAATGATTTTACCAATGAAGAGTATATGATATGTGAAGATATTTCAAATACTTTGCAAATAAAAAAAGATGATTTTAAAACTGTTATCTTAAAGTTTAAAGAATTTTATGCAAATAAATACAATAAGCAGGTAAATTCTTTAGTAAATGCTTATAAGATACTTGGTGCATCAAAAAGTGATGATATGCAAATGATAAAATCAAAATATAAAAAATTAGTCAGAAAAAATCATCCTGACTTGCTTCAAGGAAGAGGGGCTAGTGAATCTATCATAGAAAAAGCAACTTCAAAGCTTCAAGAGATTAATGAAGCTTACGAAATCATAAAAAAAAGCAGAAAATAAATCTTGACTTACAGCTCAATACTTTTTTTTTCTGCTAAACACATGGCAAAACCTTTTTCGTAGTATGCTGCTTCATTTACAAATAAGGCATAAACATCCTTTTCTTCATTATAAGATATTACTTTACCTTCTAATGTTACAAAAAGGGGGTCGTTTTTTTGTATTTTTATATAATCATGATCCTGTAAATTTGGGTGTATCATAGCGGTTATGTTATTTTTTTTATCTCTTGGAAAATCAAGAAGTTTTATATGGTCATAAATATCAATTTCTTTATATTTTTTTTTAATCTTACTGTAATTTAATTTTTCAAAAAAATCTAAAATGTGATTAATCAACTTCTCTGTTTCAAAAAATAGATCCGCTCGTAAAACTCCTTGTGGCACTGCTCCTACTTCTATGGCAAATCCATCTTTTGTGATAGAGTTGACAAATGATGCATCTTCCAAGTCGCCTCTCCATCTAAATATATTGATTTTTGGTACTTTTTCTTTTAGATAAGCTGCGACTTGCCAAGTGAGTTTAGAGTTATTATCAATGACTATGGAGAGTCCCATATTTGAAGTAGTAGAGTGCAAATCAATTATAAAATCAACATTTGTCTGTTTTGCTCCTCTTGGTCCTAACTTGACATTGATAGTTTTGGCTAAAATATCCTCATATTGATACACCTCTGTATTAAACAAATCTTTTTTGGCAAAAGATCTATTTAAATCTTTATCTATGTATCTGGTACATTTTTTGATAGCTTTTGGATTTGCATGCATCAGTATCGTCTTGAAACTGTCTCTTTTAACCAACTTGGGATCATTTTTAAATTTATTTATGAGAAATACTCCAGTTAACTCATTTCCATGCGTACCACCAGTTATTGCAATTTTTTTAATTTTTTTCTTCATTTTATTTACTCTTTCACTTGCTTCTTTTGATAAGTTTATTATATCTAAAATTTTAGTACTTAAAATTTAATTGCTTTTAATTACTTTTAGATAAAATACCGCAAATTAAAAAAGAGAGTAATGTATTATGGTTTTGACGATAGGAATAATATATTTTTTATATATATTAGTAAAAATTTATGTTTCAATAATGGAAATTGGATATGTAGTAAGAGCAAAAAATATGACTCCTGTTATACTGCCAAAACAAAAATATATAGAAGCGGCTATGTACAAAATAGCAAGTGAAAGACTAAATATGATTAGTACTTTATTTGATTATGTGCTGTTTATTTTTTGGGTTGGGTACGGTTTGAGATGGCTTAACACATTGGTAAATATAGATAATGAACTGGTAAAATCAGTTGTTTTTATAGATCTTTTCATAATTATAAATTATATCGTATCTTTACCATTTGATATATATTCAAAGTTTTATCTTGATAAAAAGTTTGGTTTTAGCAATATTACTCTAAAGATATTTATAACAGATATTATCAAGCTATCTATTGTATTTTTGGTATTTGGCTCATTGGTTATATTTGGAATTAGTTATATCATAGAAACATTTAAGCTTTGGTGGTTTTGGGGTTTTGTTTTTATATATCTTATTGTAATTGGGATAAATATTATATATCCGACCTTTATAGCTCCACTTTTTAATAAATTTATTCCACTTGAAAATGAAGATTTAAAAAAGTCTATTGAAAAACTTATGTCTCAGGCAGGATTGAAAAGTAGTGGAATATTTACGATGGATGCTAGTAAACGAGATAACAGACTCAATGCATATTTTGGTGGACTCGGGAGTTCTAAAAGAGTAGTTTTATTTGATACATTGATCAAAAAACTTACAAAAAATGAACTGTTGTCAGTCTTAGGGCATGAACTTGGGCATTTTAAACATAAAGATATAATTAAAAATATATTGATTATGGGAGTACTTCTTTTTTTAATTTTTGCCATTTTTGGCAATTTGCCAGAGTCACTTTTTCTATCTTTTGGATTGCAAAAAACAGCTTTTTCAGTCATAGCATTTTTCCTATTACTTTCTCCGATAGTAGCATTTATTTTTATGCCGGTAATGGGAGTACTTAGCAGATCAAACGAGTATGCCGCTGATGAATACGGGAGCAAATGCGAGAGTAAGCAAACTTTAGCTAATGCACTTGAAAAACTTGCAAATGAAAACAAAAGTTTTCCTGTATCTCATCCTTTGTATATATTTTTTTATTTTACGCATCCGCCTCTTGTGGAAAGATTAAAAAGACTCGGAAAAAATTATAATGATTCAAATATGGCTTTAAAAGAAAATTGTGAGATATGAAGTGGATAGAAATGATACTTCACTTAGCATAAAACAAGCTCTCAAACTTGCTTCCAATATTCTTTTGGAAGTTGTGCAATATCCGAAGAAAGAAGCCTTAATATTATTATCATACTTCCTTTGTAAAGATGAAGTATGGCTATTTTTGCATGAAGACTCTAAGATTAAAAATAGTGATGGATATTTCAATCTTATAAAAAGAAGGGCAAACGAAGAGCCGATTGAGTATATTACTAAAAAAGTCAGCTTTTATTCAGAAGAATTTTTTATAGACTATGGAGCACTGATACCTCGCCCGGAGACTGAACTACTTGTGGATGAAGTGATAAAATTAGCAAAAAATTTTAAAAAAGAAATAAATATATCTGAGATAGGGATAGGAAGTGGTGTCATAAGTATAATGCTTGCAAAAAATATAAAAAACTCTAAAATTACGGCAACCGATACATCAATAAAAGCGATTGAAATAGCAAAAAAAAATATAGAAAAATTTAGATTTTTAGATAAAATAAAAGTGTTTAACAGTCCTTATCTTGATTGTATTGAAGAAAAAATTGATATTATTGTATCAAATCCTCCTTATGTGGCAAATGACTATGAAGTAGAAAAGCCACTTCATTATGAGCCCAAAGAAGCTATATTTGCAGGAGAAGAGGGTGATGAAATATTGAAAAATATTATACATGTTGCAAAGAAAAAAAAGGTAAAGTATTTGGCTTGTGAGATTGGATATAATCAAAAAGATAGTATTTCAAAGATGTTAAATAAACTTTCTTTTGATGAATATTATTTTTATAAAGATTTGTCCGGATTTGATAGAGGTTTTGTAGCAAAAGGAGATTGTAATGTATGACAAAGGACATATTAAAAAATGGATATTTGATTTTTATATTATTTTATTGGGTTTGAGTGTAGGAAGTATTTTTGCTCTTGGTATATTTGTAGCTCCAGTTGTTTTTGTACCATCGCCAATTCTTGGAAATGGAGTTTTGAGTCAATTTCAAAGTGGTCTTTTGATGAGTAAGATTTTTTTACACTTTAATTATCTTTTAGGCTTTACTGGAATTTTTATTCTTTTTTATGAATTTAAAGCATTTTTTTCTCTTGATAAAGATAAGATTAGTTTTTTTATAGCTATTTTAGCTATATACTGTATAGGATTGTTTGTGCTTTATTATACACCTTATATAATACAGGCACAATCCCAAATGCAGACTCAAACAAGTGGATTTGAGGCGATGCATAAGGGGAGCGAATTGGATTTTAAAATTCTTTTAGTATCTCTTGTTGGATTGATGTGGAGGCGTCTTGTCAAAAGAGAAAGTTTGTGATTAAATATCTCGAGCATTTTAAAAGATGCCCGAGAGGATTATCAATCCATTTGATTTCTAATAAAAGTAGGGATTTCTAGCAAATCTTCTTGATGCTCATACCCACCACTTACTTTTTTAAGTCTTGCTATTCTATCTTTTCTTAATTCTTCATTTGGATCAACAAGTGTTAAATTTTCCTGTTTTTCTTTTTCACTTTCAAAACCTGTTGCCACAATGGTAATTTTGACTTTATTTTCCGGCATATCCTCATTTGTAGTTGTTCCAAATATGACATGTGCATCTTCGTCCGCATTATCATAAACGATTCCCATAGCATCACTTATCTGACTTAACGGGCAGTTTGGATGAATATTAAAATGTATCAATACACCAAGAGCTCCATTTATGCTCATATTGTCAAGTAATGGCGATTCTATGGCATTTTTCATAGCTTCAACAGCCGCATCTTCACCTTCAAATTCTCCTACTCCAAGAAGTGCCATGCCTCTATGGCTCATTACAGTTTGTACATCTGCAAAGTCCAGGTTTATATCATTATTGCCATAAGAAAGCACGACTGAGCTCATGCCCCCTACAGCGCGACTTAGAATATTATCAACTATTTTAAAACTATCTTTTATTCCGAGGGATTTGTCTATGATGCTTAAGAGTTTGTCATTTGGTATTACAACTATTGAGTCACTCTCTTTTTTAAGTTCTTTCAAACCTTCTTCTGCCATCTTTGTTCTTCTTCTACCTTCAAACATAAATGGTTTGGTTACAACTGAAACTGTCAATGCTCCAATCTCTTTGGCTGCCTGTGCGATAACAGGAGCCGCACCCGTACCGGTTCCTCCGCCAAAACCTGATGCTATAAATACAATATCAGCATTTTCCAAAGAACTTCTTATCTCTTCATAATTTTCAAGTGCAGACTCTTTTCCTACTTCAGGATTCATTCCAGCACCCAAACCCTTTGTCCTTTTTTCACCTAATTGTATTTTTGTAGGAGCAAGTGATGAATCAAGAGCTTGGGCATCTGTGTTTGCAACTATTAAGTCGATGCCACTAACGCCTTCACTTATCATGTGGTTTATCATGTTGCCACCACCTCCACCTACTCCTACAACCTTTATACAAGCTCCGGCTATTCGCTTTGACTCTTCTACTTTAAAATCATCCATTAATTGCTCCTCAAAATAGTTGTGTTATCATATTCCAAAATCTTGATAATCTTTCTTTTAAACCGTTTTCTTTTGTTATCTTTTTTTTATTTATAATTTTATCTTTTTCTGGTTGTTTTTCAATTTTTATATCATTTATATCTTCCATTGTATTTTGCAGGTGTGCAGGTGATTCTATAATTTCATTTTTATATCTTAGTTTTTTATTTGAATCTATCTCGTATGGAGTAAAATGACCTCCACCATATAGAACCAATCCAATGCCTGTTGAATATATAGGATCTTTAAGAGTCTCTACGATACCGTCTATTTTTTTAGGTTTGGCTATTCTAACAGGCATGTTGTCAAAAATAGCCACTGAGAGTTCTCTTAGCCCATCTATTTTTGTAAAACCTCCCGTAAGTACAATCCCCGCCCCAATTTGATCTTTAAATCCACTCTCGTCAATAGATTTTGCAAGTATCATTAGTGTCTCTTCAACCCTTGCATAAATAACATTTGAAACAATTTCCAAAGAAACTTCATTGGTATTATTATCATCTCCGATAACCGGAAGCTCTATCAATTCGCTACTGATTTTTTTCAATGATCCATGTTTTATTTTTACATTTTCAGCATTACTAAGTGGTGTATGTAGTGCCATTGATAAGTCATTTGTGATATTATTTGACCCTACTGCCAAGAAATCATTGTATCTTATACTGTTTCCTGAATTTATACTCAAGTCACAAGTTGCTCCACCTATATCTATAACTCCGACACCCAACTCTTTTTCATCTTCATTTAAAACAGCTATACTTGAAGCATATCCATTTAACACGATATTATCAATCTGAATACCGGCTAATTCAACTGCTTTTTTTAAATTATTTAGAGCCGATTTTTGTGCAGTTATTATATGAACATGGACTTCAAGTCTATTTCCATTCATACCCAAAGGATCATCAATATATTCTTGGTTGTCAACTTTGAAATTATACGGCAATACATGAATTCTTTCAAACTCTTGAGGTATATTTGCATTATGATCAGCCATCATCATAGCTCTATTTATCTCTTTTATTCCTATCTCGTTACCTGGTATATTTACTACTCCATAACTCTCAACACTTTTTGTGTAAGCACCTGATATAGACACAATAACCATGTTTATATTTGTTCCAGCAACTTTTTTAGCTTTACTTAATGCTTCTTTTATAGAGTTTGACGCTAACTCAATATTTGTAATAATACCCTTTTTTATACCTTTTGATTTTGATAAACCGCTACCAACAATTTTTAAGGAATCATTATTGCTTTCGGCGATAATGGCACATATTTTTGAAGAACCAATATCAATGCCTAAAATAGTTCTGCTCAACTATTGTCCTTTATAAAAACTTTCTATTTTGTATTTATTTCTTAAAATACTTAAGAGCTTCCTGTTTATTTCAGCTATTTTTGCATTTTTTACATTATCATTTAGCAATTTGCTATATGTTTTAAGCTTATTTTTATCAAGCAATTTTTGTTCCATTATTTTGTAAATAATCGCCTTGTTTCCAAATATTTTATAGCCTTGTCTCGCACTTGAGTTGAATACTTGATTTAAAAATTCTACTGCTTCAAGTTCGTTTAAGCCTTTTACATTTTTTATATCATCTCTGCTTACAAAGCCTATATTTACCCCATCATTAAATGTTTTTAATACTTGTTTTGCATTATTTGATAAATACTTGTCTTTAAGAACTTTTATGTAATCCTGCTTGACCAGATTTTTTGCATTTTGAAATGTCATAGGTCTTGGTAAATTAACTTTATCTAATTTTGCAACTATATATTCTCCATTACTTTTAAATGGTTTTAGAATATCTCCTATATTTGATCTGTTCAATATTTTTTGAGGAAAATTATTGTTATTCACTTTAACTATTATTGTATCGGTTGCTTTAATTTTGCCGTTTCTTAAAGCCAGATATTTTCTAAGTGCGGATAATTTTCCTTTTTTAAATTGTAAATCCTGTATAACTCTGTTTTTGGCAGCATCAAAACTTAGTATCTTACCATCAGTGCCCGTGTATGAATATTTATGTAATTTGTAAAACTCTTTTGTTTCATTTGCATCAACTTTTATAAAAGCAACAGGTACTTTTATTATTGAGAGTTTGTATGATTTTTTTGTAATATACGATTCTTTTCTTTTTTCCCAGAATTTTTTTAATTTATTTTCATTTATAGTTAAATTTGGTAAGTTTGCCTTAACAATCTTAATCATTAACTTATCTTGCATAAATATTGAAGCTCCAAAAGTTTTAACTTCAAGAGGAGTTGGTGAAAGATGAAGTATATTGTTTATTTTATTTAATGTTATCTCTTTTCTGATAGAGCTTTCGTAGTCTTTTGGAGTAATTTGAATATTTCTTAAAACTCTAAAATACTGATCCTTGTCAAAAACTCCATTGTGCTGAAAAGCTTTAGTATTTTCAAGAGCATTTTCAACTTCAATATTGAGTGTTTTTAAACCAAGTTCACTTGCATAATTAAGTATAAGGGCTTCATCTATAAGCTGATTTAAAGCTATCTTTTGCAGTCCAAGTTTTTTAGCCTGTTCATTACTTAAAGCACCTTTTGTTTTTTGCTGATAATAGTTAAATATATTTGAATATGCAGTATTTAACTCTTTTATCGTTATTTTTTGATTTCCGACAAGTGCCACTGCTTGAGATCTTTTTGTATTATAATTGTAAGCTCCCCAGCCAACAAAACCGGCACCTACGAAAGCAATAGTACTTATCCAAATAGTAACAACAAGGTATTTTCTGTGTTTTTGCATCCATGTAATCATTGATAATCCTCAATCCATAATAATTTTAGGTATAATTCTATTTAAATTGTTATTAATTTACGATGAAACAGGGAAAAAAATGGATAATTTATCTTTAAAACAAAAAGATTTAAAAAATATATGGCATCCTTGCAGTCAAATGAAGGATTATGAAAGACTACCTTTGATACCTATTAAAACTGCAGAAGGTGTTTATTTGGAAGATTTTGACGGCAATAAATATCTTGATGCTATAAGTTCCTGGTGGGTAAATTTATTTGGACATAAGAATCCTTATATTAATGAGAAGTTAAAAAACCAAATTGATACTTTAGAACATGTTATTTTCGCAGGTTTTACACATGAGCCTATTATAAGACTTTCAGAAAGGCTTGTTGCATTGACTCCAAAAAATCTGACAAAATGTTTTTATGCTGATAACGGTTCAAGTGCTATAGAAGTTGCATTGAAGATGAGCTTTCATTATCATAAGAACAAGGGGCTGACAAAACCGTATTTTGTTTCATTGACAAACTCTTATCACGGAGAGACAATCGGAGCATTATCGCTTGGAGATTTGGGCATATATAAACAAAGTTATGAAGAAATTTTGATAAAATCCATAAAAACAGAGGTACCAAAAGATAAAAGTGAGAAAGAATCTATTATTGCTGCAAATAAGTTGAGAGAGTTGTTTGAAAAAAGAGCCGATAAAATTTCTGCATTTATTCTCGAACCTTTAGTCCAATGTGCAGGAGGAATGCACATGTACTCACCTTTATTTTTAAAATTGGCTTTTAAATTATGTAAAGAATTTGATATACATTTTATAGCAGATGAGATTGCGGTTGGTTTTGGAAGAACCGGTAGCATGTTTGCTGTAGAAAGTGCCGAAATAGAACCGGATTTTATGGCACTTAGCAAAGGTATCACCGGTGGATATTTGCCATTGTCAGTTGTTATGATAGAAGAACAGATGTATGATAGTTTTTATTGTGATTATAATTTACACAAATCTTTTCTTCATTCGCACTCATATACGGGAAATGCATTATCTTGTTCAGTTGCTAATGCTGTTCTTGATATATTTGAAAAAGATAATATAATAGAATCAAATAAAATAAAAAGTCAATATATAAGCAATAAATTGGTAAAATTTTTAGAGTTGGAAAAAGTAGAGTCCATCAGGCAAACTGGCATGATAGCTGCTGTCTCTATAAAAGGCTATAAAACTAATGAAAGAGTTGGCTTGCGGATTTATGAGTATGGATTGAAAAACGGAGTTTTACTGAGACCTTTAGGTAATGTAATATATTTTATGCCACCATATACAATCAATAATAATGAGATTGATAAAATGATGAGCGTTGCTTATGAAGCTATAAATATGTTATAATTTTATTACAATAGAAGGAGATTTTTGGTGTCAAGAAAGATTACAAAGATATTGATCATTAGTATTTTAATTTTATTTGTTGCCTTTGGGGCAAGTTTTTTTTTAAATCAAAACAAAAAGGTTATCGCATCAAAAGATTATGGAACATATATAACACCTGCCTTGGTGTATATTAAACCAGGAAGTTTTCTGATGGGTTCAGATTTGAAAAATAACAATGAAAAACCTTTGCATAAAGTGATTATCAAAAAAGGTTTTTATATGGGTAAATATGATGTTACATTTAAAGAATATGATAAATTTTGCAAAGATACAAAAAGAAAAAAACCGAGCGATGAAGGATATGGAAGAGGGAATATGCCTGTTATAAATGTAAGTTGGAATGATGCTGAAGCTTATGCAAAATGGTTAAGTAAAAAAACAAAAATGAACTATGAACTGCCAACAGAAGCTCAGTGGGAATATGTAGCAAGAGCAGGAACTACAACTAAATGGAGTTTTGGTGATGATGTGAAAAAATTGAAAGACTATGCATGGTATAAAAAGAATTCCAACAACAGACCTCATTTAGTAGGTTTAAAAAAACCAAATCCCTGGGGGATATATGATATGTATGGTAATGTTTGGCAGTGGTGCAGGGATAGATATATTTTTGGTTATAAAAATACGCCAAGAGACGGAAGTGCAAATACCTCTGGTAATCAAATAGACAGAGTTCTTCGTGGTGGTTCTTGGTTTAATGATGCTAAATATTTATATTCATTTCACCGATACGGATATGTGCCAAAAGGTGCCGGTAGTGTTTTTGGATTTCGTTTGGTTAGAAACTGACCTTACATACTATAATGAGCAAAGCTTGTTGTAGTGGCAAAAACTAAAAGCCCCTGCATCCCCCTTGAAGCTTACGAAAAGTAGGACTTTTTAAGAAAAAAATGCGTAAGGTTAGTTAGAAACTTATAAAAATATAGGAGAGAAATTGTGAAAAAGATTATTTTATTGATTGCTTTATCGATTTTTGCCTTCGGTAAGATGCAGTTTTCAAATCCACAACCGACATTTTTGAATCCAAGAAAATGGGTTATTAAAATGCATGTTAGCAACTTATCTACAGTTAATGAAACTTTGGGTGCTATTTATAATGTACTTAAAGAGTATCCCTCGGATTCACTCAAAGTGGCAGTGATTTGTTATGGAAAAGGAATGAGAGTTCTTAAAAAAGATTATGATCCTCATACACTGTTAAGGATAAAATCTCTAATGGCTTATGGTGTTGAATTTGTTGCCTGTAAAAATACAATGGCTACGATGAAATGGACGAAAAAAGATATTATAAGCGGTGTTTCCTATGTGCAAGCAGGTATAGCTGAGGTTATTGAAAGAGTTGCTGGCGGATGGATAGATGTTACACCGTATTAAAGGCTGTATATGAAAACTCCACACATTCCGGTTTTATTAGATGAAGTGAAAAATGTATTTAGCGATATTGAAAACGGTTATATTATTGATTGTACTTTAGGGTATGGGGGTCATAGCGAAGCTTTGCTCAAATTAAATGAAAATACAAGATTGATATGCGTTGATCAAGATAAAGAAGCGATAGAATTTTCCAAAGAAAGGCTTAAAAGATTTTCAGAAAGAATAATATTTGAAAATGATAAATTTTCCAATATCATACAAAAATACAAAGATAAAAATATAAATGGTATATTGGCTGATATAGGAGTCTCTTCGCTGCAACTTGACAAAAAGGGCAGAGGTTTTGGATTTGATTCGGATTTACTTGATATGAGGATGGATCAAGAAAGTAATTTGAGTGCTTATGAAGTTGTAAATCACTACTCTAAAATGAAACTTGAAGAAATTTTTAGGGAATATGGCGAAATAAGAGAATATAAAAAAGTAGCTGATATTATATGTAGATATAGGGAGAAGGAGTATATAAAAAGTGCAAAAGAATTGGCTGATATAATACAAAAGCATTTCAAAAGAGGAAAAATACATTCAGCTACTTTAGTATTTCAAGCTATTAGAATAGAAGTTAATGATGAATTGGGTGAACTTGATACTTTGCTTGAGTCTATAAAACAAGCGTCTTTAAGTAATATTAAAATTGCTATTATAACTTTTCATTCATTAGAAGACAGAATTGTAAAAAGAACTTTTAAACAGTGGAGTAAAAACTGTATTTGTCCTCCTGAAGTATACAGATGTGAATGTGGTAATAACCATTCTTTAGGAAATATATTAACCAAAAAGCCTATAATTCCGACAAAAACAGAGATAAAACAAAATCACAGAAGCAGAAGTGCCAAGATGAGAGTTTTTTATATTAATGAATAAGTTAGTAAAGAATAATTCTACAAAGATAACAAAAAACAAGAAGCAGATAAAAAAATCTAAATATAAACTTTTAGATGAGATTGAATCAAGTAGAAATAATAATGTAGAGAACCTCAGTTTTAAGCTTTTAATTAGTGTATTTTTAGTATTGTTTACGGTTTTGATTATTGTATTACCTAAAATTTATTTAAAAAATGAGATATATTATAAAAGCAGAGATATTAGCAAACTTTATAACGAGTATTCCATATTAAAAGAAGAAAATAGAGTATTAAAAAGAAAACTTGAATATATGAAATTTAAAAATAGAGTTTTAGATACAATATTTTAAGAAGATTTGGAAAAAAAAATGATAAAAAAATTTATAACATTTGGTGTTGATAAGCCGGTACTAAATCATATATTTCTTATATTTCTATTGGTTTTGTCAATTTTTTCATATAATAAGATTCCAAAAGAAATATTTCCCTCTTCACAACTTGATACTATCGTGATAACCGGAGGTTATCCAGGAGCCAGTCCTGATATACTTGATAAAATGGTGGTAAAAAATATAGAAGACGATGTGAGAAATTTGAGCAATATCGATGATATAGCAAGCACTATTAAAAATGGTTTTTTTATGATAAAAGTTGATTTGAAAAAAGGTGCAAATCAAATAGAATTATTAAATGATATCAAAGATATTATATCAAATCAAAGAAGATATTTGCCAAGTGATATGAATGAGCCTGTGGCAAAAATATTGCAAAAAAGTTTTCCTTTGATAACTGCTACAATATCGTCAAAAAGTGCTTCAAAACAAGAGTTGCTTGATTTAGCTGAAAAATTAAAAAACAGATTGTCCCAAATTTCAAATCTAAGTGATATACAGATAAGAGGAAATGCTGATTTGGAACTAGTTTTTGATATAAATGATAAAAAGATAGAAGCATACGGACTAAATAAGCAAAGTGTCATATCCGCTCTTGCTAATATCAGTTCCATATTTCCAGTAGGAATCATAAAAGAAAAGGCAAATCATCTTTTTTTAAGTACCATAAATGGTCAAAAAAATATACAAAAAATCAAAAATACAATCATCAATATAAATGGTAAAAAACTTAGAATAAAAGATATAGCCAAGGTAGATTTTAAGTTAAGTGATTTGAGCGAGGTTTCACATTTCAATGGAGAACCAAATGTTGCCATAAATATCAAAAAAGCCGAACAAGGTGATGCTATAAAATTGGTTAAGCAGGTAAAACAAGTTTTAAAACAATACAAAAAAAGATATAAGAATTACAATTTTGATACTTATACAGACACTTCCATCTGGATAAGAAACAGGCTCAATACTGTTATATCAAATATAATATTTGGTCTTATTTTAGTTACGCTTGCGGTATATATCTTTGTAAGCGGAAGAATCGCTTTTGTGGTTGGTCTTGGCATACCGGTTAGTTTTATGATTGGTTTGATTGCTACAAAAATGCTTGGGTATTCTTTAAATATGCTCTCATTGCTTGGTGCTTTGATGGCTTTAGGAATGCTCGTAGATGAAGCGATAGTGGTTGCAGAGAACATATACAGGCATTTGGAAAAAGGTGATGACAGCAGAAGTGCGGCTATAAACGGTGCAGCTGAAATGTTTCCTGCTGTTGTAACAGCAACAACAACAACGATATTTGCCTTTTTGCCACTGCTTATTGTAAGTGGTCAGATGGGACTTTTTATAAGGATTATTCCTATTATGATATCTGTTTTGTTACTTAGCTCTTTATTTGAAGCATTTTTCTTTTTACCTTTGCATGCAAAAGAGTTTTTAAAAGCACACAAACAAAAAAATAGAACTAAAAAGTTTTGGGATATGTGTAAAATGGCATATTCAAGCTTTATGAAAATTGCATTAAAGTATAAAAAAACTACTTTAATTTTATTTTTGGTACCTACTGTTTTATTAACTGTAATTATGCTTAAAAATAGTAAATTCCAACTTTTTCCGGATTTTGACAATACTCAAATATTTCTTAAAGGTAAAGTCGGAGTCAATAATGATTTGTACCAAACACAAAAATTAGTTACAAAAATTGAAAAAGTTTTACTTTTAAAATTACCAAAAAATGATATAGCCTCTATAACTTCGATAACTGGCATGAAATTGGATAATAAATTCAGACCCGATATCGCTGAGAATAATTTTCAAATCTTTATCAATCTTCATGAAAGGAAACCGGAAAACTTTTTTGGCAAATATATCAATCCTTACCTTTCGCCATCTTATGATGGTAAAGATATGATAAGAACACTAAGTGCAAAAAAGATAGCTAAAATTGTTAAAAATATAACTAAAAAACTTGCAAAGAATAAAGCGTATAAAGAATTTAGTATAGAAGTTCCCGGTGCAGGGATAGTAAAAAGTGATATTGAGATATCATTTAGTGCAGATACAAAAGATATAAAAAAAGCTATAAAGTTAGCTGAAGATAAGATGAAAACTATAAAGGGCGTCTTCAATATAACCGATGATATGCTTTCTGGTGAAAAAGAGTTGAAATTAAAAGTTAACAAATATGGACAAAGTTTGGGATTTAACGAAATTATTGTCTCTTCAATCTTGAAAAATTTATTTCAAAAAGCAGAAATCGGTAAAATGTTTAAAAAAGGAAAATTAGTTAAAATAAAAGCAGAAATTATCAATAAAGATAACTTTCAGACATTAAAAAATCTTTATATAAATATACCCGGCACTCTTAAAAAAGTAAGACTTAGTGAGGTCGTTGATTTTATTTACAAACCAAGTTATACTGAAATTTATAAAGATAACGGAAAAAAGATTAGAACGGTGTTTGGTTCGTTAAATAAAGATCAGTTGACTTCTGCTGGATTTATTAAGAAAATGAAAACAACTTTTAACACCATTAAGAAAATGGGAGTAGACATTGATATCAAAGGAGAACAAAAATCAAATACCCAAGTGCAAAAAGAGATGGCAGAAGCCGGTGTAATAGCACTGTTTCTTATATTTATAGCTTTAGTATGGATGTTTAATTCAGGCATACTGTCTCTCATCGTTTTAAGCACTATACCTTTGTCAATATTAGGTGTTCTTATTGGCAATCTTATAATGGGGATAAACTTAACTATGCCTGGACTTTTGGGTTTGGTCGGATTAAGCGGTGTTGTTGTAAATGATGGGATTATAATGGTTGATTTCATTAAAAATAGTAAAATTAAAGATGAAGTTGCCCACCTTGCTTCTTTAAGGCTGAGACCTATATATCTGACTTCAATAACAACTGTCTTAGGACTTATGACACTTATGTTTTTTGCATCTGGCCAGTCAGTAATCCTTCAGCCTATGGCGATAGCACTCGGCTTTGGTGTTACTTGGGCCACTGTGTTAAATCTATTTTATGTGCCGGTTTTGTATTCAGTAATTTATAGGGTAAAATAAGCTATAATTCACATTTTATGGAAGGAGCTTGTGAAGATGTGGTTGGAAGATGATGATATATTTGGCGGAAAGCCTGAAAAGAAATTTTTTGATATTGTTTTTAATGCAAATAGAAATCTGGTTCAAGATGAGTTGAATAATTCTGTTAGAAAAGTCGCTGCCTTAGAGCTTTTACTTGAAGAAATGTTCACAGAAGATAAAGATACTGATGCTATTATAAATAATTATGTTTTTAAAAATCAAGATAAAGTAAATCAAAGAACTGACAATCTTTATATAGAAATGATGGGAAATATTTTAACACAGAATGAATAATTTTTTTATTTTTTTATTTTTTATTTCATCTATAAGTTTACAGGCGGCGGCAAAATGGAAATATCAGTATCAATTTGATTTGAAAAAAGACCAAATTGCCAAAGTCCACATATCATACAAGGATAAAAGTATATTTTTAAGAAATGGCGAGTTTAACTTTAGGTGGACACTATATAAAACTGGTTCACTTATAACTTTTAGCAGTTATCAAAAAGTACAATCTCAGCATGTTTTACATTTGGGCTACAAGCTCAACAGTTATGATGTTACCCTTGTACCAAATGGAGGTTCTTTCTCAGATAGAGTACATTTGACAGTAGTTTTTAAAAGTTTTGACAAAGGTGCAGGTATTGCAAAGATTGATATGTTTATAAAAGATGACAATAGTAAAATATTGGCTGAATTTATAGATCCAAATAAGGATAAAAATGCTAAATAAAGTTGATAAAATTATTGATAATTTTTTATTTGACTTGGAAAATGATAGAATTTTAAAATTATACAAAGAGATTTCCTCCGGTAAAAAATTGAGAGCCAAACTGATACTAAAAATAGCAGGAGATACCGAGGATGCCTGTTTTTTAGCTGCCATTGTTGAAATGATACAAATAGCAAGTTTATTGCATGATGATGTGATTGATGATTCTAATACAAGACGCGGAAGAAGTTCAATAAATGCTATTTTTGGCAATAAAACAGCAATTATGTTAGGTGATATATTGTACTCAAAAGCTTTTTATGAGCTTAATTCGTTGCCCAATGAAGTTTCAAAAATTATTTCAAATTCGGTAACAAAACTTTCTATCGGAGAGCTTTTGGATGTTGAGCTTTCAAATAAATTTAATCCGGATAAGGATAAATACTTTGATATGATTTATAAAAAAACAGCATCTCTTATAGAAGCGTCATCTTATGCCGCAGCATATATCGGTAAAAAAGATACTCATAAGTTTGCACTCTATGGCAAAAATCTTGGTTTGGCATTTCAGATAATAGATGATATTTTGGATATCACAATGGATTCCAAAACTCTTGGAAAACCTGCACTGAGCGACTTTAAAGAAGGAAAAACTACATTGCCTTATATATTTCTTTATGAAGTATTAAGTGAGGAAGAGAAGAAAAAGCTTATATCATTTTTTAAAAAGATGTTAAATACTGAAGAAAAAGAGTGGATTTTATATAAGATGAAAGAATATAATGTCATCAAGAAGTCTTTGTTGATAGTTGAAGAGTTTGCAAAAAGTGCACTTTTGAGTATTAGAGAATATAAAAATTATGACTTGGAAAAGATTATTACAGATATGATTGAAAGAGAATATTAAGGAAGTTAAATGAATTATTTGATTATGAGTTATTCCCATAAAAACAGCGACCTTGCGATAAGAGAAAAAGTTGCTTTTATAAGTGATGAGAAAAAAATAGAATTTTCAAAGAAATTACTTAAGTATGAAGCTATTAATGAAGTGATGATAATTTCAACTTGTAACAGAGTAGAGATATTAGCAAGTGTAAAAGAGTGTCAAGAAACATTGAAATATATTTTTTATGAGCTTTCTGAGATATCGAATATGCCAGTAGGCGTACTTGAAAAAAAAGCTGAGATTTATGAAGATAGTGCCGCAATTCATCATATATTTTCTGTTGCCGCATCACTTGATAGTGTGGTTATTGGTGAAACTCAGATAGTAGGGCAGATAAAAAATGCTTTTAAGGTTGGTTTTGACAATGGCTTTTGTTCGCAAAAAATAGCAAGGGTGATGCATCATACTTTTAGATGTGCAGCAGCTGTTAGAAGCAGTACTGAGATATCTTCAACGGCGGTATCTGTTTCAAGTGTAGCAGTCAACAAAGCCAAAGAGTTTTTTGGTGGTAACCTGGCAGGTTTTTCTGCTCTTGTTATAGGAGCAGGAGAAATGAGCAGGATTTGTGCAGAATATTTGATAAAACATGGTGTCAATGTTATCATCATAAGCAGAAATATAGACAAAGCTCAAAAATTGGTAGATGAATTGGGCGGAACTACCATAGCTGAGGATTTTAGCAGACTTGAAGAATTTATAAACAAATACAGACTCCTTTTTTCCGCAACGAGTGCCAAAGAATATGTTATAAATAATAAAATAGTAAAAGAAGTTGACTTTGAAAGATATTGGTTTGATATAGCTGTACCAAGAGATATACAGGAGTCTTGCAAGACAAAAAATATCCAGCTTTTTACAGTAGATGACTTAAAAGATGTTGTTTCTCAAAATAAAATATTTAGAGAAAAGCAAGCAGGAATTGCTTTTTCCATTATCGGTAAGTTTACAATGGAATTTTATAAATGGCTTCAAACTTTACAAGTTGATCCTATCATAAAAAAGATGAGAGATATGGCAAAAAGAAGTGCTCAAAAAGAACTTGATAGAGCCTTAAAAAAAGGATTTTTACCAAAAGAGCAAAAAGATGAAGTTGAAAAAATTCTTCATCAAGCATTTAATTCATTTTTGCACAAACCCACACAAAATTTAAAAAAAGTAGCAAAAGATCCAGAATTTGATACTATCGTGCAATCTTTTCAATATCTTTTTGATATAAATGAAAATCAAAAAAAGGCAATAAATATGTATAAATGCGAATATCATATGGAACAAGATATGAGCAATTCATCGCTACAACCTAAGGAGAAATAAGTGAGATTTTCCAAACTTTTTATCCCTACTACAAAAGAAGCACCAAATGATGCAGTTTTGCCAAGTCATAGATTATTGATTCAAGCGGGGTTTATAACTCAAGTCGGTAGTGGAATATACAACTTTTTACCACTTGGAAAGATTGTTCTTGATAAAATTAGAAAAATTGTAAAAGAAGAGCTTGAGAGGGTTAATTCTCAAGAAGTGCAACTAGGCTTTGTTACTCCAAGTGAACTTTGGGTTCAAAGTGGTAGATTTGCAAAATATGGAAAAGAGCTTTTGAGATTTAATGATAGAAAAAATAATAAATTTGTTTTAAGTCCTACTGCTGAAGAAATGATGGTGGATTTGGTAAAAAACAGAGTCAAAAGTTATAAGCAGTTACCGCTTCACTTATATCAGATAAATACTAAATTTAGAGATGAAGCAAGACCAAGATTTGGTCTTTTAAGAGGGAGAGAGTTTTTGATGGAGGATGGATATAGCTTTCATGAAGATTTTGAAGACTTAAATAGAGAATTTGATGTAATGGAAGCGACATATTCTAAAATATTTTCAAGATTGGGTCTTGATTTTAGAGTTGTAAATGCTGATAGCGGGGCTATTGGTGGTAGCGGTAGTAAAGAGTTTATGGTTTTGGCAAACAATGGTGAGGATGATATCATGATATGCGAGAATTGCTCTAATGCTGCCAATATAGAAGTTGCCACTAGAAAGAAACGAGTTTCTCCATATAAGGAAAAACCGCAAATGCAACCTGGAAGATTTTATACACCAGATGTAAAAACTATAGATAAACTGGCAGAATTTTTTAAGATAGAGCCATATCATCTTGTTAAGGCAGTTGCAAAAAAAGCAATTTTTGAGAATAATACAGAAAGTATTGTAATATTCTTTTTAAGGGGTGATGATGTTTTGGAAGATACTAAAGCATTAAATGCTGTAAATGCTTTAGAGTTGATAGATGTTGATGCGAATGAGCTTGAGGATGCAGGAGTAGTTCCTGGATTTATTGGACCAGAAGTTGCAAATGTAGATATGGTAGTTGATATAGAGTTAAAAGATGAAGATTTGCTGATATGTGGCGCAAATGAAAAAGATTATCACTTTGTTGGCTATAGTTTCAAGGATAAGTTTGATTATGATTACAAAGATATAGCAGAAGTAAAAGAGGGTGATTGCTGCTTCGAATGTGGTGGTAAATTGAGCAGGACAAAAGGTATAGAAGTAGGGCATATCTTTAAACTTGGCACCAGATATTCAAAACCTTTAAATGCCAACTTTTTAAACAGACAAGGGAAGCTGAATCCATTTATTATGGGTACTTACGGTATAGGAATCAGTAGACTTGAAGCAGTTATAATAGAGCAAAATCATGATGAAAAAGGCTGTATTTGGACAAAGGAAAGTGCACCTTTTATGCTTGATATTATTATCTCTAATATCAAAAATGAAAAAGAGACAGAATATGCAAATAATATTTATAAAAAATTAATATCTTTGGGAAAAGAGATTATAATTGATGACAGAAAAGAGCGATTTGGTTTTAAGATAAAGGATTTTGAACTTATTGGTTTTCCATATGCTTTGATAGTCGGTAAGTCGTTTGCTGATGGGAAAGTAGAACTTGTCAGAAGAAAAGATTTGAAAAAAACTATTTTAGATATTGATAAAGTTATCGAATATTTGAAAGAAATTATTTAAAGAGTAAAAATGATATATTTTCTAATATATCTCTTTTTGGAGATAACCGTTACAATAAATATAGCTAAGTATATTGGTTCTTTTGCAACATTTGTGGAAGTGGTGGCGAGTGCTGTAATTGGTTTACTTATTATAGCTAACTTAAAAAATTCCCTTTCTGAAGGGTTTAGAGCATTACTTGAAAAAAGGATAACTGAAGAAGAATTCATAAAACTTCATATTTTTATGCTCATTGGTGCCATATTGCTTATAATACCTGGCTTTCTAAGTGATTTTATTGGGATTTTATTTCAATTTCCCTATGTTGCTTTAAATATTACGAAAAAATTTTACAGATTTAAAACAAATAAAAAAAGGAGTGATGATGTCATTGATGTTGAAGTTATTGATGATTTGGATGAGTAGTGTAGTTTTTGTATTTGCAGGTACAAATAGTAGTGCTAGTACTGCCAAGCAAAAGATACAGAAGTTTTTAAATACATCTATAAAAGCAAATAAAAATATAAAGGTTTTAAGATTTAAAATTGCAAAAGTAGTTACATTGAAAGATGTACCTGGCTGGAAAGCGTATATACTGACAATCAATATCAAATTACTTAAGCAAAAAGGCAGAGTAATTACTATAAAAGATGCATTATTTTCAAATGGAAAATACATAAGCAGGTCTTTTGTGGATCTGAAGACAAAAAAGAAGCTAAAAGACAGTTTGCTTAGAAATTTTATGCCAAATGCAAATAGTTCATATTATGATAAGGAACACTTGCTTTATGGAAGTAGTAATGCTAAATATAAAGTACTTGTATTTAGTGATCCTCAATGTCCATTTTGTATAGAGTTTGTTCCAGGTTTGATGAAGTTTATCAAGAAACATAAGCAAAATTTTGCACTATATTATTATCATTTGCCATTATCTATACATCCTACTTCTGCAACGATAGTCAAAGCTGAAATATTTGCTGAAAATAAAGGGGATAAAAATATAGCACAAAAAGTATATAGTGTTGATTTTGATACAAAAACAAATGATGTAAAAACTGTTTTAGCAAAATTTAATAAAGAAATGAAAACCAATATAACAATGGCTGATATAAAAAGTAAAAAAGTTTTAGACAGATATAACGAAGATTTGCAAAGAGCCGGTCAACTTATGGTAAATGGAACACCTACGGTATTTATAAATGGAAAATATGATGCCGGTAGAGTAGAAATATCAAAGCTTATGAAAAAGTATAAATAAAAGATACAAAAGGAATAATTATCGTGGATAGATTGATTATAGCAACAAGAGCCAGTGATTTGGCTCTTTGGCAAGCATATTTTGTGAAAGACAAGATTGAAAAAAGTTTTCCAAATATTAAAATTTCATTAAATAAAATAACAAGCAGTGGTGATAAAATTCTCGATAAGCCATTGGCGCTGATTGGTGGAAAAGGACATTTTACAAAAGAATTAGAAGATGAAATGCTTGCTGGAAACGCTGATATTGCTGTACATTCGCTAAAGGATATTCCTACATTTATGCCAGAAGGTTTAGAGCTTGGTGCAATCACAAAAAGAGAAGACCAGAGTGATGTTTTTCTATCTCATAAATATGAGAGTTTTGAGCAACTGCCTAAAAATGCAGTAGTTGGAACAACAAGCTTAAGAAGAAGAATGCAGATAAAATCTGTAAGAAATGATTTGCAAATGAAAGATTTAAGAGGAAATGTCAATACAAGACTAAAAAAGTTAAGAGAGGGGCAATATGATGCTATAATCTTGGCTTATATAGGTCTTGAAAGATTAAATCTTTTAAAAGATATTCCATTTGTACAAAAACTCCCACTTGGTGTGATGATGCCTCCTATGGGTCAAGCTTCTTTGGGTATCGAAATAATTTCTAAAAATGATAGAATAAAAGAAATTGTAGCATCTTTAAATGACCCTCAAACAGCATTGTGTAGTAAACTTGAGAGAGATTTTGTAAGTAGTATCGGGGCTGGATGTTCCGCTCCTGTTTCTGTAAATGCAAAACTCAGTGGCGAAGATATTACAATCAAAGCAATGATAGGATATCCAGACGGTACACATATATTAAAAGAAAAATTGGCACAGCATGTAAACTCAGCAGATAATCTCGGTAAAGAATTGGCTAGAAAAATGATTGAAAAAGGTGCACTCGAAGTTTTAAAAGATGCAGAAAAAATAGCTTTTAAAGATGAAAGAGTGCAAAGAATGTAGATATCTTAGGCAAAATATGGTGATTTTGATATAAGTATTTTGAAATTAATTGGTAGAATGAAAGAGTTATTTGTGTTGGATATAAATAAGCATAAAAAAAGTTGAGAAAGAAGGTATCAGGGTCTTCTTCTTAACCATTGATAGAGCCGGTGATATCATACTTATCCAAATAAGTATTCTAAGCTGTTGTTTCAATCTGTAACATCATTTTTTCTTCAAACTTGACAGGTTATAAATTATAATTTGCACTATGTATTATCCCAGCAACCACCTTTGTCTGACATACTCTCTATCTCTATCTGTATGTCAAATCAAACCTTTTGATGATTTTTGGCTTATTAATGCTATATTTAGGGTATTATTTACAAGTAAAACTCTCATAGTGTCATTCATCGACTATCTAACTATTCATATAAAATATAGATCTATAGTAGTAGCTAAATAGAGACAGCCTTCATTTATCGGTATTACTAAAGATTCTAAGTATAAATAAGTCAAGCATAAAGTGGGCTTGTAGAGTCAATTTAGATAAAAGTTAAATTTTGGTATAATTGTATAAAGAACCGACCTTATGCACTTTTTTCTTGAAAAGTTTTACTTTTCGTAAGCTTCAAAGTGGTTGTAGGGGCTTTGAGTTTCTGCCACTATAGAGAGCTTTGCTCATTATAGTGCGTAAGGTCAGTAAAGAATAAAATTTAAAGATATTTTGCTATGAAAAGAACAATCAAATTATTTAAAGAACATGGACTTTTAAGAGTTATAGATGACGAAGTTGATATAGATCTTGAGG
>Ga0256829_1000107_pt1 | contig 109803 bp, 102 predicted proteins | sample 131447metaG_FD_185979 | JGI IMG/M metagenome (GOLD analysis project Ga0256829, IMG submission 185979) | Hydrothermal vent microbial communities from Lau Basin, Pacific Ocean - 131-447 | ecosystem: Environmental > Aquatic > Marine > Hydrothermal vents | place: Pacific Ocean: Lau Basin... | reverse complement strand
AGTGGCTCCATTAGGCGATCCGGCCGTGGCTCCATTACGGCGATCACCCACCGGCTCCATTGCGGCGATCCGGGAATGGCTCCATACGGGCGATCGTTGACACAACCGATTGCAAGTAGGGGGTTTCGTCATGAAATACGGGAGAACAGTACGCAGCATCGCCCGCCATGCCGCTGTCACCGGGCTGCTGGGTGTGGCGCTGGGGCTGGTGTCCACCGCCGCGCAGGCCGTACCGAGCTTTGCGCGCCAGACCGGGCTGCCGTGCAGCGCGTGCCACACGGTGTTCCCGGAGCTGACCGCCTTCGGGCGGGAGTTCAAGCTCAACGGCTACACGCTCACGGGCCTGAAGCAGATCCAGGCCAGCGGCGCCGCCGGGAGCGTGAAGATCAACGCGATCGCGCCGATGTCCGCCATGCTCCAGGTCGGCTGGACCCACGTGCAGTCGAATTCCAAAGTCCAGCCGGCGATGGGATCCTCGCCGGGCCAGAACAACAACTTCTCCTTCCCGCAGGCCCTGAGCCTGTACTATGCCGGCGAGATCAGCCCGCACATGGGGTCGTTCGTGCAGATGACCTATTCGCAGCCCGACGGCAGCTTCGGGCTCGACATGCTCGATGTGCGTTACGCCAACCGTGCGACGCTGGGCGGGCACAACCTGATCTACGGACTGACCGTGGACAACATGCCGGGCATGGAGGACGTCTGGGACACGACGCCGGCCTGGACCTTCCCTTACACGAGTTCCCCGACGGCGCCCGACAACGGTATCGGTCAGTCGCAGCTCTTCAATCTGATGGGTGCGGGTGTCGGTGGCTATGTCCTATGGGATAACCACTGGTACGCGGCGGTGAGCCTCTACCGCAGCGCACCGCAGGGAATGCTCGGTACGCCCAAGTTTAGCACCCCCGATATGGGCGTGGTCCGCAACGTCGCGCCCTACTGGCGCGTGGCCTGGCAGGGTTATCTGCCGAACCACGCCTACCTCGAGGTCGGCTCGTACGGCCTGTATGTGAAGTACGCGGGTACGACTGCGAATCCCGCGCCGAGCAAGTTCACGGACTGGACGCTGGACAGTTCCTACCAGCAGCCGCTGAACAACGGGGATCTGCTCTCGCTGCACGCGGTGTATCTGCATGAGAACCAGACGCTCCCCGGAGGCAGCAACATCCTGCAGCAGTTCCGGGCGGACGGGAGCTACGAACTGGGCCACTGGGCGCAGGCCTCGCTCGGATACTTCAACTCGTGGGGCACTCCGGGAATATCCGGCACCAGTGACATCGCCGGCTTCGTGGCCGAGGCCGATTACCTGCCGTGGGAGAACACTCGCCTTGCCCTGCAGTACACGGCGTATACCAAGTACGCGGGAAGCAACACGGCGTCCGACAACAACACGCTGTTCCTGAATACGTGGTTCATGTGGTAAGGGTCCGTCGGGGCCGCCCGGCGTGTGCCGGGCGGCCCTTCCCCGTGCGGCCGCCCTCCCCTGGGGAGGGCGGCCGCCTCCTTGCAAGAACTTCTTATCCAGCCACGTCAAATCGTCGCCGTTCTTGATCTGGATCATTTTTCGCCGCCCCCGCGCCGTTAAGATCGACTGGGGCGGCGCCTGCCCGGCGCCGAAGGTGCGCGGATGGTTCTCCGACTGGGCGCGGTGGAATGACTCCATGCGAATGTGCGGTCGCTGATTGCCTCCTGTGCGAGGCGCGGCTGCTTTCGGGGCTCGCCGAACAGCAGGTCTGCTCGGTTCCGGGCCTGATCCTGCGCGAGCTTCGCGCACCGGGCGAGTTCCTCTTCCATCAGGGCGGTCCGAGCCGCCACCTCTACGTCCTCAAGGCCGGCTACGTGAAGCTCGCCGCCGCGCTGCCCGACGGGCGCGAACAGGTCCTGGGCATCGGCGTGGAGGGCAATCTTCTCGGCTTCGAGGGATTCAGCCAGGAGGTCTTTCCTTACAGCGCACAGGCCCTCACGCCGGTGCACGTATGCGGGGTGCGCCGCACGGACATGACGCGTATCCTGACCGGCAACCCGAAGGTCACCCTGGACGTGTTGCGCGTGCTCAATGCGGAGCTGGAGCGGTCCAAGGCGCTCATCATGGACCTCGGCTTGCGCACCGCCCCCGAGCGCGTCGCCTCGTTCCTTCTCTCGCTGCTGCCGCCCGGGCGGACCTGGGAACGCGAATTGCCGCTGCCGCTGAAGCGGCGCGAGATCGCCGAGATGCTCGGGCTGCGGGAGGAGACCGTGAGTCGCGTCATCGCCGGGCTGCGCCGCGAGCGCGTGATCCGTACGCGCCAGGGCAAGGTCCAGATCCTCGATTTCGCCCGCCTGCGCTCGCAGGCCGGGTTCTCGCCCGCCGAGGTGCCGGAGAGCCGCTTCGCGACGGCGTGAGATTTTCGCGCCCGGCCGACAGCATCGATTGGGCGCTGTCGTCGGGATCGAGCGTCGTCGGCGGGGCGAGCCCCGCCCTACCGGTGCCGGAACCGCGTACCAGGTGGGGTAGGGCCGGGCTTGCCCGGCCGAGGTCGCAGGAAGAGGCCACGGAACCCACGGAACCCACGGAACGCACGGAATGAATCAATCCCGTCCGTGGATTCGGTGGATTCCGTGGCGCCTTTGTCTGTTTTCGAAGGTCCCCGCCGCGCCGAAGGGAAATCGCAATCCGCGGCGTTGGCGGCGGGGTAGGGCCGGGCTTGCCCGGCCGAGGTCGTCGATCGGCCCGCCGTCGTTTGGATCCGGCCTCGTCGGCGGGCCGAGGCCCGCCCGGGTGCGGAGGTTCATCCGGCGTCGGCGCGGGCGCTGCCGGTGCACAGGTGCCGGATGTCCTCGACCGCTTCGAAGGCCGCGTCGGCGAGTGCCTGCAGGTATTCCCCGCCGCCATCGCGCGTAAGCAGCAGGCAGAACTCCTCGACCCAGATTCCCAGGTGCGCCCGGGTGAACTCCGCCAGCACCGGCGGCGGGAAGCCCGTGCCGCGCACGTCCTCCGCGCCGGGCCGATGCAGCCCGGATGCAGGCCGCAGGCCGGAATCCGGGGATTCCGGTGCACGCTCCGGCCACCGTTCCCGGATTGCGCTTCGCCTCATCCGGGCTACCTCCGACGGTCTTCGGGGCGGCATCGGGGTATCGTTCCCGGGCGCGCCCGACTCCAGGCAGGCGGCGGCGAAGTGCAGCATCACCCCGAGGTGGTCTGCGGCCGGCGCTGCGCCCGGGCGTTCCGCACAGGAGACGACGGCGCGGGGATCGAACCCGGCCCGCGCATAGAAGCGCTCGACGCCGGCGGTCCCGCCGGGCAGCGGGGCGGGGAAGTGCCAGCGGCCGCGCGCCTGCCAGCGGCGCCGGAAGACGTGCTCCTCGGGGGCGACGTAGCGGGCGGACTCGGGGTGACAGAGCCGGTCGGCGAATTCGATGCGCAACGCCTCGAGGCCCCGCGGCTCCAGATAGCCGCCGGCCGCGAGGGTATCGCGTAGCGCGGAGTCGGGTTCCACCAGCAGCAGCCGCCCCGCGCGCCGCGTGTCGGCGGCGAGCCCGGCGGGGTCGGCAAGCCGGCGGTCTTCAGCGGCGCTCGGGTCGCGGGTTTCGGCCATGTCCGGGGTCCGGGATGAGTGCGCGGCGTGCGCGATGGCGCGCGCACCTCCCGCCGATTGGACCACGGCGTACGCCGGCGGCGGTTGAGACAGGTCAACCGCCCCGCGCCGCACCGTTCACCACAGCCAGCCGAAAGGCGGGTGCTGCCAGCCCGATACGCGACCGTCGCGCGAGAACATCACCGAGCCGCTGCGCGGGCCGGGGTAGGTGTAGTACCAGAGGCGCTCGCCGGGGTTGATCTGCCCTTCGCTTGCGGGCGGGCCCAGCAGGGCGCGCACCTGCGCGGGGGTCATGCCGCGCTTGAGGGCGCGCCAGCGGTCCGCGATCTGCTCGCGCGTCGGACGGTGCCCGGAGGGCGCAGCGGAGGGCGCCGCCGCAGGCGGTGCCGGCTGTGCGGTCGCGGCGCCAGCAGGCGCTCGAGCGCCGGGCGCCGGGCGTGCCTCGAGGGCGCGCACCCGTTTTTCGAGCTGCTGCACCCTTGCGCGCAGCGCGTCGATCTGGCGCTGCAGGTCGAGCCGCTGCGCGGTGTGCTGGAGGGTCTCGATCTGCCGCTGCAGGGCGGCCGGGTCGGCGCCGGCGGCGGGGGCCGCGGCGTCGGCGAGGGTCGGCGCCAGAAGCAGCGCCGCGCAGGCGGCACCGGCCAGGCCGACGCCGAAGGATCGGAGGGGGACGCGTGGTTCCATGGTGAACTCCTTGATGGCGGTGGGCGGAGGACGGAACGCCCGCGGCGAGGATGGCGCGCGCCGTCAAGCGGCGACACCCGGCCCCGGACGCAGGGCCGCGGGAAAAGAAAAAGGCCGCGGCGGCCTCGCGCCGCCGCGGCCCGCTGGCCCTGCCGAAGCGGGGATCAGTACATCAGCCACGCCTGCAGCATCAGGGTGTTGTTGCCCGATGCCGAGTAGTTGCCATTGCCTGCCGCGACATTGCATGCCGTCGAGCTGCAGCCGGCATAGGTCAGGTAGCCCGTGTACTGCATGATGAACTTGGTGTTCTCCCAGGGCAGGTAGGCCCCCTCGAGGACGTAGCCGTTCGTCGTGCCGCCAGTCAGCTTGCTGCTCCCGGTCGCCTGGAAGTACTGCGCGGAGAACTGGAATTCATGCTCCCAGTTGTAGGTGCCGTCCATCCGGAAGGTGTTGGCGTTCGCCGTGGCCGACCCGTCCGCGGGCGCGAAGTGCTCGTGAATGAGGGTCATATGGCCGGTCAGCGTCCCGTCGTACAGCGGATGGTCGGCCTGGGCGTCGAGGGCGACGTCGGTGTACTTGCCGGCCCCTGCGGGCGTCAGTCCACCGGCGTCGTTCGTCACGTTGGCATACATCCCGAAGGTGCCGACCTCGAGATAGGTCGCGCCGATGTTCTGCTGCCAGGCGGCCCGCCAGTACGGGGCGAGGTTGCTGATCTTGGTGCCCCCGGCCAAGCCCCGGGCCGCCTGGTAGGCGTCGGCCTCCAGGTACAGGTGTCCGTCGATCATCGTGTAGGCGCCGAGGCCCACGACCACCCCTCCGAGAGCACCGTCGACGAGCGCTCCATAGGGTGCGCCGACGCCGGCCGGATCAGAGCTGGTATAGGGGTAGCCCCAGGCCGGCGTGGAGTTCCAGAGGTCCTGCACGGTGGGGTTATTGTTCAGCGTCAGCCCGTAGACGGTGTCGCCGCCGAAGGCCTTGGTATGGAAGGCCATGCGCACGTCGGTGTTGTCCCACCCGAACGCGCCGGTGTTGTCCATCGTCACCTGCGAGAACAGGCCCATGTGCGGACTGATCTCGCCGGCGTAGAACAGGCTCAACTGCTGCGGGAAGAGCGCGCTGTTGTTCTGGATACCGTTGCCGTTGTTGGCGTCATTGGCCTGGTTGTTCGCCACGTGCACCCACTCGGTCTGCAGCATCGCGGACAGCGCGGGGATCGCGTTGATCTTCAACGATGCGCCCGGCGCCGCGGAGGAAATGTCCTTGATTCCGGTCAGGGTGTATCCGTTGAGCTTGAACTCCCGCCCGAAGTGGGTGAGCTGCGGGAACACCGTATGGCACGCCTGGCAGGGGAGTCCCGTCTGCCGGGCGAAGCTCGGCACGGCCTGTGCGTTGAACGATACCGCCAGGGCCGCGGCGCCCGCGAGCCCGGACAGCGCCCAAATTCCCTTCAATTTGTGCTGTTTCATGGAATCCGTCTCCCCGTCTGCTGGTCGTGTCGCCGGCCGAAGCCGGGGTCGACGCAACGCCCGCACCCCGCCCGCCCGGCCCGCACCCGACCGCCGGCCGGGCGCGCCTCTTGTGAGCCGAGGAAACCTTACACCCGTTGTAGTGTTGCGATTTTGATCCGGGTCAACCGCAGCCTCATTCGCGGCGGCGCGCCCGATACGCCTCGCGCCGCTGGAGGATCCACCCGTAGAGCACCGGCAGGACCAGCAGGCTGAGGACGGTGGTGGTGACCATGCCCCCGAGCATGGGGGCGGCGATGCGCTGCATGACCTCGGAGCCCGTCCCGGAGCCGAGCAGGATCGGCACCAGCCCGGCGATCACCGCGATGGCGGTCATGGCGATCGGACGTACCCGCTCCGCGGTGCCGTCGTGCACCGCGCTGCCGATGGCCGCGGCATCGAGCCGCCCGCCCTGCGCGTGGCGGCGCTCGGCGAGCTTGCGGTCGATGAAGGTCAGCACGAGTACGCCGATCTCCACGGCGACGCCGGAGAGCGCGATGAACCCCACGGCGACCGCCACGGACAGGTTGAACCCGTACCAGTAGACGAGCCAGAAGCCGCCGACCAGCGCGAACGGCACGGACAGCATCACCAGCAGCGGCTCGGTGAGGTTGCGGAAGTTGAGATAGAGCAGCACGAAGATCGCCAGCAGCGTGAGCGGAATGACGATACGCATGCGCTTGGCGGCGCGCTGCATGTACTCGTACTGCCCCGACCAGGTCACCGTATAGCCGGGCGGCAGTTTCACGTCGCGGGCGAACACGCGCTTGGCCTTGGCCACGAATCCGCCCACGTCCGAGGTGCGCAGGTCGACATAGACCCAGGCGGCGGGTTGCGCCTCCTCGGTCTTGATCACCGGCGGACCGCGGTCGAGCTTGAGCGTCGCCACCAGGGACAGCGGGACCTGGGCGCCGGTGGGCGTCGGGATCAGCACCCGCTCGAGGCGCGGCAGGCTGTCGCGCAGCTCACGCGGGTAGCGCACGTTGACCGGGTAGCGCTCCAGTCCCTCCACCGTCTGGGTGACGTTCATGCCGCCGACGGCGCTCTGGATCACGTCCTCGATGTCGCCGACCGTGAGCCCGTAGCGCGCCGCCGCGTCGCGCTTGATACGGATGTCGAGGTAGTAACCCCCGACGGCGCGGTCCCCGAACGCGGACAGCGTCTCCGGCAGCGTCTTCATCGCCTCCTCGGTGCGCTTGGACAGGCGCTGGAGCACGGTCAGGTCCGGGCCGCTGATCTTGATCCCGACCGGCGTCTTGATCCCGGTGGAGAGCATGTCGATACGCGTCTTGATCGGATACGTCCAGGCGTTGGCGACCCCCGGAAAATGGATCGCCGCGTCCATCTTGCGCATGAGACCCCGGACCGTCAGCGACGGGTCGGGCCATTGCGCACGCGGCTTGAGCTGCACGATGGTCTCGATCATCGACAGCGGCGCCGCGTCGGTGGCGCTGTCCGCGCGCCCGACCTTTCCGAATACGGTCTTCACCTCGGGAAAGGTCTTGAGGATCTTGTCGGTCTGCTGCAGCAGCTCGCGCGCCTTGGTGATCGAGATACCCGGGAAGGTCGTCGGCATGTAGAGGATGTCGCCCTCGTTCAACGGCGGCATGAACTCGCTCCCCAGGTGCGAGACCGGGTAGTAGGTCGCCGCGAGCAGGGCGAGCGCGGCGACCACCGTCACCCGGCGCCACTTCATCAGCGCCCCGAGCGCCGGGGCGTGCAGGAAGTGCAGCAGCCGGTTCACGGGGTTGCGCGCCTCGGGCAGGATACGCCCGCGGATGAACCAGCCCATGAGCACCGGTACCAGCGTGATCGCGAGCAGCGCCGCGCCCGCCATCGAGTAGCTGCTGGTGAAGGCCAGCGGCTTGAACAGCCGGCCCTCCTGCGCCTGCAGGGCGAAGATCACCGCGTAGGAGACGGTGATGATCAGCAGCGAGAAGAACAGCGCCGGGCCCACCTCGCGCGCCGCGACCGCGATCGCCGCCCAGCGCTCGGTGGCGGTGAGCGCGGATCCCTTCCCGCGGGCGGCGTGTTCGAGGCGCTTGTGGGCGTTTTCGATCATGACGATGGCGCCGTCCACCATCGCCCCGATGGTGATGGCGATCCCGCCCAACGACATGATGTTGGCGCTGATCCCCTGCCAGCGCATGGCGAGGAAGGCGAACAGCACGCCGATCGGCAGGGTGAGGATGGCGACCAGTGCGGAGCGCGCGTGCAGCAGAAAGAGGATGCACACGGCGCTCACGACGATGAACTCCTCGACGAGCTTCTCGCGCAGGTTGTGCACGGCGCGCTCGATGAGCGCTCCGCGGTCGTAGACCGGCACCACCTCCACGCCCTTGGGCAGCCCCTTCTCCAACTGCGCCAGCTTGGCCCGCACCTTGCGGATGGTGGCGAGCGCGTTGCCGCCGAAGCGCATGATGACCACGCCGCCGGCGACCTCGCCCTGTCCGTTCAGGTCGGCGGCGCCGCGGCGCAGCTCCGGGCCCAGGTGGATGTGGGCCACCTGGCGCAGCAGGATCGGCGTGCCGTTGCGGTCCACGCCCAGCGGGATCTCCTCGAGGTCGCGGATCGAGTGGATGTAGCCCAGCGCGCGCACCATGTACTCGGTTTCGGACATCTCCAGCAGGCGCCCGCCGACGTCGTTGTTGGAGCGCCGGATGGCGCGCTCGACGCGCGCGAGGGGGATGCCGTAGGCGGCGAGGGCGTTGGGATCGACCTCGACCTGATACTGTTTGACGTAGCCGCCGATGGAGGCGACCTCGGACACCCCGGGGACGGTCTGCAGCCCGTAGCGCAGGTACCAGTCCTGCAGCGAGCGCAGTTGCGCGAGGTCGTGGCGGCCGCTGCGGTCGACGAGGGCGTACTCGTAGACCCAGCCCACGCCGGTGGCGTCGGGCCCGAGCGTGGGCGTCACACCCGGCGGGAGCTGCTTGCTGACGTAGTTCAGGTACTCGAGCACGCGCGAGCGCGCCCAGTACATGTCGGTGCCGTCCTTGAACAGGATGTAGACGAACGACAGGCCGAAGAACGAGTAGCCGCGCACCACCTTCGCGTGCGGCACCGCGAGCATGGCGGTGGTGAGCGGATAGGTCACCTGGTCCTCTACCACCTGCGGGGCCTGGCCGGGGTAGCGGGTGAAGACGATCACCTGCACGTCGGACAGGTCGGGGATGGCGTCCAGGGGGATGGTGCGCACCGCCCAGACGCCCGCCGCGACCAGCAGCAGGGTGCCGACGGCGACCAGGAACTTGTTGCGCAGCGAGGCGCCGATGATCGCTTCAATCATGGCCCGGCTCCTTGCGCGCGCCCTTCGCGGCGCCGGCGGCGGCCGGCCGCCCGGCGCTCGCCGCCGCGGTCCCCGGGGACTTCGCGGGTTCCAGCATCTTCGCCGCCGCCTCGCGCAGGCTCGACTCGGAGTCGATCAGGAACTCGGCCGAGGTCACCACGCGCTCGCCGGGGTGCAAGCCGGAGAGGATCTGGGTGAGCCCGTCGCTGGTGACGCCGAGGCGTACCGTGCGCGGCTCGAACTTGCCCGGGGCGCGCACGACGAAGGCCACGTTGCGCGTGCCGGTGCGGATCACGGCCTGCGAGGGCACCACGACTGCGTCGCGTCGCGGCGCGGCGTGGATGGTGACGTTGGCGAACATCATCGGTTTGAGTTCCAGCCGGGGATTGTCGAACTCCAGGCGCACGCGCAGGGTCCGGGTCTTCATGTCGAGATCGGGATAGACGTAGGCGATGCGCCCGCGGAAGGTCCTGCCCGGCAGCGCCGCGAGTTGCAGATCGGCCGCGTCACCTTCGCGCACCCAGGGGATCTCGTATTCGTAGATGTCCGCGTACACCCAGACCTTGTGCAGGTCGGCGATGGCGTAGAGTTCGGTGGCGGGGGTCACGTACTGGCCGTCGCGCACGCCGACCCGCATGACGTAGCCGTCGAACGGGGAACGGATCTGCACGTCGCGCAGGACCCGGCCGGTGCGTTCCAGTTCGCGGATCTGGGCCGCCGGCATGTCGAGCAGCGCCAGCCGCTCGCGGGCGGTTTGCGCCAGTTCGCGCGCCCCGCGGCGGATCTCCGGGAACGGGCTGTGGCCGAGCACCCGCCGGTTCTCCAGCGCCAGCAGGTACTCCTGCTCGCTGGTGACGAGCTGCGGCGAATAGATGCTGAGCAGGATGGCGCCCTTCGCCACCTTCTGGCCGGTCTGGTCGACGTCGGTGTGCTGCACCCACCCCGCGGTCTTGGGATGCAGCCGCGTGAGCAGGTCTTCGTCGTAGGTCACCCGCCCCACCGCGCGCACCCGCCGGCTGATCGTGCGCCGCACCACCGTCGCGGTGCGCACGCCGATGTCCTGCACGATCACCGGGTCGATGCGCACGGTCCCCGGTACCGCCGCCTGCGCCTCGTCCGCGTAGACCGGCACGTAGTCCATGCCCATGGCGTCCTTGGCCGGGACCGGCGAGGTCACCGAGGGGTTCATCGGACTGCGGTAGTAGAGGATCCGGCGCGCCTTGGGCGCCGGGGCGGCCGCCGTGGCGGTTTTCGCGGAGGACGTATCCGCCGTGCGTGCCGTGTACCAGTAGCCGGTCGCCGCAGCCGCACCTAACGCGATGAGGACGGCGACGAGGGCGCCCGGGCCCGCCGCCCAGCGGCCGGCCTGGTGCAAGGGGAAGCCCCGGCGGTGGCTCGGGGCGGCGGGGGTCTGCGGCGGCAGTGTCTTCGGGCTCATGGCAGGGTCTCCTTGCCGACGGCGGCGTCGAGGGCGGCCAGCGCGCGCTGCGCGTCGGCGACGCTTTGCCAGTAGCGGGTCTCGTAGTCGTAGAGGGTGGTCTGTGCGCGCACCAGGTTGAGGAAGTCGACCTTGCTCACCTGGTAGCCGGCCAGCATCGCCCGCACCGTCTGGCGCGCCTGCGGCAGGATGCCGGTGCGGAACAGCTCCACCTCCTGGCGGCTGCGCCGGTAGTCGGCGAGGCTCGCCGATACCTGCGCGTGTACGCGGTCGCGCAGGTCTTCGAGGGCGTGGCGCGCGGCGATGAGTTCGGCGTCGCGCTGGTCCACCGCGCGCGCCTGCTTGGTGGCGGCGTACAGCGGCACGCGCACGCTGAGCATGAAGGTCGCGAAGTCCGCGCGCCGGCTGCCGTTGGGGTTGTAGCCTTGGCGGAATCCGTAGGCCGCGCCGAGGGTGAAGTCGGGCAGATAGTCGCGGCGCGCCAGCGCGGCGCGCGCGCCGGCCGCGGCGATCAGGCGTCGCTGCGCCGCCAGCAGCGGGCGCTCGCGGTCGGCCGCGGCGAGCAGCCGCGGCTCGGGTCCCGGCGCGGGGAGCGACGCCCGCGCCCGCCGCGGCAGCGCCACCGGCGTATCGGTGGGGCGGTTGAGCAGCGCGTTGAGGCGCGCGGCCTGCGCGCGCCGCTGCGCCTCGAGCCGCACCCGCCGGTCGAGCAGGCGCGAGAGTTCGAGCTGCGCCAGCAGCACGTCCTGCTGCAGCCCGCGCCCGACGCGGTACTTCGTCTGCGCGATCTGCACGAACTGGCGCATGAGAGCGAGGTTCCGGCCCACGGTATCGAGGGCGCGGTCGAGGTAGAAGAGCCGCCACCACGCGCGGCGCACGTCGCGGATCAGTTGCAGCCGCCGTTCGAGGACCGCCTCGCCGGCGGCCCGGGCGCGGGCGCGCGCCGCATCGGCGCGCAGGCCGAGCTTGCCGGGAAACGGGATCGCCTGGCTCACCCCGACCTGGAGCTGCGTCATGGCCTCCTGGGCGGTGTCGAAGGTGTCGGTGGGCAGGTTGACCGCGTTGAAGCTCAGCCGCGGGTCCGGCAGCGAACCGGCCTGGGGGGGGACCTGGGCGAGCGCGCGCGCCTGCGCCCGCACCCGGGCGAGCGCCGGACTGCGCGCGAGCGCGGTGCGCACCGCGGCGCCGACGGTGAGGGTCGTCTCCGCCGGCGGGGACAGGTTCGGTGCCGCCGGGGCGACGCCGAACGCCAGCATCAAGGGCCCGATGAGGGCCGTGGTCCAACGGGACATGATCGCACTCCTACGGAGGAAAGGGGGTCGTACGCGACCTTCCGCAGGGGGCGATCAGAGCAGCAGGATGGAAAAACTCCGGTACGGCGCGGGCCGCGGCGGGGCGAGATCCGCGGCCGAAGGGTGCGGAACCCGACGCGGGGGGAGATCGTAGGCGTAGCCCGCGGTCACCGGCTGCGGCGCCGGCAACGGGTGCGCCGGCTGCGCCGGGACCGGTGCCGCAAGGGCCGTCGTCGCCCCCTGGCCCGCGGCGCACACCGTGACCGCACATCCGGAAGCGCAGTGTCGCGAGTCGTGGCCGCCGGCGCAGCGGGGCATGGGGCAGCGCTCGCGGCAACGCGTTGCAAGGACCGCGACCGGTCCCGTTGTCGCGGCGGCGGGACCCGGACCGTACGCCGGCCCGGCCGCTGCGCACGGCGCCAGCGCCGCACCGCCCCACGCGAGCACCAGCAACGCAAGCAGGGCGCGTGCGAATGAACGGCGTCGGCGGTGCAGGTGGTGGAGCATCGTCCTTCCAGGTTGACGCGCCGCAACCGAATCGCGGCACGGCGACGGGTGAAGATATACCGCGAATCGGGTGCGCGGAACACTGATCCCGATCAAGGGCCGGCCGATCCGGCCGGCGGCATCGATCGGGCCGCAGGCGCTCGAAGGAGCGTCGTCGGCGGGCCTAGGCCCGCCTTACCGGCGCCCGGGTCGGCGTGGGGGGGTACCGTAGGGTCGGGTTTGCCCGACCTACCGGCCGACGCCGTGAATCGGTGCGACATCGCCTGGGCCGGGCGTCGTCGGCGGGCCAAGGCCCGCCCTACGGGTGCCCGGGTCGGCGTGAGAGGCGGGGTAGGGCCGGGCTTGCCCGGCCGACGTCGTCGGTCGAAATGGTGTCGTTTGAATCGGGCGTTGTCGGCGGGGCAAGCCCCCCCTACGAGGCCTACCGGCTGGCGACGTCGATCGGTGCGACCTCGTCTGGGACCGCCGTCGCCGGCGGGCCGGGGCCCGCCCTACGGCCGAGGCTGCGGATCGTTGCGCCCCTACCCCGCCGTCGCCCCCGGATCGCCGGCGGTGTCCTCGAGCCCCGCGAGGCGGGCCGCGGCGTCGAAGTCCGCGGCCTGGGGGTGTGCAGCACCGGGGTCGGGCGCGCGCCCCCGCACGAGCCACACCGTGGCCATACCGGCCGCGCGGGCGGCGTCGAGTTCTTCGCGGGTGTCGGAGAGAAAGAGCATCGCAGCGGGGGGGAGGGCCGCGGCGCGGGCGATGGCGCGGTAGGACTCCGCCTCGCGTTTGGGGCCGGTGCGGGTGTCGAAGAAGCCGGAGAACAGTCCGGTCAGGTCGCCGTATCCCGTGTGCGCGAACAGCAGCCGCTGCGCCTGTACCGACCCGGACGAAAACACGTAGAGCCAGAGGCCCTGCGCGTGCCATGCCCGCAGCCGGCGCGCGGCGTCCTCATAGAGGTGCCCGCGCAGCGCGCCGTTGCGGTAGCCCTCCTCCCAGATCATGCCCTGCAGCGCCTTGAGCGGGGCGATCTTGCGGTCGGCGTCGATCCATTCGATCATCGCGCGCACGACGTCCCCATCGGTGGCGGCTGCGTCGAGCAGTGCGCGCGCCTCGTCCAGCGCCGCGCGCACCGCGGGATCGGCGCCGCGGGTCGCGACGAAGCCCGCCAGGCGCTCGCGCGCATACGGGAACAGGGTTTCGTGGACGAAGGCGAGCGCGGAAGTGGTGCCCTCGATGTCGGTGACGACGGCGCGCAGGGCCACTCAGGTCTCCAGCGGCGGGAAGCGCGTCGCCAGCGGATTGCCCGTGAACTTCGCCACCCAGCCCGCAGGGGTGGTGAACAGGCGGATGCACTTGAGGTGCGGGTGCTCGCCCATGTCGAACCAGTGCGGGACTCCGGCCGGTACGCTGATGAGGTCGCCGCGCTCGCATAGTACGGCGTAGACCCGGTCGCCCACATGCAGATAGAAGAGGCCGCGGCCGTCGACGAAGAAGCGCACCTCGAAATCGTCGTGGGTGTGTTCGTTCAGGAACCGGCCGCGCAGCGCGGTGCGGTCGGGGTGATCGGGTCCGACGGCGACGACGTCGGCGCTGCGGAAATCGAGCGCGTCCATCAGGCGCTGCACCGGCTCGCGATACGCGTGCAGGATCTCGTCCTGCGAGGCGTCTCCCGGCAGCTCGCACGCCGCTTCCCAGCGCTCGAAGCGCACGCCGGCGGCGTCGAGCGCGGCGGCGATCGCCGCACCGTCGCGGATGGTCTCCTGCGGCTGCGCGGTCACGGCATCGTAGACGGTCAGCAGACTCACGGGTGTTGCATCCGGTGTTGGCGCAGCTCGCAGTCGAAGAGGAACTCCAGCGCCTCGACGTGACGCCGTGCCTCGGCGACCGAGCGGCCCCAGGCATAGAGGCCGTGCCCGGCGATCAGGCAGCCGTGCGTCGTCCCGCGGGTGTCGAGCCAGGCGTCCAGCCGTGCCGCGAGTCGCGGGATGTCCTGGTCGTTGGGGAACACCGGGAGCGTGATGTGCGCCTCGTGCGTCTCGATGCCGGCGAGCGCCTTGAGCAGTTCGTAGTCGTGCAGGACGACCTCGTCGCGGTGCAGGCGCGAGAGCACGGTCGCCGCGGGCGCGTGGACGTGCAGGACCGCATGCAGTGCCGGGTCGCGCCGGTAGATCGTCAGATGCAACGCGGTCTCGGCCGAGGGCCGGGGACCCGCAGCTTCGGCGTGCCCGTCCGGGTCGAGCAGGAGGATCCCGTCCGCGTCGAGCGCGCCCTTGTGCACACCGGATGCGGTGATCGCGATGCGCCCGTCCGCCAGACGCGCCGAGAGGTTGCCGCTGGTCGCCGGCATCCAGCCGCGCGCGTCGAAGGCGCGACCGGCGGCGATGAGTTCGGCGATGTGCCCGGCCGCGGCCGCGTCGCCGGCGTAGGAAGGGTCGCGTTCGATGCGGGTGACGGTCATGGTCGTGGTCTCCGCTCCGGCGTCTCCGTCGGCGGGCGGAGGCCCGCCTTTGTATGTTGGCCCGCGTCGGCATGGGGGGGTACCGTAGGGCCGGGCTTGCCCGGCCTACCGACCGACGCCGCGGATCGGCGCGATGTGGTTCGGGTTCGGCGCCGCCGGCGGGCCAATGCCCGCCCTACGGGCCGATATCGTTCGATGGGCGCCATCGCCGAGGGGGCCGCCCTACAGGTCGCGGTCGGTGACGGCGCCGTAGGCGGCCGAGGAGACCAGGCGCGCGTACTTGGCGAGCACCCCGCGCGTGTAGCGCGGTGCGGGCGGGCGCCAGGCGGCGCGGCGGCGCGCCAGCTCGGCCGCGTCGACCTCCAGTTCGAGGCGGTGGCGGCGGGCATCGATGGTGATGCGGTCGCCTTCGTGCACGAGGGCGATGGTCCCGCCGACGGCGGCCTCGGGCGCGACGTGCCCCACCACCATGCCGAAGGTGCCGCCCGAGAAGCGCCCGTCGGTGATCAGACCGACGCTGTCGCCGAGGCCGGCCCCGATCAACGCGGAGGTCGGGGCGAGCATCTCGCGCATGCCGGGCCCGCCGCGCGGCCCCTCGTGGCGGATGACGAGGATGTCGCCGGGCCGGATGCGCCCGTCGAGGATCGCCTCGAGGCACTCCTCTTCCGATTCGAACACGCGCGCCGGTCCGGAGATCTGCGGGTTCTTCACGCCGGTGACCTTGGCCACGGCGCCGTCGGTCGCGAGGTTGCCGCGCAGGATCACGAGGTGCCCTTCCGGGTACACCGGATCGTCCCAGGGGCGGATCACGTCCTGGTCCGCCGGCGGTGCCGGCGGCACTCCGCGCAGGACCTCGGCGACCGTCGCGCCGGTGATCGTCGGGCAGTCTCCGTGCAGCACGCCGTGTTCGAGCAGCATCTTCATCACCTGCGGCACGCCGCCGGCGCGGTGCAGGTCGACGGTGACATAGCGTCCGGAGGGCTTGAGGTCGCAGAGCACGGGCACGCGTGTGCGGATGCGCTCGAAGTCCTCGAGATCCAGCTTCACGCCCGCGGCATGTGCGATCGCCGGCAGATGCAGGACCGCGTTGGTGGAGCCGCCCAGCGCCATGACCACCGCGATCGCGTTCTCGAAGGCCTCGCGCGTGAGGATCGAGCGCGGCAGGCGCTGGCGGCGGATGGCCTCGACGAGCACCTCGGCCGAGCGCGCGGTGCTCTCGGCCTTCTCGTGGTCCTCGGCGGCCATGGTGGAGGAGTACGGCAGGCTCATGCCCATCGTCTCGATGGCGCTGGACATGGTGTTGGCGGTGTACATGCCCCCGCAGGCGCCGGGACCGGGGCAGGCGCGGCGCTCGACCTCGATCAGCTCGCGCTCCTCGATGCGGTGCGCGGCGAACTGTCCCACCGCCTCGAAGGCGCTGACGATGGTCAGATCGCGCCCCTCGTAGTGCCCCGGCTTGATGGTGCCGCCGTAGACGAAGATCGCCGGGATATTGAGGCGGGCGATGGCGATCATCGCCCCGGGCATGTTCTTGTCGCAGCCGCCGAAGGCGAGGACCCCGTCCATGCTCTGCGCGCCGCACACCGTCTCGATGGCGTCCGCGATGACCTCGCGCGAGACCAGGGAATATTTCATTCCCTCGGTGCCCATCGAGATACCGTCGGAGACGGTGATGGTGCCGAAGACCTGGGGCATCGCGCCGGCCGCGCGCAACGCTTCGGAGGCGCCCTCGGCGAGCGCGCCGATGCCGACGTTGCACGGGGTGAGGTTGCTGTAGGCGTTGGCCACGCCGACGATGGGTTTGGCGAAGTCGCCGTCGCCGAAGCCGACCGCACGCAGCATGGCACGGTTGGGGGTGCGCTTGACGCCCTCGGTGATCGCGCGGCTGCGCGGGTTGTCCGTCATCGATCTCTCCCCGGGTGGGTATGGAGCGGGTCCGGGCGCGGCGGCGCGCCGGGTGCCGCGGAGGAGGACCGATTATAGGGCCAAGCGCGGGCCGCCCGCACCCGCGCGCGGCCCCGGTCGGCAGATCGATGCGGCCGGCCCGCCCGGCAGACCCCGCGCGCCGGGGCGTGCCCGGCCGGGTGTCAGGCGGCGGGGTCTTCGGGCCGCGGCGGGGGCGCGGGGCGCTCGGTGTCTTCGATCAGCCGCGGTCCCGCGTCGAGCACGAAGCGGCGGAAGGTCTCGGCCATGGGCGAGAGGCGCTTGCCTTCGCGGTGGACGAGATACCAGTGGCGCAGGATCGGGAAGCCTTCGGCGTCGAGGATCGCCACCGCCCCGGTGCGCAGTTCCAGGGCCAGCGTGTGGCGCGAGACGATCCCGAGACCCAGCCCCGCCTGCACCGCCTGCTTGATCGCCTCGTTGCTGTTCATCTCCATGCCGCTGGCCAGGCTCGCACCGCTCGCGGCGAAGAACCGTTCCATGGCGCTGCGGGTGCCCGAGCCGCGCTCGCGCACCAGAAACCGTTCGCGCCGCAGCCGGCTGAGAGGAATCGCGCGTTCTCCCACGAGCGGGTGATCGGGCGGGGCGATGAGCACGAGGGGGTTCTCGAGGAACGCCTCGGCGACCAGCGGGCGCTGCTCGGGCGGGCGCCCCATGATCACCAGGTCGATGTCGTTGCGCTCCAGGTGGTCGAGCAGGCGCTCGCGGTTGGTGACGTCGAGGCTGAACACCACCCCCTCGTGCCGGCGGCAGAACTCGGCCAGCAGGCGCGTGGCGAAGTAGTTCGCGGTGCTGGCGACGGCGAGGTCGAGCCGCCCCCGGCGCAGCCCCTTGAGGTCCCCGAGCACCGCCTCGGCGTCGGCGAGCTGTTGCGAGATCATGCGCCCGTAGTGATCCATCTCCCGGCCGGCGTCGGTGAGATAGATCCGCTTGCCGATCTGCTCGAACAGCGGGAGCCCGAGCGCTTCCTCCAATTGTTTGATCTGCATAGAAACCGCGGGCTGCGTGAGATGCAGCTCGCGGGCCGCCCGGGTGTAGCTGCGATGACGGGCGACCGCCTCGAAGACCTGAAGCTGGCGCAAGGTGAGTCGCATGGTGCGTAGATGATAAAGATAAGTAAAAACTTATGCAAATAATCAGAAAGATTGAGTTTACATTATGGATTGCAGGCCTATACTTGCTCGGGCATGGGATCCCGACGATCCCCTCGGAACGCGGCCCGACCCATCGGCGGCCGCACGGCTTCCCGGCGCGCGCGACCGACGTGCGCCGCCGACGCGCATCTTCTCGAAGACGGAGGACACCATGTCGACCAAGACCTATCAGGCGGGCGTGAAGGAGTACCGCGAGACCTACTGGGAGCCGGACTACCCCGTCTCCGACTCCGACATCCTGGCGTGTTTCAAGGTCACGCCGCAGCCGGGGGTGCCGCGTGAGGAGGCCGCCGCCGCGGTCGCGGCCGAGTCCTCGACCGGGACCTGGACCACAGTGTGGACGGATCTGCTCACCGACCTCGACTATTACAAGGGGCGCGCGTACCGCATCGAGGACGTGCCCGGCGACGACGAATCCTTCTATGCCTTCATCGCCTACCCCATCGACCTCTTCGAGGAGGGTTCGGTGGTCAACGTGTTCACCTCCCTGGTGGGCAACGTGTTCGGGTTCAAGGCGTTGCGCCACCTGCGCCTGGAGGATGTGCGTTTCCCGCTCTCCTACGTGAAGACCTGCGGCGGCCCGCCCAACGGCATCCAGGTCGAGCGCGACAAGCTCAACAAGTACGGCCGCCCGTTGCTCGGCTGCACCATCAAACCCAAGCTCGGCCTGTCGGCCAAGAACTACGGGCGCGCGGTCTACGAGTGCCTGCGCGGCGGTCTCGACTTCACCAAGGACGACGAGAACGTCAACTCCCAGCCGTTCATGCGCTGGCGCGACCGCTTCGCCTTCGTCGCCGAGGCCATCCACAAGGCGCAGGCCGAGACCGGCGAGCGCAAGGGCCACTACTGCAACGTGACCGCGCCGACGCCGGAGGAGATGTATAAGCGCGCCGAGTACGCCAAGGAACTCGGCATGCCCATCATCATGCACGACTACATCACCGGCGGGTTCTGCGCCAACACCGGGCTGGCGGACTGGTGCCGGAACAACGGGCTGCTCCTGCACATCCACCGCGCCATGCACGCGGTCCTCGACCGCCACCCCAAGCACGGCATCCACTTCCGCGTGCTCACCAAGATCCTGCGCCTCTCGGGCGGCGACCACCTCCACTCCGGCACCGTCGTGGGCAAGCTCGAGGGCGACCGCGCCGCCACGCTCGGCTGGATCGACACCATGCGCGATCGCTTCATCCCGGAGGACCGCAGCCGCGGCCTGTTCTTCGACCAGGACTGGGGCTCGATGCCTGGCGTCTTCCCGGTGGCTTCGGGCGGCATCCATGTCTGGCACATGCCGGCGCTGGTGACGATCTTCGGTGACGACTCGGTGCTCCAGTTCGGCGGCGGCACGCTCGGTCACCCGTGGGGCAACGCCGCGGGCGCAGCGGCCAACCGCGTGGCGCTCGAGGCCTGTGTCGAGGCGCGCAACGAGGGCCGGGAACTCGAGAAGGAGGGTAAGGAGATCCTCACCGCGGCGGCCAAGCACAGCCCGGAACTGAAGGCGGCGATGGAGACCTGGAAGGAGATCAAGTTCGAGTTCGACACCGTCGACAAACTCGACGTCGCCCACAAGTGATCCCGCGCCGCCGGGCGCGCCGTTGCGGCGCGCCCGGCGGCATCCCCGAACGATTGGACGAGGAAGCTTCGAGATGAGTGAACTTCAGGATTACAAGTCGCGGTTGAGCGATCCGTCGAGCCGCAAGTTCGAGACCTTTTCCTACCTGCCGGAGCTGGACAAGAAGAAGATCCACAAGCAGGTGGAATACATCGTCAAGCGCGGCTGGAACCCGGCGATCGAGCACACCGAGCCCGAGAACGCCACCGGCCACTACTGGTACATGTGGAAGCTGCCGATGTTCGGCGAGACCGACGTCGACCGCATCCTCGCCGAGGCTGAGGCCTGCCACAAGGCCAACCCCACCCACCACGTGCGCCTCGTCGGTTATGACAACTACAAGCAGTCCCAGGGCACGGCGATGGTGATCTACCGCGGGCCGATCAAGGCCTGACGGCGCGCGGTCGGATCCCGCCGGGGTACGGCCCCTGCGGCGCGGTGACCGCGCGGCAGGGGCCGCTTCCACGCGGATCCGGTGTGGCGCCGCGACACCCCCGTCCTTCCGTCCGTTCAGGAACCGTTCATGTCCGACGTGAAACAATACCGCGTAGTCGAGGAGCCCTATTACCGGGCGCTGGGCGACGAGGTCGCGCTCTACGAGGCCGCCTACGCCGCGCGCATGCCGGTGATGCTCAAGGGGCCCACGGGTTGCGGAAAGTCCCGCTTCGTGGAGTACATGGCGTGGAAACTGGATCGACCGCTCATCACGGTGGCCTGCAACGAGGACATGACGGCCTCGGACCTCGTCGGGCGCTACCTGCTCGACGCCGACGGTACGCGCTGGCAGGACGGTCCGCTGACGGTCGCCGCGCGCATCGGGGCGATCTGCTACCTGGACGAGATCGTCGAGGCGCGCCAGGACACCACCGTGGTGATCCACCCGCTCACCGACCACCGGCGCACGCTGCCGCTGGAGAAAAAGGGCGAAGTGGTGGCCGCGCACCCGGACTTCCAGATCGTGATCTCCTACAACCCCGGCTACCAGAGCCTGATGAAGGACCTCAAGCAGTCGACCAAGCAGCGCTTCGGCGCCCTGGACTTCGAGTATCCGCCCGCGGAGATCGAGGCCGAGATCGTCTGCCACGAGACCGGGATCGAGGCGGATCTGGCCGCAAAGCTGGTGGCGATCGCCCATCGGGCCCGCAACCTCAAAGGCCATGGTCTGGACGAGGGAATTTCCACCCGGCTGCTGGTCTACGCGGGTCAGCTGATCGCCAAGGGGATCGAGCCCCGGGCCGCCTGCCGCATGACCCTGGTACGCCCCATCACCGACGACCCCGATATGCGCGACACCCTGGACGCCGCCGTCGGGACCTACTTCTGAGCGCGCCCGCGCGGGTCGAAATTGATCCCGGCCAAATTCCTCCGCGCGCGGGGGCTGCTATCATACCCCGCTTGTTGTCGGTGCGGCGGTGCTTGTGCCGCCGGCACGGGCTGGTCTGATGTCGTTGAACGGAGCAATCCACTCGATCGGAGGACATACCATGAGCAGGTTTCGTACGATTCTTACCGCTGCGGCCGGCGCAATCGCCCTCGCCGCCGTCGCCCAGCCCGCGGCTTTGGCTGGCGTGAACAAGGCCGATGCCGCCAAGATCAAGTCCTACGTGGAGTCGAACGGACTCTCGTGCATGGGCTGTCATGCCATCGGGCACCAGGTGGTCGGGCCGGCGTGGATCGCCGTCGCGAAGAAGTACCATGGCCAGAAGGGTGCGCTCGCGCTGCTGACCAAGCGCATCGCCAACGGCGGATCGGGAACCTGGGGCTCGGTCCCGATGCCCCCGGGCCAGGCCACGCCGGCGCAGGCCAAGAAGCTCGCCGAGATGATCCTGGATCTCGACACCAAGTAGTCGCAACCGGCCGGTGGACGGTGCCGCCCCGGGGGCGGCACCGTCGCCCCTGTCGTCGGAGCCCGGGTCCGCCGGTCCGGGGCACGCACCGCCGCGGGGCGTCCGGGGCGCGCAAGGCGGCGGTTTCATGAGCATCGACCTCGAGCAATACCGGCCGTTCCTGGAGAAGGCGGCACCGGAGGTGCGCGACACCTTCGACGCCAGCTTCGCCGAGGCCGCCCGGGTGATGTCCCCGCAGGGGGTGCGCAACTACCTCGAGGGGGCCCGCGCGCTGTGCGAACTGGGCCGCGGCAGCGACCTGGTCGTCTCCTATCTGGAAGCGATGCCGGCGGTGGCCAACGCCGTGGGCGAGGACGTCCTCCCCGATGTCGTGACCGCCGCGATGAAGCTCGCCTCGATGGTGAGCGGGCAGGTGATCGCACTCCTGTTCGCGACGCTGCCGATCGCGGCGCGGCGCTTCGCCGACCCGGAGCTGTTGCGCGGCTACCTCGGTCTCATTCATCATCTCTCCGCCAAGGTCCCGCGCGGGCTGCGGCCGATGCTCGAACACCTCGACGCGTTGCTCGGCAAGCTCACGCTGGGCGGGCTGCGGCGGTGGGCGAACTGGGGCGCGCAGGCGCACGGGCGCGACTTCGCCGCCCAGGCGGCGTATTTCGCCCTCGAATCCAGCGACAGCCTGGCGGTGCTGCAGCAGGAGCGGCGTGGGACGCTGTTCGTGGATCAGCAGCGGCGGCTGAACTTCTACCTGCGCGCGTTGTGGGGCCGCGATTTCTTCCTGCGGCCCACCGCGGGCGACTACGAGACCCGCGAGGGCTATAAGCCCTTTATCGAGCACCGAGTCATCCACCTGCCCGACGCCTACGACGACTACGCCGGGATCCCGGGTGCGCTGCTGTACCGCGCCGCCGCGGCGCACGCGGCGGCGCACCTCGCCTATACCGAGCGGCCGATCGAGGCCGAGGCGCTGACCCCCGTGCAGATGGCCCTCGTCGGCCTGTTCGAGGACGCGCGTATCGAACAACTGGCGGTGCGCGAGTTCCCGGGCCTGGGCCCGTTGTGGATCTCGTTCCACGCGAAGCTGCGCGAGGTGAGCTGCCCCACCGACCCGGTCGTGGCGCTGATCGAGCGTTGCGCGCACGCGCTGCTCGACCCCGGCTACGAGGACCCCGACCCGTGGGTGCGCGAGGCCGCCGCGGCCTTCCGTACGGAGTTCGCCGCGCGCCCGCGCGACAACGCCTTGAGCTGGGATCTCGGCGTGACCTTCGCCAACCGGCTCGGGGAGCGCCATCCCATTCCGGGCCTGCGCGTCCTCGAGTCCGTCGCCATCCCCTACCGCGACGACAACCGGTTCATCTGGTCCTTCGCCGAGAACGTCTGGGACGAGGGCGTGGAATACGTGCCGGCGAGCGGGCGCCAGGTGCGGCGCACCGTCTCCGCCGTCGAGATGGCCAACGAGGTCGACTGCGAGCTGGCCGGCGACGACGCGCAGGAGATCTGGACCCTGGAGACGGAATTCTTCCGCGACGGCGACCCCGAAGGGGTGAGCCTCAACCGCCTGGAAGGGCGCGAGCCGGTCAGCCGCCCGTATCATTACCCCGAGTGGGACTACCAGATCCAGCTCCATCGCCCCGACTGGGCGACGGTGCTGGAGAAGCGCCAGCCGCGCGGCGATCCGGCCCGGATCGACGGGGTGCTCGAGACGTACAAGCCGCTCGCCTCGCGGATCCGGCACGTCATCGACGCCCTCCAGCCCGAGGGCGTGGTGCGCCTGCGCCGGCAGGAGAGCGGGGACGACATCGACCTCGAGGCGGCGATCCGCGCGATGATCGACCTGCGCATGGGCCGCAGCCCCGACACCCGCATCCACGTGCGCCATCTGCGCAAGACGCGCGACCTCGCCGTCCTCGTGCTCCTCGACCTGTCCGAGTCGACCAACGAGCCCCTCGGCGACAGCGACCGCCCGGTCGTGGATCTGGCGCGCGAGGCGACGGCCCTGCTGGCGTGGGCGATCGACGGCATCGGCGACCCGTTCGCCGTCCACGGCTTCGCCTCGGACGGGCGCCACGACGTGCAGTACTACCGCTTCAAGGACTTCGAGCAACCCTACGACGAGAAGGCCAAGGCGCGCCTGGCCGGGATGCACGGGGGACTCTCGACGCGGATGGGCGCGGCGATGCGCCACGCCGCGGGTTTCCTCGCGCGCCGCGCCGAGCGCAAGAAGCTGCTGCTCCTGGTCAGCGACGGCGAGCCCGCCGACATCGACGTGCGCGACCCGCAGTACCTGCGCCATGATACGCGCAAGGCGGTCGAGGAGCTGGCGGCACGCGGGATTTCCACCTATTGTCTGACGCTGGACAGCCACGCCGACGAGTACGTCCCGCGCATCTTCGGCCCGCGCGGCTACAGCGTCGTCGATCACGTCCAGCGCCTGCCCGAGCGCCTGCCCGCGGTGTTCGTCGGTCTGACGCGCTAGCGCGGGGGAGGCGTCGGCGGCGGGGCGGGCCCCGTCCTACGGGCCGACGGTGTGGATCGGGAGGCAGGTCATGGGGGATGCGCTGTTCGAGACCGACCTCGCGGGTCTTACCCTGGTACATCGCGGGAAGGTGCGCGACATCTACGATGCCGGCGACGACCGGCTGCTGATCGTCACCACGGACCGCCTCTCGGCGTTCGACGTGGTCCTGCCGGATCCGATCCCGGGCAAAGGGCGTGTCCTGACTGCGGTCTCGAATTTCTGGTTCCGGCGCACGCGCGATCGGATCGGCAATCATCTGACCGGAACGCCGCTCGCCGAGGTGGTGCCCGACGCGGCGCAGCGCGCCGCGCTCGAGGGTCGCGCGGTGGTGGTGCGCCGGCTCGAACCGCTGCCGGTGGAGGCGATCGTGCGCGGCTACCTGATCGGCTCCGGCTGGAAGGACTACCGGCGCACCGGGGCGGTCTGCGGCATCGCGCTCCCCCCCGGCCTGCGCCAGGCCGAGCGCCTGCCCGAGCCCATCTTCACGCCGTCGACGAAGGCGGCGATCGGGGCGCACGACGAGAACATCGACTTCGAGCGCACCGCGGCGCTGCTCGGGGCGGACCTCGCCGGGCAGGTGCGCGAGGTCAGCCTGCGCATCTACCGCGAGGCGGCGGAGTACGCGCGCGCGCGCGGTATCCTCATCGCCGACACCAAGTTCGAGTTCGGCCTCGACGCCGACGGGCGGCTCACGCTGATGGACGAGGTCCTCACCCCCGATTCCTCGCGCTTCTGGCCCGCCGACCAGTACCGCACCGGGATCAGCCCGCCGAGCTTCGACAAGCAGTACGTACGCGACTACCTCGAGACGCTCGACTGGGACAAGACCGCCCCCGGGCCGCGGCTGCCGGCCGAGGTGATCCGGCGCACGGCCGAGAAGTACCGCGAGGCCGAGCGGCGCCTGATCGGGTAGCCGATTTCGGTTCGGGCTTTTTCAACGCACTGTCAGTGAGGGATCCGGAGCATGAAAGTCGCCTATATCTTTTCGACCCAGGGCCATACCGTCTCCTACAAGCTCGGCAAGATGATCCTGCCCCAGCTCGAGGCGGACGCCCACGGCGTCGAGGTCGTCGGGATGTTCTTCTTCGAGGACAACAACTATGTGCTCGTCGCGGGCGATCCCATCGGCGAGCGCCTCGCCCGCGTGGCGCGCGCGAAGGGGATCCTGCTGATGGGCTGTGATCAGTGCTGCTACGAGCGCGACATCGCCGGGAAGCTGGTCGAGGGCGCGACCATCGGCTGCTTTCCGAACCTCTACGCCGCGCTCGCGGGGAACCCGCCGGATCAGGTGATCACGCTCTGAGAGGCGTCCTGCGGGGGCGCGGCGGCGTCCCAATCGGGGCGGGCGCCGCGGCGCGGTGCCGTCCGCTCGAGGGTAAGGAGCCGGCCGAGCATGATCAGGCCCGCGATCACGCCCATCATCGCACCGGGGATCCAGATCACGAGGCCGCCCCAGCTCTCGTCCACCGCGGGCGCGACGCCCCACAGCCGCCCCCACAGGTCATAGGCCGGATACCATTCCGCCCGCTTGAAGGTCAGCAGGGCCCCGAGACCGATCGTCGTCAGCATGCTGAATATCAGCAGGACGTAGCGCAACCCGTAGGAAACGCGGGCCGCGCTGCGCGGGCGCGGGTCGAGGAGCATCCAGAAGAAGAACAGCCCGCTCCAGAGCATGGTGAAGTGCATCAGGTCGTGGATCGGATCGTCCAGGATCGCGAGGTCGTGGTAGCGCGGGACCTGCCATACGTAGAGCGCGGCCACGAACACCAGCGTCGACACCAAGGGATGCACGAAGAAGCCGTAGACGGCGCGCACCGCGCGGTTGCGTACGATCGGGCGCACGATCGCGCGCCGCGCCCACGGCGGGAAGCCGACGAGCAGTTCGGGAATCGGCGCCGCGAGCGCGAGCAGCATCGGCCCGACCATGCGCAGCAGCAGGTGCTCGACCTGATGGGCGACGAAGAGGCGGTCGGCCATCGGGTCGACGGGCCCCTGGAGCGCGAGATAGATCGAGCCCAGGCCGGTGTAGAACGCCGCCTGGCGCCAGCGCCCGGTGGGGCGGCCGCGCCGGCGCCGCGTGCGCACGCCGCTCCAGTAGAGCCCCGCGACGAGGAGCGCGGGCAACGTGACCTCGGGGGTGATCTCCCACAGGGCCCAGACCGGCTCGTGCGGGAAGATCCAGCCGTGCGCATAGGCGGGCGCCGTCCCCGCCGTCAGGAGCAGGAGCAGCGAGCGTACGCCGCACCGGGCGAGCCGTCGCAGCCGGCGGCTCACGGTCGGGCCGAGGCCGCCGTTCGCCGGCGCTCGCGGCGGGTCCAGCCGATGGCGGCGAGGAGCAGGGCCGAGGGGATCAGCCAGCGCAGGATCAGCCCCCACGGGATCGTCGCCGGCGCCACCGCGAGCGGGACCGCGGCGGTACCAGGTCCCGCCGCGCCGTCGACCCGGACCCGCAACGTCCAGGGACCGGTGACGGGAAACCGGACCCGCGCATCGTAATACTGGCGGTCCATGCCGCCGTCGCGGGCGCGTACGGGCCCCAGACGCCGCCCGCGCGGCCCGGCGGCCGCGATCTCCACATCGGCGTGTTCGATCCCGCGGCCGCTGTGCGCCGCGCGCACGTCGACCGCGATATGGCCGGGACGGGTGGTGAGGGTGTCGGGGATCGTCCCCACCAGCAGCCGGTACGGGCCCGCGTCGGCGTGTGCGACGATCCGCGGGAAGTCGTCGCCGCCGGACCATTGCCGGTAGACCTGCCACCCCAGCAGTGTGCACGCCGCCGCCAGCAGGAGGGCGGCGGGCAGCCGCGGGATCCGGGCGAGACGGGCGGGTTCGATGACGGCAATCCTCCGAATGGGCGTCAGGGAACGGGTCGGTGCGCACCGCTGCTGTCCGTCTGACCCCGGCGCCCGCGGGGCGTTCCCCCGGCGGGGCGCCGGCGCCGGGTGTGGTATCCTTGCGGCGCCCTTCGGCGCCCCCCCGGCATCCAGCGGTCGTAGTCGAAGGATCGCGGTCGTTGCAGTCGGATCTTCGACAAAGATCATCGGTGGCGGATGCGGGACGAACACGACGACATCACCGGCGGCGCGTTCCGGCCGGCGGTGCTGCTGGCGCTGCTGGCGGCCGCCGCGCCGGGTGCCCGGGCGGCGGGCGCGCACGGCCACGCCGACACCGCGCGTCGCCTGCCCGCGCTCTCGGCCGAATACCTGCCGCTGCACCGGTTCCGCGAGGCGATCACCTGGGCGGCCCACATCGACCTCGAGACCGTCGCCGATCTCGGCGGCGGCCTCGAGCGCGAGGCGACCGGAGACGTCGCCGCGCAGGCGGGTTTCGCCCTCGACACCGGCCTCGCGGGGTGGTGGCCGGGCGGGCTGCTCACGGCGACCGTGTTGGGGGTGGGGAGCGGGCGGCCCTCGGCGGATGCCGTGGGTGACATCCAGGGGGTCAGCAACCTCGCGACCGCCTCGCGCGTGCGCCTCTACGAGCTGAACTACCGCCAGCGCCTCGGGCGCAGCGCCGACCTGCGCGCCGGTCTGATGGACCTCAACTATCACTTCGTCGTCACCGGCGTCGCCAGCACCCTGATCAACTCCTCCTTCGGGATCGCGCCCACGCTCACGGCCAACATGCCCGTGGGGACCTATCCGCACCCGGGCTTCGGCGCCATGGCCGCCTTCCACCGCGGCGGGGCGGCACTGCGCCTCGGGGTCTTCCAGGGCGACCCCGGGCGGCCGGAGACCTTCTTCAGCCGCGGCTACCTCGCGCTCGCCGAGGGCGGCTGGCACAGCCGCGGCGGGGCCGTCGGTGCGAAGCTCGGAGTCTGGCGCTACGCCGCCGGCCGCTCCGGACCGGGATCGACCGATACGGGCACCTACGGGATCCTGGAGCTGCGCCGCCGTCTCGCCCGCGGCGGGCGCGTCGGCGCCTTCCTCCAGTACGGCACGAGCAGCCGCGGCACCGATCCCGTCCCGCGCTACCTGGGGCTCGGGATGCGCTGGAAGGGCATGGTGCCGGGGCGCCCGGACGACCTGTTCAGCTTCGGGGCCGCGCGCGCCTGGGTGCGCGGAGCGCGCGCCGAGACCAGCTACGAGGTCACCTACGCGGCCCGCCTCAATCACTATTTCTACCTCCAGCCGGACCTGCAGTACGTCGTGAACCCCGGCGGCAACCTGCCCGACGCCTGGGTGGGGATCCTGCGCCTGCACGTCGAGTTCTTCTGACTGCGCCCGCCGCGGTCGTCCCGTGGCGGGCGCGGCGTGTCCCCCGATATAGCCCCGTCACAAACCCGTCGCGGCCGGCGTTTGAACCCGCCCGGCCGTCCCGCGCGGGCCGCCAAACCCCGGACGGTTGTACGGGCTTTGGCCTTCCGCTACACTCCAGGACGTTCGCAGTCTGTTGAATTCAGGCCGCGAATTGCAGGCGGGGGGACCTTCCGGGCGCGCGGGCGCCCGGCCCTCCGGAAAGACCATTAATTTCATAGGTATTCAACCAGCCACGGGAGGAACACTCGGCATGAACAGAACTCTACTGGCGGCAGCAGTAACGGGCGTCGTCCTCGGTGCGACGACGGCAGGGGCGCAGGCGGCGATGCAACTGCCGCAGGTGAAGTGGTTCGGCTTCGCGCAGATCACCGCGCAGGCCGGCAAGGCCAAGGTCGGCAATACGAAGAGCAGCCTGAAGTTCGGCGCCGACCGCATCCGCATCGGCTTCAAGCTCAAACAGGACCACGTGTTCGGCAAGCTGCAGGTCGACTTCAACAAGGCGGACGGCAAGTCGAACATCCTGCCGAACATCATCAAGGACGCGGTGGCGGGCTACAAAATCAACCACGCCGCCAAGATCAGCCTCGGCATGTTCAAGACGCCGGTGGGCATGGACTTCAACGTCTCCGGCAAGGCCCTGGAGATCACCAAGCGCGGCATGGAGAAGGGCCTGGTCCTCGAGCGCAGCGCCGGCGTGATGCTCAGCGGGCGCAAGATCCTCGGCGGCTTCGGCTACGACGCCGGGATCTTCAACCCGACGACGCGCTCCTCGGCGGTAAGCGGCGGGACCCCGGGTTCGGACAACGCCTGGGCCATCCGCGCGATGTACGATACCCGCGGCCCGGTGCGCGCGCACGCCGAGGTCTCCTACGGGACCAGCCAGAGCGCCGGAACCGCTCCCGATCTACGCGACTACAAGGTCTGGGACGTGGCCGCGCGCGCCGCGAGCGGCCCCCTGAGCGCCCGCGCCGAGTGGATCTCCGGCAACGGCGTGCTTGGCCAGGACCGGCACGAGCGGGTGTGGTACGTGGGCGCCGGCTACAAGTTCCGCGCGCTGCGTCCGATGCAGGCGGTGGTGCGCTTCTACGACGGGCACAGCCGCAAGAACGGCGCCTCCTCCGACCTGCAGAACACCTACCTCGGCCTGAACGTGTGGCTGGCCCACAGCAAGTACAACGGGCGGCTGCAGGTCAACTACGTCATCGCCAGCGGCGACAAGAAGACCTGGAGCGGCGTGAGCGGCGGCAAGTCCAGCGGCGGCTATACCGAGAACGTCTTCCTGGTGCAGTACCAGGTCGCGTTCTGACGCGCGTGCGGTCGCGGCGGCGGGCGCCCCCGGCCCCCCCCGGTCCCCGGGTAGGGGGGCGCCCGCTCTTCTCCGCGCCCGCGGGGCGCCGCCGTCACCTCGCGCCCAGCCGCGCCAGCAGCTCCTCCGTCTCTTCCGGGGTCTCGGCGGCGAGCAGGCGCGCGGCGAGGTCGGCCAACTCCCCCGCGTGGCTGTCGTTGACGATGTGCTTGACCTCGAGCAGCGAGGCGGGGTGCATGCTGAACTCGGCCAGGCCGAGGCCGAGCAGCAGGCGCGTGTAGCGCACGTCGCCGGCCATCTCCCCGCACATCGAGACCGGGATCCCCGCGCGCCGCCCGGCCTGGATGACGCCGTGGATCAGGCGCAGCACCGCCGGGTGCAGGGGGTCGTAGAGGTAGGTCACCTCGTCGTCGACGCGGTCGATGGCCAGCGTGTACTGGATCAGGTCGTTGGTGCCGAGCGACAGGAAGTCGAGCCGGGCGGCGAAAAGCGGCGCGGCCACGGCGGCCGCCGGGACCTCGATCATGCCGCCGACGTCGAGGTCGGCGTCGAAGGGCTCGCCTTGCGCGCGCAGCTCGTCCTTGACTTCCGCGATCAGCGCGCGCACCTGGGCGATCTCGTGGAGGTTCGAGAGCATCGGGATCATCATGCGCACCGGCCCGTGCGCCGAGGCGCGCAGGATCGCGCGCAGTTGCGCCTTGAACAGCGCCGTCTCGCGCAGGCAGCGGCGGATCGCGCGCAGCCCGAGGGCGGGATTCATGCACGGGGCGCCGGCCGCGCCCGGGTCCGGCTTGTCGGCCCCGAGATCGAGGGTGCGGATCGTGAGCGGCGCCCCTTCGAGGGCGTGCACCACGCCGAGGTAGGCTCGGAGCTGCTCCTCCTCGTCCGGCGGCGCCTCGCGGTTCATGAACAAAAACTCCGTACGGTAGAGGCCGACGCCCTCGGCCCCGTTCTCGCGCAGTTGGGCGGCGTCTTCCGGCAGCTCGATGTTGCCCTGCAGCTTGATCGGGCGCCCGTCGCGGGTGATGGCCGGCTTGCCGCGCAGACGGGCGAGGGTGGCGCGGTAGCGCCGCTGCTGTTGCTGGCGTTTGCGGTAGTGGGCCAGCGAGGCCTCGTCGACGTCCGCGAGCACGGTGCCGCGGTCTCCGTCCACCACGATCAGCTCGTCGTCGCGGATGTAGTCGCGTACGTGATGCACGCCGACGATGGTCGGGATGCGCAGGCTGCGCGCCAGGATGGCCGTGTGCGAGAGCGGGCCGCCGGACTCGGTGACGCAGGCGAGCAGGCCCTGGTGGTGCATGAGCACCAGATCGGCGGGGTTGAGGTCTTCGGCGAGCACCACCCGCCCCTCGGGGCGGCGCTGGGCGCCGCGGTGGCCGCGGGTCTCCTGTTCGAGCAGGATGCGCTGCACGCGCCCGATCACGTGATCGACGTCCTCGCTGCGGCTGCGCAGGTATTCGTCGTCCATGCCGGCGAACATCCGCGCCAGCAGGTCGCGCTGCTGTTCGAGGGCCCATTCGGCGTTGCAGAGCCGGGTGCGGATGTGCTCGGCCGGCGCCTCGGAGAGGCTCGAGTCGCGCAGCATGAGGAGGTGGGTGTCGAGGAAGGAGACGATCTCGGTCGACAGCGTCCCCGATACCTGATCGCGGATCGCCTCGAGTTCGCTACGCGTGCGCTCGAGCGCGGCGCGCAGGCGTGCCACCTCGGCGTCGACCGCGCGGCGCGGGATCGTGTACTCGGGGATGTCGGGCCGGCCGTGCTGGAGCACGTGGGCCTTGCCGATGGCAACGCCGCGCGCCACGCCGGTCCCGACCAGTAGCAGGCTCATCGCTGCGGTGTCCCCCTGCGGGCGGCACAGGCCTCGTCCCCGTCCCGCGGTTCGCCGATCCCCGGCGGCCGCTCGCGCCGGGCGGCCGCCGGATCCCCGCTCCCTATTCCTCTTCGCCGAAACGCCCGGCCACCAGCTCCTCGAGGTGGCGCGCGGCCTCCTCCTCGTCCGCGCCGCTGACGATCAGCGTCACGGTCATCCCCCGCGCCGCCGCCAGCATCATCACGCCCATGATGCTCTTGCCGTTGACCTGTTGCGCGCCGCGCTTGAGCTGTACGTCGCTCTCGAAGCGTCCCGCAAGGTTGACGAACTTGGCCGCGGCGCGCGCGTGCAGGCCGAGGCGGTTGACGATGGGCAGCTCGCGGACGATCATTTCGCGCCCGGCTTCGGGGTATCGCCCGGGTCCGGCTTGCAAAGCAGTACGCCGTCGCGCCCGCCGCTGAGGGCCTTCTCGGCCAGCTCGTCCAGTTCCAGGCGCGGATAGTTCAGGATCCGGATCAGCATCGGCAGGTTGACTCCGGCCACCACGCGCACGCGCTCGTGTTCGCGCAAACGGCTGGCGATGTTGCTCGGCGTCGAGCCGTAGACGTCGGTGAGGATCAGCACGCCTTCGCCCTGATCCAGGTCGCGGACCATGCGCCGTGCCGCCGCGCAGGTGCGGTCCGGATCGGTGTCGGGCGTGACCGGAAGGACGAGCGTGGCCAGGGGGCAGATCCCGAGCATGTTGGTCGCCGTATCCAGCAGCTCGGAGCCGATGCGGTTGTGGGTGACGATCAACAGGCCGACGGTCATGTCAGTTCCCTGTGGCGTGTCGTGACGTGCGCCCGCTTGCCGCGAAAGTGGGCGGCAAGACGCTCGGCGACGTACACGGAGCGGTGCTGGCCACCGGTGCAGCCGAGCGCGACGGTCAGATAACTGCGGTTCTCCGCCTCGAAGCGGGGGATCCAGTCCTCCAGGAACTGCGTGATCTGCCCGATCATGCGCGCGACCCGGGCGTCGCCCGCGAGGTAGGCGCCGACGCGCTCGTCCATACCGGTGAGCGGGCGCAATTCCGCTTCCCAATGGGGGTTCGGCAGGCAGCGCAGGTCGAAGACGAAGTCGGCGTCCCCGGGCAGCCCGTGCTTGTATCCGAATGACTGGAACAACAGCGAGAGTTCTCGCGGCGAGCGGCGCTCGACGCGCTCGCGCACGAGATCGCGGAGCTGGTGCACGTTCGTGCGGCTGGTGTCGAGCTGCATGTCGGCGCGCTCGGCGATCGGCGCCAGCAGCCGGCGCTCCAGTTCGATCGCCTCGGCCAGCGTGATCCCGTCGCGCGTGAGCGGGTGTCGGCGCCGGGTCTCGCTGAAGCGCTGCAGCAGGGTCTCGTCACCGGCGTGGATGAAGAATATCTCACAGTCCAGTCCGCTGTCTTCGATCTGTTCCACGATCTGCGGAAAGTGCTGCAGGTCGTGCGGCTGGTTGCGCGCATCGATGCCCACCGCCGCCTTCTCCACCGGCTGCGCGCCGGAGCCGCCGAACTGTTCGGCGAAGGCGCGCAGCATCCCGACCGGCAGGTTGTCGATGCAATAGTAGTCCAGATCCTCCAGCGTATGCAGGACGATGCTCTTGCCGGCGCCCGACAGCCCGCTGACGATGATCAGCTTCACGGCGTCTGGCGCTCCAGCAGGAGGCGCTGGCGTTCCTCGAAGTCGCGCCCGGCGTCGTAGCCGTTCATGTAAAGCACGTGGCTGCGCACCGCCGCCTCGACCAGGACGGCGAGATTGCGCCCGGTGGCCACCGGCAGCGTGATTTCCGGCACTTCCACGCCCAGGATGCGCCGCATGCGCCGGTAGGGGGAGATCCGGTCCATCTCGCGCAGGCGGCGGTTGCCGGCCGGTTGCAGGTGCACGAGCAGGCGCAGATACTTGCTGCGGCGAATGGCCCCATCGCCGTACATCGCGCGCACGTTGAGCAGGCCCAGCCCGCGCACCTCGAGGAAGTCGCGCAGGATCTCGGGACAGGTCCCGTTGAGGGTGTCGGCGTCGATGCGCGAGAACTCGGGGGCGTCGTCGGCGATCAGCCGGTGCCCCCGGCTCACCAGCTCCAGGGCGAGCTCGCTCTTGCCGACGCTGCTGTCCCCGGTGATGAGCACGCCGATCCCCATCACCTCCATGAATACGCCGTGCAGGATCACCTGCTCGGAGAACAGATGGGCGAGATGGCGGCGCACGCCGCTGACCACCTCGGCCGCGGGGCGCGGGCTGGTCAGCACGGGCGTGCCGGCGGCCTCGGCGCTCGCGCGGAGCTCTTCGGGGACCGCCCGGGCGTCGGCGACGATCAGCGCCGTGACCCCGGAGCCGAGCAGGCGCTCGAGGGCGTCGGCGCGGGAGCCGCTGCGCAGGCTTTCCAGGAAGTGGAGTTCGCGGCTGCCGAGGACCGCCACCGAGGCGGGCTCGATGAGGTTCAGGCGGTCGACCAGGGACGCGCTCGAACCCGCGTCGTCGCCGGGCGTGCGCACGACCCGCCCGCCGCCGTCCGCGCCGGCGGCCCATGCCAGCCCGAGGTGCGCCTGCAGCGCCGCGAAGAGGTCGCGGACGGTCGTGGTGCTCACGCCGTCGCCCACCGCGCGTCCCAGTCGGCGACCGCCGCGAGGAGCCCGGCGCCGGACGTGCAGCCGCGCAGCGCGGCGCAGACCCGCGCGTCGCTGAACATCCTGGCCAGTCCTGCGAGGACGTCGAGGTGTTCCTCGGTATGCGCCGCGGGGACCAGCAGCGCGAACAGCAGGTCGACGGGTCGGCCGTCCGGGGCGTCGAAGTCGATGCCCTGCGCGAGCGTGAGCAGCGCGCCGGTGGCGTGGCGCGCGCCCGCCAGACGCCCATGGGGCAGCGCGACCCCGTTGCCGAGCGCGGTGGTCCCCAGGCGCTCGCGGGCGACGAGGCTGTCGAAGGCTTCCGTCGGGGTCAGGTCCGGGATATCGGCGACCGCCAGAGCGCCCAGGCGCTCGAGGACGCGCTTCTTGCTGCCGGCCTCGGCGCCGCAGGCGACGCGGGCCGGCGTGAGCAGTTCGGTGATGCGCATCGCCGCTCGAGTGTCCTGGTGCGCGGTGCGGCCGCGCGCTGCGCCGACGTGCGCGCTCAGGCGCCGCGCGGGGCGCCGTTCCCGCGGTGGTCGCTGGCCTTTTCCTTGTGGCGCATGAGCTGGCGGTCGAGTTTGTCCGCCAGTGCGTCGATCGCCGCGTACATGTCCTCGTCGACGGCGTCGGCGTGTACCGTCGCGCCGCTGAGCTGGAGGGTCGCTTCCGCCTTGTGGCGCACCTTCTCGACGCTCAGCACCACATGGGTGTCGGTGACGTGGTCGAAATGCCGTTGCAGGCGCTGTAGCTTGCTGTCGACATACTCGCGCAGTGCCGGGGTGATGTCGACATGATGTCCGGTGAGATCGATCTGCATGGGTCGGCTCCTGGAGACTGCGAGGCTTGCCTACGGATTGGGTTTCAGCGCCGGTACTTGCGCTCGTTGGAGGGAGGCAAAGACATTGCCTCACGATACTTGGCCACCGTGCGCCGCGCCACCGGGATGCCCTCCCGGGAGAGCGTCTCGGCGATCTTGCTGTCGCTGAGCGGGTGTGCGGGGTCTTCGGCGGCGATCAACTTGCGAATCTTGGCGCGTATGGCCGTCGCGGAGCATTCGCCCCCGTCGGCGGTGCCTACGTGGCTCGAGAAGAAATACTTGAACTCGTAGATGCCCCGCGGTGTGTGCAGGTATTTCTGGGTCGTGATCCGGGAGATCGTGGATTCGTGCATGCTCACCGCTTCGGCGACCTCGCGCAGAACCAGCGGCTTCATCGCCTCTTCGCCGTGCTCGAGAAACCCGCGCTGGCGCTCGACGATGCAGGTGGCCACCTTGAGCAGGGTCTCGTTCCGGTTCTGCAGGCTCTTGATGAACCAGCGCGCCTCCTGCAGGTGGTTCTTGAGGCAGTTGTTGTCGGCGCTGTCGTCGGCGCGCTTCACCAGACCCGCATAGTAGGGATTGACGCGCAGCCGCGGGGCGGACTCGGGGTTGAGTTCGACGCGCCACACGCCGCGATGCTTGCGTACGAATACGTCGGGGACGATGTAGGCCGGCGGCGGTCCCGCGATCTCGGATCCGGGCCGCGGATTCAGCGAACGGATGAGAGCCACCGCCCGCTCGAATTCCTCCTCGTCGATGCGGAGCTGGCGCATGATCTGCGCGTGATCGCGCCGCCCGAGCGCGTCGAGGTGGTCGGCGGCGATGGCGCGGGCGCTGTGCAACCCCGGCGTGTGCGGGTCGAACTGCTGGAGCTGGATGGTCAGGCACTCGGCCAGGCTGCGCGCGCCGCAACCGATTGGATCGAATTGCTGTATGCGGTGCAGGACGGCCTCGACCTCATCGAGTTCGAGGCCCGCCGCCTCCGGGAGTCCTTGCCGGATCTCTTCGAGCGATACCGAGAGATAGCCGTCTTCGTCGATGGCGTCGATGAGCGCCATCGCCACCGCGAGATCGGTGTCGCTGAAGGGGGTGAGGTTCATCTGCCAGAGCAGGTGCCCGCGCAGGGACTCGCTCTCGCCCCCGTGGATCGCCAGCTCGCGGGGGCCGTCCTCGGCCGGGCCCGAATAGGGCGTGGGGACGTCGTAGATGTCCTCCCAGACGCTGTCGACCGGGAGGTCCTCGGGGATGGTGTCGTTGCCGGCTCCCGCCTCGGCGTCGGCGCCGGCTTCGGCCCGCGCTTCGGCGGGCTCGGCGGCGCCGTTGCCCGGGGCCGGCGCGTCCTCGTCGGCCTCGTCGCCGGACTCCAGCATGAGGTTGGATTCCAGCGCCTTCTGGATCTCGAGTTGCAGCTCCACGGTCGACATCTGCAACAGGCGGATGGCCTGCTGGAGCTGCGGCGTCATCGCCAGGTGCTGGCCGAGGCGGAGCTGAATGCTTTGTTTCATGAAAGGATTTCGGAACCCAACCCGGCATCCGCGCGCCCGGCGGCGGGTTGCCTGCCGACTGCGCCGGGCCCTTTGGAACGCGCGCCGGAAACCCTGCGCCGGACCCTTTCCAGAGTTTACAGCAATTTCCGTACCAGTACAGCGGCTTCGTCGCCTGCCCGCACCCGCGATCACAGGCGGAAGTGGTGGCCGAGGTAGACCTCGCGCACCTGCTCGTCCTCCAGAATCCTCTCCGGGGTCCCCTCCGCAATCACGCGCCCCTCGTTGATGATGTAGGCGCGCCCGCAGATCCCCAGCGTCTCGCGCACATTGTGGTCGGTCACGAGCACCCCGATGCCGCGTTCCTGCAGGTGGGCGATGATGCGCTGGATGTCGAGGACGGAGAGGGGGTCGACGCCGGCGAAGGGTTCGTCGAGGAGCATGAAACGGGGCTCGGCGGCGAGCGCGCGCGCGATCTCCACGCGCCGGCGCTCGCCACCCGAGAGGCTCATCCCCAGCTGGTCGCGCAGATGCCCGACGTGCAGCTCCTCGAGCAGCTCCTGGAGACGCGCCTCACGATCGGCGCGGCGCAGCCGCGGGCGCGTTTCGAGGATCGCGAGGACATTCTCCGCGACGGTGAGCTTGCGGAAGATCGAGGCCTCCTGCGGGAGGTAGCCGACGCCGAGGCGGGCGCGCCGGTGCATGGGCAGCGCGGTGATGTCGCGCTCGTCGAGCCGGATGCGCCCGCCGTCGCAGGGTACGAGACCGACGAGCATGTAGAAGGACGTGGTCTTGCCCGCGCCGTTGGGGCCGAGCAGCCCGACGACCTCGCCGCTCTCGACGTGGAGCGAGACGCCGTTGACGACGCGCCTGCGGTGATACTCCTTGCGCAGGTCCTGCGCCTCGAGCCGGCTCACGGCGGTGCGGCCCCGGGCGGGCGCGGGGTCGGCGCCGGGGTTCCGGCCGCGGGGGTGCCCGCCGGAGGTTTCGCGCCCGGCGCCGGCGGCGTGGCCCCCGGCGCCGCCCCCTTGCGCTTGGGCTCGAGCGTGATCTCGACGCGCCCGCCCGCGCCGCCCGCGGAACCCGCCTTGACGATCTCCGCCCCCCGATCGTATTCGATCCGCGGGCCCTGGAACCGGTTCTTACCCTGCACGAGTTCGGCGTCCTGTTCGAGCACCACCACGTCTTTGACCACGTCGTAGTCGACGCGTCGGGCCGACCCGGTGATCGCTTCGCCCTGCGCCTTGGGCAGCTCGCGAAAACGCACCGGCGCGCCCGTGGCGACCATCCGCGTGATCTTGTCGTTGCGGTCATGGTAGACGGTCAGGGTGTCGGCCCACAGCCGCATACTGCCCTGCGTCAGCGCCACGTGGCCGGTGAACACGCTCACGCCGGTGTGATCGTTGATGTCGGCTCGATCCGCGCTCAGGTGGATCGGCTGGTCGCGGTCGGAGGGCAGGGCATGCGCGGCCGACGCCGTGAACAGCGCGGCGAGCGCGAACAGGGGCAGGATCCACTCAGGAATTCGGGCGGACATAGGTGCCTCGGACCGTGGACAGCAGGAGAAGCCGATCCTGTGCGAGATCGACGCGCATCCCGATGCCCTCCATCTGCGCCCCGCCGCTGCGCATCCTCACGGGGGCATCGGTCTGCGCCAGGTTGCGCCGCGGCCACACCAGGAGGTCGCGGGTGCGCACCGCCACCGCGGCGTGATCGCCGACCGCTGCCCGGTCGATGCGTACACGGCCGAGCAGGCGCACCTCCTCGCCGCGGTCGAGGATCTCGCCCTGCGGCGCCCGCACCCGCCACGGCACCGCCTCCGGGCGCGGATACCAACGCAGCCGCGGGGCGCTCAGCTCGGCGCGGTCGGGATCGGGATAGTGGACCACGCGCGCGGCGTCCAGGCGATAGTGCAGAGCACCGTCGGCGTCGTAGACCCGCAGGCGGACCCCGGCGAGGCGGTAGTCGGGCAGGTGCGCGCGCGCCGGCGCGGGCGGCGTGAGTTCGTGTTCGGTGTGCAGCAGCAGCCACCCGGTCAGTGCGGCGGCGAGGAGCAGCAGCAGAAGGACCGCAAGCCCTCGCGACTCGCTCACAGGTATCTCCCCATCTGCGCGTCGAGCGTGCCCTGTGCGCCCATGATCAACTCGCACACCTCGCGCGCCGCCCCGCGTCCGCCGCCCTCGGCCGTCACCCAGTGGGCGTTGCGGACGGCGAGCGGATGCGCGTCGGCGACCGCGACTGCGAGGCCGGCCAGGCGCATCACCGGAATGTCGACGACGTCGTCGCCGACGAAGGCGGTGGCCCCGGCGTCCAGGCGCAGCTCGTCGAGGAGTTCGCGGTAGGCGGCCGCCTTGTCGAGCCGCCCCTGCCGGACGTGACGCACGCCAAGGTCCGCCATGCGGTGGCGCACGACCCCGGACTCGCGGCCCGTGATGATGGCGATCTCCACGCCGCTGTCGAGCAGCATCTTCATCCCGTGGCCGTCGCGGGAATGGAAGGCCTTGTATTCCCGGCCCTCGTCGCTCAGATACAGGCTGCCGTCGGTCAGGACGCCGTCGACGTCGAAGATGGCCAGTCGCACGCGGGCCGCACGCGCGCGTATTTCGTCGCTGAGTTTCATGCCCGCCCCCCGACGCCGCACCGGCGCCGCCGTGTCGCCGCGCGGTGAATGCTACCGCGCGGCGCCGCTTGGGTATAGCGCGTGCTCACAACACGCCCGCCCGCAGCAGGTCGTGCATGTTGAGGGCGCCGACGAGCGCGCCGGTCGCATCGACGACCAGCAGTGCGTTGATCTTGCGCGCCTGCATGAGTTGCAGCCCCTCGGCGGCCAGCTCGTGGGGCGCGACGGTGACGCAGTCGCGCGTCATCAGCGTGTCGACGGGGGTCGCGTGGACGTCGACCCCCTTGTCCAGGGCGCGGCGCAGGTCGCCGTCCGTGAACACGCCCACCGCCCGTCCGGCGCCGTCGACCACCGCGGTCATACCGAGTCCCTTGCGGGTCATCTCGACCAGGGCCCGGCTCAGCAGGCAGCCCTGGGGCACGGTCGGAATCCCCTCGCCGGTATGCATGACATCCTCGATGCGCAGCAGCAGGCGCCGCCCCAGCCGGCCCCCGGGGTGGGAGCGGGCGAAGTCCTCGGCGGTGAAGCCGCGGCATTCGAGCAGCGAGATGGCGAGGGCGTCGCCCATGGCGAGCGTCGCCGTGGTGCTCGCCGTGGGGGCGAGGCCGAGCGGGCAGGCCTCGGTCTCGACGCTGACGTCGATGTGCGCCGCGGCGGCACGTGCGATCGTGGACTCCGGGCGTCCGGTGAGCGCGATCAACGGCACCCCGAGGCGCTTGATCAGCGGCAGGATGGTGAGGATCTCTTCGGTCTCGCCCGAATTGGAGATCGCGAGCACGACGTCGCGCGCGGTGATCATCCCGAGATCGCCGTGACTGGCCTCGCCCGGGTGGACGAAGAAGGCCGGCGTCCCGGTGCTCGCGAGGGTGGCGGCGATCTTTCCCCCGATATGCCCGGACTTCCCCATCCCGAGCACCACCACGCGCCCGTCGCACTCGAGCATGTGGCGGCAGGCGCGCACAAAAGCGGCGTCGATGCGCGCAGCGAGCGCGCGCACCGCCGCCGCCTCGGTTTCGAGTACCGCCAATGCGAGTCGGCGCAGCCGTTCTTCGTCCATCATCGGATCACCCGTGTCCGGACGCGCGCAACAGCCAGGTCTGGTAGGCGGCGAAGGCCGCCAGGAGTGCCGCGCCTCCCCAGCGGCCGATGCGCCCGCGCCCGCCAATGCCGCCGGCCATGAGGAACAGCACCACGGTGAGGGTGAGCATCACCGGGTAGTCGCGGGCGAGGACCTCGTGGGGCACCGCGCCGGGCCGGATCAGTCCGGGAAGCCCGAGGACCGCCAGCAGGTTGAACATATTGGAACCGATGACGTTGCCGATCGCAATGTCGGCCTCGCCCTTGAGCGCCCCGGCCACGGAGGCCGCGAGTTCCGGCAGGCTCGTCCCGACGGCGACGACCGTCAGGCCGATCACCAGATCGCTCACGCCGAGCGCCTGTGCGATCGCCACCGCGCCCCACACCAGCAGCCGTGCGCCCGCCAGCAGGACCGCCAGTCCTGCGCCCAGGGTCAGCAGTGCCCGTGCGAGCGGGACGCCGGTGTCGATCTCGGCGGCGAACTCCTGCGCCAGCGCCTCGCCGGCGGCGTCGCGCCGCGCCAGACCGACCAGGCCCCAGAGCAGGACGGCCAGCGTCCCCATCAACAGCCCCCCGTCGAGGCGGCCGAGGCGCCCGTCGAGGAGCAGGGCCGGGGCCAGCGCCGAGACCGCGAGGAGGATCGGCAGCTCGCGCCGCAGCACGCGCGAGTGGACGACCAGCGGCCGCAGCAGGGCCGTCGCACCCAGCACCAGCGCGATGTTGGCGATGTTGGAGCCGATCGCGTTGCCGATGGCGAGGCCGGGCTCGCCGTTCCATGCGGCGGTCGCCGAAACCAGCATCTCCGGCGCCGAGGTCCCGAACCCGACCACCACCAACCCGATCACCAGGGTCGGCACGCCCAGCGCGCGTGCGGTGGCGGCGGCGCCGGCGACGAAGCGATCGGCGCCCACGAACAGCAGGCCGAAACCGGCGACGATGGCGAGGACATGGAGCGGCATGGGGCGCGGCGGGCTCCGTTGGCGCGACGCAGGCAATCATACACGCTCGGGCGCCGGCCGCCGCCTCCGCCACGGGGGGCGCACGTGCGCTGCGGACGGGGGCCGCAACGCTCAACCGCCGGGGTCGCGCGGCGGTGTGCGTCCGAACGCCGGCAGTACTTCGGCGGCGAGCAGTTCCATGGCGGCGCGCACCTGCGCGCTGGACAGCGCCCCGGCGCCGACGGCGAGGAGCACGCGATCGACGCCGGCGCGCTCGAACTCGCGCAGGCGCCGGATGCAGTGGGCCGGATCGCCGACGATGACCATGCCCATCGCCTCGAGCAGCGGGAGGCTGACGGCGCGTTCGAGCAGCGCACGCAGCGGCTTCATGCGCCGGTAGTACTCGTAACCCGTATACAGGCGCGCGAGCAGTTCCCGCGACTGCTCCAGGAGCTGACGGTAGAACCACACGACGCCGTCGGCCGCCGCCGCGCGGGCCTCGCGATGGTTGCGCTCGCAGTAGATCCCCACGGTCATTCCGACACGCGGATTCTCGCCGGGGGCGGGCGCCCCGGTGCCGCGCAACCGCGCCCAGTGCCTGCGGTAGCGGCGCAGGTCCTCGCGCACCATGATCCAGGGTTTGAACGGCCCGGCGAGCGCGCCGATGCCGAGGCGCGCGGCGAGCTCGAAGCTGTCCGGACTCACCGCCGCGGTCCAGAGCGGCGGGTGGGGACGTTGCACTACGCGCGGTACGACCGTGAGCCCGTCGATGTCGTAGTGGCGCCCGTGGAAGGTGACCGGCGAGCCGGCGAAGGCGGCCCGCAGGATCGCGAGCGACTCCTCCGTAAGGCTGCGGCTGGCGGCCATGTCGACACCGAACACGGCGTACTCGCGCGGCGAAAAACCGCGGCCGAACCCCAGCTCCAGCCGGCCGCCGGAAAGGATGTCGAGCGTGGCCGCGCGTTCCGCGACGTGGACCGGATGGTGGTACGGCAACGGAATGATCCCGTGCCCGAGACGCAGCCGCCGCGTGCGCTGCGAGGCGGCGGCGAGGAAGACCTCGGGGGCGGCGCTGTGGGAATAGCCGGGCATGAAGTGGTGCTCGACCAGCCACGCGGCGTCGAAGCCGAGGCGGTCGGCGAGCTCCAGCTCCTCCAGCGTGTCACACAGCACGCGGTCTTCGGTACGGTCCCCGAACGGCGGAACCGACAGTTCGTAGAAGAGGTCGAAATCCATGCCGCATCCGTCGCGCCCGTGAGCGGCCATTATGCGTGCAAGGGCCGGGTGCCCGCCAACGGGCACGATGCTCGCGGTTGACTCGTCTGCGCCGCTGTCGGACACTAACTCCCTTTCGTGCCACGGATTTCCACTGTGTCCCGCGCATTGCCGACCGGCGGTCGACGCCGCCCGGAGGAGCGCGGATGAGCGGCGGGCCGGATGGATAAGAAGAACGCGAAGGACGATCGCACGGATCTCGTGGTCCAGGTACGCGGGCTGCGCTTCCTGCGCGGGCGCAAGGTGATCTTCGAGGACGTGGACCTGGACATCCGGCGCGGGCAGGTGACGGCCATCATGGGACCGAGCGGCACCGGCAAGACCACGCTGTTGCGCCTGCTGGGCGGCCAGTTGCGTCCGGACGCCGGAACCATCGTGGTGGACGGAGAGGAGGTCCCGAGGCTGTCGACCAAACAGCTCTACCGCCTGCGCCAGCGGATGGGCATGCTGTTTCAGAGCGGGGCCCTGTTCACGGACCTCGATGTGTTCGAGAACGTCGCGTTTCCGCTGCGCGAGCATACGGATCTTCCGGAGTCCATCATCCGCGACCTGGTGCTGATCAAGCTCCAGGCGGTGGGCCTGCGCGGGGCCGCCTCGATGATGCCCGCGGAGCTGTCCGGCGGGATGGCGCGGCGGGTGGCGCTGGCGCGCGCGATCGCACTCGATCCGATGATGATCATGTACGACGAGCCGTTCACCGGGCAGGATCCGATCTCCAAGGGCGTCATCGTGCAGCTCGTGCGGCTGCTCAACGATGCCCTCGGCATGACTTCCATCGTCGTCTCGCACGACGTCAGCGAGACGGCGGCGATCGCCGACTACGTGTATCTGATCTCGGAGGGCAGGGTCGTCGGACAGGGGGCGCCGGAGACGCTGCGGCGCGACGCCTCGCCCTGGGTGGAGCAGTTCCTGAACGCGCTCCCGGACGGGCCGGTGCCGTTTCACTATCCGGCGCCGGACTACCTCGAAGACCTGCTCGCCGGCGCGGGCGGCGGTTGAGGCGCGCAGGCGTGGAGGCCGCGGTGGGGTGGATCCGCTTTCTCGGGCGTATCGGCCTGAGGTTCTTCGAACGCCTCGGGCGCGGGCACCTGTTCCTGGTGCAGCTCCTCGCGGCGCTGCCGAGCCTGCTGCCGCGACCGGGGCTGGTGATCCGCGAGCTGTATTCGGCCGGCGTGCGCTCCATGCTCATCGTCGTGGTCTCGGGCCTGTTCGTCGGGATGGTGCTCGGTCTGCAGGGTTACAACACGCTCTCGAAGTTCGGGGCGGCCGAGTCCCTCGGCGTCCTCGTGGCCCTGTCGCTGGTGCGGGAACTCGGGCCCGTGGTCACCGCGTTGCTGTTCGCGGGGCGCGCCGGAACCTCGCTGACGGCGGAGATCGGCTTGATGAAGGCCACCGAGCAGCTCTCGAGCATGGAGATGATGGCGGTCGATCCGATCCGGCGCATCATGGCGCCGCGCTTTCTCGCTGGGTTCATCGCGATGCCGCTGCTCGCGGCGATCTTCAGCGCGGTCGGTGTGCTGGGGGGATATTTCGTCGGCGTCGGCCTGCTGGGGGTGGACAGCGGCGTGTTCTGGTCGCAGATGCAGGCCAACGTCGCCTTGCATGCCGATGTCATCAACGGCGTGATCAAGAGCGCCGTGTTCGGGCTGGTGGCCGCCTGGATCGCAGTGTTCGAGGGCTACGACGCGGTGCCAACCTCCGAGGGGGTGAGCCGTGCGACCACGCGCACGGTGGTCAACACGGCACTGGCGGTGTTGGCGCTCGACTTCGTGCTTACCGCGCTGATGTACGGCGTGAGTTGATCTGACGGGGTGTGATATGCCGCATTCGAGGACCGTCGAAATCGCCGTCGGGATGTTCGTCGCCGCAGGCCTTGCGGCCCTGTTCCTGCTGGCCATGAAGGTGAGCAACCTGAGCAGCTTCGCGGCGCCGCAGGGCTACGTGCTGACCGCGGAGTTCCAGAACATCGGCGGGCTCAAGGTGCGTGCGCCGGTGACCGTCGCCGGCGTCCAGGTGGGACGCGTGATCGGCATCGGCTTCGACAATACCGATTACGAGGCGGTGGTCAGGATGGCGATCGACCCGCGCTACGACAAATTTCCGGTGGATACCTCCGCAGCCATCTATACCGCGGGGCTGCTGGGGGAAAAGTACGTGGCCCTGGTCCCCGGCGGCGCCCCGACCTACCTCAAGAACGGCGACCGCATTAAACTGACCCAGTCGGCCCTGATCCTCGAGCAGGTGATCGGTCAGTATCTGTTCAATCGCGCGGACGGACAGAAGTGACCACCCGTTTCGGCGGATGCCGCGTTTACGGAGGATTTCGCGAATGAAACGTGTCGCCGCGGTTGCATTGATGTGTCTCACGCTGGGCGCGGGGGCCGGAGTCGTGCAGACCTCGGGCGCGGCGCAGGCGAAGCCTCCGGCGCCCGAGGCGATGGTACGTGCGACCGGCGACAAGTTGCTGGCGCGGCTGCGCAAGGACCACGCCGTCCTCAAGGCGCACCCGGATCGCATCTACGCCCTGGTGTCCGACCTGCTCCTGCCGCATTTCGACTTCGAGACCATGGCCCGCTGGGTGCTCGGCCGCTACTGGCGTACGGCGACTCCGGCGCAGCGCGCGCAGTTCGTGGCCGCGTTCCGCACGCTGCTGGTGCGCACCTACGCCACGGCGCTGCTCGAGTACCGCAACCAGGATATCCGCTACCTGCCGTTCCACGGCAACCCGGCTTCGGGCGACGTGACCGTGCGCACGGAGGTGGTCCAGCCCGGCGGGCGCAGCATACCCATCGACTACAGTCTCGACCTTCGCGACGGGCGCTGGATGGTCTATGACGTCTCGGTCGACGGGGTGAGCCTCGTGACCACCTACCGCGGGTCTTTCGCCTCGGAGATCCAGCGCGTCGGGATGGACGGGCTCCTGAAGAAGCTCGCCGAGCGCAACGAGCAGCTCTCGCGGCGGCGGTGAGCGCGGCCGCCATCCATCCCGACGGCAGCGGCCGTCTGCAGGTCAGCGGCGAGTTGAGCCTGCGGACGGTCCCGCAGCTGCTGGCACCCGCGCGGGAACTCATCGGTTCCCGTGAGCGTATCGATATCGATCTGGGCGGGGTGTCGCATGCCGACAGCGCCGGCGTGGCCCTGCTGGTGGAGTGGATGCGTGAGGCCCGTCAGGCCGGCAAGGAGATCCGGTTCCTGAACATCCCGCGACAGATGCTGGCGATCGCCCGGGTGAGCAGTCTCGACGGTATCCTCCCCCTCGCCCGCGACTGAGGCGGCGGCGGGAGCCCGGGGTCGAAGCCATCGCGCCGCGGCTTCGCGGGGCCTTCCGGCGGTTTCCGACGGGTGCCGACTCCGACCCCCCGTACGCGGCGTGACCGCCGGGACGCGGAGGAGGTGGGGTCGGAGTCGTCGCGCGGGGGAGAAACCCACGGGGCGCCGCGCGGCGGGAGGCGCGACGACTCTGACCCCGGCCCGCCCGGGTTCCGACCCCCGGCCCGTGGCGGTTGCGGGTCGGAGTCATCGCCCCCCGGGCCTCGCGGGGCCTTTCGACGTTTCCACCAGGCGCTGACTCCGACCCCGAGGATCCGCACCGAGGATCCGCCCCGGCCGCGTTTTCCTATATCATGATGGGCCCCGCCCGGGCCGGCCGCGGCCCGCGGCCGCCGATCAACCGGGTACTGGAGCCATGGACCCAGACACGATTCGCAAACTCATTGCCGAGGGGTTCGCCGGCGACCATGTGGAGGTCACGGGGGACGGGAGTCATTTCGAGGCGCTGGTGGTCTCGGAGGCGTTCGCCGGGAAGCCCCTGCTCCAACGCCACCGGATGGTCTACGAGACCCTCGGTGACCGGATGCGCTCGGAGATCCACGCCTTGTCGATGCGGACACTGACGCCCGACGAGTGGGCGCGACAGCGGTGAGCGCCGCCCCCGCCGGGGTTCGCCGGGGTGGATAAGCTGCTGATCACCGGCGGGGTTCCGCTGCGCGGCGAGATTCGCATCTCCGGCGCCAAGAACGCGGTCCTCCCGATCCTCGCCGGTGCGCTGCTGGCCGACGGACCGGTCACGGTCGCCAATGTGCCCCACCTGCACGATGTCACCACCACCATGGAGCTCCTCGGGCGCATGGGGGTGTCGCTGACCGTGGACGAGCGGCTCGATATCGAGGTCGACCCCGGGACCATCCATTCCTTCCAGGCCCCTTACGATCTCGTCAAGACCATGCGCGCCTCGATCCTGGTGCTCGGCCCGTTGCTGGCTCGCTTCGGCCGGGCCGAGGTCTCGCTGCCCGGGGGTTGCGCGATCGGACCGCGTCCCGTGGATCTGCACATCGAGGGCCTGCGCGCGATGGGCGCCGATATCCGCGTCGAGGGCGGCTATATCCGTGCGCGCGCCGAGCGCCTGCGCGGTGCGCGCCTGGTACTGGACCGGGTGACGGTGACCGGGACCGAGAACCTGATGATGGCCGCCGCGCTCGCACGAGGGACCACGGTGATCGAGAACGCCGCGCGCGAACCCGAGGTCGCCGATCTCGCCGCCTTCCTCACCGGAATGGGGGCGCATATCGAGGGCGTCGGCAGCGACACCCTGGAAATCGAGGGCGTCGACAGCCTGTCCGGCACCCGCCACGAGGTCCTGCCGGACCGGATCGAGACCGGCACCTACCTGGTGGCGGCCGCGATCACGGGCGGGCGGGTGCGCCTGAAGGACACCCGGCCGGACCTGCTGGATGCGGTGTTGACGAAGCTGGTGGAGGCGGGTGCGCGCATCGATACCGGCGACGACTGGATCGACCTCGAGATGGACGGGCGCCCGCGCGCGGTGGCGCTGCGTACGGCCCCTTATCCCGCGTTCCCCACGGACATGCAGGCGCAGTTCACGGCACTGAATCTGATCGCCGAGGGCGTGGGGACGATCACCGAGACGGTGTTCGAGAACCGGTTCATGCATGTCCACGAACTGCAGCGCATGGGGGGGGTGATCCGCGTCGAGGGCAACACCGCGATCAGCGAGGGCGTCGAGCGGCTCACCGGCGCGCCAGTGATGGCGACCGATCTGCGCGCGTCGGCGAGCCTGATCCTGGCCGGGCTCGCGGCCGAGGGGACCACTGTGGTAGATCGCATCTATCACATCGATCGCGGCTATGAATGTATCGAGGAGAAGCTGGCCCAGCTCGGTGCGCGCATCCGCCGCGTGCCGGCGGAGCGCCGCGCCGCATCCTGACGGGCCGCGGCGGGCGCGGTGCTACAATCGCCCCATGAGCCTGGATTTGACCATCGCCGTATCCAAGGGCCGCATCCTGCAGGAGGCGCTGCCGCTGCTCGCGCGCGCGGGCATCGTGCCGGAGGAAGACCCGGAGCGCAGCCGCCGCCTCATTCTCCCCACCGGGCGGGCGGGCGTGCGGCTGGTGGTCATCCGCGCCGCCGATGTACCGACCTACGTGCAGTACGGGGCGGCCGACCTGGGGATCGCCGGCAAGGACGTGCTGCTCGAGCACGGCGGCGCGGGCCTCTACGAACCGCTCGACCTGGGGATCGCCCGCTGCCGCATGATGGTCGCGGGCCTGCCGGGCGCGACGCCGGCTCCGCCTACCCGACTGCGGGTGGCGACCAAGTACGTGACCACCGCGCGGCGTCATTTCGCCGCGCAGGGCCGGCAGGTCGAGACGATCAAGCTCTACGGTTCGATGGAGCTGGCCCCCCTGGTGGGTCTCGCGCACTGCATCGTCGATCTCGTCGACACCGGCGGGACCCTCAAGGCCAACGGCCTGGTCCCGCTCGAACTGATCGCCGAGATCAGTTCGCGGGTGATCGTCAACCAGGCGGCCATGAAGATGAAGCACGATCCCGTCAAGGCCCTGCTCGCGGCGCTGGCCGACGCCGCCGGCGTGCCCGCGACCGCATCCGGCGGGCGTGCCGGTGCGGGGGGCGGCGGGTGAGCGGCGTGCGGCGGCTCGATACCGCGGACCCCGACTTCTGGGGTGCGCTCGAGGCCCTGCTCGCCTGGGAGTCCGGTGCGGGGGAGGAGGTCGAGCGCACGGTGCGGACGATCCTCGCCGACGTGCGCCGCCGCGGCGACGCCGCACTCCTCGAATACACGCGCCGCTTCGACCGGCGCGACGTGGCCGCGGCGGCGGAGCTCGAGCTGCCCGCCGAACGGCTCGCGGCGGCCCGCGACGCGCTCCCCGCCGCGCAGCGCGAGGCCCTCGAGACCGCGGTGCGCAGACTGACGGCCTACGCCGAACATCAGCGCCTGTCCTCATGGAGCTACACCGAGCGCGACGGCACCGTGCTCGGCCAGCAGGTCATGCCGCTGGACCGGGTCGGGATCTACGTGCCGGGCGGCAAGGCCGCGTATCCGTCGTCCGTGCTGATGAACGCGGTGCCGGCGCGCGTGGCGGGCGTGCCCGAGATCGTCATGGTCGTCCCGGCGCCGGAGGGCGCGCTCGACCCGCTGGTGCTCGCCGCCGCGGCCGTCGCCGGCGTCGATCGCGTGTTCACCATCGGCGGCGCGCAGGCGGTGGCGGCCCTGGCCTACGGTACCGCGACGGTGCCGCGGGTCGACAAGATCGTCGGACCCGGAAACCGCTACGTGGCCACCGCCAAGGCGCTGGTCTTCGGGGCCGTGGGCATCGACATGATCGCCGGGCCCTCCGAGATTCTGGTCGTCTGCGACGGGGGCACCGACCCCGAATGGATCGCGATGGACCTGTTCTCGCAGGCCGAGCACGACGAGGACGCGCAGGCGATCCTGGCGACACCGGATCCGGGGTTCCGCGACGCGGTGGAGGCGGCGATGGGGCGGCTGCTACCGCAGATGGAGCGCGCCGCGATCATCGGCCGCGCGCTGGAGCGGCGCGGCGCGCTGATCCGGGTGCGCGATCTCGCCGAGGCGGTGGAGGTGGCCAATTTTATCGCCCCCGAGCACCTCGAACTCTCGGTCGAGGACCCGGAGCCGCTGGCGGCGCGGATCCGCCACGCCGGCGCGATCTTCCTCGGACGCCACACCGCCGAGGCGCTCGGCGACTACTGCGCCGGGCCCAACCACGTCCTGCCGACGGCGCGCACCGCGCGTTTCTCCTCGCCACTGGGCGTCTACGACTTCCAGAAGCGTTCCAGCCTGATCGGGTGCTCGGCGCAGGGCGCCGCGACGCTCGGGCGTACGGCGGCGACCCTGGCGCGCGGCGAGGGTCTGACGGCGCATGCCCGTTCGGCCGAGTACCGCGGCGGGAAGTAACCTCCTCCCATGAGCGACTCGACGAAACGACCGGCGGCGGTGGTCGGCGCCGGGACGGCGACCGGGGACCGCGTCGCCCGCTGGATCCGGCCGGCCGTGCGCGAGCTGCGCGCCTACTCGGTCCCGGAGACCCCCGCGCGGGTCAAGCTCGACGCCATGGAGAATCCCTACCCGTGGCCGGACGATCTGGTCGACGCCTGGCTCGAGGCGCTGCGGCGCGTGAGCCTCAACCGCTACCCCGATCCCCACGCCCGCGAACTCAAGGAGCGGCTGCGCGCTGCGCTCGGCGTGCCGACCGGGGCCGCCCTGCTGCTCGGCAACGGTTCCGACGAGTTGATCCAGATGATCGCCCTGGCGGTGGCGGGACCCGGCCGTACCGTGCTCGCCCCGGAGCCGACCTTCGTGATGTACCGGCTGATCGCGCGCATCGCCGGGCTCGACTACGCGGGCGTTCCGCTCGGGGCGCGGTTCGCGCTCGATCGCGCGGCGATGGAGGCGGCCATCGACCGCCACCGTCCCGCGGTCGTGTTCCTGTCGTATCCGAACAATCCCACCGGCAACCTGTTCGATCGCGGCGACCTCGAGGCGCTCATCCGGCGCGCGCCCGGACTGGTCGTCATCGACGAGGCCTATGCCGCCTTCACGCAGGCGGAGGGGGAGGCGGCCGAGTCGAGCTGCCTCGACTGGCTCGGGCGCTTCGACAACCTGCTCGTGCTGCGGACGGTCTCCAAGATGGGCCTCGCCGGCCTGCGCCTGGGTGTGCTCGCCGGGCCCCGCGCGTGGCTGGAGGAGATCGACAAGACGCGTCTTCCCTACAACGTCAACGTGCTGACCCAGGCGAGCGCGGTGTTCGCGCTGGAGCATTGGGCGCTGCTGCGCGCACAGACGGCCCGCATCCGCGCCGACCGGACCGCGCTGCACGCGCGCCTGGCCGCGCTGCCGGGCGTCGAGGTCTACCCCAGCCGCGCGAATTTCCTGCTCTTCCGCGTCCCGGCCGGGCACGCCGATCGCATTCACGGCGAACTTGCGCGTGCCGGTATCCTCATCCGCAACCTGAGCGGCGCCGGCGGCGCCCTCGCCGACTGCCTGCGGGTGACCGTGGGGACGGCGGAGGAAAACGACGCCTTTCTCGACGCCTTGCAGGCGGCCCTGAACGCCGCCGACTGAGTCCCGCGCGCGACGCACCCGCGTGCCTGCCGGGGCCCGGTTTCGCGGCGGGACGCCTCGCCGCGATCGGTCCGGGGGCGGGCGGTCAGCCGTGCCGCGGGCGCCGGGCGACGGTGGCGGTGAGCGTGAACGGACGCCCGCCACGCAGGCCGCTGACGCGCACCCGCGTCCCGGGCGCGGTGTTCGCGAGGACGCGCAGCGCGCCCTGCGCATCCGCCACCGGGCGCCCGTCGATGGCCGTGACCACGTCGCCCGCGTGCAGGCCGGCCCGCTGGGCCGGGCCGCCGCGCACGATCCCCGCGATGACGAACCCGCGGGTGTCCTTGAGGCCGAAGGACTGCGCGAGCGCCGGGGTGAGGTCCTGGACCTCGATGCCGAGCCAGCCGCGGATCACTTCCCCGTGCTCGATGATCTGGCGCAGCACCCCCACGGCGAGGCGTTCGGGGATGGCGAAGCCGATGCCCTGAGAACCGCCGCTGCGGGTGAAGATCGCGGTGTTGATCCCGACCAGATCGCCGTCGGCGTCGACCAGGGCGCCGCCGGAGTTGCCCGGGTTGATCGCGGCATCGGTCTGGATGAAATCCTCGTAGACGTTCAGGCCCAGGGCGTGGCGCCCGGTCGCGCTCACGATCCCCTGCGTGACCGTCTGTCCGACGCCGAAGGGGTTGCCGATCGCCAGCACCACGTCTCCGACCCGCAGGTGCCGCGAGTCCCCGACGGTGATCGCCGGCAGCGGCTTCAGGTCGATATGGAGCACGGCGAGGTCGGTCTCGGGGTCGGTGCCGACGACGCTCGCGGCCGCGGTGCGCCCGTCGGCGAGCTGCACCTGGATCTCCTCGGCCCCGTCGATGACGTGATTGTTGGTCAGGATGTAGCCCTGCGGGCTCACCAGGACCCCGGATCCCAGGCTCGTCTGCAGCCGCCGCCGCGGGGCGGGCGCGCGCTCGCCGAAGAAGTACCGGAACAGTGGGTCGTTCAGCAGCGGGCTGCGCCGCCGCGTGACGAGCTTGGCGGTATAGACGTTGACGACGGCGGGCGCCGCGCGGGCGACGGCGCCGGCGTAGGAGGCCGGCGCCGGTATTGCGGCGCGGGCCGGGGCCGTAGGCGGCGCCTCGCGGATCGTCACCACCGGCGGGGCCCCGCGCAGCAGGTCCGGGCGTGCGATGAGCAGGGCCGCCGCGACGGCGAGACCGACGACCGACCAGATCAGGACGAATCGCAGACGGGAAGCGGGGGGCATCGACACGGCGAGGTTCCCGGAGGCGGGTTGCGGTTGACGCCCCACTCTACCATCCGCGGGCGTGATCGTCGCCTTACCTGGGGGATCCGCGACGCGCGCGCCCGCCACGGGTCCGACGCCGCCGGCGCCATCGACGGGGTCGGGCTCAGCGCACCCGGCGCAACGCCCACAGCGCGAACGCGAGCAGCAGCGTGGCCGGCGCGAGCGCGGTGACGGCCGGATTGAGATCGAGCAGCAGGCCCAGATAACCGGTGATCTGGCTGATCAGATAGAACGCGAGCCCCACGGTGCCCCCGAGGGTCATGCGCAGGCCGGCGCTCACGCTGCGCAACGGCCCGAACAGGAAGGGAATCGCGGTGAGGATCATCGCCACCGTGGCCAGCGGGATGGCGAGGCGGTTCCACAGCGCCAGTTCGTAGCGGTCCGCGTCCTGCCCGTGGGCCTTGAGATAGCGCACGTACTGGAACAGGTCGGTCAGCGACAGGCTCGGGATCGGCAGCATCAGGAGATCCATCTGCGGGACGCGCAGGAACGAGCGCCAGGGCAGGCGGGGGAGGTGCTCCACCGTTTCCGCACCGTCCGGGGCGAAGTTCTTGCGAACCACGTCGATCAAAATCCAGCGCCGCGGGTCGAACACCTCCGCCCGGCGGGCATGGATGAAGGTGCGCAGGCGGCCGGCGGCGTCGAACTCGTAGAGGTCGATGCGCGCCGGGATGCGGTCGTGGCGGATGTCGCGCACGTTCAGGAACCGCGTGCCGTCGCGCGACCAGAAGGCGTGCGCCGTACGCAGATCGCTCGCGGCGCTGATGGCCTGCGCGCGCCGGGTCTGGGCGACCCGGTCCAGGTGCGGGGCCACGAACTGGGCGAGGGCCAGTGCGAGGGCGATCAGCACCGCGCCGGCCTTGAGCACCGCCCAGCCCACACGCCGCGCGGAGACGCCGCCCGCCTGCATCGCCACCAGCTCGCTCGAGGACGCGAGTGCGCCCACGCCGGCGAGCGTACCGAGGAGGGCGGTTACCGGTACCAGTTGGATGAGCCGGTCGGGGAGCGTGAGCGCGACGAATCCCACCGCCCCGAGCAGGTGATAGTGGCCGCGGCCGATGTCGTCGAGCTGGTCGAGGAAGCTCTGCAGGCTGAATACGCTGCCCAGCAGCAGCATCACGACCGCCCAGCCGAATGCCGCGCGCCCGACGATATAGCGATCCAGGGTCCTCATCCGGGGGTCCCCGCCGCGCCCGCGAGCCGGCGGCGGATCGTCGCCAGCGGCCGGCACCAGGCGGAGAGGGCCACGACCGCGAGCGCCATGGGCGCCAGCCACACGCCCGGCAGCGTTCCGAGCGTGCCCTGGCCGACCCAGGCCTTGATCATGATGTCGAGGCTGTAGTAGCCGGCGTACACCAGCACCGCCAGGAGCATCTTGGCGTATCGCCCCTGGCGCGGCTGCGCGCGGCTGAGCGGGATCCCGAGGATCGCGAGCAGCACGGCCGAGACCGGCGTCGCCAGCCGCCACTGGTATTCGGCGATGTCGGCCGGCGCGTGCGATGCGGCGAGCTGCGCCATCCCGGCCGCCTTGCGTTCGAAGCCCAGGGGTTCCAAGGGCGGCTCGTTCATGTGATAGGACAGGGCGGCGACGCGGGCGATCAGGTCGCGGCCGCCGTCGCGGGAGAGGTCGTAGAGGTGGACGTCGCGCATCTGCAGCAGCGGCGCGTCGTAATGGGGGTCGTGTTCCTGGTGCGCCCCCATCGCATACAGTACCTGCGTGCGCGCGCCGTGCTCGCGTTGCATGAACACCCGTTCGAGTTCATGGCCGGCACGGTCGGCCGCGAAGATCACCCGGGTCCCGGATGCGTTCTCGTTGAAGTTGCCCGCCTGGATTTCGTTGAGGCTGAACTCGGCGTTCGCCCACGCCTTGAGACGGTAGGATCGTTCGTAGGACCACGGGCGCAGGTAGAAGGTCAGCGCCGCGACCAGCACCGCGAACACGAGGGCGAGCGCGGCGACCGAGCGCAGGATACGGGCGGGGCTGACGCCGAGGGCGTGTAATGCCGTGGTCTCGCTGTCGTTGTGCAGCCGACCGAGTGCGATCACCACGGCGAGGTAGAGCGCGATGGGCAGCAGGACCTCGAGTGCGATCGCGACCTTCAACGCGATCAGCTCGGCCACGACGTCGGTGGGCAGGGCGCCGCTCGCGGCCTGGGTGAGGAACACGGCGGTGCTGTAGCCCGCGAAGACCGCGATCAGCGCAAGCGCGAGGACCAGCAGCGGCTTGTTGATTTCGCGGATGAGGTAGCGGGTGAGAATCACGATGCCGTCCGGCCGTTTCCGTCGCTGCGCCCGACGCCCGCGCGGTGTTCAATCGCCGTCGGCCGCCAGCGTCTTCTCATAGACACGATAGCGCTTGTATGCCTCGGCCCCCATATCCTCCAGTATCGCGCGCATCCTCTTGTTCGTCTCGAGGATCCAGGACAGCTCCATCATCCGGATGCCACGGCGGCGCACGGGCCCGGAGAGGGCATCGATGACCATGTAGGCGAGCGCGGGGCCGAGCAGGGTGTTCTGATAGCGCTTGCGCACGCCGAGCAGCGGCACGCGCCCGCTCGACGGGAAGCGCACCTTCAGCCGCCACAGCAGCTTCAGCCACCCGAGCGGGAAGAGCCGGCCGCGCAGGTCATGCGCCGCCTCATTGAGGTTCGGCAATGCGACCGCCATCGCGGCGGGCTCGCCGTCGACCTCGGCGATCTGGATGAAATCGTCGTCGAGCAGCATGCGCAGGTTGCGCCCCAATTCCTCGAACTCGGCCTCGGTGAACGGGATGAAGCCCCAGTTTTCGGACCAGGCGTCGTTGAAGATGTCGCGCAGGATCGCCACCTCGCGGTGGAAGTCGCGCCGGCGCAGCGGACGTACGCGTACGCGGGCGTCGAGCCGCTCGGCCAGGGCCCGAAGCGCCGGCGGGGGTTGCGCCTCGGCCGTCAGCCGGTACGCCAGCAGGTCCATCGCCTTGCGGTAGCCCCCGGTCTCCAGGTGCGGCCCGTAGTAGGGTCGCGCGTGGCCCATCATGACCATCGGCGGCGTGTCGAACCCCGCTACCAGCAGCCCGGACTCGTCGTTGATCGACAGGCTGAACGGCCCGCGGACCCGCCGCATTCCCTGTGCCGCGAGCCACGTCTCGGCGGCGTCGGTGAGGGCCCGGAAGGTCTCGGCCCGGTCCTCGGCCTCGATCATCCCGAAGAAGCCGGTCGCGTCGCGATGGCGCTCCAGGTGGAGCCGGTCGATCTGTGCGGTGATCCGTCCCACCGGGCGCGTGCCGCGCCACGCGATCCACGCGCGCCAATCGGCGTGTTCGAAATACGGATTGCGCCGGGAGAGGTGCTCCCGCCGCTCGAGCAGCAGCGGTGGAATCCATGCCGGGTCATCGCGGTAGATGGTGTGCGGGACGCCGAGGAATCGTCTGAGGTCGCGCCGGTCTTCGACCGGCGTGACGCGCAACGCCCGGGAACGCTGCAGTGGGGAACTCAACGCGGCTCGATGCGCCGGAACCGGCGCGCGCGGAATGCGGTGCCGGCGCCGCCGACGGCCGGTGCGGTGGTTCGGGGTTGCGGGCTCACCGGGTCCGCCCGCGGGGCCCGGCCGGCCGGATTTGCGTGCGCAGGGTTCTTCTCATCATGTGCGTCCTGTGCGGCCCATGCCTCGTGTCCGGGCGGTATTCTAGCGTGGAGCCGGGATCGCGGCATCCGCCGGATTCGTAAGACCACCGGCCCTGCGTCGACTATGGAACGACAGGGCAACGACAAGGCCGGTCCGCGCGCGACGCGGCGGGACGCCGGTTGCGCCGGCGTCGGGGTCGCGCGGATCGACGCGGTGGCGGTACGGAGGGCGCCGAGCCGTTGCGGCCGCGCGCGGCCCGGGGGGCTTGACCTGCGGGTCAGGATTGTGAAAATACGTTTCTTCCCGGTAGCTTGGCTGGCCTATTGCAGTTATGCTACCATCAGCCGCGGCGCGCGGGGGAAGCGGTGGCGGTTTTTTGTCGGGAGGCCGCCGATTGGGAAAGCCCCGCCGTCTCGTGCGGAATGACCCGGTCGGGCGACGGGCCCGGGTGAGGGTGTCAGCGGCGCCGGCGGGCGCAAATCGCGGCGGATCAGGGAGCATCGGGTCGTTGCAGACAGGGTTTCGCGGTCCCCGTTTTCGGTCGGTGGTTCAGTCGTGCGCCGCGCAGGTGCGAGGCGTTCGTGCGTCGACATCGGGCCGATCCACAGGCGCCGGCGGGGGTGCCGCCCCGCGGCGGTTCAAGTTCTCCCGGGGGGCGTCGATGGAAGACGTTGAGGCACCGTCCCTCGAGCAAGCAATTCCGGGGTTCCACTAAGGAGAGCCTTGAGGTGGGCGTAGAACCGACACCAACGATTCATGCACTGCCCCTGCGGAGTGCGGACTTCTCGAGCCTCGCCGAGACGCTGGACTATGCGGCCGAGGGCGAGACCGGTGTGAACTTTTACACCGGCCGCGGGGAACTGCAGGCGGCGCTCTCCTACGGGGAGTTGCGGCGTCAGGCGCTCGTGCTGGCGCGACGGCTTGCCGGACTGGGGCTCGATCGGGGTGCGCGGGCGGCCCTGGTCGCCGTGACCGGCCCGGACTTTCTGCGCTTCTTCTTCGCCTGCCAGTACGCGGGCCTGGTGCCGGTTCCGCTCCCGGTCTCGATCCGCCTCGGCGGGCACGGGGCCTACGTCAGCCAGTTGCGCGGTCTCCTCGAGGGTTGCGGCGCCGCGGTCGCGATGGCGCCGGCCGGCGTGCTCAAGTTTCTGGAGGAGGCCGTCGGCGACAGGATCGCGCTGCACACCTATGGCGGGCCCGAGACCTTCGACGCACTTCCGGAGACGGACGTGCCGCTCCAGCCCCTGCGCGCCGACGAGATGGCCTACATTCAGTACACTTCGGGCAGCACGCGCTTTCCGCGCGGTGTGGTCATCACCCAGCGTCAGGTGCTCAGCAACCTCGGGAGCATCATCCGTCACGGGCTGCAGGTGACCGAGCGGGACCGCTGCGTATCGTGGCTCCCCTACTACCATGACATGGGCATGGTCGGATTCGTGCTGGCGCCCATCGGTGCGCAGCGGTCGGTCGACTATCTCGACACGCACGACTTCGCGATGCGTCCGCGGCGCTGGCTCGAACTGATCAGCCGCAACCGCGGGACGATCTCGTTCAGTCCGCCCTTCGGCTACGAGTTGTGCGCGCGCCGGGTCTCCGAGGAGGACGCCGCGCGCTACGACCTGAGCTGTTGGAGGATCGCCGGCGTCGGTGCGGAGACGATCCGGGCGGAGACGCTGGAGCGTTTCGCGCAGGCCCTCGCTCCGGCGGGTTTTCGCCCCGAGGCCTTTCTGCCGAGCTACGGGATGGCGGAGTGCTCGCTCGGGATCAGCTTCACCCCGATCGGCCGCGGCCTGGCGGTCGACCGCGTGGACGCCGACCATCTCGCCGGCGAGCATTTCGCACAGCCGGCCGATGCCGGGACGGCGCGCGTCGGCGGCTTCATCAAGTGCGGCCCGCCGCTGCCCGGCCACGAGGTGGTGATCCGCGACGGTCAGGGGCGCCCCCTGCCGGATCGTCATGCGGGCGCCATCACGGTACGCGGCCCGAGTGTGATGTCCGGGTACTTCGAGCAGCCGGATCTGACGCGCGCGAGCCTGTCGGAGGACGGTTGGCTCGATACCGGGGATGTCGGCTATATCGCCGACGGCGAGGTCGTGATCACCGGGCGCAAGTCGGACATGATCATCATCCGCGGCCGTAACATCTGGCCCCAGGACCTCGAATACCTCGCGGAGCAGCAGCCGGAGGTGCGCCCGGGCGACGCCTCGGCGTTCTCGGTGCCCCGTACCGACGGGGGCGAGGTCGTGGTCCTCGTGGTGCAGTGCCGGGTGGCGGACGCCGCCCGCCGTGCGGCCCTGGTGCGCCGGATGCACCGCCTGATCCACGAGACCCTTGGCATCGACAGCGTGATCGAGCTGGTGCCCCCGCACACCCTGCCGCGCACCTCCTCGGGCAAGCTGTCGCGTTCCGCGGCGCGTCGCGACTACCTCCAGCGCCTGGAGGAGGCCGAGCGCTCCGGGGGCGGCGTCGAGGCGGCGTTGGGGGGCTGAGCGCGGAAGCGGCCCCCCCTCCACCCCACGGAGACTTGAATCCCCCCCGGATCGTCGCACTCACGGGGGCCACCGGCTTCATCGGCGGCGCGATCGGCCGGCGGCTGCTCGAAGAAGGTTGCGCGGTGCGCGCCCTCTGCCGCCCGAAATCGGCCCGCGGGCGATCGGAGCGCCCGGGGCTGACCTGGATCCCGGGCTCCCTCGAGGACGGCGACTCCCTGGCGCGGCTCGTCGACGGTGTCGACGCCGTGGTGCACTGCGCGGGGGCCGTGCGCGGTGCGCGGCGCCGCGACTTCGACCGGGTCAATGTCGACGGCCTCGAACGCATCGTGCGCCGCGCGCGCGCCGCGGGAGTGCCGCGCTTTCTGCTCGTGTCCTCGCTGGCGGCGCGGGCGCCGTGGCTATCCGCCTACGCAGCCAGCAAGCGCGCGGGCGAGGCGCTGCTGGCGCGGGAGGCGGGCGCGATGCGGTGGACGGCGTTGCGCCCGCCGGCGGTCTACGGGCCGGGTGACCGGGAACTGCGGCCCCTGTTCGCATGGATCGCGCGCGGCTGGCTGCCGGTGTTGAACCGTGCGGACGCGCGTTTCTCCCTGCTCTACGTCGACGATCTCGCGTCGGCGGTGGTGTGCTGGCTGCGCGCGGGCGGCGGCGGGGGGCGTGTCTTCGAACTGCACGACGGGCGCGCGGAGGGCTATTCGTGGGCCGATGTCGCCGGGACGGCGGGGCGCCTGCTCGGACGCCCGGTGCGTCGCCTGGCGTTGCCCGCGTCCCTGCTCAAGGGCGCGGCGGCCGTGAACCTGGCGCTTGCGCTTGCGGCGGGGCGCAGCCCGATGCTCACGCCGGGCAAGGTGCGCGAGCTGCGCCACCCCGACTGGGTCTGCAGCAACGGGCCCTACCATGAGGCCACCGGCTGGGAACCGCGGGTGGATCTCGAGGCCGCGCTGCGCCGGACCTTCGGCTGGGGCGGCCGGGGCGGTTGACCGGGGCGGGGCGCCCGGTCCGGGCCGGCCGGCGCGCCCGGGACCGTTCCGGTGCCGGCGCCGCGCGCTATATACTGACCCATCGGAATGCGGGACGGGCGGATGAGAGACTACGAGGAGATTCTGGCGGAGATCTATCAGGGACTGCAGGATTCCGGGCAGGACCGGGCTTCCCTGACGGAGGATACGGAACTGGTGGGGGACCTCGGGCTGGATTCGGTTCAGGTCATGGAGATGCTGCTCGAGGTGGAGGACCGCTTCAATATCTCCATTCCGGTCAACATCCTCGCCGACGTCGTCACCGTGCGCGACCTGGCGCGGCAGATCCAGCGCCTGACCGGCGACTGATCCGTGGCACTGTTCGACAAGTTCGCCCGCCTCGCGGCCGCGCGCCGTGAACTCGCCCGTCAGGGCGTCGTGCCTTTCGGCGTCGAGGTCGAGAGGATCCACTCGGCGACCGAGGGCGAGATCGGCGGGCGGCGCGTCATCCTCGCCGGGACCAACAACTATCTCGGCCTGAGCTTCGATCCCGACTGTATCGCCGCCGCGCGCGAGGCGCTGTGCGCGGAGGGGACCGGCACCACGGGATCGCGCCTGGCGAACGGGACCTTTGCCGGACACCTCGCCCTCGAGCGCGAACTCGCGGATTTCTACGGCCGCCGCGGGGCCATCGTCTTCTCCACCGGCTACCTCGCCAACCTCGGGATGCTCTCCTCGCTCACCGCGCCCGGGGACGTGCTCCTGGTGGACGCGGACTGCCATGCCAGCATCTATGACGGGGCGCGCCTGAGCGGGGCCGAGATGATCCGCTTCCGGCACAACGACCCGGAGGATCTGCGCAAGCGCCTGCTGCGCCTCGGTGCGCGCGCCGCCGATGCGGTGATCGTCGTCGAGGGGATCTACAGCATGCTCGGCGATCGCGCGCCGCTCGCGGAGTTCGCCGCGGTGCGGCGCGAGTGCGGCGGCTATCTGATGGTCGACGAGGCGCATTCGCTCGGCGTCACGGGCGACCGCGGCCGCGGGGTCGCCGAGGAGGCCGGTGTCGAGTCGGAGGTCGATTTCATCGTCGGGACCTTCAGCAAGAGCCTGGGGGCGACCGGCGGTTTCTGCGTCAGCGATCGCCCGGAACTCGAGGTCCTCCGCTACGCCAGCCGTCCGTACGTCTTCACGGCCTCGCCGTCGCCCTCGGTGATCGCCTCGACGCGCGCGGCCCTGTCCATCCTGCGCCAACGACCCGCGTTGCGCCGGCGCCTGTGGGCGAATGCCGAGCGCCTCTACCGCGGGCTCGAGGCGCTCGGTTTTCGCCTCGGCGCCGATCCGAGCCCGGTGGTGGCGGTGTTGCTGGATACGCGCGAGCAGGCGCTCGCGATCTGGGCGGGGCTGATCGAGCGCGGGGTGTACGTGAACCTCATGATCCCGCCGGCGACCCCGAAGGGGCGCTCGCTGGTCCGGTGCAGCGTCAGTGCCGCGCATGAGCCGGAGCAGATCGACGCCATCTGCGCCGCGTTCGCCGACCTGCGCGGCATCGGTGCGGCGCCCTCGCGCGCGCCGGCGGCGGGCGGGCGCGGCGGGAACTGATCCGCCGTCGGCGCCCGCCCGCGCCGGAGACCCGTGGATGGTCGCACTGTCGGAGTTGATCGCCTACACCGACGCGCTGCTCGACAGCGGCGCCTGCAGCGATTATTGCCCGAACGGCCTGCAGGTGGAGGGTCGCGCCGAGATCCGCCGGCTGGTCAGCGGCGTCACCGCGAGCCGTGCCCTGGTGGAGGCCGGGATCGCCGCCGGCGCCGATGCCCTGCTGGTCCATCACGGGTGGTTCTGGCGCGGGGAGGACGCACGCGTGACGGGGATGAGGCGCGGGCGGCTCGCGGCCCTGCTCGGTGCGGACATGAGTCTGATCGCCTACCACCTGCCGCTCGATGCCCATGGTGAATTGGGCAACAACGTGCAGCTCGCCCGCCGTCTTGGCCTGCGCGTGGGCGGGCGTTTCGCCCGCGCCGGCGGGGTGGAGATCGGCCTGCACGGGAACCTGGAGCCGCCGCTCTCCCCGGAGGCGTTCGCCCGCCGCATCGGCGCGGCCCTCGGCCGCGCGCCGCTGCATGTCCCGGGGCGCGCCGACCCGATCCGCACGCTCGCCTGGTGCACCGGTGCCGCCCAGAATTACATCGAGGCGGCCGCCGCGCTCGGCGTGGATGCCTACCTGACCGGCGAGGTCTCCGAGCCGACCGTGCACGCGGCGCGCGAGACCGGGCTGCACTTCTTCGCCGCCGGCCACCACGCCACCGAGCGCTACGGGGTGCAGGCGCTCGGCGCCCACCTCGCGCGGCGTTTCGATCTCGAGCACGAGTTCATCGACATCGACAACCCGGCCTAGGAGCCTGTCGGACTTAGGTGTTCGTAGCGAGGCGGCGGGAGATCGAGCACAGTTTTCCGATCGTTTGAGGCGAATAGCAATCGCTATTTAACGAAAACGATCGGGAAAATGGGCCGATCTCCCACCGCCGCAGTAGAACATGCCTAAGTCCGACAGGCTCCTAGGAGCGTGTCGCACTTTTCTCCTTCGCGGGCTTGCTCTTCGGCCAAGTGGCAGCCGTGGCTGCCACTTTCTCCCCGGAGCGGCGCCTGCTTCCGCGATCGCGGTGAACGATGCGGGCCGGACGCCGGCGCGGACCGTGCCCGGCCCGTCTGTGGTATGCTTCCCCCCGCGGTCGCCCGCTTCCCGTGGAATGCCCCGGAACCCGCCTATGGCACTGCTCGCCAACCGCCGTTCGGTGATGACGCTGTTTTCGGCGCCGGTGTGTCCGTTCAGCCACCGCACCCGCATGGTGCTGGCCGAGAAGGGGATCACCGTCGACATCGTCCAGATCGACCCGGTCAGCAAACCCGAGGACCTGATCGACCTGAATCCGTACAACACCGTTCCGACGCTGGTCGACCGCGATCTGGTCCTCTACGACTCGCGCCTGATCATGGAGTATCTGGACGAGCGCTTTCCGCACCCGCCGCTGATGCCGGTGGACCCGGTCTCGCGGGCGCGCTCGCGTCTTGCGCTCTATCGCATCGAGCGCGACTGGTACGGGCTCGTCGACGACCTGGAGGCGCGCAACGACAAGCGTGCCGCGAAGGCGCGCAAGATGCTGCGTGACAGCATCGCCGCGAGCGCCGACGTCTTCGGGGCGCGGCCGTTCTTTCTCAGCGACGAATTCTCCCTGGTCGACTGCTGCATCGCGCCCCTGCTGTGGCGGCTGCCGGCCTACGGGGTCGAACTCCCCGCCCAGGCCAAGGCCGTAGCCCAATACGCCGAGCGGATCTTCGAACGCGACTCCTTCCAGGCCAGTCTCACCGATGCCGAGCGCGAACTGCCCCACTGAGCGGGCACCCCGCCGGCAGGGGTCCGGGCCACGCCGATGAGTTCCAGTACCCGCCCTTACCTCATTCGCGCGATCTACGAGTGGACCCTGGATAACGGGCTCACCCCGTATCTGCTGGTCAACGCCCGGGCGCCGGGCGCGCGGGTCCCGGAGCGCTACGTCGACAAGGGCAAGATCGTGCTCAACATCGGCCCGCAGGCGGTGCAGGCGCTGGAACTGGGCAACGAGCAGGTGAGTTTCCAGGCGCGCTTCGGCGGTACCCCCATGGCCGTGGAGGTCCCGACCCCCGCGGTGCTCGCGGTCTACGCGCGCGAGACCGGGCAGGGGATGCTGTTCGAGGAGGGCGAGGAGCCGCCGCCGGACCCGGATCCTGACCCCGGCGCGGGGCCGGACGGCGGCGGGCGGCGCCGACCGAGCCTCAAGGTCGTCAAATAGGCGCGTGCGCCAGCGGAGACGGAGATGATCGAGGTGGTGGAGGGCGACATCACCACGCTCGCGGTGGACGCCGTCGTCAACGCCGCCAACACGGGCCTGCGCGGCGGCGGGGGCGTCGACGGGGCCATCCACCGCGCGGCCGGGCCGCAACTGCTTGCGGCTTGCCGCGCGCTCGGGGGCTGCGCGACCGGCGATGCGAAGCTCACCCCGGGGTTCGAACTCCCGGCCCGCTGGGTCATCCATGCGGTGGGGCCGGTCTGGCGCGGCGGCGACGCCGGGGAGGCGGACCTGCTCGCGCGCTGCTACCGGCGGTCCTTCGAACTGGCCCTCGAATGCGGCGCGCGCAGCATCGCCTTTCCGGCGATCGGCACCGGAGCGTACGGCCTTCCCAAAGAAGTGGCGGCGCGCATCGCCGTGGGAATCATGCGCTCGCACGAGGCCCGCTTCGAGCGTATCGTCGCCTGCTGCTTCGACGCCGCCGACGCCCGTCTCTACCGCTCGCTGCTCGCGCCGGGCGCCCCCTGAGCGTTCGGCGGATCGGTGTGCGCCGCCGGCTCCGCCGCGCCGTCCGCGGGCAGGGTCTTGTCCGGATTGAGGATGCCGTTGGGATCGAACTGCGCGCGGATGCGGCGCATGAGGTCGAGCGCGACCGGCCCCAGTTCGCGGGCGATATAGTCGCGCTTCTCGAGCCCCACGCCGTGTTCTCCCGAAAGCGTCCCGCCCAGTTCGAGCACCAACGCGAACACGCGTTCGAGGCAGGGCCGCGCGGCGGCCATCTGTGCCGGGTCGTCGGGGTCGACCAGGAGGTTTACGTGGATGTTGCCGTTGCCGGCGTGACCGAAGTTGACGATGGTGACGCCGTGTTCCGCACTCAGCCGCTCCAGGCCGCCGATCAGGTCCGCGATGCGCGAGACCGGTACCACCACGTCCTCGTTGATCTTCTTCGGCGCAACGGTGCGCAGGGCCGGTGACAGCGCCTTGCGCGCCCGCCACAGCTCGCTGACCTCCGCCGCGTCGCGCGCCGCGCGCGACTCGATCAGGCCGGGTCCGGCGGCGGCGCGTTGTACCGCGGCGACGGCGTGCTCCATGGCCGCTTCGGTGCCGTCGACCTCGACCATCAGCAGCGCCCCGGCCGCCTCGGGGAGCGCGATGCCGGCATAGTCGCGGATCATCCGGATCGCACGGCCGTCCATGAACTCCAGGGCACAGGGGATCACCGGCTGCGCCATGATTCGCGCGACCGCCCGCGCCGCCGCGTGCATGTCGGCGTAGACCGCCCGCAGGGTGCGGCGCGCCTCGGGCAACGGGGTGAGCTTCAAGGTCGCCTCGGTGATGATCGCGAGTGTGCCCTCCGATCCGATCAGCAGGCGCGTGAGGTCATAGCCGACGACGCCCTTCGTGGTATATACGCCCGCGGACAACTCCGCGCCGGCGCCGGTGACCGCACGCAGCCCGAGCGTGTTCTCTCGCGGGGTTCCGTACTTCACCGCGCGCGGCCCGGCGGCGTTGCAGGCGAGGTTGCCGCCGAGCGTGCAGAACGCGGCGCTGGTGGGATCGGGCGGCCAGAAGAAGCCATGCGCGGCGGCCGCCTCCTGCACGGCCCGGTTGGTCGCCCCCGGCTGCGCCACGAGGACGCGATTGTCGGGGTCGACCCGGACGATGCGGTCCATGCGCTCGAGCGAGAGGACGATGCCGCCGCGCAGCGGCACGCTTGCCCCCGTGGTGCCGGTCCCGCGTCCGCGCGCCGTCAGCGCCACGCGATGCGCGTTGCACAGGCGAACCACGTCGCGCACCTGGCCGGCATCGGCGGCGAGCACGACCGCATCGGGCGCGGCATGGCGGCGGCTGTTGTCGTAGCCGTAGGCCCAGCGGTCCGCCGCCGCGGTGAGCAGCGACGGGGCCCCCACCAGCGCCTCGAGGCGCCGCAGGAACGCCGCGTCCGGTCGCCGGAGCGTGTCCATCGCCCTTGCGCCTCAGTCGTCGCGACCCAGGAGTCGCCGGTCGACGAGGTCGCAGAGGCAGTGGAGGAGGAGGATGTGCGTCTCCTGGATCCGTGCCGTCGAGGTACCCGCCACGCGGATCTCCACGTCGCGCTCCTCGAGCAGCGTGGCCAGGCCGCCGCCGTCGCGCCCGCTCAATGCGAGGACGCCCATGCCGCGCTCGTGCGCCGCCTGAACCGCCCGCAGGAGATTGCGGGAGTGGCCGCTGGTGGTGATCGCCAGCAGGATGTCGTCGGGCTGACCGAGGGCCTGGATCTGGCGCGCGAACACCTCCGCGAAGTCCTCGTCGTTGGCCACCGAGGTGAGGGTGGAGGCGTCGGTGGTCAGGGCGACGGCCGGCAGTCCGGGGCGTTCGAGTTCGAAGCGGTTGATCATCTCCGAGGCGAAATGCTGGGCGTCGGCGGCGGAGCCGCCGTTGCCGCAGGCGAGGACCTTGTGGCCGCCCAGGAGGCAGTCGAGGATGAGCCCCGCCCCGCGCGCGATCGCCGGCGCGGCCGCATCGAGCGTCTGGCGCTTGACTGCGATGCTCTCCTCGAAGGACTCGCGGATACGCTGGAGCGCGTCCATCGGTCTCATGCCTCGAAGGCGTTGCGGATCCAGTCGATGCCCGGCGCCTGCGGCGGCCCCGACATCGAAACCACGTCGAAGCGGCTCGGGCCCTGCGCGGCTTCGCCATGGCGCTGGAGGTAGTGTAACGCCGCGGCCGTCAGGCGCCGGCGCTTGCGCGCGTCGACGCTCTCGGCGCCGGATCCGAAGCCCGCGTGTCGCCGATAGCGGACCTCCACGAACACGGTGGTATCGCCGTCGGACATGACGAGATCCACCTCGCCGCAGCGGCAGCGATAGTTGCGGGCCAGCAGCCGCAGTCCGTGCCCCTGCAGAAAGCCGCAGGCGAGCGATTCGGCGCGACGTCCCGTCTGCGTGCGCGGTGCCGCGTTCACGGAGCGGCGGGGGCCGCCGCGGGTCCGGGCGGCGCGGCGGGCGCGGCCGGCGTCGCGGGGATCGGCGCGGAGGCGGGGGGCGCGACGCCCGCTCCGGCCCCGGTGCCGGATCCCGGTGTGGATCCGGGTGTGGATCCGGGTGTGGATCCGGGTGTGGATCCCGAGGCCGCGGCGGGTTGCGTCGCCGGTACCTGGCTCTGGTCGAGCAGCCGCGGCAGGCCGTCGCGGAACTGTGCCCAGAGCAGGCCGCGGTAGATGCGCCCGCCGGCAACCAGCGACAGACTGCCGGTGGCGCCCTCGTAGCGCGCGAACGGATTCTTGCGCAGCGCCGGGAGCTGGGGGATCAGCCGGTAGGCGTCGACCCCGAGCGCCTCCAGGCGCCCGAGTGTGCGCGAACGCTCGGGCCAGAGTTTGGCGAGCCGCGCCCGCAGTTCCTGCTGAGCCGGCCCCGGAGCGAGGATCCACGGCATGTCGCAGAAGCGGATCCCGTCGAGGTCGCGGTCCTTGGCCGGGTCCGGCCAGCCGGCGTAGACGTCGGAGATGGCGTAGACCGGCAGCCCCGCGGCGTGATGAAAGCGAAGCTGCGGGCGCAGCAGTCGGGCGTCGCGCGGATAGGCCGCGAGGAAAATGAAATCGGCGTCCCGGCGTCGTCGCGGCTCGAACTGCAGCTTGCGGTGCAACAGGGCACGCAGCGCACGGTAGCGCGCGCGACTGCGATCGAGGTTGAGCAGCTTCAGGATCGGCCCGGAGAAATCGGTCTGCGTGGGGTCGTAGTCCTGCTCGGCGAGCGTCACCCCGCCGAGCCGCTGCCAGTTCAGTTCGAAGGCCCGTGCCACGCGTGCCCCCCAGTGACCGGAGGGGACGAGCACCAGGGCGCGACTGCGCCCGTCGAGCCAGGCGCGCTCGGCGGCCTGGCGCGCCTCCTGCTCCGGAGACAATCCAAACTGGACGAAGTCCGGGGGCGGCTGTGCATCGCCCTCCAGGTAGTTGAGCGCGAGCACCGGCACGGCGGTGTTCGCGGTCGCGGCGTTGTTTGCGGCGAGAGATCGGGCGAGCGCCGCGACGGCCTCCTTGCGCAGCGGTCCGACGACGAAGCCGGCGCCGTCGCCCACCGCGCGCCGGTAGGCCTGTACGGCGTCGGCCGGCTGGTCCCCCGTGTCGTACACGCGGATCGAGGTGGGCGCGTTGTCGCCGCCGTGCCCGTAATAGGCCGCCAGGAACCCTCCCAGGATCGCCCTCGAGGCCTGCTCGTAGGGGCCGCGCAGCGGCAGCAGCAGGGCCACCCGGGACGGATAGGCGCGCGCGGCCGCGACGAACTGGAGCAGTCGGGGGACCAGGACCGAGGTCGCCGGATGGTTCGGATACCGGCGTTCCCAGGCGGCGATCCCGCGGCGGAACGCCTCCGGGCGGCCCTGGGTGCTGCGCGCCAGCTCCGCCAGTGCGAGCCAGCCGGCGAGCGTGCCGGGGGCGGTCGCGGCGCGCAGTTGTTCGAGGGCAGGGGTGGCGAGGCGCCCGAGGGTGCGCCAGATGCGCTCCTGGTTTTCGCGCACGGCCTCGGGTGCGGTCAGCAACGGCTCCAGTGCGATCCGCGCGCGCACGCTCTCGAGCGGATTGCCCGCCTGCAGGTAGGCGGTCGCGCGCAGCCGGTACCATCTTCGCTGCAGTGCGTCCGGCAACTGCTGCGGCCGCTCGACGGCGCTGTCGGAGATCGCCTTCAGGGGGTGGCGTTCGGCGAGGTCGATCTCGCCGAGCACGATGCTCCGCTGTGCCTCCAGGACGCGGGCGCCGGCGGGGATCGAGACCGCCCCGAGCAGTCGGCGCGCGCGCGCCGGTTCGCCCGCCGCGGCCCAGGCATGCGCGGCGTCGAGCAGGAAACCGGCCTGTTGCGCGCCGCGCGCCCGGTGTGCGAGCGCCTCGTAGGCGGCGGCCGCCTCCCGGTAGTGACCCGATCGCTCCAGCGCCATCGCCTGGCGCGCGGGATTGAAGCCGGGCAGGAAGGACGGGGCCCGCTGCAGCCCGGCGCAGCCGCCGAGCACGGCGGGAACGAGCAGCGCGGCCAGGGCACGGCGAAACGCGCGCGCTCCGCCCCGGGTGCCGCCGCCGCGCTGCGGCGCACGGGCTTCGATGGGGGCCGGCATGGTTACCGGATCCGCCCGGGCCGGGACCCGCGTCGATCCGCGCGACGGCCGCTCGCGCCGGCGCCAGCGCCGGCCGTAGGCCGCTGGGGAGTGGGGGCGGACACGGGCCTTGGTTGCATACCGGTGATTCCGGGGCCAGGATGGGTGCGGTTCGCAACGGGCCGGGGCGGGGACGCGGCGGCCGCGCGCGCCGACCGAACGCGGGAACACAGTAGCTTGGCGGTGATGCAGGTGTCAATCGACCCGGGTGCGCTCTATGTGGTAGCCACGCCGATCGGCAACCTCGGGGACTTCAGCCCGCGGGGCCGCGAGGTGCTGGCGGGTGTGGACCTCATCGCCGCGGAAGATACCCGGCACACTCGCGAGCTGCTCGCGCACTTCGATATCCATACGCCGCTGGTCGCCCTGCATGCGCACAACGAGGCGGGTGCGGCCGCTGAACTGCTCGCGCCGCTGGCCGGGGGCGGTACGCTGGCGTTGGTCTGCGACGCCGGCACCCCCGCGATCAGCGACCCGGGCGAGCGCATCGTCGCGCTGGCGCACGCGCGCGGGGTGCGCGTGATCCCCGTGCCCGGAGCGAGCGCCGTCGTGTGCGCCTTATCGGCCTGCGGTCTGCCCACCGGACGGTTCGCGTTCGAGGGCTTTCTCCCCGCGCGTGCGGCGGCGCGCCGGACGCTGCTCGAGTCGTTGCGCGAAGAGCGCCGGACGCTCGTGTTCTACGAGGCCCCGCACCGCCTCGCCGCCAGCCTGTCCGACCTGGCGGAGCTGTTCGGGGCCGCACGCCCGGCCGCCCTGGCGCGCGAGCTGACGAAGCGCTTCGAGACCGTCCGGCGCGCAACCCTCGGCGAACTCAACGCGTGGGTCGCCGACGATCCCGGGCAGTGCCGGGGCGAAGTGGTGATCCTCGTCGCGGGCGCGCCGGAGGCGGCGCGCGCCACTGACGAGGCGGAGCTGCGGCGTGTGCTGACCGTGCTGCTCGACGAGTTGCCGCTCAAACGCGCCGTCGCGGCGGCCGCGGCGCTCACCGGTGCGCCGCGTAACCGGACCTACGAAGTCGCGCTTGAGCTTCGGCGTCCGGCGGAGTAGGAAAAGGAGCGGCGGGCGGTTCCCGATTCCGCACGGCCAGGGACTGTACGGCCGCGATGCCGACCGACGTCCCGGAACTTTTGCGTCTGCGTGCGCGGCCGGGGGTGCGCCGCCCGCCCGCACTGCGGTTCCTGAGCCGTAACCACCCGCTCAACCGGATCCTGGGCCGGCTCACCTATCGTCGTGGCGCCCGGTGAGTCCGGCCGGCCGCAGGGTCCGATGGTATACTGATGCCGGGAGCCGGCCGGACAGTCGCTGCGTCCCTCGCGGACGTGGAGGAAAGTCCGGGCTCCACAGGGCAGGGTGCCAGGTAACGCCTGGGGGGCGCGAGCCCACGGACAGTGCCACAGAGAACAGACCGCCTAAGCGCCTGCGGGCGCCGGCAAGGGTGAAACGGTGCGGTAAGAGCGCACCGCGCACGGTGGCAACACCGGCGGCACGGCAAACCCCACCCGGAGCAAGACCAAATAGGGGGGCCATGGTGCGGCCCGTACCGCCCCCGGGTAGGTCGCTAGAGGTGCGCGGCGACGCGCATCCCAGAGGAATGGCTGTCCCCGACAGAACCCGGCTTACAGGCCGGCTCCCCCCTCCATTCAGCGCGGCCGCGCCGCCATCCCCCCAATCCCTCTCCCGCTCGGAGAAGATGCCCGGAAGGGGCGGATGAGGGGAGGGCGTTGCGCCCGCAGCCCGCATCCGCCCCCTCCCGGCGACCGTCTTTCGCAAATCGATCCTTCTCTTCTCGACCCCGAGGCGGCGGGGACGCCGGGGCCGGCGGCGGATGCGTCCGCGAGCGCCCGTGGCGGGGACCACCGGGGGGCCCACCGGCGCCCGCGTGTGTGCGCCGCGACCTTCGCCCTCGCGCAGGCACCGGCCCCCGGCCTTGACAGCCCGATCGGCGCGACGGTATCGTCGCGGTGGGATGCCGTGGGATATAGTGGGCGCACGGTGGAAATCTAGAACCACCATGGGGGCTGTCGGGAGTGGCCATCTCCTTTCGCGGGGTCAACGTCGTGACGTTGGACGCCAAGGGGCGTTTGGCCGTTCCCGCCGTGCACCGCCAGAAGCTGGTCGATCACTGCGACGGTGAGGCGGTGGTGACCCTCAGCCGGGAGGCCTCGCTCCTGCTCTATCCGCTCCCCGAGTGGGAGGAAGTGGCGCGACGGATCCTGCGGCTGCCGGAGTCGGAGTACGCGAGCAGCCTGCGCGCGGTGATGGTCGCCAATGCGACCGACTGTCGGCTGGACGGGCACGGGCGGGTGCTGTTGCCGGCGCTGCTGCGGAACCTGGCCTCGATCACGAAGTCGGCGCGCGTCATCGGCATCGGGTCGCGCCTGGAGATCTGGGACGAGGCGATCTGGGACGAGAAGCTGCGCCGCAGCCTGGGCGTGGTCAAGGAGGAGCCGCCGCCGAACGTGGGAGAGATTCTCAGCGGCTGAGCGCCGATGGAGGAGGAGACCCGTACCCATCGGCCGGTAATGGTGCAGGAGGTGGTCGAGGCGCTGCAGCCGCGGGCCGGCGGGCGCTACATCGACGCCACCTGCGGTCGCGGCGGCCACGCGGGGGCGCTGCTGGAGCGGATCGGGCCCGACGGCCGGCTGCTCGCCCTCGATCGGGATCCGCAGGCGGTGGCGGCCGCCCGTGGGCGCTGGCGCGACGACCCGCGGGTGTGCGTGGTTCACGGGCGATTTTCGCGGCTGGAGGAGCTGGTGGAGAGGCACGGATTCTCCGGCGGTGTGCAGGGCATCCTCCTGGATCTGGGGGTCTCCTCGCCGCAGCTCGACGATCCGCAGCGCGGGTTCAGCTTCCTGCGCGACGGCCCGCTCGACATGCGCATGGACCCCACCGCCGGGGAGAGTGCCGCCGACTGGCTGGCGGGCGTATCCGAACGGGACCTGGCTCGGGTGATCCACCGCTACGGTGAAGAGCGCCATGCGCGCGCGGTGGCGCGCGCCATCGTGCGTACGCGTGCCCACGCGCCGATCCGGAGCACGGCGGACCTGGCGCGGGTGGTCGCCGCGGTGGTGCCCGCGCGCGAACCCGGCAAGCATCCCGCCACACGGACCTTTCAGGCGATCCGTATCCAGGTGAACCGGGAGCTGGAGGAACTCGAGTCGTGTCTCCCGCAGGCGGTCACGGTGCTGGCGCCGCAGGGGCGGCTGGCGGTGATCAGCTTCCACTCCCTCGAGGACCGGATCGTGAAGCGTTTCTTCCGCGACCAGGCGCGCGGCGACCGGTTCCCCCCGGACCTCCCCGTCCCCGCCGACCGGCTCACCCCGACGCTGCGGGTCGTGGGGCGGGCGCGGCGCCCGGCGCCCGGCGAGGTCGCGGAGAATCCCCGCGCGCGCAGCGCGGTGCTGCGCACGGCGGAGCGGCTGTCGTGAAGGGCGCGCGCGCCGCCCTGGTGTTGCTCGCCCTGGTGATCATCTCGGCGCTGGGCGTGGTCTACGCGACCTACGACAGCCGCGCGTTGTTCGGCCGGTTGCAGCACCTGCGCGCCGAGCGCGACGCCCTGAACGTGGAGTGGGGCCGCCTGGAGTTGGAGGAGGGGACCCTCGGCACCCACAGCCGGATCGAACGCCTGGCACGCACCCGACTCGGGATGCATATGCCCAAGCCCGGCGACGTGGTCTTCGTGAGGCCCTGATGTCGGCGCACGGCGACAGTCTGCGCATCACCGCCCCCCCGGCCCGCGGCGCCGCGGTGCTCGGTCTGTGCGTGCTCGCGGCCGTCCTCCTGGTGGTCCGCGCGATCTATCTGCAGGTGGTCGACCGCGGTTTTCTCCAGCGCCAGGGCAACCTGCGCTCGGTACGGGTGATCCCCATACCGGCCCACCGGGGGATGATCCTGGACCGCAACGGCGAGCCGTTGGCGATCAGCACCCCGATGGATTCGGTGTGCGCCGACCCCGAAGATCTCGCCGCCGACCCCGCCGGGATACGGCGCCTGGGGCAGGTCCTCGGACTCGACGCGGCGGCGCTCCGCGCCCGGGTGAAGGCCAACGCCGGGCGCCAGTTCATGTACATCGACCGGCAGATTCCGCCGGCCGAGGGGCGCCGCGCCGCGGCACTGGACCTTCCGGGGGTGTTTCTGCGCCGCGAGTACAAGAGCTACTACCCGACCGGGCCGGTGACCGCCCAGGTGATCGGTTTCACCGATATCGACAACGTGGGGCAGGAAGGCCTGGAACTGGCGTACAATAAGTGGCTGCACGGGGTCCCCGGGAGCGAGCGGGTGCTCGAAGACCGCCTGGGCCGCGTCGTCCAGGACATCGAGTTGTTGCGCGCCCCCCGCCCCGGCAGGAATCTGACCCTCAGTATCGACCGACGGATCCAGTACCTCGCCTACCGCGAACTCAAGATGGCCGTGCAGCGCCACCACGCGCGCGCCGGCTCCCTCGTGATGCTCGACGTCCGCACCGGCGAGGTGCTGGCGATGGTGAACCAGCCCTCCTACAACCCCAACAACCGGACCCAGTTGCAGCCGCGGCGCTATCGCAACCGCGCGGTGACCGACGTCTTCGAACCGGGTTCCGCGATGAAGCCGTTCACCATCGCTGCGGCGCTGCTCTCGGGCCGGTACACCCCCGACACGATGATCGACACCGGCCCCGGCTGGTGGGTGGTCGGCGGCGAGACGATCCAGGACGTGAGCGATTTCGGGCGCATCGACGTGAGTACGGTCATCGAGAAATCGAGCAATGTCGGGGCGAGCAAGATCGCCCTCTCGCTGTCGCCGAAGGCGCTGTGGAAGGTGTACCGCAGTTTCGGCTTCGGCAGCGACACCGGCAGCGGCTTCCCCGGTGCCTCGCCCGGTTGGTTGCCGCTCTTTACCGGCTGGAACCGCATCGATCAGGCACACCTCGCCTTCGGCTACGGCGTGTCGGTGACCGCGTTGCAGCTCGCCCGCGCCTACGCCGCGATCGCCGACGGCGGCGTGCTGCATGCGCCGAGTTTCGTCAAGCTCTCCGCGCCGCCCAAGGGCCGGCGCGTGCTGCCGGCGCGCGTTGCGCATGAGTTGACGGCGATGATGGAACGCGTCGTCAGCCCCGATGGCACTGCCGAGCGCGCCGCAGTGCCGGGCTACCGGGTGGCGGGCAAGACCGGTACGGTGCATCGGGCGGTGCCGGGCGGTTATGCACCGAACCGCTACAACGCCGTGTTCGCGGGATTCGCGCCGGCCACGGACCCGCGGCTGGCGATGGTCGTCGTCGTCGAGGATCCGCGCGGCGAGTACTACGGCGGGCAGGTGGCGGCGCCGGTATTCGCGAAGGTCATGGCCGGGGCGCTGCGCTTCCTCGATGTACCTCCGGACGCGATTCCGCCGCGCCAGCTGGTGTGGGGAGGGAGGCGCGCATGATGCCCGCGGTCCCGCACGCGCACGGGCGCAGCCTTCGCGATCTGCTCGCGGGGTTTGCCGCGATCGCCGAACCCGATGACCGCGAGATCCGCGGACTGTCCCTGGACAGCCGCGCGCTGCACCCCGGCGATCTCTTCCTCGCCTGCGCGGGGCGGCGCACGCACGGGCTCGCGCACCTGCCGCAGGCGCTGGAGGCGGGTGCGGCGGCGGTCGCCTACGAGGTGCGCGACGCGCGCGAGGCACGCGCCCTGTGCGAGCGGTACGCGCGCGCCGGTGCGGGGCGCGTGCCGCTGATCCCGGTGACCGGGCTGTCGCGTCACGCCGGCCCGATCGCCGCGCGCTTCTACGACCGGCCGTCGCGGGAACTCGACGTGATCGGGATCACCGGCACCAACGGCAAGACCTCCTGCAGTCACTTTCTCGCCCAGGCGCTGGACGGGGCGGGACGGCCCTGCGGGGTGATCGGCACGCTCGGAGCCGGATTGGGCGCGGACCTGGCGCCGCTGGCGCACACGACGCCCGACGCGGTGAGCGTCCAGCGCCTGCTCGCCGGGTTGCGCGCGGCGGGTGCGCGCGCGGTGGCGATGGAGGTCTCCTCGCACGGCCTGCACCAGGGGCGCGTCGAGGGCGTGGAGTTCCACACCGCCGTGTTCACCAATCTCACGCGCGATCATCTCGATTACCACGGGGACATGCGCGCCTACGGTCAGGCCAAGGAGCTGCTGTTCCGGACCCCCGGACTGCGGCGGGCGGTCGTCAATCTCGCCGATCCGTTCGGGCGCCGTTTGGCCGGCGTGTTGTCGCCGCAGGTCGAAGTCCTCGGGTTCCGGCTCGATGAGGCCGCGGACGCCGATACCGGCGTTTCGGGGCCGGCGTGCGTGGTGGGGACCGGCCTGCGCACCGGGCCCGCGGGGTGTGCGTTCGATGTCGCGACGCCGTGGGGGGCCGGAAGGATCGAAACGCCCCTGCTGGGCCGGTTCAACGTCGAAAACCTTCTCGCCGCGCTCGCGGTACTGCTGTCGCTGGATCTCCCGCTGGAACGGGCCGTGGCGCGGCTGGCGGCGGTGCGCCCGGTGCCGGGTCGCATGGAGGCCTTCGGCGGCGGCGATGCGCCGCTCGTCGTGGTCGACTACGCGCATACGCCGGACGCGCTCGAACAGGCCTTGCGCGCGCTGCGCGCGCACTGTACCGGCGAGTTGTGGTGCGTATTCGGCTGCGGCGGCGAGCGCGATCCGGGCAAGCGCCCGCTGATGGGCGCGGTCGCCGAACGTCTCGCCGACCGCGTGGTGCTGACCGACGACAACCCGCGCGGGGAGTCGGCCACCGACATCGTCATCCACATCCAGCAGGGGATGCGCGACCCCGATCGCGCCTATGTGCGCCGCGACCGCGCCGACGCCATCGCCCTGGCCGTGGGTTTCGCCGCCCCGGGCGACGTTGTGTTGGTGGCGGGGAAGGGTCACGAGGAGGTGCAGGTGGCGGCGGGCCGTGCGCTGCCGTTCAGCGATCGCGACCAGGTTGCACGCCGCCTGGCGGAGCGCCGGTCGTGAACGCGATGCGCTTGACCGAGGCCGCCGCTGTGCTCGCGGCGCGACATGTCGGCGCCGACGCCGTGTTTCGAAGCGTCTCCATCGACAGCCGTACCCTCGAGAGCGGCGCCCTGTTCGTGGCGTTGCGCGGACCGCGCTTCGACGGGCACGACTATGTCGCTGCGGCCGCCGGCCGCGGAGCGACCGGCGCGATGGTTGCGCGCACGCTCGACGTCGCGTTGCCGCAACTGGTGGTCGAGGATCCGCGCGCCGCGCTCGCCGCGCTCGCCGCCGACTACCGCTCCCGGCTGCACATCCCCGTCGTCGCCGTCACCGGCAGCAACGGCAAGACGACCGTCAAGGAGATGATCGGCGCGATCCTGCGCGAGACCGGCTCGGTCCTGGTCACGCAGGGCAACCTGAACAACGAACTGGGCGTGCCCCTGACCCTGCTGCGCATCGATGCGGACCACGCCGCGGCGGTCGTCGAGATGGGGGCCAACCACCCGGGGGAGATCTCGCGGCTCAGCCGCATGGCGATGCCCACGGCGGCCTTGATCACCAACGCCGGCCCGGCCCATCTCGAGGGGTTCGGCTCCGTCGAGGGCGTGGCCCACGCCAAGGGCGAGATCTTCGAGGGGCTTGTCGCCGGCGGCACGGCGGTGATCAACGCCGACGATCCCTATGCGGACCTGTGGCGGCGGCTGGCGGGCCGCGGGCGCCGCATCCTGAGCTTCGGTCTCGGGCCGGACGCGGACGTGCGCGCCGAGGCGGTGACGGTGCAGCCCGACGCCTCGAGCGCGTTCACGCTGGTCACACCGCAGGGCTCCGTGCCGGTGACCCTTCCCCTACCGGGCCGCCACAACGTGCTGAACGCGGCGGCCGCGGCGGCCGCGGCGCTCGCCGCCGGCGCCCGGCCGGCGGCGGTGCGGTGCGCGCTGGCCGGGGTGCGCGGCGCCCCACGGCGGCTGCAGGTGCGGGCGGGGCGCGGCGGTGCGCGCATCCTCGACGATACCTACAACGCCAATCCGGGATCGCTCGCCGCGGCGCTCGATACGCTGCAGGCGCTCCCGGGCGTCCACTGGCTGGCCCTGGGCGACATGGGTGAACTCGGTCCCGGGGCGGCGGCGCTGCACGCCGAGGTCGGGCGGCGTGCGCGCGCCGCGGGTGTCGAGCGCCTCTACGCGGTGGGCGAACTCAGCCGCGGCGCGGCGCGCGCCTTCGGCGCCGGCGCCCAGGTATTCGCCGACGCGGACGCGCTCGCCGCGGCACTGGGCGAGGCCCTGCGCCCGGGTGTGACGGTATTGGTGAAGGGATCGCGGTTCATGGCCATGGAACGGGTGGTCGAGGCCCTCGCCGCGGAGGCCGCGACGTGAGGCGCCGCGGACGTCACGGGGGGGAAGGCGGACGGGTGCCCCGACGCACCGCCCGACGGGGATGAACGATGCTCTATGCCTTGGCCGAATACCTCACGGGATTCTACAGCGGGTTCAACGTATTCCGTTACCTTACGCTGCGCGCCATCCTCGGCGTGCTGACCGCGCTGACGATCTCCTTCGTGATCGGCCCCTACCTCATCCGGCGCCTGAGCCGCCACCAGATCGGCCAGACGGTGCGCAACGACGGCCCGCCGACGCATCTGGTCAAGGCGGGTACGCCGACCATGGGCGGCTCCCTGATCCTCGTCTCGATCGCGGTCACGACGCTGCTGTGGGCCGATCTGCGCAACCGCTACGTCTGGCTGGTGCTGGCCGTGACGCTGCTGTTCGGGCTCATCGGCTGGGTCGACGACTATCGCAAACTCGTCCTGCGCGATGCGCGCGGGCTGCCGGCGCGGAGCAAATTCTTCTGGCAGTCGGTGGTCGGGCTGGGCACCGCCGCGTTTCTGTACTTCACCGCCGCCACGCCGGCGGAGACGGAACTGGTGGTCCCGTTCTTCAAGCACGTCTACGTGCCGCTCGGCCTGCTGTACATCCCGGTGGTGTATCTGGTCATCGTCGGCTCGAGCAATGCGGTCAATCTGACGGACGGCCTCGACGGGCTGGCGATCCTGCCTGCGGTGATGGTGGCGGGCGCGCTCGGGATCTTCGCCTATGTCACCGGGCACGTGAAATTCTCCGGTTATCTCGGGATCCCCTACATCGCCGGGGTCGGCGAGCTGATCGTCGTCTGCGGTGCGCTGATGGGCGCGGGACTGGGTTTTCTCTGGTTCAACGCCTATCCGGCGCAGGTTTTCATGGGCGACATCGGCGCCCTGGCGCTGGGCGCGGCCCTGGGTCTGATCGCCGTGATCGTGCGCGAGGAGCTGGTGCTGTTGATCATGGGCGGTGTGTTCGTGATGGAGACCGTCTCGGTCATCCTGCAGGTGGCCTCCTTCAAGCTCACCGGCCGGCGCATCTTCCGCATGGCCCCGCTGCACCACCATTTCGAGCTGAAGGGCTGGCCGGAGCCCCGGGTCATCGTCCGCTTCTGGATCGTCACCGTGATCCTGGTGTTGATCGGCCTGGCGACGCTGAAGATCCGATGAGCGGGTCGCGCGTCCATGTACGGTGCGGTGCCGCGGCGGATGCCCGCGGCCCCCGTGCCGGGAACGGGATCGGTTGAGAGTATGGTGGCCGGCTGCGCGCATATGGCAACGCTCGAACGACCGCATCGGGTGCTCATCGTCGGCCTCGGCGCGACCGGGCTGTCGTGCGCGCGGTTCCTGTCGGCGCGCGGCGTGGAGATCGCGGTGGCCGACACGCGCGCCCATCCCCCGGGGTTGGATGCGCTGCGCGATACGCTGCCCGACGTGGCGGTGTTCCTGGGCGGGCTCGACGAGCAGGTCCTGCGCAGCGCCGACGAGATCGTGCTCAGCCCGGGCGTCGCCCTGCGCACGCCGGCCATCGCCGCGGCGCTCGCGCGCGGCACTCCGGTGATCGGCGACATCGAGCTGTTCGCGCGCCATGCGCGCGCGCCGGTGGCGGCGGTGACCGGATCCAACGGCAAGAGCACCGTGACGACGCTGCTCGGCGCGATGGCGCGCGCGGCCGGGCGCGACGTGCGCGTCGGCGGCAACCTCGGGACGCCGGCGCTCGACCTGCTGCGTGACGGCGAACCGGACCTCTACGTCCTGGAGCTCTCCAGCTTCCAGCTCGAGTGCACCGAGTCGCTGGCGCCGGCGGTAGGTCTGGTCCTGAACCTGAGCCCCGACCACATGGACCGTTACCGCGACCTCGACGAGTACGCCGCCGCGAAGGCGCGCATCCTGCGCCGGGCGCAGGTCCAGGTGATCAACGCCGACGACCCGCGGGTCGCGGTCATGGCCGATGCGCGCCGCCCGGTGCTGCGTTTCACCTCGGGCCCGCCGGGGGCGGACGACTTCGGGATCGGGACGGTGGACGGCGAGGAGTGGTTCATGCACGGGCGGCGGGCGCTCGTGCGCGCCGCCTTGCTGGCGCTCCCGGGACGCCACAACCGGGCGAATGCGCTCGCCGCGCTCGCCGCGGGCACCGCGCTCGGGCTGCCGGTGGCGGCCATGGCCGACGCCATGGGCCGCTTCGAGGGTCTGGCCCATCGTACCCAGCGGGTGGGGGAGCGTGACGGGGTGGTCTGGTACAACGATTCCAAGGGCACCAACGTCGGGGCGACCACGGCGGCGCTGGAGGGATTCGACGTGCCGGTGGTCCTGATCGCCGGCGGCGACGGGAAGGGCGCCGACTTCGCCCCGCTGCGGGCGCCGGTCGCGGCCCACGCACGCGCAGTGGTGCTGTTCGGACGCGACGCGCCGCAGATCGAGCACGCCCTCGCCGGCACCGTTCCCCTGCACACCGCCGCGGACCTCGACGAGGTGGTGCGCCTGGCGGGCGCGCTCGCGCAGCCGGGCGACGTCGTTCTGTTCTCCCCCGCGTGCGCGAGCTTCGACATGTTCCGCAACTACGAAGACCGCGGGACCCGTTTCATGGAGGCGGTGCGCAGATGGCTGCGGTGAGTACGCACGGGCTCCCGCTTTCCGCCCGATCGGCGACGGCCGGGGCGCGGTCGCAGGCGGCCGCGCCCGATCTGGACCTGCCGCTGCTCGGCGCCGTGATCGCCGTCGCCTCGCTCGGGCTGGTGATGGTCGCCTCCACCTCGCTCGGTCTGGCGGCGCGTCAGTTCGGCGAGCCGTTCCATTTCGTGATCCGGCAACTGGTATTCCTCGCGCTCGGGGCGGTCGCGATCGCCGTCGTGCTGCGGATCCCGCTGGTCTTCTGGGAGCGGATCGCACGGCCGCTCTGGTTCGCGACCCTGGTGTTGCTCGCCGCGGTCCTGATCCCCGGAATCGGCCGCCAGGTCAACGGCAGCGTGCGCTGGATCCCGCTCGGCCCGATGCACTTCCAGGTCTCGGAGCTGGCGAAATTCGCAGCCGTGGTCTACCTCGCCGCCTATGTCGTGCGCCACGCCGAGGTGCTGCGCACGAGCGCGCGCGGCCTCCTCGCGCCGATGGGACTCCTGTGCGTCGCGGGACTGTTCCTCCTGCTGGAACCGGATTTCGGTTCCACCGGGGTGCTGATGGCGACCGCCCTCGGCCTGCTGTTTCTCGCCGGTGTGCGCCTGTGGCCGTTCCTGGCGCTGCTGCTGACCGTCGCGGCCGGACTCGGGGCGCTCGCGGTGCTCAGTCCCTACCGGCTGGAGCGTCTCACTTCGTTCCTCAATCCGTGGGCGGACCCCTTCAGTTCCGGTTTTCAGCTCACGCAGGCGCTGATCGCCATCGGGCGCGGCGGCTGGTTCGGCGTCGGTCTGGGCAACAGCGTCCAGAAACTGTTCTACCTCCCGGAGGCGCATACGGACTTCCTGTTCTCGATCCTCGCGGAGGAACTGGGCCTGGCGGGCGTGATCGCCGTGGTCGCCCTGTTCGGTTTCGTCGTGTGGCGCGCCTTCGGCATCGCGCGGCGCGCGGAGCGCGCGGGCAGGCCCTTCGGGGCCTATCTCGCCTACGGCATCGGCCTGTGGGTCGGGCTGCAGGCGTATCTGAACATCGGCGTCAACATGGGCGTGCTTCCGACCAAGGGCCTGACGCTCCCGTTGATGAGCTACGGCGGCAGCAGTGTGCTCGTGAACTGCGTCGCGCTCGGGCTGCTGTTGCGCATCGATCGCGAGGCGCGCCGCGTCGGCGCCGGGGCGCGCCCGGCGCCGGGGCGGGCGGGGAGGCGGCGGCGATGAGCACCGCGGGACCGATCCTGATCCTGGCCGGCGGCACCGGGGGGCACGTCTTCCCGGCGCTCGCCGTCGCCGAACGCCTGCGCGCCGACGGGGTGGCGGTGGTGTGGATGGGGACGCGGCGCGGGATGGAGAGCCGCGTGGTGCCCAAGGCGGGGATCGAGATGCTCTGGATCCGGATCGCCGGGTTGCGGGGCAAGGGCCCGTTGGCACGGCTGACCGCGCCGCTCATGCTCGCGTGGGCCCTTGTGCAGGCGCTCGCCGCGCTCGCCAGGGTGCGTCCGTGTGCGGTGCTCGGCATGGGCGGGTACACCGCCGGCCCCGGCGGGGTCGCGGCGTGGCTGCTGCGCCGCCCGTTGCTGATTCACGAACAGAACGCGATTCCCGGCCTGACCAACCGTCTGCTCGCACGGCTGGCGACGCGGGTGCTGGAGTCGTTTGCCGGATCGTTTCCGGCGCGGTACCGCGCCGAGCACACGGGCAACCCGGTGCGGGCCACGATTGTCGCCGTGGCGGCGCCGGAGGATCGCTTCGCGGGTCGGTCGGGGCCGCCGCGGCTGCTCGTGCTGGGCGGGAGTCTGGGCGCGCAGGCGTTCAACGAGACCGTCCCCGCGGTGCTCGAACGCCTCCCGTTGCAGCGGCGTCCGCGCGTCTGGCATCAGGCCGGCCAGCGCACCCTGGCCGTCGCGCGCGCCGCCTACGGACGCGCGCGGCTTGCCGAGGTGCGCGTCGACGCGTTCATCGAGGACATGGCGCAGGCCTACGCGTGGGCGGATCTCGTGCTCTGCCGGGCGGGGGCGATGACGGTGTCGGAACTGGCGGTCGCGGGGGTGGCGTCGATCCTCGTCCCCTATCCGCATGCGGTCGACGACCACCAGACGCACAACGCGCGCTACCTGGTCGAGCGGCGCGCGGCGCTGCTGATCCCGCCCGCGCAATTCGGTGTCGAGCGTCTCGCCGGTTGTCTGGAGGAACTGCTCTGGGATCGGGCGCGGCTGCTGGAGATGGCACGCGCGGCGCGTGGCGCGGGCCGGCCCGAGGCGGCGGAAGCCGTGGCGGAGCACTGCCGGGCGGCCTGCGGGTAAGGAGACCGGGATGGGAACGGGACGGCTGGTATGACGAAGGCCGGAAAGCGGGTGTTGCTGATGGGCGTCGAAAGCGAAACCGGGATGGGGCGCATCCGCCGTATCCACATGGTGGGCATCGGCGGGGCGGGGATGAGCGGCATCGCCGAGGTGCTCATCAACCTCGGCTACCGCGTGAGCGGCTCGGATCTGCGGGAGAACGCCGTCACCCGACGCCTGTGCGCGCTCGGGGCCGACGTGCACATCGGACACGACGCGGCCCACATAGAAGGGTGTGACGCGGTCGTGGTCTCGACCGCCGTCGGCGCGGAGAACCCGGAGGTCGCGGCCGCGCGCACGCGGCGCATCCCCGTCGTGCGTCGCGCCGAGATGCTCGCCGAACTGATGCGCTTCCGCTACGGCATCGCCGTCGCGGGGACGCACGGCAAGACCACCACCACCAGCCTGATCGCCACCCTGCTGGCGGAGGCCGGACGCGACCCGACCTTCGTCATCGGCGGGCGCCTGAACAGCGCCGGGAGCAACGCACGCCTGGGCGCGGGCCGCTACCTGGTCGCCGAGGCCGACGAGAGCGACGCCTCGTTCCTGCACCTGCAGCCCATGATGGCGGTCGTGACCAACATCGACGCCGACCACATGGGAACCTACGGCGGGGACTTCCGCGAGCTGCGCCGCAGCTTCCTCGAGTTCCTCCATCACCTCCCGTTCTACGGCCTGGCGGTGCTCTGCATCGACGACCCGGTGGTGCGCGAGCTGCTGCCCGAGGTGGGGCGGCCGGTGCTGACCTATGGGTTCAGCGCGGACGCCGCGGTGCGCGCCGTCGGGCTGCGCCAGGAGGGCACCCGCACCCGGTTCGGCGTACGCCGCGACGGCGGGCGCGAGTGGCTCAAGGTCACGCTGAACCTGCCCGGAAAGCACAACGTGCAGAACGCCCTCGCGGCGCTCGCCGTGGCGCACGAACTCGGGGTGGACGACGCGCCGTTGTTACGGGCCCTGCGGGGGTTCGAGGGCATCGGGCGCCGGTTCCAGGTCTACGGTGAGTTCGAGACCGGGCGCGGACGTGTGCTGTTCATCGATGACTACGGACACCACCCGCGCGAGATCGAGGCGACCCTCCGGGCGATCCGCGCCGGCTGGCCGCGCCGCCGCCTGGTGGTCGCGTTCCAGCCCCACCGCTATACGCGCACGCGCGATCTGTTCGAGGACTTCGCGCGTGTCCTCTCCGAGGTCGATGTGCTGCTGCTGGGCGAGGTGTACGCGGCGGGCGAGGCGCCGATCGCCGGGGCCGACGGGCGTACCCTGTGCCGCGCGGTGCGCGCGCGCGGGCGCATCGACCCGGTGTTCGTCGATCCGCTGGAGGAGCTGCCGGCGATCCTCGCCGCGACGCTCGAGGACGGCGACGTGCTTCTGACCCTCGGGGCCGGTGACATCGGGGCGATGGCGGCGCGGCTGCCGCAACACCTCGGGGCGGGCGCGGCCAGCGGCGTGGGACGCGGCCCATGATGCCGGCACCGAAGAACCCGGGACCGCGCGGGACCTTGCGCCATGACGAACCCATGGCGCGGCACACCTCGTGGCGGGCGGGCGGACCCGCGCGTACCTTCTATGAGCCCGCGGACATCGCCGACCTATCCGCGTTCCTGCGCGCGCTGCCTGCCGGCGAGCCGGTGTTCTGGTTGGGGCTGGGCAGCAATCTGCTGGTGCGCGACGGCGGCTTGCAGGCGACAGTGATCGCCACCGCCGCGATGCTCAAGCGGATCGAGCGCGACGCGCCGGATCTGGTGCGTGCCGAGGCCGGCGTGCCGTGCGCCAAGGTCGCGCGATTCTGCGCCCGCAACGGCCTTCGCGGCGCGGAGTTCCTCGCCGGGATCCCCGGGACCGTCGGCGGGGCGCTGGCCATGAACGCGGGCGCCTTCGGCGGTGAGACCTGGGCGTGCGTCGCGGCGGTGGAGACCGTCGACCGCCACGGGGAGGTGCGCGTGCGCCCGCCCGGCGACTTCCGCGTCGCCTACCGCAGCGTCGCGGGTCCGCCCGGGGAATGGTTCCTGGCCGCGCACCTGCGTCTGACCCCCGGCGCCGGTCGCGCCGGGAGTGCGCGCATCCGCGAGCTGCTGGCGCGGCGCAGCGCCACGCAACCGACGGGACAGGCCAGTTGCGGTTCGGTCTTCCGCAATCCGCCCGGTGATCACGCCGCGCGCCTCATCGAGGCCGCCGGGCTGAAGGGGACCTGCATCGGCGCCGCCTGCGTTTCGACCAAGCACGCCAACTTCATCGTCAACACCGGAGGGGCCCGCGCCGCCGATATCGAGGCGCTGATCCGTCTCGTCGCCGACACCGTGGCGCGGACGCAGGGCGTGCGGCTGGAGCCGGAGGTGCGGATCGTCGGCGAGCCGGTACCGGGCGCGACGCCTCTGCAGGAGGGCGAACGGCCGTGACTGCGGGTATTCGCGCACTGCTCGCGGCGTGGCCGCGCCTGGCCCCCGACTGCGGCCGGGTCGCCGTGCTCCTGGGCGGACGATCGGCGGAACGGGAGGTCTCGCTGCGTACGGGCGCGGCGGTACTGGCGGCGCTGCGCCGCTGCGGGGTGGACGCCCACCCCGTCGACCCGGCACAGGATCCGGTCGGCCAGCTCGGGCGCGACGGTTTCGCGCGGGCGTTCATCGCCCTGCACGGGCGCGGGGGCGAGGACGGGGTGATTCAGGGGGCGCTCGAGTCTCTGGGGCTCGCCTACACGGGCAGCGGTGTCCTCGGGTCGGCGCTGGCGATGGACAAGTTGCGCAGCAAGCAGGTCTGGATCGGCGCCGGGGTACCGACGCCGGCCTTCGAGGTCCTCGACGCCGGCGATGATTTCGATGCCGTCGCCCGCCGTCTCGGTCTGCCGCTCATGGTCAAGCCGGCGCTCGAGGGTTCGAGCCTGGGGATGACGCGGGTCGAGCGCGCCGGCGATCTGCCGGGCGCCTATGCCGAGGCCGCCCGCTACGATCGTTGCGTGCTCGCCGAATCCTGGGTCGACGGTCCGGAGTACACGGCGGCCATCGTCGGCGACGAGGTCCTGCCCCTGATCCGCCTCGAGACGCCGCGCGCCTTCTACGACTACGAGGCGAAGTACCGCGCCGACACCACGCGTTACCACTGCCCTTGCGGGCTCGACGCCGGGCGCGAGGCGGCGCTGGCGGCCCGTGCCCGCGCCGCGTTCGCCGCGCTCGGCGCCTCGGGGTGGGGGCGGGTGGACTTCCTCACCGACCGGAGCGGGGCGCCGGCGTTCATCGAGGTCAACACGGTGCCGGGGATGACCGACCACAGCCTGGTGCCGATGGCCGCCCGCGCGGCCGGCTTCGACTTCGACGAGCTCGTGCTCGCGGTGCTCGCGACCAGTTTTCCGGCGCTGCGCGCCGATGCCGGGAGTTGCGCATGGCGAGCGTGATCACCCTGCCGCTGGTGCGTGGCCGGCGCCGCGGGCGCGGCGCGGCGGCGCCGCCGGCCGCGTCGGCCCGGCGGGTCCTGGGCTGGGCCGCGGCGGGCGTGCTGTCCGCGCTCGCGATCTGGGGCGGCGCGCGCGCGTGGGAGGCCTTGTCGAACCCGCACCGGTTTCCGATCCGGCAGGTGCAGGTCAGCGGGAACTTCCGCTATCTCGACCCGGCACGCCTCAAGTCGGCCCTCGCCGGGGTGGTGGGCGGGAGCTTCTTCGCGGTCGACGTGCGCGCGGTCCGGGCCGCGGCGCTGGCGCTGCCGTGGGTGCAGAGCGCCGCGGTGCGTCGCGAATGGCCGGGGACGCTGGTCGTGCGGGTGGTGGAGCGCGTCCCGTTCGCCCGCTGGGGCGCCGACGCGCTGGTGACCGCCGCGGGGACCGTCTTTCGCCCGCGCAGGATTCCGCCGTTGCCGGCGTTGCCCGAGCTGCACGGGCCCGCGGGGACCGAGGCCCTGGTGCTGCGCCGCTACCGGTCGTACGGCGCGCTGCTGGCGGCCCACGGGTTGCGGCTCGTGCGTGTGGATCTCGATGCGCGGCGTTCCTGGAGCCTGGGCCTCGCCGGCGGCGTCCGCCTGCTCCTCGGGCGCGCGGATCCGACGGCGCGCCTCGCGCGCTTCCTGAGCGTCTATCCGGCGGCGTTCGCGGGTCGGGTCGGAGACATCGACGCGGTGGATCTGCGCTACACGAACGGCTTCGCGGTGCGCTGGAAGCGCCCGGCGGCGGATCGCAAAAGGGGCTGAGACGGAATGGTCAAGAAACCCGAGAAGAACCTGATCGTCGGGCTCGATATCGGCACCTCGAAAGTCGTCGCCATCGTCGGCGAGGTCACGCCGGACGGGGGCATCGAGATCATCGGCATCGGTTCCAACCCCTCGCGCGGGCTCAAGAAGGGCGTCGTGGTCAACATCGAATCCACGGTCCATTCCATCCAGCGTGCGGTGGAGGAGGCGGAGCTGATGGCCGGCTGCCAGATCCACTCGGTGTTCGCGGGGATCGCCGGCAGTCATATCCGCAGCCTCAATTCGCACGGCATCGTGGCGATCCGCGACAAGGAGGTCAGCCCGAGCGACATGGAGCGGGTCATCGACGCGGCCCGCGCGGTGGCGATTCCGGCCGACCAGCGCATCCTGCACATCCTGCCGCAGGAGTTCGTGATCGACGGCCAGGAGGGCATCCGCGACCCGGTCGGGATGTCGGGCGTGCGCCTGGAGGCCAAGGTCCACATGGTCACCGGCGCGGTCAGTGCGGCGCAGAACATCATCAAGTGCGTACGCCGCTGCGGGCTGGAGGTCGACGATGTGATCCTCGAGCAGCTCGCCTCCGCCCAGTCGGTACTCACCGAGGACGAGAAGGAACTCGGGGTCTGCCTGGTCGACATCGGCGGCGGCACGACCGATATCGCGGTGTTCACCGAGGGCTCGATCCGTCATACCGCGGTGATCCCGATCGCCGGCGACCAGGTCACCAACGACATCGCCGTCGCGCTGCGTACCCCCACGCAGCACGCCGAGGACATCAAGATCAAGTACGCCTGCGCGCTCACGCAGCTCGCGGGCGCCGACGAGACCATCGAGGTCCCCAGCGTCGGCGAGCGCCCGGCACGCCGTCTCGCGCGCCAGACGCTCGCCGAGGTCGTGGAGCCGCGCTATGAGGAGCTGTTCACCCTCATCCAGGCGGAACTGCGCCGCAGCGGTTTCGAGGAGCTGATCGCGGCCGGCTACGTCCTCACCGGCGGCAGCTCGCGGATGGAGGGCGCCGTCGAACTCGCCGAGGAGGTCTTTCACATGCCGGTGCGCCTGGGTACGCCGCAATACGTGGCGGGGCTGGCCGATGTGGTGCGCAACCCGATCTATGCGACCGGGGTCGGACTGCTGCTGTTCGGGCAGCAGAACCGCGGCACGCGCCTGACGGGACCGGTCATGGGTCGCGGACTGAAGGGTGTATGGGAGCGGATGAAGAGCTGGTTTCAGGGAAATTTCTGAAGTGGGAGCGGTCCCGCACTGCGCCGGGCCGCGACGGAATCGATGCAACGGGAAGTGGTGCGTGCAGTCAGAGGAGGTCGGCCATGTTTGAACTGATGGATGCATACAGCCAGAACGCGGTAATCAAGGTCATGGGCGTGGGCGGCGGCGGCGGTAACGCCGTGCAGCATATGCTCGCGCAGAGCATCGAGGGTGTGGATTTCATCTGCGCCAACACCGATGCCCAGGCGCTGAAGAACACCAAGGCGCGGACGGTGCTTCAACTCGGCAGCAACATCACCAAGGGGCTGGGTGCGGGCGCCAACCCCGAAGTCGGCCGGCATGCGGCCATGGAGGATCGTGATCGCATCACCGAGATCATCGAAGGGGCCGACATGCTGTTCATCACCGCGGGGATGGGCGGCGGCACCGGGACCGGCGCGGCGCCGGTGGTCGCGCAGGTGGCCAAGGATCTCGGGATCCTCACGGTGGCGGTGGTGACCAAGCCCTTTCCGTTCGAGGGCGCCAAGCGGATGCAGGTCGCCGCGACCGGGATCAAGGAACTTTCCCAGTACGTGGACTCGCTCATCACCATCCCCAACGAGAAGCTCCTGAGCGTACTCGGCAAGAACGTCAGCCTCCTCGACGCCTTCAAGGCCGCCAACGACGTGCTCCTGGGCGCGGTACAGGGTATCGCCGAGCTGATCACCCGTCCCGGACTGATCAACGTCGACTTCGCCGACGTGCGCACCGTGATGTCGGAGATGGGTATGGCGATGATGGGCTCGGGGCGCGCGCGCGGGGAGGAACGCGCCCGCGATGCCGCCGAGGCCGCGATCGCCAGCCCGCTGCTCGAGGATGTCAACCTGGCCGGCGCGCGCGGCATCCTGGTCAACCTCACGGCCGGACCCGACATGGCGATCGGCGAGTTCGAGGAGGTCGGCAACACCGTCAAGGAGTTCGCCTCGGAGAACGCCACCGTCGTGGTGGGTACGGTCATCGACCCGGAGATGAGCGACGAGCTGCGGGTGACGGTGGTGGCGACCGGGCTGGGATCGCGCGAGCGTGCACCGGCATCGGTGTCGGCGCCGGCACCCGCGGAGGCGCCGCCGGTGAAGCTGGTGCACCGTAACAAGAACGGGGAGATCGACTACGACCAGCTCGAGCGTCCCACGGTGATCCGCAAGCAGGCCGTGCACGGGGGCAACGCCCTGCCGAGCCAGTCGGATCTCGACTACCTGGATATCCCGGCGTTCCTGCGCCGGCAGGCGGATTGACCCGGGTGGCCGGCCACGGATCCCCCTAGGGGGCACGATTTTTGCTTGTCTTTCGCGGCGGCACCCGGGCGTCGGCCGCCGCGGCGGCGCCCGTGCGACAGCGTGACCCACTTCGCTTTATGGCCCCCGGGGGCTGTGCTAGCATCGCGGCGCCTTGCAGTCGACCGGTACCGGAGGGCGATCGAAGCCGATGATCCGACAGCGAACCTTGAAGAACGTGATCCGGGCGACCGGTGTAGGGCTGCACACGGGGGAGAAGGTGTACCTGACGCTGCGCCCGGCCCCGGTCGATACCGGGATCGTGTTCCAGCGCGTCGATCTCGATCCGCCGGTGGCGATTCGGGCGCGCCCCGAGAACGTCGGTGAGACGCGGTTGTCGACCACGCTGGTCCGGGGCGACATCCGGATCAGCACCGTGGAGCATCTGCTCTCGGCGTTCGCCGGCCTCGGGATCGACAACGCCCTCGTCGACGTCAGCGCCCCGGAGGTCCCCATCATGGACGGCAGCGCCGGGCCGTTCGTGTTCCTGATCCAGTCGGCCGGGATCGAGGAGCAGGACGCCCCCAAGCGTTTCGTGCGGATCCTGCGCCCGGTGCAGGTGACGGACGGCGACAAGTGGGCGCGGTTCGAGCCGTTCGACGGCTTCAAGGTCGCCTTTTCGATCGAGTTCGAGCATCCGGTGTTCAAGGACCATACGCAACGCGCCGAGATGGACTTCTCCACCACGTCCTTCGTCAAGGAAGTCAGCCGGGCACGGACCTTCGGTTTCCTGCGCGATCTCGAGCTTTTGCGCGAGCGGCGCCTGGCGCTGGGCGGGCGGCTCGACAATGCCGTGGTGGTCGACGACTACCGGATCCTGAACGAGGACGGGCTGCGCTACGAGGACGAGTTCGTCAAGCACAAGATCCTCGACGCCATCGGTGACCTCTATCTTCTGGGGGCCAGTCTCATCGGCGCCTTCAGCGCCCACAAGTCCGGGCACGCGCTGAACAACCGGCTGCTGACCGCGCTGCTCGCGCAGCGCACGGCCTGGGAGTCGGTCACCTTCGCGGACGCCCGGAGTGCACCGATTTCGTTCGCCCGCCCGGTCGAGTTGGCCTGAAACGGGGCATTCCCCTCCCGCCTATCCGCCGCCCCGCGACCCGCGGGACGCGAGCCGCTCGAGGGCGGCGCGCAGGGCGGGGTCGTGTACCGAGCGCGCATAGGCATCGAGCAAGCGGGCACTGTGCGGCGAGAGTCGCGCGGGGCGAGCGCGTCGCGGCGGATCCGGGGGAGGTGCCGGGGTCACCCGCACCCGGATCCGGCTGACCAAAAGGCCTGAGCGGGTCAGGCAGGTCAGCAGGGCGGGCTCCTGATAGCGTAACCGCGCCGACCACGCCGGGGATTCCGTCACCAGCAACAGGTCGCCGCCGTCGAAGGCCGCGACCCGGACCGGGGGCGTCGGGGACCCCGCCGACACGGCTTCGAGGCAGGTCTGCACGGTGGGCTGCAGGCGCCGGAGGTGCGCGGCCCGGGCCGTGAGTCTGCCCCAGACGCCCGCGCCGTGCCCCAACCAGCGGTCGATCGATGCTGGAAATCCCCTGCCGGCCACAGTATTCTCCGAACCTTCGGCTGGACCCTACGGACTCAATTGGATCATGTCGCCACAGGACCGCGCGCACGCCGCCGATCGGATCGAGGCTAAACTGCGTGCCGTAGCGGCCGATAAGGCGAGCATGATCAATGTTATATGTTTTTCCCGCCGGGCGCGACGCCCGTTCCTGCTGGACCTGGCGCGGCCGCGGTTCGCGGCGTTCCTGCTGTTGTTCCTGGGCGCGCTCGCCGCGGCCGCCGGCTACGGCGGCTACCGGCTGGGGCTCGGGCGCTCCGCGGCGATCACCCGGACCATGGTGCACGAGGTCGCGGCCCAGCAGGCGCAGATCCGGCGTGCGGAGCGTGACGCCCGCGCGAACATCGACGCCCTCGCCCTGCGCCTGGGGCGGATGCAGGCCGACGTGATTCGCATCGACGCCCTCGGCCAGCGGCTCGTCGAGATGGCGAAACTGGACAAGGGGGAATTCGACTTCGACCGTCCGCCGGCCCAGGGCGGGCCCCGCGACCCCGCGGAGCTGCACTCCGAGTCCGTGCCGGACTTCATGGCGTCCCTGCGGCGGCTCTCGGCGCAGCTCTCGGACCGCGAGCAGCAGCTCCAGGTGCTGGAGACGCTGCTGATGCACCGCAAGCTCCAGCAGGAGGTGCGCCCGGCGGGGTGGCCGATCGCCCACGGCTGGATCTCCTCCTACTACGGGCGGCGGACCGACCCCTTCACGGGGCGGCCGGAGTTTCACCCCGGGGTCGATTTCGCCGGCCGCGAGGGCAGCGCCGTGGAGGCCGTGGCGGCCGGCATCGTGACCTGGGCCGGACCGCGCTCGGGTTACGGGAATCTGGTCGAAATCGATCACGGCAACGGTTACGTCACACTCTACGGCCACAATGAGAAGCTGTTGGTCCGTGTCGGCGAGAAGGTCTCCAAGGGGGAGGAGATCGCCCTGATGGGCTCCACCGGCCGCTCGACCGGACCGCACGTCCACTTCGAAGTGCATTATCACGGGAAGCTCATCAACCCCGTGCGCCTGGTGCGAGACCGGCGCTGATCCCGCCGCCTTGAGCCCGCGACGCGGCGCCCGTACCGTCTGGTGGGGCGGGCGCGCCAGTTGCGCTATCATGGGAGGCTGTATCCGCGCGCTCGAGCGCCCCGTCCCGGAATCCGCAGCAGAGCCATGGTCGCGAACCTCGTAAAACGCATCTTCGGCAGCCGCAACGACCGGCTGGTCAAGCAGCACCGGCGCATCGCCAACCGCATCAACGCACTCGAGCCCGCGACCGAGGCGCTCTCGGACGCGCAGTTGCGCGCGAAGACCGAGGAGTTCCGCAAGCGTCACGCCGACGGCGAGAGCCTCGACGACCTGCTCCCCGAGGCCTTCGCCGTCGTGCGCGAGGCGGCGCGGCGCACGCTGAACATGCGCCACTTCGATGTGCAGTTGATCGGCGGGATGGTCCTGCACGAGGGCAAGATCGCCGAGATGCGCACCGGCGAGGGCAAGACCCTGGTGGCCACGCTCGCCGCCTACCTCAACGCCCTGCCGGGACGCGGCGTGCACATCGTGACGGTGAACGACTATCTGGCCAAGCGCGACTCCGCGTGGATGGGCAAGGTCTACGAGTTTCTCGGCCTCACCGTGGGCGTGGTCGTGGCCGATATGAGCCCCGAGGACAAGCGCGCCGCCTACGGGTCCGACATCATCTACGGTACCAACAACGAGTTCGGATTCGACTACCTGCGCGACAACATGGCCTTTCGGCTCGAAGACAAGGTCCAGCGCGAGCTCCACTACGCCATCGTCGACGAGGTCGACTCGATTCTGATCGACGAGGCGCGCACCCCGCTGATCATCTCGGGGCCCGCGGAGGAGAGCGCGGACCTCTACAAGCGGCTCAACGAGCTGGCGGCCAAGCTCACGCCGCAGAAGGAGGAGGACGGCCCCGGCGACTACAGCGTCGACGAAAAGCAGAAACAGGTCTATCTCACGGAGGACGGCCACCAACGGGTGGAAGAACTGCTCGTGCGCATGGGGCTGCTCGCGGAGGGTGAGAGCCTCTACGACGCCTCCAACCTGGTCCTGATGCATACCCTGAACGCGGCGCTGCGCGCACACGCGCTCTATCACCGCGACGTCGAGTACATCGTGCGCGACAACGAGGTGATCATCGTCGACGAATTCACCGGCCGCACCATGCCGGGGCGGCGTTGGTCGGAGGGGTTGCATCAGGCAGTCGAGGCCAAGGAGGGGGTGCCGATTCAGAGCGAGAACCAGACGCTGGCCTCGATCACCTTCCAGAACTACTTCCGCCTCTACGACAAGCTCGCCGGCATGACCGGTACCGCGGACACCGAGGCCTACGAGTTCCAGACCATCTACGGCCTGGAAGTGGTCGTCATCCCCACCCACAAGCCGATGATCCGCGACGACATGGGTGACCTCGTCTACCTCACGGCGCGCGAGAAATTCGATGCCATCGTCGAGGACGTGCGCGACTGCTACGAGCGCGGCCAGCCGGTGCTCGTGGGCACTGCGTCGATCGAGACCTCCGAGCACCTCTCGGGGCTGCTCAAGAAGGCCGGCGTTCCGCACAAGGTGCTCAACGCGAAGTTCCACGAAATGGAGGCGCAGATCGTCGCGCAGGCCGGGCGACCGAAGGCGGTCACCATCGCCACCAACATGGCCGGGCGCGGGACCGACATCGTCCTCGGGGGCAGCCTGCAGGCGGAACTCGCGCAAGTCGATCCGGCGGACGAGACCGCGGTGCAGCGGGTGCGTGAGGACTGGCGGCGGCGCCACGAGGAGGTGCTGGCTGCCGGGGGGCTGCGCATCGTCGGCACCGAGCGCCACGAGTCGCGGCGCATCGACAACCAGTTGCGCGGCCGGGCGGGCCGCCAGGGCGATCCCGGATCGACGCGGTTCTACCTGTCGCTCGAAGACAACCTGATGCGGATATTCGCCTCCGAACGGGTCTCCGCGATCATGCAGAAGCTCGGCATGAAGGAGGGCGAGGCGATCGAGCACCCGTGGGTGACCAAGGCCATCGAGAACGCCCAGCGCAAGGTCGAGGCCCACAACTTCGACATCCGCAAGCACCTGCTGGAGTACGACGACGTCGCCAACGACCAGCGCAAGGTCATCTACTCGCAGCGCAACGAACTGCTTTCCGCGGACGACGTCTCCGAGACCGTGCGGGCCATCCGTGCCGACGTGGTCAACGCCGTGATCGAACAGTACATGCCGCTGCAGAGCATCGAGGAACAGTGGGACCTGCCGGGCCTTGAAGAGGCGCTCGATCGCGAGTTCGGGTTGCGCGCCCCGGTGCGCGAGTGGCTCGAGGCCGACGAGCAGCTCGATCCGGAGGGGGTCCGCGCGCGTGTCCTCGAGGAACTCGAACGGGTCTACGCCGAGAAGGAGGCTGCGGTCGGGAGCGAGGTCCTGCGCCACTTCGAGAAGGCGGTGCTGCTCCAGGTCCTCGACGCCCACTGGAAGGAGCACCTGGCGGCGATGGACTATCTGCGCCAGGGGATCGGGCTGCGCGGTTACGCACAGGTGGATCCGACGCGGGAGTACAAGCGCGAGGCCTTCGAGATGTTCTCCGAGATGCTCGAGCGCATCAAGCAGGAGACCATCGCCATTCTTGCGCGCGTCCAGGTGCGCGCCGAGGAGGAAGTGGAGGCGATGGAGGCGCGGCGCCGGGCGAGCGCGCCGGCGCAGATGCGCTACGAGCACGCCGAGGCGCCGGCCCTCGCGGCGGCCGCGGGCGGGGGCGCAGAGGCGGAGGTCGCCGCAGGCGAGGCGCCGGCGCAGCCGCAGACCCCGTTCGTGCGCGCGACGCCCAAGGTCGGGCGCAACGAGCCGTGTCCGTGCGGCTCCGGGCGCAAGTACAAGCACTGCCACGGCCGGCTCGCCTGAGTGGGAGCGGCGGCCGCGGTTGCGGGGGGCTGAATGGCGCGCGAAGACGCGCCCGGCCTGCGCCTCGATCCGGTGGCGGGCGTGCGCCTCGGCGCCGCCGCCGCCGGGATCAAGCGTCCCGGGCGTCTCGACCTGGTCGTCCTCGAACTGGCGCCGGATAGCGTTTGCGCGGCCGTCTTCACCCGCAACGCCTTTCAGGCGGCGCCGGTGCGCCTGGCGCGCGAGCACCTCGCGCGCGCGGCGCCGCGCTACCTGCTGGTGAACACCGGTAACGCCAACGCGGGGACCGGCGCCGCGGGGCTGCACGACGCGCGCTCCTGTTGTACGGCCCTGGCGCGGCTGGTGGACTGCGAGCCGGAGCGGGTGCTGCCTTTTTCCACCGGTGTCATCGGCGAGCCGCTGCCGGTGGAGCGGGTGGTCGCAGGGTTGCCGACCGCGGTGGCGGCCCTGGCCGCGGACGGCTGGGCGTCCGCCGCCGAGGGGATCATGACCACCGATACGGTGCCCAAGGGTGTCTCGCGCCGGGTGGAGATCGGCGGCGTCGAGGTGACGGTCACCGGCATCGCCAAGGGGGCCGGGATGATCCGCCCCGACATGGCCACCATGCTCGCCTTCATAGCGACCGATGCGGCGGTCGACCGCGAGTGGTTGCAGGCTTGCCTGGAGCACGCGGTCGCCGATTCCTTCAACTGCATCACGGTCGACGGCGACACGTCGACCAACGACGCCTGCGTACTCGCGGCCACCGGGCGGCGCGTGTTGCCGCCGGGGGAGGAGGCGCGCGCGCGGCTCGGAGAGGCGGTGCGCGCGGTGTGCGTCGAGCTGGCACAGGCGCTGGTGCGCGACGGCGAGGGCGCGACCCGCTTCATCACCGTCGAAGTGCGCGGGGCGGCGGACGCGGCCGAGGCGCGGCGTGTGGCCGATGCCGTCGCCCAGTCGCCGTTGGTGAAGACGGCGTTCTTCGCCGGCGACCCCAATTGGGGGCGCATCCTCGCGGCGGTCGGACGCGCCGGGGTGCCCGGGCTGGATATCGAACGGGTGACGATCCACCTCGATGAAGTTCGCATCGTACGCGCCGGCGCGCGCGATCCCGACTACCGCGAGGAGCAGGGGCGCGCGGTGATGGCGCGCGACGCCGTCACGGTGGACATCGATCTCGGGCGCGGGACCCGAAGTGCACGCGTGTGGACCTGCGATCTTTCCTATGAATACGTGCGGATCAACGCCGAATACCGTACCTGACCGGCGCGAGGCGCGGGTGTCCGTGACGGCATCGATCCAGGTGGTGGCTGGGGTGATCCGCGACACCCGCGGGCGGGTGTTGATCCAGCGCCGCGACCCGCACGCTCATCAGGGCGGGCTGTGGGAATTCCCCGGCGGGAAGCTCGAGCCCGGGGAATCGGTGCAGTCGGCGCTGCGGCGCGAACTCGACGAGGAATTGGGGATCACCGTCGAGCGGGCGCGCCCGCTGATCCGGGTCCGGCACGCCTATCCGGAGCGGCGGGTGTTGCTCGACGTCTGGTGTGTCGAGCGCTACCGCGGCGCGGTGGAGCCCCGCCTCGGACAGCCGCTCGACTGGGTGGCGCCGGAGGCGCTGCGTGCGGAGGCCTTCCCTGCCGCCGACCGGCCCGTGCTCGCCGCCCTGCGCCTGCCGGACCGCTACCTCATCACCCCGGAGCCCGCCGCCGGCCGCGAGCGTTTCCTCGAACGACTGGAACGGTGTGCCGCCTCCGGGCAGCGCCTGATCCAGTTGCGCGCGCATTCGCTCGGCGCCGATGCCTTGCGCGCGCTCGCCGAAGAGGCGCTGGCGCGCTGCCGGCGCCACGGTGCGCGCCTGCTGATCAACGGCCCGGCGCGGCTCGCCCTCGAGGTCGGCGCCGACGGCGTGCATCTGGGCGCGCGCGCCCTCCGCTCCCTTGCGACGCGCCCCCTGCCGAGCGTCTCCGAGGGCTTCTGGGTCGCCGCGTCCTGCCATGACGCGCGTGAACTGGAGCAGGCCGCGCGCGTGGGCGTCGACTTCGCCGTCCTCTCGCCGGTATGCGCGACGCCCAGCCACCCGGGGACGCGTCCACTGGGTTGGGACACCTTTGCGGCCCTGATCGAGAGGGCCCCGTTCCCCGTCTATGCGCTCGGGGGCGTGGGGCCGGATGACATCGGCACGGCACAGCGGTGCGGCGCCCAGGGGATCGCGGCGATCCGGGCCCTGTGGTCCGGCGGGGGGTGATCGTGCGGCGCGCCGGGATCAGTGCCCGGGCGGTCCGCTCCCCTCCGCATCCGCGGCGGCGTCCTCCATCGGGGTCCCGTCCGGCGCCGCTTCACCGGCGATCGCGCGCCCGCCGTCGAGCCACGCCCCGAGATCGATGAGGCGGCAACGCTCGCTGCAGAACGGCCGCCAGCGGTTCTCGGCTGACCACGGTACACTGCGCCCGCAGGTCGGACAGGAGACGGTGCGCGGTCTGCGATTCATGGCGCGGCGCCGAACGCGTTCAGCACAGGCAGCAGGTGAGTTCGAATCGGACGTCGTCACCGGTCTGTACCGCGCGCGCGTCGGGACTCGCCTGTTCCAGAAAGCGGATGGTGTAGCGATGGCGCCCGCCGCTGATCTCGGGGAAACAGCCCGCGTCGGCGGGCAGGCCTACGCGCATCATCTGACACGGGACGTTCGGGTCGAGGTTGCGCTGCAGGAAGCCGCCTTCGGCGCACACCTCCTCGGGCCGGCCGCTCTGGCGGATCAGGAACAGGATCAGCGTGACCGGACGGTACAGCGGCTCGAACGCGGCGAACCACTCGCGCAGATGCCGGTCGCGCGTCTCGGGATCCTGTTGCAGCCAGTAGTGGTATCCCGGGAGGTCGAATTCGCAGGTCCCGCCCGGAATCGCGCTGCGCTGGCGAATGCCGCTCAGGAACTCGTTCTCCCGCAGATCCTGGCCGAACTGCCCGCTGGATGCGTAAAGTCCGTCCATGAGTTCCGTCAGCTCGCGCAACAGGCCGACCAGTCGCGCACGGTCGACACCGGGGCGCTCCTTGAGCCGGCCGAGATGGGTGGCGTGGCGCTCGAGTTCCTTGATGACCTCGGCCTTCAAATCCCCCCGTCCGAGGATGGCGAGCATCTCGAGGATTCCCTGCAGCGCCGCCCGGCTGTCCCATACGCTGCGACCCTCGAGGCTGTGGAGGATGTTGCGGAACAGAAACTCCAGGCGCAGGAAGGCGCGGACGCGCTCGTTCAGCGGGTACTCGTAGAGGATCCTGCGCGGTGCCTCGGCGGCGAAGGGGACCTCGCCGCGGGTCTCGTCGGTGCGCGCGCGTGCCATCGGGTTCACCCCGGCCGGCCGCCGTAGTCGGCAGCCAGGCGCTGGTAGCGCCGATGGAGGCGTTCCACCGCGCGCTCGAGCGCCGGCAGATCGGAGTCGTTCACGAGGACGTCGTCGGCCCCGGCGAGGCGGCGCTCACGGCTGATCTGGGCGTTCATCACGGCATCCACCTGCTCCATGGAGATCCCGTCACGGGCCGCCGCGCGGGTCCGCTGCAGGGACTCGGGGACGTCGACCACCAGGACCCGGTGTACGGACGGCCACCCGCCGCTCTCGAGCAGCAGGGGAACGACTACGATAGCATAGGCGGCGTCCGTCGCTGCAAGGCGCTCGGCGACGCGGGCGCGGATGAGCGGGTGCAGGATCCCCTCCAGGCGCCGGCGCGCCGCGGGATCGGCGAAGACCCGCTCCCTCAGGGCGGCGCGGTCGAGGGTCCCCGCGGGCGTCAGCGCCGCGGGTCCGAAGGCCGCGGCGACCTGCGCCAACCCGGGGGTTCCGGGGGCGACCACCTCGCGCGCGATCGCGTCGGTGTCGATGACCGGGACGCCGCGGGCCGCGAACATCGCCGCCGCGGTGGACTTGCCGCTGCCGATGCCTCCGGTGAGTCCGACGACGAGCATGGGCCAACCTTAGCACCCCGGCGGCCCGCGGCGGAATCGCCCGGCCGCCCGCGCGGTCAGTGCGGCAGGGCCCAGTGCCAGTAGGCGTGCAGGATCGGCGCGCCGAAGAGGAGCGCGAGCCAGCCGGCCGCGGCGAGATAGGGGCCGAAGGGGATCGGCTGGCTGCGTGCGTGCCGCCCGGAGACGAGGAGCGCGATCCCCACCCCCGCACCGACTGCCGAGGACAGCAGGATGACCAGCGGGACGCTGCGCCAGCCGAGCCAGGCGCCGAGGAGCGCGAGCAGCTTGAAGTCCCCGTAGCCCATACCTTCTTTGCCGGTCGCCGCCTTGAACAACCAGTAGACCGACCACAGGCTCAGGTAGCCGGCCAGTGCCCCGACGATGCTGTCGCGCGGGCTGGTGAACACTCCGAACAGGCTCAGCGCGAGGCCGACCCACAGGAACGGCAGCGTGATCGAGTCCGGCAGGATCTGGTGATCCAGGTCGATGAAGCTCAGGCTCACGAGGGCCCAGGTCAGGAGCAGCCCGGCCGCACTCTGCCAAGTCGGCCCGAAGCGCCAGGCGACGGCGGCCGAAAGCACGCCGGTCAGCAGCTCCACGACGGGGTAGCGGAGCGGAATGTGCACCCCGCAGGCGGAACAGCGACCCCGCAGCAGCAGGTAGCTCAGCAGCGGCACGTTTTCCGCCGCCGAGATCGGATGCCCGCACGCCGGGCAGCGCGAGCGCGGCACCACCAGATTGTAGGGCTCGGCGTCGCCGGGATCCGGGTTTCCGGCCCCGAGTTCGCGGCATTGGCGGCGCCAGTCGCGCTCCAGCATCCGCGGCAGGCGGTGGATGACGACGTTGAGGAAGCTGCCGACGACGAGCCCGAGCAGCCCGGCGGCGGCGATCAGCAGCGTCGGATGAAGCTCGAAAACGGCCAGCGGCGGCATGCGGCACCGTGTTCCATCGGCTGTGGCGCCCGCCGCGGGCGCGGTGGCGCACCCGGGCGGGCGGTGTCCTGTCCGTGGCGGGAATCTGCGCTCAGACCACCGAACCCATCTTGAAGATCGGCAGGTACATGGCGATGACGAGGCCGCCGACGAGCACCCCGAGCACTGCCATGATGAGCGGTTCGAGCAGGCTGCTCAGGCCGTCGACCGCGTTGTCGACCTCCTCCTCGTAGAAGTCTGCCACCTTGCCGAGCATGGAGTCCAGGGCGCCCGACTCCTCGCCGATCGCGACCATCTGCACGACCATGTTTGGAAACAACCCGCTCTGCTGCATGGAAAGCTGAAGCTGCTGTCCGGTCGAGACGCTCTCGCGCATCTGCAGGACCGCCTTGGAGTAGACGCTGTTGCCGGTGGCTCCCGCGACCGAGTCCATCGCCTCGACCAGCGGCACACCCGCCGCGAACATGGTCGCAAGCGTGCGCGCGAAGCGCGCGATCGCCGCCTTGTTCAGGATCTCGCCGATGATGGGGATCTTCAAGGCGCTGCGGTCGAGAAACTCCGCGAACCCGCGCGAGCGCCGCTTCGCCTGCACGAAGGCGAAGGCGCCCGCGGCGATGCCGAACAGCGCCAGCCACCAATACTGCTGCAACCACTCGGAGAGATTGATCACCATCTGGGTGAAGGCCGGCAGGTTGGCGCCGAAGCTCTTGAACAGGTTCTGGAAGGTCGGCACCACGAACAGCAGGAGGATCGAGGTGACGATGATCGCCATGATGATGACCGCGGTGGGATAGAAGAGCGCCTTCTTGATCTTGCTCTTCAGCGCCTCGGTCTTTTCCTTGTAGGTGGCGATCTTGTCGAGCAGGCTGTCGAGGATGCCGGCATGCTCTCCCGCGTGTACGAGGTTGCAGAACAGAGGGTCGAAATAGCGCGGGTGCTTGGACAGCGCGTCCGTCAGGTTGCTGCCGCCCTCGATGTCGTTCTTGATCCCGAGCAGCAGTTCCTGCATCGCCGGGTTCTCGTGGCCGCGGCCGACGATCTCGAAGCCCTGGACCAGCGGCACACCGGCGCCGATCATGGTCGCCAACTGGCGGCTGAAGACGGCGATGTCCTTGGGCGTGATCTTCTTCTTGCCGCCGAACAGGGGCTGCGGCTTCTTGCGTACCTTGATCGGGTTGATCCCCTGGCGCCGCAGGTCCGCCTTGATCATCGCCGGGCTGGCGCCGCGCGCCTCGCCCTTGACGCGGGTTCCGCGGCGGTCGGAGCCTTCCCACAGGAACAGGAAATTCTTGATCGCTTTCTCGGCCATGGCTCAATCCTTGGTGACGCGGTTGATCTCGTCGAGTCCGGTGACGCCCTGCATGACCTTTCTCAGGCCCGAGCGGCGCAGGTCGGCGATGCCGTCGCGCTCGGCCTGTTCTGCGATCTGCATGGCGTTTCCGCCCTCGAGGATGATGCGCTGGATGTCCTCGGATACGGGCATCACCTGGTAGATGCCCACCCGCCCCTTATAGCCGCCGGAGCACTGGTCGCAACCGACCGGGGCGAAGAGCTTGAGTCCCTCCAGGTCCTCCTCGGTGAAGCCCTCCTTGAGGAGCACCTCGCGGGGGACGTCCACGGGGCGGCGGCAGTGATTGCACAGGCGCCGCGCGAGTCGCTGCGCGATGATCAGGTTCACGGAGGAGGCGATGTTGTAGGCCGGTACGCCCATGTTCATGAGGCGGGTGAGTGTCTGCGGTGCGTCGTTCGTATGCAGGGTCGAGAGCACCATGTGCCCGGTCTGCGCCGCCTTGATGGCGATCTCGGCCGTCTCCAGATCCCGGATCTCGCCGACCATGATCACGTCCGGGTCCTGCCGGAGGAAGGCGCGCAACGCCTCGGCGAAGGTGAGCCCGGTCTTGGGGTTCATGTTGACCTGGTTGATGCCCGGGACATTGATCTCGACCGGATCCTCGACCGTCGAGATGTTACGGTCCGGCGTATTGAGAATGTTGAGCCCGGTGTACAGGGACACGGTCTTGCCGCTGCCCGTCGGCCCCGTGACCAGCACCATGCCGTAGGGGCGGTGCAGGGCCTCCAGAAACAACTCCTTCTGCTCGTCCTCGTAACCAAGCGCCTCGATCCCCATCTTGGCGCTGCCGGGGTCGAGGATGCGCAGCACGATCTTCTCGCCGAACAGCGTGGGGCAGGTGTTGACGCGGAAATCGATTGCGCGGTTCTTCGACAGCGACATCTTGATGCGCCCGTCCTGCGGGACGCGCCGCTCGGCGATGTCCATGCGCGACATGACCTTGATGCGCGCGCAGATGCGCGCGGCGAGATTGATCGGCGGCGAGGCGATCTCGTAGAGCACGCCGTCCTGGCGGAAGCGAACACGGTAGGTCTTCTCGTAGGGTTCGAAGTGGATGTCCGAGGCGCCCTTGTTGATCGCGTCGAGCAGCACCTTGTTCACGAAGCGAACAACCGGCGTATCGTCGACCCCCGCATCGGCTGCGTCGGCGGCGGTGTCGTTGGCGCTGTCGTCGTCGGCACTGAAATCCAGGTTGTCGAGATCGGTATCGAGCAGTTCCGCGAAGGTCGAGTCGTTGGCCTCGAGCGCGCGGTCGATGGCCTTGGTGAGCTTGTCCTCCTCCACCAGCACCGCGTCGGTGCCGATCCCGGTATGGAACTTGATGTCGTCCAGGGCCTGGAGATTGGTGGGCTCGGAGACCGCCACGTAGAGCCGGTTCCCGCGCAGGAACAGCGGCAGCGCATGGTGCTGGCGGATGAGCTTCTCGCTCACGCGTTTCACGGGGGCGTGTTCGAGATCCATCGCGTCCAGATCGAAGAGCGGCACGCCGAACTCCTGGCTCGCGGCGAAGGCGATCTCACGGCTGCCGAGGATGCGGTTCTCGACCAGATAGGTCACGAACGGGATGCGCTTCTTCTGCGACTGCTCGTAGCTCTCCTGCGCCTGCGCCTCGTTCAGCAGCCCGTCGCGTACCAACCGGTGGGGTAGGCCGCCGAAGCGGATCTGGGGACTCGTGCTCGCCATGACTGGTCCTGTTTTCGGGTGGGCGCCGCACCTTCAAGCATGCGCGCGGGGCCGGTGTGAAACCTTGACCGGGTTCACCAAATAAGTCATTGACCTATAAGGGTCGGATCCAACCGATCCAGGGCCCCGGACCTTCGGAGTATCGACCGTCTCCGACGGGAACTTGAGCGCCGAAGGGACGAGGCGGGGGTGCGACGGTGCCCCGCCGGCGGACGTCCGCGCCGCCGGGCGAGTGCGGGCGGGGATCCCCCTACCCGTCGCCGGTGAGGAAATACGGGCATTCCACGTCCCTGTGGCCGGTCCCTCCGGGAGGGGCCGATCCCCGATCACCCCGATTTATAGCATAGCCTGCGCCGCGTTGCCGGTCGGGTCGGCGGGTGCCTCCATCGGCCCTCGCGGCACCCGGCGGGGCGGCTCCTCGATCAGCGACGCGGGGGGTCGCCCCTCAGTCCGTCACGCACCCCGGCCAGCATCCTCCCCAAGTGGGCGCCGCGACGCGGGCCGATCGCCGCGTGGACGCCCGCGGTCAACAACAACTTGATGATCGCCCAGGATTTCCAGACGCGCGGCACGTAGCTCCGGCGGAGGAGAACGACCGCGTTCCGGAATAAATAGTAGTGGCGCGCGGGCGTGCGCATCGGCCATATGCGCCATCCGAAGAGCCAGATGCGGCGGCTGTCGCGGCCCATGCGGTGTACGAACCGCGCCGCGGGGATCCCGTAGAGGCCGTAGCCGGCCGCCCGGACACGGAACCCCCACTCGGTATCGACGTGATCGATGAACAGCCCCTCCTCGAGTCCGCCGAGTTCGATGAACAGCCGGATCGGTACGACCGTACCGCTGCCGTTGAGGCTGGCGCAGGACACCGGTCCGCCCCGATCCGGATACACGCGCGTCCAGCGCCAGCGGGTGCTCCGATGGAAACCGTGGCTCATGCCCGTCGCGGCGTCGACCAGACTCGGTCCGACGGCCCCGGGCGGAGGCTCGGCGCGTTGCAGCTGCGCCACGCCGCCCATCAGCACCGCGATCGCGCCGGTCTCGGGTTCGGTATCCTGGTCCAGAAGCAGGGCGTAGCGGGTGTCCGGCCAGCGATCGCGGGCCGCGCGGACGCCCTGGTTGATCGCCGTCGCAAGTCCGGCGTTGTGGTCGTTGCGGATCAGGTGACTGCGCCGGCGCGCCGCGAGGAGTCGGGTCAACTCGTCCGGGATCCCATGGCCGGAGGCGTTGTCCACGAGGATCACACCGGCCTCGGCGGGCAGCGCGAGGAGCAGACGCGCCAGAATGTCCAGGTCGGGCCGGTAGGTGACGACGACGCAGGCCAGCTCCTTCATTCCCCGCCCGCCCCCCCGATCGCTTCCCGGAGGATGCGCCGGTAGTGCGCGCCGCTCGCCTCCCAGCTGAAGTGCGCACGGACGTGACGCCTCCCCGCGCTTGCCAGGCGGTGCCTGCGCTCCGGATCGGCGAGGAGGGAGATCGCCGCCTCGGCCAGGGCCCGGGGATCGCCCGGCGGGACCAGTACCCCGGTGCGCTCGGGGATCACGATGTCGCGTACTGCGGGCAGGTCCGAGGTGAGGACCGGGCACTCGCAACCCAGGGCCTCGACCAGCACCAGTCCGAAGCCCTCCTGATCGCCGCCCGAGGCTACCACGAAGGGCGCGACGAACAGCGTCGCGCGGCGGAAGAGCGCGGGGAGTTCCCCGTGGGGTACGGCGCCCAGGAAGCGGATGTCCGCGCCCAAGCCGAGACGTGCGGCCAGATCCCGCAGGCGACCCTCTTCCGGGCCCCGCCCGGCCACCGTGAGTTTCGTCTCCGGGCGGAAGCGGAGAATCTCCGGGAGCGCCCGGAGAAGGTGTTCGAGCCCCTTCTTCTCCACCAGCCGACCCACGAACAACAATTCGATGCCGGCGCCGCGCGGGGCCGGCGGCGGCGTGAAGCGCCGCGCGAGGTCGGTCCCCATCGGTACGATTTCGAGCCGCTTCGGCACCGTTCCGTCCCGGCGCACGGCCTCCTCCATGGCGCGGCTGACCACCGTGAGTATGTCCACGCGCCGCAATGCCCAGCGCTTGAACGCCATCGCGATGCGGCCGCGCAGGGCGAACCAGTCGCCGCCATGCGCGGTGCACACAACGGGGATCGAGCGGCGCGCCAGCCGCGTCGCGAGCACCGCTGCGAACCCCTGCGGCAGCAGCCAGTGGGCGTGGATCAGGTCGTAGCGGCCGCGGCGCAGCAGCCGCGCCGCGGCGCCGATCTGGGCGCCGACCAGCAAGGGTACGAGGGCGGCGAGCCAGGGCCGCCGCCGCAGGTTCGCCAGGATACCGCCGTCGTAGGCGAGGCGTTCCCAGCGCACCGGGGCGTAGCGGTAACGGGTGACCGCGATTCCGTCGAGGACCTCGGAACGCGCCGCCCCGGGCGCGTGTGGCGCCAGGACGTGCACATCGAACTCCTCGGCCAGCCGCGCGCACAGCGCCATCACGAATCCCGGCTCGGCGTCGGCGGCGCGGCGCGGGAAGGTCGAGGTCAGGACCAGGATCTTGGCCCGCCGGCGCACGTCACTTCGACCGTTGCATGAACACCAGGTTGGTGATCTGCTCGGAGATCAGGCCGATGAGGAAGATCAGTACCGAGGTGGCCAGCAACAGGGCGCTCATGTTGGTGAAGGTCCCGTAATGCGTATACGTATAGACGTAGCGGCCGATCCCGAGCAGAAAGAAGAGGGCGCTGACGGGCAGAAATAGCTTCAGGGGTGAATAGAGGGTGCCGACGCGGAATATGATGATGAAAAAGCGCAGACTGTCATGCAGCGGCCGGATGTGGCTGCGCCCGAGCCGCGCGTGGGCGTGGATCGGCACGAAGGCCAGGGCATAACCCGCGCGGCAGAACGACATCGTGATGGTCGTCGGGTAGGAGAAGCCGTTGGGCAGAAGGAACAGGAACTCGCGAAACCGCTCCGCGCGCACGGCACGGAAACCCGAGGTGAGATCGGCGATCCGCCGTCCCACCATCCAGCTTGCGAGGCGGTTGTAGAAGCGGTTGCCGAGCCCCCGCAGCAGACTCGCCTGGGAGTTTCCGTCGCGGGCCCCGACCACCATGTCGTAGCCTTGGTGCAGGGTGTCGAGCAGTCGCGCCACGTCCTCGGGGTCGTGCTGCCCGTCGGCGTCCATGAACACCAGTTCCTCGCCCGCGGCCGCCCGCGCGCCGGACTTGATCGCCGCCCCGTTTCCCTGTCCGTACGCGTGGGAGATCACCCTGGCACCGAGTCGCTGCGCGGTCTCGCGCGTGGCATCGGTGGAGCCGTCGTCGACCACCAGCAGTTCGGCTTCCGGGTGGCGCGCGCGCAATGCGGGCAGCAGCCGCTCCAGCCCCGCCGCCTCGTTGCGCGCGGGGATGACGATGCTCAGGCTCGGCTCCATTCTTCGAGATTTCCCTTCGCTGCGGGCGCGGCGCTGCGGCCATTCTATGGGCGTCAACCGGGCGGGGCAACACGGCGCGGCGCACCGGCGCGACGTGCGCGCGCCACGTCTCGGGCCACCGGCGCGATGACGTCCGTGAGCGTGCCGAAGCGGTCGAGCGCGCGCAGGGCGGTCAACTGTCGTTCGGCCTCGCCGGTTCGGCCCAAGACGAGATACAGATTGATGAGGTTGATGCGATACTGTGCTGCGTGGGGCGCGACGGCGACGGCGCGCCGGAAGGCGTGCAGCCCTGCGGCGAGATCGCCGCGGACGTTGATCTCGTACTGACCGTATACGGTGTACAGATTCGCCCAGGGTCCCGCCATGCGATGGAGGTTCGGCGCACGAAACGCCGCCCGGAACACCTGCGTCATCGCGGGGGGGGGCAGGCGGCAGCCGGATTGCAGGCAGACGACGAGATGCTTGAGGGCATTGAGATCGGAGGGGGTCAGCGGCGCTGCCACAAGCTTGCGCGCAATCGCCGCCGTCCATGCCGGATCGACCGGCCGGTGCAGCTTCCCGCTCAGCAGGATCAGGGCGGCCTCCGGGACGATCGACGGCCCGAGCGCGGCGGCGCGCTCCAGGGTGGCGAAGGCGGGTGCCGGGTTCGAGATCTGCCCCTGCATCGCCGCGTTGGCATAGATGCGCCCGAGCATATAGAGACTGTCCGCGGAGGCCGGGTGGTGGCGAGCCGCGTAGAGCGCTTGGTCCACGGGATTGCGCCAGTGCCAGGCCCGGGTCAGTGTGGTGGCGAAGAGGAGGGCGACGAAGCCCACCGCGGCGGTGCGCAAAAAGGCCCGCATCTCGACGCGCCTCGCGAGGCGGTAGAACCCGTAGGCGAATGCCAGCAGGATCCCGTAGTCGGCCAGGTAATTGCGCTGTTCCTGTGCGATCAGCAGAGGGAAGACCGTCGACTCCATCAACTGGCCGGTGAAGAACCACAGGATGCCGAGGCCGACCAGCGGTACGCGTCGCAGCAGCAGGAGTCCGGCCGCGATCAGGCCGATCACGGCGAGGATGGCGGGCAGGGTGGTGACCGGCTGGAACAGGCCGTGCGATATCGGGAAATCGTCGTGGTAGAGCCCCAGGCTGTGCGTGCTGGGCGCGACGATCATGCGCAGATACCAGAGGATCACCCGCGGCTCGGTCAGCAGCCGCTGTCCGAGCGTGAAGTCGCGGCCCGCGTAGCCGGCGGTGACGAAATGAGGGTGGGTCAGGAGCCAGGCGCCGGCACCCGCCAGCGCCGCGGCCGTACCGCCGAGCGCCGTGCGCACCAGCAGGCGGTTGCGGCCGCCGTCCGCGTCGCGGAAGCCGAACACGCCGGCCTCGAGGACCAGCAGATAGATCGGCAGCAGCAGGCCCGTCTCCTTGCTCAGCGCCGCCGGGACGATGCAGGCGAGCGCGAGCGTCAGTCCCTTGCCGAGGCCCCCGCGCCCGTCGAGGGCCCGGAGCCGGGCGCGCGCATAGAGGCACAGCCCCAGCAGCGTGAACAGGGCCGCGAGGCTCGCCATGCGCTGTACCACGTAGAGGACCGGCGTGAGGTTCAGCGGGTGCAGCAGCCACGCCGCCGTGACCGCGAGCGCAAGGGTCCGCGCGGCGGCAGGCGTCATCTCCTCCGGGCGCCGGCGCCGGCGCCCGCGCAGGATGAGCGTCGTGAGCCAGAAGATCAGCACCCCGTTGAGCAGGTGGATCGCGAGGTTGGTGGCCTTGAAGGCGTAGGGCGCGAGACCGAAGAAATAGTAGTCGAGCGCGAACGAGACCATGCTGACCGGCCGCATCAACGGTCCCGAATGCGAGGAGAACGCCGCCGAGAGCAGCGCCCCGGGCGCGAGGGTATGGATGTGCAGGCGGGTATTGTCGACGATGTTGGGCGCGTCGTCGTAGAGATAGCCGCCGGAGAGACCCGGCCAGTAGGCGACCGCGGTCAGCGCCAGGATTGCGAGCAGGAGGAGTGCGTCGGTCCGCCGTTCCCTGGTGGAGATCATGAGTGCCTTCGTCTGCGCGTCAGTTCCGGCACGCGGCCGGGCGGTAGCGGTTGGGCAGCGTGCTCCCGGCCGCGCCGCAGGTCCAATGGACGCCGCCGGCGATCGTGGTCGGCGTGAGCACCAGGGTGGCGGCGCCCGCCGTCCCGAGGGTGCGGTAGGCGATGGTGATGGTGCCGCCGCTCACGGTGACCGAACGCGTATAGCGCCCGCTGATGCTGGCCGCCGCCGGCAGTTGGAAGCTCGCATTGCCGCTTCCTGGGATCGCGCCGTTGGCGAGGAACTGCTCGTCGACCGCCACCTTGACCGGCGAGATCAGCGTCAGGCCCTCGGTGACCTTGGCCCGGACGGTGTAGTCCTGGTAGGCGGGGATGGCGATCGCCGCCAGGATCCCGACGATCGCGACCACGATCATCAGTTCGATCAGGGTGAATGCGCGCTGTCGGTGGTGCATCGTTTCGGCCTCGGCCTCGTCTTCGATTCGTTCGCCCGATCACGAAACAAGCAAGAACCGAGCCAGCGTCGTGCCTCGTGTCCGCCCGGAGAAAGGCGAAGCGCCCCCAGAGGGGGCGCTTCCGGTCGTTTCCCGATTCGTGCCGGATCAGCGGCAGTTGGCGGGGAGGTACTTGTTGGGAACGGTCGTCCCGGACCCGGTGTACGAGTTTCCGGCAACCGTGATGGTCGTGTTGCCGCAGATCCAGGCGACCGCCCCGGACGGGGTCACGGGCGTGAGGGTGAGCACCTTGTTGCCCACGGGCGGGTTGCCGCCAACGGTATTGGCGTAGGTGATCGTGATCTTACCGTTGTTCCCGACGTCGACACTCGTAACATATTTGCCGGAGATACTCGCCTTGGCCGGAAGCCCGTAGCTCGCGTTGTTCGCCGTGGCGGGGAAGCTGCCGTTGGACTGGTAGGTCTCGGATACCGCCGTCTTGGCGGCGTCGGCGAGGCTCAGGCCCTCGGTCACCTTCGCCCGGACGGTGTAGTCCTGATAGGCGGGGATGGCGATCGCCGCCAGGATACCGATGATCGCGACCACGATCATCAGCTCGATCAGTGTGAAACCCTGTTGCTTGCGCGTCATGTCGACTCTCCTCGATTGCGGACTGAAGGACTCTCGCCTTGGTTGCCGGCCGCACGCCGGCTGCGGGCGCGGTTCGGACCTGCCCAAGGGAAAGCAGGATCCATGCCAAAGGGCCCGGGCGGCCGCGAGACGCCCTTCGGCGCGCCCAGGTGCCCGTTTTTTCGGCCGATTGCGGGGGGGCTTGAAGGGGAAGGGCGAGGCGGCGCGGCGCGACGGGGGCCGCGGCGGGTCCACGGGCGTCACAAGCTGACGCTGGGCGTCACCCCGCCGGCGCCCGCGGGACGGGGCACCGGCGACTGTGGCGGGCGGCGGAATCGGGATCGAAAGGTGCACGACGGCGGGCCTCCCTGCCCGCGGGTCAACCGTGCCGGAGGTACATCCTACGCCGCCGGCGACGCCCGATCCACGCCCGACGCGTGCACGCACGCCTCGTAGCCCGGATGCAGGCCGCAGGCCGGAATCCGGGGATGGCGGTGGCAGAAGAAGCGTTGTCCCTGGATTTCGCTTCGCTCCATCCAGGCTACATGGATCGGATCGGTCAGGCCGCCAGCCCGTAGGGCGGGCCTTGGCCCGCCGGTCGCATCGATCCAAACCGCGCCCGTACGATCGACGCCGTCGGCCGGGCGAGCCCGGCCCTACCTCGGGTTCGGGGGCGGATGCAGGGTGGGCCTCGGTCCACCGGGGGCGCCCGTTCCGCATTCCGTCCGGCCGCGCCTCACTCCAGGCCGAGCTTCTTCAAGCGGTAGCGCAGTGCGCGGAAGGTGATGCCGAGCAGCCGGGCGGCGGCGGTCTTGTTGTAGCGCGTGCGCTCCAGGGCGTGGACGATGGCGTCGCGCTCGACGGTGTCGAGGTAGTCCTCGAGCGGTACGTCGCCCGTCGGGCGGGGGGGGTCGGCGGCGGCCGCCGCTGTTGCCGGCAGGTGCAGGTCGGCGCGGCGGATGAGGTGGTCCTCGCACAGGGTCATCGAACGCTCGAGGATGTTCTCCAGCTCGCGCACGTTGCCGGGGAAGTCGTAGGCGCACAGCGCCTCCAGGGCGTCCGGCGCCAGGGTCACGGCGGGCCCGCCCGCCGCGAGGCGCGCGAGCACCGCGTCGGCGAGCAGCGGGATGTCGTCGCGGCGCTCGCGCAGCGGCGGCACGCGCAGCTCGATGACGTTGATGCGGTAGTAGAGGTCCTGGCGGAACCCGCCCTCCTGCACGAGGGCGGCGAGGTCCTTGTGGGTCGCGCTGAGCACGCGCACGTCGATCGGCACCTCGCGCTGCGCGCCCACCGGCCGCACCGCCTTCTCCTGGATCGCCCGCAGCAGCTTCACCTGCATGTGCAGGGGCAGCTCGGCGACCTCGTCGAGGAACAGTGTCCCGCCCGAGGCGGCCTGGAACAGGCCCTGCTTGTCGGCCACGGCCCCGGTGAAACTGCCCTTGACGTGCCCGAAGAACTCACTCTCCATCAGGTCCGCCGGGATCGCGCCGCAGTTGACGGCGAGGAAGGGGCGGTCCGCGCGCGGGCCCTTGTCGTGGATGAGGCGCGCGACCAGCTCCTTACCGGTGCCCGACTCGCCGGCGATGTAGACCGGCGCCTGACTGCGCGCGAGCTTGTTGATGGTCGAGCGGATCTCCTGCATCGCCTGCGAGTCGCCGAGCAGGGTGCGGCGCGAGCGCCGGTCGACCTCGGGATAGGTGCGGCGCAGCTTGAGCGCGCTGGTGACGAGGCTGCGCAGGCCCTGCAGGTCCACGGGCTTGGAGACGAAATCGAAGGCGCCCGCCTTGAGCGCCTGCACCGCCGATTCCATGCTGCCGAAGGCGGTGATCACGGCGACCGGGACCTCCGGGCAACGCTCCTGGATGTGGCGCACCAGATCGAGCCCGTCGCCGTCGGGCAGGCGCATGTCGGTCAGGCACAGCCGGAAGGGATGGCGCGCGAGCAGGGCGCGGGCCTCGGCGAGGTCGGCGGCGCTGCGCGTGTCGATGTCCATGCGCCCGAGGGTGAGTTCGAGCAGCTCGCGGATGTCGGGCTCGTCGTCGACGATGAGGGCGAGGGCGCGGTCCATGGCTCAGGCGGGCTCCGGTGTGTCGGCGGGGGCGAAGGTGGCGCGGAAGCGGCTCTCGCCCGCGCCGGCGGGGAGGTACTCGAGCACGGCGCGGTTGAGTTCGCACAGCTCGCGCGCGATGTAGAGGCCGAGGCCGGTTCCATGTGCCGAGCGTGTGAACCTAGAAGCGTAGATTCACGCTGCCGTTTCTATGTAATCTGTTGTCCTGACGACACAATCTGCTGAGGAGGCGTTCACCCGATGGGTGA